>Ga0209048_10001819_pt1 | contig 21550 bp, 15 predicted proteins | sample FrelakmetCRP12CR_FD_187146 | JGI IMG/M metagenome (GOLD analysis project Ga0209048, IMG submission 187146) | Freshwater lake sediment microbial communities from the University of Notre Dame, USA, for methane emissions studies - CRP12 CR (SPAdes)... | ecosystem: Environmental > Aquatic >... | reverse complement strand
CAGAGACCGCCGCTACAGGGTTCATCAGCTTCAACGCTGTACCGGACCCGCTTCACCTCGTTCAACACGGGCGCAGCGCCGCGGCAACGGTGTTATGGCTGCGGCGGAAACAAAAGTCGCAGCGCGAGATCCACGCGCGCGGCCCACGCGCTCTCGCAGTGATCGGCGCCTTCCACTTCGAGGTAATACAGGTCGTCGTACAACCGCCATCCCTTTTCCACCAACAGATCGCGCAACCTGCGCGCGTGCTCCCACCCGGGCTCGTTCGTGCCGGTATCGAGCCAGATTTTCAGCGGCGGTCTCTCTGGCATGAAATCGGCCAGCCGGTAAATCGCGAAGTCGTCCCACCAAATCGAGGGCGACATCACGATCAGTCGCGTGAAAACTTGTGGATACAAAATTCCGATCGCGAGCGTGACCAGGCCGCCGAGCGAGGATCCACCCAAGCCAGTGAACTCGGCCCCTCGTTTTGTTCGATACTTTCGATCGATGAATGGCTTGAGCTCGTTGATCAGGAAATCGCCATATTGGCGCGCCAGGCCGCGGCTGCGTTTTTTCCGTTCCGCCGTGTGTTCATAGACGCCACGCGTTGGCGCGTACTCGTGGATGCGATCTTCGCCCATGTTGAAGACGGCCACGATGATCAGCGGCTCGATCAGTTTCTGGTGGATCAATTGTTGCGCTGTCTCATCGACACCCCATTCCACGCCGGCGAAGGAAGTGGCCGCGTCGAAAACATTCTGTCCATCGTGCAAATAAAGGACCGGGTAATGTCGCCTCGAGAAACGCCGATAGCCCGGTGGCAGGTAGACCAGGATATCACGGCGGTTCCCAAGGATCTTGGATCGGAACGCGCGATGATGCTGGATGTTTCCGGTCAGGGTGTGCGGCGGCATTCTCGAGAAGAGAGCTATGGTCGAAGAGATTCGCCTTGTCCAACAAGCTCGGATGTTTTCGGACTTGGCACGGCGCGCGACTCCGCGTAGGTAGGGGCGATTGACCGCAATCGCCGCGCGGCGCAAACCCGCGTGGCTCTCCATGAACTGCCCAATTTGATATGAACGAACGGTATCTTCGCTGGTGGACGCCGCACTTGAGCCGTGAGTTTGAGATGCTCGCTTTTGGCAACGGAGGCGGAATCCCGCTGGTCCTTTTTCCGACTTCCTTCGGCCGGCATTCCCAGAATAAGGACTTCGGACTAACCGATGCGTGCGCATCATTCGTCGAGAGCGGCCGCGTCACCATCTACTGTCCCGACTCAGCCGATCTCGACAGCCTTTACAACAAGGCCATTCATCCGGCCGATCGAATGCGAACGCATAACGCCTATGAACGGGTCATCGTTCATGAGGTGTTCGATCTCGCGCGGCGGGAATGCTCGACCCATCGCGTTGCCGTCTGCGGCGCCAGCCTCGGCGCTTATCACTCCGCCAATATTGCATTACGCCATCCCGACGCCGTCAGCCATCTCATCTCATTGAGCGGCGCCTTCGACATCAGCGATTTCTTCGACGGCTACCACGACGAGAACATTTATTTCAACAGTCCCTACCAATACCTGCCGAACATTACCGATCCGTGGAAGTTCAACCACATGGGCATCATCATCGGCACGGGCGAATGGGACAACACCCGCCACGAATCGTATCGGCTTTCGGAAATTCTAAACTCGAAAGACATCAAGCATTGGCTCGATGACGGAAAATGGCGCGGGCACGACTGGAATTACTGGCGCGACATGTTGCCGTATTATTTGTCTCTCATTTAACGCCCAACTCTATGAAAAAAATCGGAGTCCTTTTTGGTCAGGAAAATAGTTTTCCATCCGCGTTCGTCGAACGCGTCAACATGAAGACGGGCGGCAAGGGCATTCAGGCCGAGTTCGTCCGCAGCGACAAAGTGGTCCAGGGCGAGCCCTGCGGTTACGATGTCATCATCGACCGCATTTCTCAGGATGTGCCGTTCTATCGGGGCTTCTTGAAAAACGCGGCGTTGACCGGGACCGCAGTCGTGAACAATCCGTTCTGGTGGAGTGCGGACGAGAAATTTTTCAACAACGCGCTCGCCACTAAAATCGGGGTCGCGGTGCCGAAAACTGTGCTGCTCCCGTCGCATCAGGTTCCAACCGACACCAATGACAACTCCTTCCGCAACCTGGCCTACCCGCTCGATTGGGAAGGGATGTTTTCCTATGTCGGGTGGCCGGCGTTTTTCAAGCCGTTCGCCGGCGGCGGCTGGAAGAATGTCTACAAGCTCCACAATCCGGAGGAATTCTTCCGCGCCTACAGCGAGACGGGACAGCTCGTCATGATGCTGCAAGAAGAAGTGATCTTCGACATGTACTTCCGCTGTTACTCGATCGACCAGCGAAACGTGAGGATCATGCCCTACGAGCCACGGAATCCCTATCATTTGCGTTATCACGCCGAATGGCAGGCGCCGAAAGAAATTCTGCAAAAAGTCGAGGAAGGCGTGCTGATCTTGAATCAATATCTCGGATACGACTTGAATACGGTCGAGTTTGGCATCCGCGATGGAGTGCCGCTGGCGATCGATTTCTGCAATCCCGCGCCCGATGCGGAGGTCACGAGTGTCGGCCAGGCGAATTTCGAGTGGGTGGTCGAAGCAGTTTCAGACATGGCGATCCGCAAGGCGCGTGAACATCAGCCGGGCCACGACAACCTGAGCTGGGGCAAATTCATCCAGGCCGCCGTGGCCAGACGGCCTTTGAGTGACCTGGCCTGACGATTTTTGTTTTCGCTTCATTCCATGCGTTTCATCCCGAGGCCGGCGAAGCGCGCTGAGGGACCTCGCATGCGCTCAAGCGCTACCGCGTAAGGTCGCTGCGTCTACGCCAGAGTGGCGTCCGCTCGTCAGTTGGGTGACGGAACTTGCAGTTGGGAGGTCCCTCGTCCGGCGGCTGCCGGACTCGGGATGACACCCGTCAGGCAAAACCTAACTACCTCGACTTGCGCCGCTCCCCCACTTGGCGGTTGTTGCCAAATATGACGGCCAAAGATCACGTCTACACGCTCGGCATCGAGGAGGAATTTGCGATCGTCGATCCGAAAACGCGCGAATTGCGGTCGCACATTCAGGAAATTCTCGAGGGCGGCAAGGTGACGCTGAAGGAACAGGTCAAGCCGGAGATGCATCAGTCGGTCGTGGAGCTTGGGACGGAGATCTGTGGATCGATTACCGATGCGCGCACCCACGTCATCGATTTGCGCAGCAAACTGGCCGCTCTCGCCGGTCAATCCGGCTTGCGCATCGCTTCCGTGGGCACGCATCCATTCTCGCATTGGCGCGATCAGCTCATCACGGAGGGTGAGCGCTACCAGGAAATCGTCAAGGACATGCAGCAGCTCGCGCGAGCGAACCTCATCTTCGGCTTGCACGTGCACGTCGGCATCCCCGATCGGGAAAGCGCCATCCATGTCATGAATCAGGCGCGCTATTTTCTTCCGCATCTTTATGCGCTGTCGACGAACTCTCCGTTTTGGGTCGGACAAGACACCGGGCTGAAAGGTTATCGCCTGAAAGTGTTCGAGCGTTTTCCGCGGACCGGAATTCCCGATGCCTTTGAGTCGCTCTCGGAGTACGAGGATTACTGCAAGCTGCTGGTCAAGACGGGCTGCGTCGACAACGCCAAGAAAATCTGGTGGGATATCCGCCTGCACCCGTTCTTCGATACGCTCGAACTCCGCGTCTGCGACGCGCAATCACGGGTCGACGACACCCTGGCGATCGCCGCGCTCATCCAGGCGATCGTCGCGAAGCTCTACAAATTGCTGCGGCAAAATATCACCTTCCGCGTTTACCGGCGCCGTTTGCTCGATGAAAATCGCTGGCGCGCTTCCCGTTACGGCATTGAGGGCAAACTGATCGATTTCGGCCGCGAAGCGGAGGTCGAAACCCGCAGCTTGTTGAACGAGCTGATCGAGTTCGTTTCCACAGAGATCTTCGAGCTCGGGAGCATCCGCGAGATGGACCACATTGAGCGCATCATGCGCGAAGGGACGGGCGCGGATCGACAAATTGCCGTGTTCCGGCGCACCCAGGATATGAAAGCTGTGGTCGATCAGATCGTTGCGGAAACCTACGAAGGCCTGGTCGTTTCCCCCGCCTAGCGGCCGATCCTCGCCGTCGATCGCCTCGACAATTTTTGCACAGCAAAGCCCAAGACAAGGTAAGTCACCTGCGGGTGGCGTGGCTAGTTTGAAAAGAATGAGTATGCACGATCACGTCTTCACTATTGGCATCGAAGAGGAATTTCAGATCATCGATCCGGAAACGCGCGCGCTGCGGTCGCACATTCAGGAGATTCTGGCCGACGGCAAGGTCCTTCTGCAAGAGCATCTCAAGTCGGAGATGCACCAATCGGTCGTGGAATTGGGGACCGAGATTTGTGCTGATGCCGCCTGCGCCCGGCAGCAAATTATCGAACTTCGCAGTGGCCTGGCGATGCTGGCCGCGCGGGATGGACTGAAGATCGCGTCGTCCGGCACGCACCCGTTTTCACATTGGATGGACCAACTGATCACAGCGGACGAGCGCTACCAGGCCATTGTTCAGGACATGCAGCAAATCGCGCGGGCCAATCTTATCTTCGGCTTGCACGTGCACATCGGAATTCCAGACCGCGCCGAGGCGATCGATGTCATGAACCAGGCCCGCTATTTCCTGCCGCACCTTTACGCGCTCTCGGTGAATTCTCCCTTCTGGCTCGGGCAGAATACCGGATTGAAGGCCTATCGACAGATGATCTTCGAACGCTTTCCGCGCACCGGCATTCCCGATGCGTTCGAAAGCCTCTCCGAATACGAGGATTATCTAAAGCTGCTCGTCTCGACCCAATGCATCGATAACGCCAAGAAAATTTGGTGGGACATCCGACTTCATCCGTTTTTCGACACGATCGAATTCCGCATCTGCGACGCCCAATCACGGGTGGATGACACGATCGCGCTGGCGGCGTTGATGCAGGCGATCGTGGTGAAATTGCACAAACTGCGACGGCAAAACGTCACCTTCCGGATGTACCCACGGCGTCTGATTGATGAGAATCGCTGGCGGGCGGCGCGCTATGGAATCGACGGCAAGCTGATCGATTTCGGCCGGCAATGTGAAGTGAATGAGCGCGATTTGCTGCACGAGATGCTGGAGTTTATCGCCCCGGAGATCGATGAGCTCGGCAGCCGGCGCGAGATGGCGCATGTCGAACGGATCCTGCGCGAAGGCACCGGCGCGGATCGGCAACTGGCGGTGTGGGAGCGCACCGGTGACATCACGGCGGTGGTCGATCAGATTGTCGAAGAAACCTACGGAAATTTGGTGCTGAACCAGACGAAGGTGGCATGATGTCCGGCGTTTGCCCGGAGCGAATTTCCGCGCTAATCCTGACGTTCGCTTTTTATGCCGGACCGCGCCTACCTTCATCCGATTGATCCCGAGCTCATTCCCGGAGCGCGGAACGCCATACACGTCTGCCTCCGGCTGAGACCGGATGAGCGCATCACCATCATCACCGACGATGCGACTCGCGAAATTGCGGCCGCCCTGCAAACCGAAGTCGAACGGGTCGGGTCGGAATACAGTTTGTTTTCACTCGAACACCATGCGCGGCGGCCGTTGCCCAGCATGCCCGAGCACATCCTGGAAGATCTATCGCGATCGCAGGCCAGCATTTTTGCCGCCATGACGCAAACGGGGGAGCTCGGCGCGCGCATTCAAATGACGGCGGTGGTGAATAATTATCACATTCGCCATGGCCACATGGTGAACATCAACCGGGAAATCATGCTCGAAGGAATGCGCGCGGATTTTCTTGAGGTCGACGCCTTGAGTCAGCGTCTGGTCGAGCGCGCGCGCAAGGCGGCGCGAATCACCTGCAAGACACCGGGTGGCACGGACTTTGAAGCCGAGCTTTCGCCGAAACTAAACTGGCTGAAAACGAGTGGCATCATTCACACGGACAAATGGGGAAATCTTCCGGGCGGTGAAATTTTCACTTCCCCGCGAACGACGAACGGCGTCTTCGTGGTCGATGGCGTGGTGGGCGATTATCTCTGTGAGCGCTACGGTGACCTCAAGGACAACCCGCTGACGATCGAAGTGGAAAATAATCGGATTCGCTCGTTAAAATCGTCCAACCGCGAGTTACGCGATGACTTCCAGCTTTACACGAGCGCGGATGAAAACAGCAATCGCGTCGGCGAATTCGCCATCGGCACCAATACCGCCTGCAAGCGTGTCATCGGTCATATTTTGCAGGACGAGAAAATCCCCGGCATCCACATCGCTTTCGGTCATCCCTACGCGGAACACACTGGGCAAAATTGGGTTTCCAAAACGCACATTGATTGCGTCGGTCGCGACTTCGACATCTGGTTCGACGGTGAGCAGGTGATGGAATGCGGGGAGTTTTTGGTGTGACCCTGGATGCAACTTCCGAGCGTTCGCGAAATGGATTTCACTGGCACGGATCGCGCGAAGGCATCAGAGATAAACCGGACGGCGCGGGAAGCCGTCTCTACTGGCCATGGATCCGCAGCTTCGTTCGCAGTTTAACACCGAGTTCACGCCACGGCGTTACGCCAACCTGCTGCAGTGCATTAATGAAAGCACGCGCTGGCCACCTGATTTTCGCATCGCGGAGTCGCCGATTTTTCTGACGCGCGAGTTCACCCGCGAGGCCGTTTACGCCGCGAATCGGATTGCGGCTCAAACACAAACCGCGGAGTTCGCGAAGCATTCCGCCTCAGCAATTCCAAGCGGGTTGGAAGTGCCGAATGAATCCAGCCACCCTGAATTCCTGATCGTCGACCTCGGGATTTGTGCGGAAGGGAACCGGCTCGTCCCGCGGCTGATCGAACTCCAGGCCTTCCCGAGCCTGTTCGGATTTCAGCTGATGCTGCTCGGGTGTATGCGCAAAGCGTATCCGGCCATCCCGCCGAACTGGACGTCTTCTTTTGGCGGAATCCATGACCAGGCCTACATCGATATTCTGCGCCGGACGGTGGTCGCCGGTGCAGATCCGGAAAATGTCATTCTCCTCGAGATCGAACCGGAGAAACAAAAGACGCGGGTTGATTTCGCCGCCACGGAAGCACTCCTGGGCGTTCGTTCGGTTTGCCTGACGAAAATCAAAAGGCGAGGACGGCAGCTGTTCTACGATCGCGCCGGGCGAGAGGTGCGGATCGAGCGGATTTACAATCGCGTCATTTTTGATGAGCTGATTCGGCGGCCGGATCTCAAGCCGGCGTTTCGATTTCAGGAGGAGCTGGACGTGAAATGGGTCGGGCACCCGAACTGGTATTTTCGGATTAGCAAACACTCGCTGCCATTTCTGAAGACAGAGCACACCGCACCGGCGTTTTTTGCCGGCGATTTTCCTGAGGGCGAATCGCTCGATGACTACGTCCTCAAGCCCCTTTATTCCTTTGCTGGAATAGGCGTGGATATGGAACCGACGCGTGAAAAACTCCGTGGCCTGGAAAGGCCGAATGAATGGATTCTGCAAAAGAAAGTCCGCTATGCCGAATTTGTGCAAACTCCGGACGGCCCGAAATCAAAAGCCGAACTGCGGATGATGTTCGTTTGGTCTGAGAATCAAGAGCCGGTCCTGGTGAACAACCTCGTGCGCATGAGTCAGGGGAAAATGATGGGCGTCGACTTCAACAAGGACAAGACCTGGGTTGGTTCCAGCATCGCGCTTCACGAATGGAATTCGTGAGGTTAAAGGGGTTAAAGAGGATACCTCGAGGAGCGGTTAGCCGGTGAGTTCTGTTATCCTTCGCTAATCCGGCAGCTGCCGGATAACGTTTTAACTCTGCTTCAATTCGTCGTTCGTCTCGGCGAACGCGTTGACGGCGAACTCCAGATCTTCGCGCGAATGCGCAGCCGAGACCTGGGTGCGGACGCGCGCGGTCCCGTGCGGCACCACCGGATAGAAAAAGCCGATGACGTAAACACCTTTCTCGAGCATGCGGGCCGCGAATTTTTGGGAGAGTGTGGCGTCGCCCAGCATGATGGGAACGATCGGATGCGTGCCGGGTTTGATCGTCAGACCGCGCTCGGTCAAGGCCGCGCGGAAAAACTTGGTGTTCTCTTCCAGTTTGTCCCGCAGCTCGGTGGAAGCGGTGAGGAGTTCGAGCGCCCTGATTGACGCAGCCACGATCGGTGGCGCCACCGTGTTCGAAAAAAGATAGGGCCGCGATCGCTGGCGGAGCAGCTCCACAATTCGTTTGCGGCCGCTGGTGAAGCCCCCACTCGCGCCGCCGAGCGCTTTCCCAAGCGTGCCCGTGATAATGTCGATCTTGCCCATCACCCCGCGATGCTCATGGGTGCCGCGCCCCGTCTTCCCGAGAAATCCGGTCGCGTGCGCATCGTCGATCATGGTCAGGGCCTGGTATTTCTCAGCCAGGTCACAGATCGCGCCGAGCTCGGCTATCGTCCCGTCCATCGAGAAGCAGCCATCGGTGGCGATCAGGCGCACCCGCGCGCTGCTGGACTCGCGCAGTTTCGCTTCGAGGTCGGCCATGTCGTTGTGCCGGTAGCGGAAACGCTGCGCTTTGCAGAGCCGAATGCCGTCAATAATCGACGCGTGATTCAGTTCGTCCGAAATGGCGGCATCCTCCGCGTCGAGCAATGTTTCAAACAAACCGCCATTCGCGTCGAAGGCGGACGGATAGAGAATCGTGTCCTCGGTCCCGAGAAACTTCGTGAGGGACCCTTCGAGATCCTTGTGGATGTCCTGCGTGCCACAAATGAAGCGGACGCTGGCCATGCCGAAGCCGTGTGTGTCGAGCGCCTCCTTGGCCGCGGCGATCAACGCGGGATGATTGGCCAGGCCGAGGTAATTGTTCGCGCACATGTTGAGCACGCGACGGCCGCCCGTTATTTCAATCCTGGCGTCCTGCGGACTGGTAATGATGCGTTCGGTCTTGTAGAGGCCTTGCGACCTGATCTCCGCCAGCGTGTTTGCGAGTTGCTGATCGAATTGCTGGAGCATGGCGAACCTTCGAACAAAGCGAGCGCGATGCAAAAAAGTTCGACCCGGTTTTCATGGCATGCGAACCGCTTTCTTTCGCCTTTCATTGGCTGCGCTTGGATTGCCCATGAGCCTCAATTGGTTGTTCCCGGCGGCAAATTCCCGAAAAAATGCCCTTGCAGGCGGTTGTGAATAACTGTTAATAACTTTTTCCATTGCGTAATCGGAACCATTTCTCTCTTTTCTGTGTCGCGGTCGGAGCGCTCTTTCTGAGCGCTTGTGGAACCACGTCGACCTTGACGACAAAAACGTCGCCTCTGCCGAAATACGAAGCCCCGTTGGTGAAGCGAGATTTCCAGAATGTCCGCACCACGGCTTACACGCATACGGAGGCGGATCATCGTCAGTTCACCGATCACAATGCGCTCGGCGGCCAATTGCATGCCGCGACCGGAGCGATTCGCCGCGCTGAATATACGCCGCGCGCGGTGCCGGTCAGCGCTGACGAGCAATCCGATTATCGCCGCGCCTCTTACACGCCGGCAGCGCCCCAGCCATTTTCCCTGGTGCCAACACGAACGACAAAAGTAGTAAAAACGAAGCATGGGAAGAAGCGCGTGGTGGTGGTCACGAAACCGCAGATCGGCAGTGCCGCGGCGGACTGGTCGCGCTGGCCGGCCGGAACGGTCTTCCGCCTTCTCTCCACCGGGCAAGTTTACAAAGTTGATGATTATGGTTGGGCGCTGGCCGGTCGCAACACGATCGATCTATACATGTCAACCCGCGGTGCCATGAATGCCTGGGGTGCGCGCGAAGAGGGAATTCAAATTCTGCGCTGGGGCAATTCGAACGAAAGCCTGCGGCTGCTCCAAGCCCACCAGGGCTATCGCCACATCCGCCGGATGGTCCTCGAGCTCGAAGGCCAGGAGGCGGCCGCGGCGAGTTTGGAATAGTGGTGGCGTGGCCCCGCGCATTAAGAAAGGAGCGGCACCCCTGGCCGCAGGGCTGATTATCTGATTAACACCGGCCTTTAGGCCGGTGTGTCTCGCTGGAGAAGGAAACCAGCCGTTTTCAACGGCTTACCCTCCCGGAGAGCTCAGGAGTTCATTGAGCGACTCAGGTTGCGCTGGCAGGAAGGAAGCCGTTAAAACGGCTGCGCTCGAGAACAGTCTGGATGCACCGGCCTGAAGGCCGGTGTTAATGAAATATCCCGCGAGCCGCACCGGCAGGAAACAGGGACAGCGTCATTCGGCCCAATCGAGCACGATCTTCCCTGAATTCCCAGATTTCATCAGAGCGAAGCCCTCCTGAAATTCACGGTAGGGAAAGCGGTGGGTAATGATGGGCGAAATATCCAGTCCGCTTTGAATTAGCGCGGTCATTTTGTACCACGTCTCAAACATCTCACGCCCGTAAATTCCTTTGATCGTCAGGCCATGGAAGACGACGAGATTCCAGTCGATCGCGGCGCTCCCGGGCATGATGCCGAGCATGGCGATTCTGCCGCCGTTGACCATCACGTCGAGCATATCGGTAAACGCTTTGGGATTGCCGGACATCTCCAGACCGACATCGAAGCCTTCGCGCATTCCGAGTTCGTGCATGGCGTCCTGCAAATTTCGCTCGCGCACGTCGATCGCCAGCGTCGCGCCCATCTTGCGTGCGAGATCCAGACGGTAGGGATTCACGTCGGTGATGACGACTTTGCGTGCCCCCGCCATTTTCGCGATCGGCACGGCCATGCACCCGATCGGTCCCGCGCCGGTGATGAGCACATCCTCGCCAACCAGGTCAAAAGCCAGAGCCGTATGCACAGCGTTGCCGAGTGGATCGGAACAGGAAATGACGTCGAGCGAGACCTTCGGATCGCAGCGCCAGAGATTTGTGCTCGGCACCGACACATATTCGGCAAAGCCACCCGGACGATTGACGCCGATTCCCTTCGTATTCGGGCAGAGATGGCGGCGGCCGGCCAGGCAGTTCCGGCAATGACCGCACACGATATGTCCTTCGACTGTGACAATTTCGCCCGGGGCAAAATCGCGGACGGCACTTCCGATTTGATCGATTACGCCGACAAATTCGTGTCCGATCACCATCGGAACCGGGATCGTTTTCTGGGCCCAGGCGTCCCAGTTATAGATATGGACGTCGGTGCCGCAGATCGAAGCCTTCTGGACCCGGATGAGAACGTCATTGGGCCCTATTTCCGGCCTGGGAACCTCCTCCAAACCGAGTCCCGGTTCGGGCTGGCGTTTCACGAGTGCCTGCATTGTTTTGCTCACGAGGTCGAGATTAGATGACCGAATCCCAAGCGCAAAGATTTTAGCATTCCTGTATTGGCGGGTGTGGGCATCCGGCGCTCCTGTCGGCGCGTCTGACGGAGAACTGGGTTACCGGCGTCCGCCAAAGATGCTGGGGCGCTGCGGGCTGGAGGCATGCGCTCTCCTTCTGGGCTTGCGTTTGCTGAAATCATTTCGGATTGTGCAGCGGATGGCCGAGACGCTCGAGCGCGTCGCCGCAGCAAAACCGTCGACACCGCGCTCTGTTTTTATTTTTCGCTTCGCCAGCACGCTTGTCCTCTGGTCGATCGCGCTGGGCATTATCTTTTCGGGCTATGAACTGGCGTTCTTTGCTCTGATCGGCACGCTTGGGCTGCTCTCGCTCTGGGAATTTTACGTCATGCTCGATCACAAGGGCCTGCCGAATTTCAAAGTGACGGCCATGATCTGCGGCGCTGTCATGTTATGCGGCAGTTTTTATTATTTTTCGCGGATCGGTCCCGGCCATTCCTACGACTTCGAGATGGCGGTGCTGTTGTTTTTTTTGCTGACGGTTTTCACCCGGCAGATGTTCGAGAGCCTGCGTGATGATGCGCCGCTCCGGACGATGGCCTACACCCTCTTCGGACTGCTTTACGTGCTCTGGCTTTACAACTTCATCACGAAAATCGTTTACGTGGTTCCGCGCACGCCGTCCGGCGCGGTCACGGGGCAATTCTACGTTCTCTATCTCATCGCCATCACCAAATTCAGCGATATGGGCGCCTATCTCACCGGCAGCTTGATTGGACGTCACCAGATGATCCCGCACATCAGCCCGAAGAAGACTTGGGAAGGCTTTTTCGGAGCGCTCGTTTTCTCACTTCTCGCGAGCTGGGGCATGTTCCAGTTGATGCCTCTTCATCTTTCGGTCCTGAACTGGACCCACGCGACGGTGCTTGGCCTGCTGCTCGGGTTCGCGGCGGTCATCGGCGATCTGGCGGAGTCGATCGTAAAACGCAGCACCGGGGTGAAAGATTCCGGGAACCTCCTGCCTGGAATTGGCGGAGCGCTCGATCTGATCGACAGCTTGCTTTTCACCGCGCCGCTCCTTTTCTTTTATCTGCGTCTGGTCATTCGGCTGGATTAAATGCGGCTCACACAGAGATCACAAAGGACACAAAGAAAACGACGATGAGAATGCCGGTAACTGAAATTTCTTTGTATGACTTTGTCTCCGTCGTGCGAGCTCTTTGAATGAGAAGAAAACGGGTGGTCGTTCTGGGTGCGACCGGATCGATCGGTGAAAGCGCGCTGAAGGTAGCGCACGATATCCCCGACCGGATGGAGATCGCCGGTCTGGCCGCCAACAGCAACGCAAAAAAACTTGCGGCTCAAGCGAACACCGTTCGACCGAAGGCGATCTGTCTGGTGGATGAATCGAGGATCAGCGAACTGCGCGGCTTGCTCGAATACAAACCACAAATTCTCTCGGGTGAACGCGGCCTGGTTGAGATCGCGTGTCTGGACGAAGCCGAAATGGTCCTGGTGGCAGTCGTGGGAACGGGCGGTCTGCGGCCGGCGCTCGCGGCGATCGAGGCGGGAAAGGACCTCGCGGTGGCGAGCAAAGAGATTCTCGTGATGGCGGGCGAGATCGTGATGAGCGCGGCGACGGCGAAAGGCGTCAACGTGCTTCCGGTCGATAGCGAGCATAACGCGATCTTTCAGTGCCTTGACGGAAGGATGGCATCTGTAGCCGGGGTCGTTGACCCCGGTGCCGTTGGGAGCGCGGCCGGGGTCAACGACCCCGGCTACAGGAAAAATGCCGGCATTCGCCGCCTCATCCTGACCGCATCGGGAGGACCATTTCGGGAAACACCGGCGAGTGATTTCGAATCGATCACGAAGGAGCAGGCGCTGCGTCATCCGACCTGGAATATGGGACCGAAGATCACAATCGATTCAGCCACGCTCTTCAATAAAGGCCTCGAGATGATTGAAGCGCACTGGCTTTTTGGAGTGGAAATGAAGCGAGTAGAAGTCGTGATTCATCCGCAGAGCATCGTGCATTCGATGGTCGAGTTTGCGGACGGCTCGGTGCTGGCGCAGCTCAGCCACTCGAACATGTGTTTCCCGATTCAATACGCGGTCACGTGGCCGGAGCGGGTGCCGAATTCTTTGCCGCCCCTGGATTTCGGAAAGCTGCGCCGGCTGGAATTTGCTCTGCCGCGCTACGAGGATTTTCCGGCTTTGAATCTGGCGCGGCGTGCGGGCGACGAGGGCGGCACTACGCCTGCCGTCCTGAACGCCGCGAATGAGGTGGCGGTTTCCGCTTTTCTCGCCGGACGGATTTCCTTCCCGCGAATCTGGCAGACAGTCGAGGAAGTGATGAATCGGCATACCTTCGTTGCGAAGCCGACACTCGATGCAATATTGCGGGCCGATCAAGGGGCGCGCCAGGAGGCTTCAGCGACGTTAAATGGTTAAGAGGGGTATATTCGTTAAATTGAGAGAGCGTCGAGTACGCAGCCGGACCCATTCACGTTTCACCGATCACTAATCATTACCTCGATGCTTCCGACAATTTTTCGCGTCCTTTTCATCGCCTTCGAAGTCGTCGTTCTTTTTAATTTGCTCATCGTTGTCCATGAGCTCGGACATTTTCTGGCGGCGCGCTGGAGGGGGCTTTACATTGAAAAATTCGGCATCTGGTTTGGCAAACCGATCTGGAAAAAAACGATCAAAGGGGTGCAGTATTCGTTAGGCTCGATTCCGTTTGGCGGCTTCGTGGCGCTCCCGCAACTCGCGCCGATGGACATCATCGAGGGCAAAGCGGATCTCGACCGGGAAACCCTCCCGCCAATTTCCGCGCTGGACAAAATCATCGTCGCCTTCGCGGGTCCCTTGTTCAGTTTTCTCCTGGCCGTGGTTTTCGCGGTGATCGTCACGGTGGTGGGGAGGCCAGTGGGCGAATCGGAATCGACGACCGTGATTGGCTACGTCGTCCCGGATTCGCCGGCGGCTCACGCCGGACTGAAGGCGGGCGACAAAATCCTGGAGATTGATGGGCAGCGCGTCTCCCGCTTTGGCGGCATGGGGGACGACAGTATTACCTGGCGGATTGTTCGCAGCGAAGGCGAGACCATTGCGATTACCTTCTCACGTGAGGTCGACGGGACCCTGAAAACATCGACCGTGCAGGCCACGCCGATTGTGCCACAGACAAGACCGTGGATGCGCAAGGCGCTGCGGCAAATCGAGATTTACCCGGCCGAAACGCCCGTCGTCGCCCGGGTCGAAGCAAACAGCCCGGCTGGACGCGCGGGCTTGAAACCAAATGACGCGATTGTTGGAGTTAATGACCAGCGCGTTTTTCACATTCTGGGTGTCGCAGATTTTATCCGCGACCATCTGGGCGACCCGCTCACACTCATGGTTGAACGTGAAGGCAGGAAGCTCTCGCTGCCTTTCGAACCGGGTAGTCCGAGGATTGCATCCGTGGTTAAAGACGGTCCGGCGGACCGCGCCGGCCTGAAGGCCGGTGACGAAGTGGTCGCGATCGATGAGAAGAAGGTGCCGAGCGCCCTGGCGATTTCCGATTACATCAGGCAACACCTGAACCAAAGCGTTTTACTCTCAGTAAAACGCGATGGCAAGGAACTGGCCGTAACCGTGACCCCTGAGCTTCCGGAAGGCGACAAGATCGCCCGGATCGGTCTCGCTTGGGATGAAGATTTCGGAATCATTCTCGATAATTACGGGAGATTGAGCCGGGTGCATCCGGGCCCGGCTGAACAGATTCGCGCCGGAATGATGTCGATCGTTAATACCGTCGGCGCCATCGCCTCCTCGAAGTCGGAAGTGAAGCTTCAACACATGAGCGGGCCGGTGATGATGCTGCGGGTCTATTACGTCATGTTCGAAAACAGGGATGGCTGGCGGATGGCCCTCTGGTTCAGCGTCGTCCTGAACGTGAATCTCGCGTTGCTCAATCTCCTGCCGATTCCCGTGCTGGATGGCGGCCATATTGTGCTGGCGCTCATCGAAGCCGTCCGCCGGCGCCCCGTCAGCATGCGCGTCCTTGAAGTCGTGCAAACGGCCTGCGCTGTCTTGATCATCGGTTTCATGGCTTATATCGCGTTTTTCGACGTGCAGGACCTGTTTGGCGGACGACGCGACGCCCCGAAATTTCTTCCGAAAAAGACTCCGCCGGCCGACGCGACGCCAGGTCCGTAGTTTTTCCACGCGCTCGGTGTCCGGCATTCGCGCCGGACCGGACGATTATGGCAGTGCGCCGCGCCTGGATCGTATATAAATTGGGGACATGAATTCAGCTATGACCACCACGGCCTTTACCCTGGACGGCTACCGGGTCGTGAAAACTTTTGGAGTCGTCCGCGGGATCATTGTTCGTTCGCGTTCGATCTTCGGGACCATCGGCGCCGGCTTGCAAACATTGGTCGGGGGCAACATTTCGATCTTTACCGACCTCTGCGAGCAGACGCGACGAGACGCTCTCGAGCGCATGCTGGAACATGCGCGTGGTCTCGGCGCGAACGCTGTGATCGGTTTGCGCTATGACGCCACGGAGATCATGCAGGGCGTTACCGAGGTTCTTTGTTATGGAACGGCCGTGCTGGTCGAGCCGGCCACAAACGCTTGATGCAATATTGCGCTTCTCCCTACGTCTATCGCCGCCGAGTCACGCGCGAGGTGATGATTGGGCGCACCGGTGTCGGCGGCTCGAACCCGATCCGTGTGCAGTCGATGATCACCTGCGACACCATGGACACCGAGGCGTCGATCGCGCAAACCATGGAGCTGGCGGCGGCTGGTTGCGAGATTGTGCGGATCACCGCTCCAACGGTAAAAGACTCGGCGAATCTCGAACAGATCGGGCGCGGTTTGCGCGCACGAGGCTGCGATGTGCCCATCGTCGCCGACATTCATTTCAAACCGGAAGCTGCCATGGAGGCGGCGAAATGGGTGGAGAAAGTCCGGATCAATCCCGGCAATTACGCGGACTCGAAGAAGTTCAAGATCGTCGAGTACACCGATGAGCAGTACGCGGCGGAACTGGAGCGCATCCGCGACCGCTTTACTCCGCTCGTCCGGCTCTGCCGGGAACGCGGGGTCGCGATGCGCATCGGCACCAATCACGGTTCCCTCTCCGACCGCATCATGAACCGCTACGGCGATACGCCGCTGGGAATGGTTGAGAGCGCGCTCGAGTTCGCCCGGATCGCGCGCGACCTCGACTATCATGCCTTTGTTTTTTCGATGAAATCGAGCAACCCAAAGGTGATGATCAACGCCTATCGATTGCTCGTGGCACGGCTGGACGAAGAAGGGGACGATTGGAATTACCCGATTCATCTCGGCGTGACCGAGGCGGGCGAAGGCGAGGATGCGCGGATCAAAAGCGCGATCGGAATCGGCTCCCTCCTGCATGATGGAATCGGTGACACGATTCGGGTGTCGCTGACCGAGGATAGCGTGCACGAAATCCCCGTGGCGCGGGCCCTGGTCGAAACGGTAGCGGCGGTCTCTGACCGCCGAAAGACCGAAGCAATCGATCCGGCGGTCAGAGACCGCCGCTACAGTTTCGACCCATTTTCGTACGAGCGGCGAGGGGCGAAAGCGATCGAGCGCGGTGGCATCAAACTGGGTGGAGAAGAATTGATCCGCGTCGTTGTGCGGCAATCGAGTTTCGACCAGGTGGCGCACAAGCTGGATCGCCTCGGTGATTATCAGCCTGAAATCGTTTATGAAAATGCCCGTGTCGTGGAGGTGGATCCGCGCGATCAAGCGGCGCTGGCGCGTCTAAACGCATCGGCGACCGCCGAATTCGTCACCGTTCGAGATGATGTGCCGTTGCCGGTCATTACCGCCTTCCGGTTGCTGGCCTCGAGAATCGCGGCGCATCATCCGATTTTGCTAAAAGATTCTCTCAACTCCGTAAAGGAGTGTGGCTCCACGGAGCTCTTACGCTCTCAACCGTCAACTCTCAACTTCCTCCTCACCCTTCTCACGGCGGCGACCAATATCGGCTCGCTTCTCTGCGATGGAATCGGCGACGCCGTTCTCATTCAGGGGGAAGAAGCGCCGGGGCAGGCCTTGCGTTTGAGCTACAACATCCTGCAGGCGGCTGGCTCTCGCATTTTCAAGACCGATTACGTGGCGTGTCCATCGTGTGGGCGAACGTTGTTCAACCTCCAGACAACGACCGCGCGCATCAAAGCCGCTACTTCGCACCTGAAAGGGGTGAAAATCGCGATCATGGGTTGCATCGTTAACGGCCCGGGCGAAATGGCCGATGCAGACTTCGGCTACGTCGGCGGCGCGCCGGGGAAGGTAAATCTCTACGTCGGCAAGACGGCCGTGAAATTCAATATTCCCGAGGCTGATGCGGTCGATCGGTTGCAGGATTTGATCCGCGAACATGGCAAGTGGGTGGAACCGGGAACCGCCTTCCAGCATCGGACTTCGAATGTGATTGCTGATTCGCCGGGGGCGCGGTAGCAATGAGCGTTGGCACGCCTCAAATCGGCGATTTTTTGGATTATGAAAACGATTTTGACGACAGCTCTCCTTGCCTCCGCCTTGTTTGCCGGAGCCTGTTCCCGTTCAGACAGGGCGCCTGAAACCATGGTGGCGACGACGCCAGGTCCCAATTTAAGATCGGATGCGGAGCGTCTCCAGCAGGCCACGGCGAAAGCGGCCGAAGAAAGAAGGCGAGCGGCTGCGGCCGCGGCCCCCGCCGCCACCCCGTTCGCAACAGAATCTTCCGCGCCGCAGTCCTAACGGTATCCTGGCGCTCCCGGTAAGACGAAACCCTTTCGAAAGTTCAGACTGCGCGGCTCCCACTTCCGGATCATCGTCATTTCATCAACGATCTCCCGCGCGAAATTCTCCAGTCGATCGAATTTAAAAAATAAGTTCCCGAAGAATTCGGCAAAAACTCTTGACGCATTTCCGGCACTTCCCTAAAAACAACGCAATCACGTCATGGGATGTTTCAAATTGTCTTCGGCCAGGGCGGCGTTTGCCGGGGTATCGGAGTTAAGTTAAGACATCGCGTAGCGCGATTTCCATCCATGGAGCCTCAAGGCAACATATTTCCTTTGCCGAACTGTCTTTCGACGGTTTTGCGCAGAATTTGCAGCTAATAGAAAAACGCATTCGCATGAAAACAAGAATCAATCACACAAGCTGGAAAATCGTCACGCTCGCTGTCACGGCCTTTTCCTTTTTGCTGACGAGTGGGGTCGCTTCGGCGCAGCCGACGCCGACGCCGTCGGCTCAAACGGTATCCCTGCCGATTGCCAGCCTGGATAATCAAGTTCCCATCGCCACCGTTGTCATGGAGCCGGTGAACACGACGAACATTGATCCTCTCCTAAATTACGTTGGCTTTCAGGGCGATTTTACCTTTGACGAAACGGTGTGCACCTTCTCAAGCCCGTTCGTGGAGAAAGCCGGAATCACCAACGGCAATTGGAATGTGTCGGGAAACATCCTCCCGGGCCCCGGCCCGATCAGGGTGCTGCGGGTCTCGGCCTTCTCGAACGACTTCACGCCGATGTCGGGCTCTGGGTTGATGTACAACCTGAGGGTGCTCAGGGTCAGCAGTGTGCCGGCGACGCAGGCCTTCTTGGTTTGGAAGCCGGATCCGGATAACTTTATTTTCATCGATGCCAATCTGGACACGCATGCGCCCACTCAACCCGATGGCCTCTTCACCATAACAGGGGTAGGGCCGACCGCGACGCCGACCCCAACGCCGACGCCGATGCCCCAAACGGTATTCCTGCCGATTTCCAGTTTGGACAACCAGGTTCCCATCGCCACCGTTGTCATAAAGCCAGTGAACAGTTCGAACATTGATCCGCTGCTCAATTACGTTGGCTTCCAAGGCGATTTCACCTTTGACGAAACGGTTTGTACCTTCTCATCGCCGTTTGTGGAGAAAGCCGGAATCACGAGCGGCAACTGGAACGTGTCGGGGAACATCCTTCCTGGCCCGGGCCCGATTAGGATTCTGCGCGTCTCGGCCTTCTCGAACGACTTCACGCCGATGTCGGGCTCTGGGTTGATGTACAACCTCCTGATGCTCAGGGTGAGCAGCGTCCCGGCGACGCAGGCCTTCTTGGTTTGGAAGCCGGATCCGGATAACTTTATCTTTATCGACGCCAATCTGGACACGCATGCGCCCCTTCAACCCAATGGCCTCATTACCATAACTGGGATCGGGCCGACAGCGACACCGACGCCAGTGCCGACGCCAACCCCGACGGTTAGCCCGACCCCGACGGTGAGCCCGACTCCGACGGTGAGCCCGACTCCGACAGTGAGCCCGACCCCGTCACCGACACCAACTCCCACGCATACCCCAACGGCTACACCCACACCGACACCGACTCCCACTCATACCCCGACCGCTACACCAACAATTACACCGACCCCGACACCGGGAGGCACTTGTCCTCCGGTGATCACTCTGTCGACGAGCCAGACGATCACGCCGGGCTCGGTCTCGTCTAACGGCGGAGCTCCTGGCTTCTTCCACACCGACAACAGCTACTGGAGAGCGTTCAACATGATGACGTTCACCGGCGGTGTGGCCTACTACGTGGACTCGGTTTCGTTTGGAATTGAAACCGCCGTGGCTAACCCCGCGGTGGGAAATCAGCCGGTGACAGTGCGTCTGTATACCGAAACCACCGGGGTATTCCCCACCGGGACTCGGACCCAGATTGCCACCAACACGGTGAACGTGACTAATCAGATGGCCACGGTGCTCACCGTGCCGCTATCGGTCACGGTGCCGGCTGGAACGACCCAGCTGATCATGGAAGTCTTTACGCCTACCGGAGCAGCTCCGATCAATAATGAGTTCTTCATCGGATCGAATGCGGCAGCGCAAAATGGACCGAGCTATATCAGTGCGACCTCCTGCGGGCTTACGACTCCGACGGATGTGTCGACCATCGGCTTCCCGAACATGCACATCGTCCTGAACGTCAATGGCAGCTGCACCCCAGGGACCCCGACTCCTTCGCCGACTTCGTCGCCAAGCCCGACCCCGAGCCCAACGCCGACACCGACGGGGACCCCGACAGCGAGTCCGACTCCGACCCCAACTTCGACACCTACGGGAACGCCACCGCCACCAACTGCGACCCCAACACCGATGGTAACCCCAACCGCGACACCCAGTTCAACCCCGATCCTGACGACACAGGCCATCAATCTGTCGACCCGCATGGACGTTCAGACCGGCAATAACATTGGCGTCGGCGGCTTCATCATTACGGGAACTGCGCCAAAGCGCGTGATCATCCGGGCGATCGGACCCAGCCTGAGTCAATTCGGTGTTCCTAATCCGCTGGCCGATCCCTTGCTCGAGCTGCACGGCCCAGGCGGTTTCACCACGGTCACGAACAATAACTGGAGGGACACGCAGGAAGCGGAGATCATCGCCACTGGTATCCCGCCGACTAACAATCTGGAATCAGCGATCGTGGCGACGCTGGATCCGGCAGCTTATACGGCGATCGTGAAAGGCAATGGGAGTAGTCCCACCGGGGTCGCCCTGGTGGAAATCTACGATTTGGATCAGGCGGCGGCGTCGAAGCTGGCCAACCTGAGCACACGTGCCCTGGTGGGAACGCAGGACGATATCGTGATCGCGGGCTTCCTGCTGAGCAACAACATGGTTATGGACAACGTGATTGTGCGAGGCATTGGTCCTAGTCTGGCGCCGACAATATTCCCGACGACCGTGGTCCTGGCGGATCCGACGCTGGAACTACGTGACAGCAACGGAGCGCTCATTCTGGCGAACAACAACTGGCAGGATAATCCGGTGCAAGCCGCGATTATCTCCGCCGCGGGCCTGGCTCCTACGAACCCGCTCGAGTCAGCCATTGCGGCGAGCCTGCCGCCGGGCCTCTACACGGCGCTGCTGGCAGGACGAAACAATGGCACCGGCATCGGCGTGGTGGAAATCTACGACAACCCAGTAGGCGGACCATCACCGACCCCCGGGCCACCAACGCCGACCCCGGGCCCGACGGGGACGCCGGGAGTCACACCGACTCCGGGTCCGACAGGGACGCCGGGAGCCACACCGACGCCGGGCCCGACGGGGACACCGGGAGGCACGCCGACGCCGACCCCGGCGTCTGGACCGTGCGTGGAGACCTTCGATACAGTGACCGCACCGGCGCTGCCCACGGGATGGGCGGCGTCCAATCCTACCGCGGGAGATGGAGTGTTGTGGGTGACCGACACG
>Ga0209048_10001818_pt1 | contig 21552 bp, 34 predicted proteins | sample FrelakmetCRP12CR_FD_187146 | JGI IMG/M metagenome (GOLD analysis project Ga0209048, IMG submission 187146) | Freshwater lake sediment microbial communities from the University of Notre Dame, USA, for methane emissions studies - CRP12 CR (SPAdes)... | ecosystem: Environmental > Aquatic >... | reverse complement strand
GAAGCCGTTTCGCCAGAAGGGTACCGGGCGCGCCCGGATGGGAACTTCCCGCTCGCCGCTGCTTCGGGGCGGTGGCGTCGTTTTCGGACCCCATCCCCGGAAGTACGAAGGGAAGGTGAACCGGAAGGAGATGAAGGCGGCTTTGCGCAGCGCCCTGAGCGCCAAGGCGCTCGAGAACAAGATCATCCTCGTGGACGACCTCTCCCTCCCGTTCCCGAAAACGAAGGAATTTCTCAAGGTCGCATCCGCGCTCGGCCTCCGCGACGCGCTGATCGTCATCGACGGGGAGCCCGAAAACCTGGCCCTTGGCGTCCGTAATCTCAAGGCATTCAAGACCCTCCCCGCCAAGGCGCTGAACGTGTACGACATCCTGTCGTACGACCAACTCGTGCTGACCGGCGCGGCGCTCGAGAAAATCACCGAGGTGCTGACGAAATGAATCTATCCGACGTCATCAAGCGGCCGTTGATCACCGAAAAGGCGACCTCGCTGAAGGCGATGTCCAACGCGGTCCTGTTCGCCGTCGACAAACGCGCCAACAAGAAGGAAGTCCGCGAGGCCGTGGAGAAGATGTTCAAGGTGAAGGTCGACGACGTCCGGACGATGAACGTCGCCGGCAAGGTGAAGCGCCGCGGCCGGACGGTGGGGCTTCGTCCAGGCTGGAAGAAGGCCATCGTCATGCTGAAGGCGGGCGACAAGATCGAGTTCTTCGAAGGCGTCTGACGGGCGCTTCGATGGCGCCCTTCTTTTAAGGAGAGACTGCGATGGGCATCCGGAACTACAAGCCGACCTCCCCTGGACGACGGGGCATGACTGTCCTCATCATGGACGATCTGACGAAGAAGAAGCCCGAACGCGCGTTGACGGAGAGTCTTTCAGGAAGCGGCGGGAGGAACAACCTCGGCGAGACCACGGTGTGGCACCGCGGCGGGGGCCACAAGCGCAGGTACCGGATCGTCGACTTCAAGAGAAACAAAAAGGACGTCCCGGCGACCGTCGCGGCCATCGAATACGACCCGAACCGGTCCGCGCGCCTTGCGCTGCTGAACTACGCGGACGGGGAGAAGCGGTACATCCTCTGTCCGATCGGGATTTCCGTCGGCGACAAGGTTCTTTCGGGCGCCGGCGCCGACATCAAGCCCGGAAACGCCCTCCCGATCCGCAACATCCCGGTCGGGACGCTCGTGCACAACATCGAACTCAAGGTCGGGAAGGGCGGACAGATCGCCCGGTCCGCCGGTTCGGTCGCGCAGATCCTGGCCAAGGAGGGGTCGTACGCGCACCTTCGCCTCGCCTCCGGCGAGGTCCGGCTTGTCTTCATCGAGTGCATGGCGACGATCGGGCAGGTCGGAAACGTCGACCATGAAAAAGTGTCGATCGGCAAGGCGGGCCGCAATCGGTGGAAGGGTGTCCGCCCGACGGTCCGGGGCGTCGTCATGAACCCCGTCGATCACCCGCACGGCGGCGGCGAGGGCCGATCCTCCGGAGGCCGGCATCCCTGCACCCCGTGGGGGAAGCCGACGAAGGGGTACAAGACGCGCAAGAATCCGTCGACCGATAAGTATATCGTCAAGCGGCGCGGAAAATAAAGGAAAAGGGGTTTCGACGTGGGGCGATCCATCAAGAAGGGACCGTACGTGGAGGAAAGCCTTGCCCGGAAGTTTACCAAGGCCGTCGAAACCGGCGACAAGAAGATCATCAAGACCTGGTCCCGGCGCTCGACCATCACTCCCGCAATGGTGGGATACACGTTCGCCGTGCACAACGGACGGAAATTCATGCCCGTCTTCGTCACGGAAAACATGGTGGGCCACAAGTTCGGCGAGTTCTCGCCCACGCGGACGTTCCACGGGCACTCGGGAGACCGCAAGGCCAAGGTAAAGAAGTAAGAGCGGAGAAGGAGAGCAGCAGATGGAAGCAACCGCGACGGCGAAGTTCATGCGCGTCTCCCCGAGGAAGGCGCGCCTCGTGGTGGACCTGATCCGGGGGAAGAAGATCTCCGAGGCACGGACGATCCTTGCCCTCGCGAACAAGGCCGCCGCCGCAACCGTGAAAAAAGTCCTCGATTCGGCGATCGCCAACGCCGGGCAGACCGGCGTCATCGACGTCGGGACGCTCTACGTGAAGAGCGCGTGCGTGAACCAGGGGGCCTCACAGAAACGGTTTCGGCCGGCGCCGATGGGAAGGGCGCACAAGTACAAGCGGCGGACCAGTCACATAACGATCGTGGTCGACGAGGCGTAACCGGGTTTCATACGCCCTGGCCGGTAACAGTTACAGCTAACCGCTAACAGGAGGCGGATTTTGGGACAGAAGACACACCCTTACGGATTTCGGCTGGTGTCCATCCGGACCTGGCGCTCGCGTTGGTACTCGGAAAAGGAGTACGCGTCGCAACTGCAGGAGGACCTGCGCATCCGCGGCTTCGTCAAGGGCCGCCTGAACCACGCTGGAGTCTCCTCGATCGAGATCGAGCGGCGCAGCAACCGCGTCAACGTTCTCATCGCCACGGCCCGTCCGGGGATCGTGATCGGCAAGAAGGGCGCCGAAATCGAAAACCTGAAGAAGGAGATCCAGAAGCTCACGCCGAAGGAAGTGTCGATCAACATCATCGAAATCCGCCGCCCGGAGACGGACGGGCAGTTGACCGCGGAAAACGTCGCGATGCAGCTCGAGCGGCGGGTCGCTTTCCGCCGCGCCATGAAGAAGACCGTGCTTTCCTCGATGAAGCTGGGCGCCAAGGGGATCAAGATACAGGTTTCCGGCCGCCTCGGCGGCGCCGAGATGTCCCGGACCGAGTGGTACCGCGAAGGGCGGGTGCCTCTTCACACCTTGAGGGCCGACATCGACTACGGTTTCGCGGAGGCCCGTACCACCTACGGGATGATCGGGGTGAAGGTCTGGATCTACAAGGGCGAGGTGCTGCCGAAGGCGCCCTCTTCCCCGGCCACCAACGAATAGGAGATCGGGAATCATGCTCGCCCCCAAAAGGGTCAAGTTCCGCAAGCAGATGAAGGGCCGACGCCGGGGAAAGGCGCAGTCCGGAAACACGCTCAACTTCGGCGATTTCGGCGTAAAGGCCGCCGACGCCGCCTGGATCACCTCCCGGCAGATCGAGGCGGCGCGCATCGCGATGACTCGCTTCATCAAGCGCGGCGGGAAGATCTGGATCCGCATCTTTCCCGACAAGCCGATCACGAAGAAGGCGGCGGAGACCCGGATGGGAAAGGGAAAGGGCGCGCCCGAGGAGTGGGTCGCCGTGGTCCGCCCTGGCCGTGTTCTATACGAGATCGAGGGCGTCGACGAGGCTACGGCGCGGGAGGCGTTCCGCCTGGCGGCTCACAAGCTCCCGATCCGTACGATATTCCTGTCCAGGGAGGCGTAGACGTCCATGAAGACAAAGGCTGTACGGGATCTTGGGGCGGAGGAACTCCGCCAGAAGGAGCGGGAGCTTCGCGACGAGATCTTCCGTCTGAAGATGAAGCGCGCCGCGTCCGCCCTCGAGAACAAGATGCTGATCCGCAACCGGCGCAGGGACCTGGCCCGCGTGGTGACGTTTCTCCGCGCGAAGACGGAAGGGAAGGCGAACTGACATGACGGCGGAGGCTGCGATGGAAGCCCGCGGTGCGCGGAAAAAGAAGGTGGGGACGGTCGTCAGCGACAAGATGGACAAGACCGTGGTCGTCCGCGTGGAGCGCCTGGTCCCCCACGACGTCTACAAGAAATACGTGAGGCGCCGTGTCACCTTCAAGGCGCACGACGAGAAGAACGAGTTCCGGGTCGGGGACCGCGTGGAGATCGTCGAGACGCGGCCGATGAGCAAGGACAAACGGTGGCGCGTCGCCCGGTTGATCGAGCGCCTCGCCGCGCAGTGAGCCGAAAAATTCCGGCGGAGATGATGAAATGATCCAGATGCAAACCATGCTCGACGCGGCCGACAACTCGGGGGCAAAGCGTCTATGCTGCATCAAGGTCCTCGGCGGCAGCCGGCGCCGGTACGCCGGCGTGGGCGACATCATCATCGTCAGCGTCAAGGAGGCGATCCCCAACGGCAAGGTGAAGAAGGGGGACGTTCACAAGGCGGTCGTCGTACGCACCGTCAAGGAGATCGGCCGGGCCGACGGCAGCTTCCTTCGCTTCGACCAGAACTCCGCCGTTCTCGTCAATCCGCAGGGCGAGCCGATCGGGACCCGCATCTTCGGACCCGTCGCCCGCGAGCTGCGCGCCAGGAAGTACATGAAGATCATCTCCCTGGCGCCGGAAGTCCTGTGAGCCGGGGGGGCGGAATGGAAACCGCGAACAAGGTGCAGATCCGCAAGAACGACATCGTCAAGGTGATCGCCGGACGGGAGAAGGGGAAGGTCGGCCGGGTTCTCAAGGTCGACCGCGAGAAGGCCAGGGTCTTCGTCGAGAAACTCAACCTGGTGAAACGGCACACGAAGCCCGGAAAGACGACCCCCCAGGGCGGTATCGTGGAGAAAGAGGCGCCGCTTTCCTGGTCCAACGTTCTCGTCATGTGCGACAAGTGCAACAAGCCGACCCGGATCGCGATGGCGGTCGACGGGGCCGGGAAACGCAGCCGCGTCTGCAAGCGGTGCGGGGACGTCCTCGAAGCCAAAATGAAGTGAAAGGATACCTCCGCCGGAACGGCGGATGGGGGTGATCGGAAATGGCGAGATTGCAGGACCGGTACAAAGCGGAGATCCTTCCCATGCTGAAGGAGAAGTTCGGGTACCGGAACGTGATGCAGGTGCCCAAACTCTCCAAGGTCGTCGTGAATATGGGCCTCGGGGACGCGATCGAAAACGTGAAGGTGCTCGAGACCGCCGCCGCCGAGATCGGCATCATCACCGGGCAGAAGCCCGTGGTCACGAAGGCGCGCAAGAGCATCGCGAACTTCAAGCTGCGGGAAGGGGTTCCCATCGGCGTCATGGTCACGCTGCGGCGGGACCAGATGTACCACTTTCTCGACAAGCTGATCTCGATCGCCCTTCCGCGCGTGCGCGACTTCAAGGGGCTTTCCCCTAAGGGGTTCGACGGGCGCGGTAACTATACCCTCGGGATCAAGGAACAGATCATGTTTCCCGAAGTGAATTACGACAAGATCGACAAGATCCGCGGCATGAACATCACCATCGTGACCACGGCCCGGACCGACGAAGAAGGCCTTGAGCTCCTGCGGCTCATGGGAATACCCTTCCGGGCGTAAGCAAGAGAGGAGAGCAGACGTTGGCCAAGAAATCGATCATCGCCAAGTCGACACGGACGCCGAAATTCGCTGTCCGGAAATACAACCGGTGTCCGCGCTGCGGCAGGCCGCGCGCTTTCTACCGGAAGTTCCAGCTGTGCCGGATCTGCCTGAGGCAGCTCGCCCTTCGCGGGGAACTTCCAGGCGTGACCAAGGCGAGCTGGTAGGGGGGAGGGAAGACAATGGCGAACAACGATCACGTGTCGGACCTGCTGGCGCGGCTGCGGAATGCCCAGCAGGCACGCTTCGAACAGATGGAGATTCCCTCGACGAACATCCTTCACGGGATCACGCAGATCCTCAAGGAGGAAGGGTTCATCAAGGGATACCGGGTCGTGACGGAAAAAAACGCGAGCCGACTCCGCATCGCCCTGAAATCGACCCCGGAAACGGGATACGCCATCAAGGGGATTCGCCGGATGAGCCGGCCGGGACGGCGCCTCTATGTCGGGAAGGACGAGATCCCGACGGTGAAGAACGGGTTCGGCATCGCCATTGTCTCCACGTCGCGCGGCGTCATGACAGGGGAGAAGGCGAAGAAGCTTTCGATCGGCGGCGAGCTGCTCTGCGAGATCTGGTAGACGGCTTCCGGGATCTTTCCAACGAGGAGCGAAACGATGTCGAGAATCGGAAAAAAACCTGTGGTGATTCCCGCCGGAGTCAAGGTGGAAGCAGCGAACGGAGTGCTGACCGTCACCGGGAAGAAGGGGCAGCTTGCCCGACCGATCCCGGGGAAGGTCGCAGTGGAAGTGAAGGATGGAACGGCGACGGTCGTTCTTCTCGACAAGGACGCCGGGAACCTCTACGGCATGTATCGGACGATCCTGGCCAACATGGTGGAGGGAGTTACGGACGGCTTCCTGCGAACCCTGGAGATCGTCGGCGTGGGCTACAAGGCCGAGTCCAGGGGGGGCGCGCTTCACCTGGCGCTGGGGTACTCCCACCCGGTCGTTTTCCCTCTGCCGCCGGGCGTGACTGCGCAGATCGAATCGAACACCGTGATCAAGCTGAGCGGGTTCGACAAGGAACTGCTCGGGGAAACGGCCGCCCGGGTACGGATGCTCCGGAAGCCGGACGTTTACAAGAACAAGGGAATCCGCTACCGCGGCGAACGGCTGATCAAGAAGGTCGGGAAGGCGGCGGGCAAGTAGTGGACAGCGCGCAATTCCTTACGATGGGGATCCGAACGCCATGAGCCAGAAAAATCAGCGGGAAACCGCACGACAGAACCGGAAAGCCCGGATCCGCAAGCGGATCTTCGGTACCGAGCAGCGCCCGCGGTTGTCCGTCTTCCGCAGCGCGAAGCACATCTACGCCCAGCTGGTGATCGACTCCACGGGGTCCACCATTCTCGCGGCATCCACCCTCTCCCCGGATCTCCGGGCGGAGATCGGCGACCTCGACAAGAGCGACGCCGCGAAAAAGGTGGGGCAGTGGATCGGGAAAAAGGCGCTGGAGAAAAACATCCAGCGGGTGGTGTTCGACCGGAACGGGTTCCTCTACCATGGCCGGATCAAGGCCCTGGCGGACGGTGCCCGCGAATCCGGGCTGGTATTCTGAGCATGAGCGCACACTTTCGCGAGGGGACGGGGAGGAAGGCTTGAAAAGAGTCGATCCGGAAGGGCTGGATTTAAAGGACCGCGTCGTGCACATCAGCCGCGTCGCCAAGGTCGTGAAGGGAGGACGCCGTTTCTCCTTCAGCGCGGTGGTCGTCGTCGGCGATGCCAACGGGCACGTCGGGACGGGTCTCGGAAAGGCGAACGAGGTTCCCGACGCGATCCGCAAGGCGGTTCAGAACGCCAAGCGGTCGCTGATCGTGGTTCCGCTGGTGGACGGCACGATCCCGTATGGGGTGACCGGCGAGTTCGGTGCCGCGAAGGTCATTATCCGGCCAGCCTCTCCGGGTACCGGCGTCATCGCGGGCGGCGGAGTCCGCGCCGTGATCGAGTCCAGCGGGATCACGAACATCCTGACGAAGTCCCTGGGGAGCAACAATCCCCACAACCTCGTGAAGGCGACGATCGAGGGGCTTTCCCAGTTGCGGACCGCGGCACAGATCTCCGCGATTCGGGGCCCGAGAGAGGAAGAGGCGACGGCATGAGCGGAAAACTGCGCATCACCCTCGTGCGGGGTTTGAGCGGGAATACCCCGTACCACCGCAAGGTCGTTCGGGGACTCGGGATCACCCGATTGAACCGTCCCGTCGTCCGGCTGGACACGCCGGAGATCCGCGGGATGGTGGAAAAGGTCAAATTCCTCGTCCGGATGGAAGAGGTGGGAGAGACGTCATGAAACTCACGGATCTCCGCCCCGCAAAAGGGGCGAAAAGCGCGCGCAAGCGCGTCGGCCGGGGTGAAGGCTCCGGGCTCGGGAAGACCTCCGGCAAGGGAAACAAAGGGTTAAAGGCGCGCAGCGGCGGCGGGACGAAGCCTGGCTACGAAGGCGGCCAGATGCCTCTCCAGCGGCGGCTCCCGAAGCGCGGGTTCGTCAACGTCTTCCGGAAGGAGGCGGCCGTCGTCAACGTGAAGGAACTGAACCGGTTCGAGGCGGGCTCCGTCGTCGACGCCGGGGCGCTTCGGCGGGAGGGCCTGGTGAAAGGTGACTGTCCGGGGGGTGTCAAGCTTCTCGGAAACGGCGAGGTCACCCGGAAACTCACCGTGAAGGTCGACCGGGCCAGCAAGGCGGCCGTCGAGAAGGTCCTCGCCGCCGGCGGGACCGTGGAGGTCTGAACCAGTGCTCGAAGGCTTCCAGAACATCACGCGGGTCCCCGAGCTCAAGCGGCGAATCCTCGTCACGGGGCTCCTGCTTATCGTATATCGGATCGGGATCCACATCCCCACGCCCGGGATCGACAACCTTGCGCTCAAGGCGGTGTTCGACAGCCAGGCGGGGACCCTCTTCGGCCTGATCGACATGTTCTCCGGGGGGGCGCTCGCGCGCTTCTCCATCTTCACTCTCGGGATCATGCCGTACATCAGTTCCTCGATCATCCTTCAGTTGCTGACGGTCGTCATCCCGCAGCTCGAGAAGCTTTCCAAGGAAGGGGAGCTCGGTCGGCGGAAAATAACGCAGTACACCCGGTACGGCACGGTCGTCCTGTCCGTCATCCAGGGGATGGGGATCGCCGTCGGGCTGGAAAGCGTTTCGGCGGGGGCGGGATCCGTGGTCTACCACCCGGGTTGGGCGTTCCGGGTCATGACGGTCATCACTCTCACCTCGGGAACGGCGTTCCTGATGTGGCTGGGCGAACAGATCACGGAGCGTGGGATCGGCAACGGGATCTCCCTCATCATCTTCGCCGGCATCGTGGCCCGGTTCCCGAGCGGCCTGGTCCGCACGGTCACTCTGGTCCGCACCGGGGAAATGAACCTCTTCGCCGGGCTGTTCCTGCTGGTGCTCATGGTCGCCGTCGTCGCGATCATCATCTATTTCGAGCGGGCGCACCGGCGGATCCCGGTTCAGTACGCCCGCAGAATCGTCGGACGGAAGGTCTACGGCGGCCAGAGCACCCACCTGCCGCTAAAGGTGAACACAGCGGGCGTCATTCCGCCGATCTTCGCCTCCTCCATCCTGCTCTTCCCCGCGACGATCGCCAGCTTTATCAAGCACCCGATCACCCGGTCGATCTCCGATGCCCTGACGCCGGGCCGGGTTGGTTACGAACTGCTCTTCGTCGCCTTCATTATCTTCTTCTGCTACTTCTACACGGCGGTCACGTTCAATCCGATCGACGTCGCGGACAACATGAAGAAGTACGGAGGCTTCGTCCCGGGGATCCGTCCCGGAAAGAAGACGGCGGAGTACATCGACAAGATCCTGACGCGGATCACGCTGGGCGGCGCGATCTACGTGTCCGTCATCTGCGTCCTGCCCAGCATTCTCATCGCCCGCTTCAACGTCCCCTTCTATTTCGGCGGGACAGGGCTCCTGATCGTGGTGGGGGTCGCGATGGACACGGTCCAGCAGATCGAGTCGCACCTGATCACGCGGCATTACGAAGGGTTCCTCAAGAAAGGCCAAATGAAAGGAAGGAGGGGATAAGCCGATGATGGGAATCATCCTTCTGGGTCCCCCCGGCGCAGGGAAGGGCACCCAGGCCAAGAAGTTGACCCAGGCGTTCGCCATACCGCAGATCTCGACCGGAGACATGCTCCGGGCTGCGGTCAAGAACGGGACGGCGCTCGGCAAGCAGGCCAAGGCGTTCATGGACGCGGGAGGGCTGGTCCCCGACGAGGTGGTCATCGGGATCGTCAAGGAGCGGCTCGCGGAGCCCGATTGCGGAAAAGGCTTCATTCTCGACGGATTTCCGCGGACGATCCCGCAGGCCGAGGCGCTCGACCGGGTGACGAAGGAGCTGGGGAAGGAGATCCGCTTCGTCCTCTCGCTCGAAGTCGACCAGAACGCCCTGATGGAGAGGCTGTGCGGACGCCGGACCTGCACCGGTTGCGGGGCGATGTACCACGTGAAGTTCAACCCGCCCAAGGCCGAAGGGAAGTGCGACAAGTGCGGCACGGCCCTGATCCAGCGGGACGACGACAAGGAAGAGACGATCAAGAACCGGTTGGCCAACTACAACAAGGCCACCGCTCCGCTGCTCGATTATTACAGGAACACGGGGAAAATCCGGTCCGTGATGGCTTCCGGCGAGATCGACGCCATCTACGACAAGATCGTGAAGATCCTCCGGTAAGGGATGATTCTCGTAAAGTCGCCTCGGGAAATCGAGGTGATGCGGCGCGCGGGCGCCGTCGTAGCCAGGTTCTTTGAAGAAGTGAGGCCGTTGATTCTCCCCGGGGTCAGCACGTGGGACCTTGAACTGTTCGCCGACCGGTTCATCGCCCGGAACGGCGTGCGAAGCGCCTTCAAGGGATATATGGGGTACCCGGCGCACCTTTGCGCCTCCATCAACGAGGAGGTGGTGCACGGGATCCCGTCGAAGGAAAGGGTCGTCCGGGAGGGCGACATCCTGAGCATCGATTTCGGGATCGTGCGGGAGGGATTCTACGGGGATTCCGCGATGACCTTTCCCGTGGGGGCGGTGAACGGCGTTTCCTCCCGGCTTCTCGCAGCGACGGAACGGTCGCTCGCGGCGGGGATCAGCGAGGTGCGGCCGGGGAGCCGGTTGGGCGATGTTTCGGCGGCCGTGCAGGAGGCGGTGGAGGCCGAAGGATTCTCGGTGGTTCGCGACTTCGTCGGGCACGGGATCGGCAGATCGCTGCACGAGGACCCGCAGATCCCGAATTTCGGCAAGCGGGGGGTCGGTCCGAAACTGACGCCGGGAATGACCCTGGCCATCGAACCGATGGTGAACGCCGGGGGATGGCCCGTGGAGGTCCTGGCGGACGGGTGGACGGTCGTTACGCGCGACCGGAGCCGATCGGCCCACTTCGAGCACACGGTGGCCGTCACCGAGGACGGGCATCGAATATTAAGTCTTCCTTTAGTAATATTGTAATATATATTCGGATATAAAGAGGAATATGTCAAAAGAAGAGGCGATAGAAATCGAGGGTACGGTGATCGAGCCGTTGCCGAATGCCATGTTCCGGGTGGAGCTCGACAACAAGATGAGGGTGCTCGCTCACATCTCCGGCAAGATGCGGATGCACTTCATAAAGATCCTGCCGGGGGATCGGGTCACCGTTCAGCTGACGCCGTACGATCTGACACGGGGCCGGATCACCTACCGATCGAAGTGAAGAGGGGACGAAGATGAAAGTCAGACCGTCGGTGCGAAAGTTTTGCATCAAGTGCAAGGTCATCCGCCGGAAAGGCGTCGTCCGGGTGATCTGCGAGAACCCGAAGCACAAGCAGCGCCAGGGATAGACGCCGCAACAGATCGTACCAAGGAGGAGTCGGTTGGCACGCATAGCGGGAGTGGACATTCCGAAGGCGAAGAAGATCGGGACGGCCCTTACGTACATCTACGGAATCGGCCCGACCTCCGCGGCGAAGATCCTCGAGGAGGCCCGCGTCTCGCCGGAGTTGCGGACGAGCTCGCTGGGCGAGGACCAGGTCGCCCGGATCCGGGACGTGATCGACGCCAATTATCGCGTCGAGGGGGACCTGCGCAAGGAAATATCGATGAACATCAAGCGGCTGATGGACCTCGGGGCATACCGGGGCCTTCGGCACCGCAAGGGGCTGCCGGCGCGGGGTCAGCGAACCCACACGAACGCCCGGACCCGGAAGGGTCCGCGCAAGGGAGCCGTCGCAAAAAAGAAGGAAGCCACGAAGAAATAAGGTCGGCTGAACCGGCCGGCGATAACCCCCGCCGAGGGGCGGGTGCGGAGGAACGATGGCAACACCGAAAAAGAAAGGCAAGAGGAAGGTCCGCCGGAGCGTTCCGGTCGGGGTGGCCCACATCCAGGCGACCTTCAACAACACGATCATCACGATCACCGATCCGGACGGGAACACCCTTGCGTGGGCGAGCGCGGGCGCAAAGGGGTTCAAGGGGTCCAGGAAAAGCACCCCGTTCGCGGCCACCGTGGCCGCCGAGGAAGTCGCGAAAAAGGCGATGGACAGCGGCGTGAACACCGTGACCGTTCACATCAAGGGACCCGGATCGGGCCGCGAGGCCGCGCTTCGGTCCCTGCAGGCCTCCGGGCTGAAGGTGAACTTCATCCGGGACGTGACGCCGATCCCGCACAACGGATGCCGGCCGCCGAAGCGCCGTCGCGTCTGACCACCGCAACCCAAAGGGACAAGGAGGACATTTTCTTTGGCAAGGTACCGTGAGGCCGTCTGCAGGCTCTGTCGTCGGGAAGGAGTCGAACTTTACCTCAAGGGAGATCGCTGCTTCACCGACAAGTGCGCCATCAAAAGGAGAGGGTACCCGCCGGGCCAGCACGGCCAGCGGCGCCCGAAGCATAGCGATTACGGTGTCCAGCTGCGTGAGAAGCAGAAGGCGAAGCGGATCTACGGCCTGCTGGAGCGCCAGTTCCGCAACTACTTCGAGAAGGCGGACCGGATGAAGGGGAAGACCGGCGAAAACCTGCTGATCCTCCTCGAGCGCCGTCTGGACAGCGTCACCTACAAGCTGGGGTTCGCCCCGACCCGCCGGGAAAGCCGCCAGATCGTCCGGCACGGGCACTTCCTCGTGAACGGGAGGAAGGTGAATATTCCGTCCTTCCTCGTCCGTTCAGGGGACGTCCTCGAGTTGCGCGAAAAGAGCCGGAAGATCCCAAACGTGAACGAGTCGCTCGACGCCGTGGTCCGAAAGGGGATTCCGCCCTGGCTCGAGCTCGAACGCGACAGTTTCCGGGGGAAGATCAAGACTCTGCCGTCCAGGGCGGACATCCAGGAGCCGATCCAGGAACAGTTGATCGTCGAGCTCTACTCAAAGTAGGCATCTTTTTGGGCCAGGAGAAGGGGGACGCATGTTTCAGCGAAACTGGAAACAGTTGATCAAGCCGCGCCGCATCGAGGTCCAGACCGACACGGCGACGTTCAATTACGGAAAATTCGTGGCCGAGCCCCTCGAACGGGGCTTCGGAACAACGTTGGGAAACGCCCTTCGCAGGATCCTCCTGTCCTCCCTGCAGGGGGGCGCCATCACCTCGGTCCGCATCGAGGGGGTGCAGCACGAGTTCTCCACGATGACGGGGGTCGTGGAGGACGTCACCGACGTCGTCCTCAATCTCAAGGAGGTCCGCCTCCGGATGCATTCGCCGGAGCAGCGCACGCTTGTGCTGGAGGCGAAGGGGCCGCGCCGGGTAAAGGCTTCCGATATCTCCCCGGACCCGATGGTGGAGATCCTCAACCGCGACCACCACATCGCCGAGCTCTCCGCGAACGCCAGGCTGCGCATGGAGATGACCGTCCGGATGGGGAAGAGCTACGTGTCGGCCGAGCGGAACCTCGAGGAGAACGCCCCGATCGGGACGATTCCCATCGACGCCATCTTCTCGCCGATCCGGAAGGTCAATTTCTCGGTGACCAACGCCCGGGTCGGGCAGCAGACCGACTACGACCGCCTGACGCTCGAGGTCTGGACCGACGGCTCCCTCCTTCCCGCGGACGCGGTCGCCTACGCGGCGAAGATCATGAAGGACCAGTTGACCGTCTTCATCAATTTCGACGACGAGGCGGAGATCCCCGACGAGCCGGCCCGGCTCGAGGAAGGGGGGGCGAGCGAGAATCTCTACAAGCCGGTGGAAGAGCTGGAGCTCTCGGTTCGCGCCTACAATTGCCTGAAGAACGCCGATATCAAGTATATCGGGGAGCTCGTCCAGAAAAGCGAGCAGGAAATGCTCAAGACCAAGAACTTCGGGAAGAAGAGTCTCAACGAGATCAAGGATGTCCTGGTCGGGATGGGGTTCTCCCTCGGAATGAAGATCGACGAGTTCACCCCGGAAAAGTTCAGCCCGCCGCGGGAAGAGGATTGACCAACCGAAGGGACGAGGATTTCTTATGCGCCATGGAGTGGACCACAGGAAGCTGGGAAGGAAACCCGCGCACCGCAAGGCGCTGCTGCGGAACCTGATGAACGCGCTCGTTCACGCCGAGCGGATCGAGACCACCGTTTCGAAAGCCAAGGAGTTGCGGCCGCTCGCCGACCGCTTGATCACCCTCGGGAAAGCAGCGACGCTCCATTCCCGCCGCCGCGTCTTTTCCCTCCTGACCGACAAGGAGGCGACCGACAAGTTGTTCGCCACGCTGGCGGGCCGCTTCGAGGGGCGGCAGGGCGGGTACACCCGGATCGTCCGGACGGGCTTCCGGGTCGGAGACGGCGCCGAGATGGCGATCATCGAGTACCTTCCGGCGGAGGAGAAGAAGGCCGGCGGGAAGGGGAAGAAAAAAGCCGCCGCGAAGAAGGCGCCCGCGAAAACCGCGGGGAAGAAAAAGGAAGCGAAGGAGACGTCGAGGCCGGCCGCGAAGAAAGTGAAGCAGGCCGCGCCGAAGGCTACGAAACCTCGCGCCTCGCGGGCACAGGCCCCGAAGACGCCGGAGGGCGGACAGGGGTAGTAGACCTTTCCGGAACGGCGGATCGGATACGCGAAAAATGGCCCTTCGGGGCCGTTTTTATTTGGTCGTTCTTCACCTCCCGGAGGATCCGCTTGACGGGAACGGGGCAGGGGGATATGATGAAAATGAATTTCATCATCAGAAATGGAGGACGCACCGCCCGTTGAAACGACTCCTCGAACGAATCGACCGCGAGATCCTGGCCGCCGGAGGAAAAAGGAGCCGGAGCCGGGCGGTCGTGATCGAGGGTTTCTTCAGCGCGAGGGACCACGTAACGATCGAGGAACTCACCCGATCCGTCCGGGAGAGCGCTCCGGGGATCGGCGCGGTCACGGTGTATCGGACGTTGAAGCTCCTCGAACGGCTCGGATACGCGAAGGAGCTCGATTTCGGGGAGGGGGCCCGGCGCTATGAAAGCAACCTGTCCCCACACCACGATCATCTCGTCTGCCGCCAGTGCGGAATGGTCATCGAGTTCGAGGACAGGGAGATCGAGAATCTCCAGGATCTTGTGACCCGACGGCACGGGTTTCACCCGACGGCGCACCGTCTCGAGATCTACGGGTTCTGCAGGAAATGCGCTCCCGGAAACCCTCCGGAGCGGTTTGGATGAACGCGGCGAGGACCTCTCTGAAGCCGCTCGGCGCCGTGATCCTGGTGGGAAACCCCAACGTCGGGAAGAGCGTCGTTTTCGGTGCCCTCACGGGGCGGTACGTGAATGTGTCGAACTATCCCGGCACGACGGTGGAGGTCACCCGCGGAGAGGCGCGCGACCGGGGGACGACGCTGGAGGTGATCGACACGCCCGGGGTCTACTCCCTGCTTCCCATGTCCGAGGACGAGCGGGTCACCCGGGACATCCTGATGAGTGAACCCGGCAAGAGGGTCCTGCAGGTGTGCGACGCGAAGAACATGCGCCGCTCCCTGATGATCACCGCGCAGCTCGCCGAGATGGAGGTTCCGCTCGTGCTCGCCGTCAACATGGCGGACGAAGCGCGGGAGCGGGGGGTGATGCCCCGGCTGGAGACCCTCGAAGCGCGTCTCGGGGTCCCGGCGGTTCCCACGGTGGCGGTGCGGAAAAAGGGGACGGACCGGCTCCTCTCCCTCCTCGAACACCCGTCCCCGTCCTCGGTTCGGGTCGACTACGGAAGCGGGATCGAAACGGCGATCCTCCGGATGGAAGCGCTGCTCCCGGCGCAAACGCCGATCGGGAAGAGAGCGCTGGCGATCATGCTGCTGTGCGGCGACGACTCCCTCGCTCCGTGGCTGGCGGAGAACGTCTCCGCCGCCCGGATCCGGGAGATGAACGACGTGCGGAACCGGCTCATCGAGGAGTCGGGGGAGGAGATCGTCTCCCGCGTGAACAGGGCGCGCCTGTCCTGGATCGATCAGCTGCTCGTCGATCTCGGTATCGAGCCGTCGCCGACCCCTTCCTCGAGAAACGTCGCGCAGGCGTTCGGCCGGTATTCCATGGACCCTGTTTACGGGATTCCCATCCTGCTGGGCGTCCTGGCCCTTGCCTACGGCTTTGTCGGCGTGTTCGGCGCGGGAACCCTCGTCGACCTCCTGCAGAAGTCGTTCTTCGAAGGCTGGGTCGTCCCGTACCTCACGGCGATCCTCGACCGGTTTGTCCCTTGGGCGCTCCTGCGGGATTTTCTGGTAGGGCCGTACGGGATGATCTCCATGGGGCTTTCGTACGCCGTAGCGATCGTCCTCCCGATCGTCGGCACCTTTTTCCTCGGGTTCGGGATCCTGGAGGACTCCGGGTACCTGCCCAGGCTTGCGGTGATGGTGGATCGCCTCTTCAAGAAGATCGGCTGCAACGGCAAGGCGGTGCTTCCGATGATTCTCGGGCTCGGGTGCGACACGATGGCGACCTTGACCACGCGGATCCTCGAGACGCGCAGGGAGCGGGTGATCGTCACGCTGCTTCTGGCGCTGGGGGTCCCGTGCTCGGCGCAGCTGGGGGTGATCCTCGGAATGCTGTCGGACGTCGGTCCGGTCGCGACGATCACCTGGGTCTGCCTGATGGTGGCGATCATCCTCGCCGTCGGGTACCTCGCGTCGAAAGTCATCCCGGGGGAGTCGTCGGACTTCATCCTGGAGATTCCGCCCATCCGCTGGCCCCAGGTGGGGAACCTCGCCGTAAAGACGATGGCGCGGATCGAATGGTACCTTGGGGAGGCGGTTCCCCTTTTCCTCGTCGGCACCCTCGTTCTTTTCATCGGGGACCGGCTGGGTTGGCTGCTGCGGATCCAGGAGGCGGCGGAACCGGTGATCGTCCATCTGCTCGACCTGCCGCCGAAGACGACCGAGGCGTTCCTGATCGGCTTCCTTCGCCGGGACTACGGGGCGGCGGGACTGTACCGCATGGCGAAGGGAGGGATGCTCTCCCACCTCCAGGTTGTGGTGAGCCTGGTCACCATGACGCTATTCATACCGTGCCTTGCGAACCTCCTCGTGATCGTCAAGGAGCACGGCGTGAAGGTCGCGATCGGGATGTCCCTGTTCATCTTCCCCTTCGCCGTGCTGGTCGGCGCCGCGGTCAACTTCTTTGCGCGCTGGGCGGGGATCACGTTTTGAACCGGGAGGGGAACAGGATGAAGATCCGCTGCCCGCTGTGCCAGCGGGAGATCGATCCGACGGACGGCGCCTGCCGCTCCGGGTGCCCCCTGAGCAAAGGATGCACGCTTGTCTGTTGCCCGGGATGCGGATACTCTTTCCCCATCCCCGAGTCGAAGGTGGTGAACTTCGTGAAGGGACTTTTCCCGAAAGGAAGCCGGAAATGACCGAGCAAGGCCAGGACGAGATCCTCGAGCTTCTCTGGACCCTTCGGGAAGCGCGGAAAGCGAGCCGCTCGGAGGTGTTGCGCTCCGCGACGGAGCCGGCCCCCGAGCGCCTGCTCGAGGAGCTGGTCGAGGGCGGCATGGTCGACGCCTCAGGCGAAGAGATCCTCCTCACGAAGAGCGGGGAGGACCGCGCCCGCGGCATCATCCGGCGTCACCGCCTCGCGGAGGTGCTTCTGCAGAACCTGTTTGATCTGGACAACGCGCAGATGGAAAACAGCGCCTGCCAGTTCGAGCATATCCTCTCCGAGCCCGTGGTCGAGAGCGTGTGCACCTTTCTCGGCCATCCCCCCGCCTGCCCGCACGGCCGCCCGATCCCGAGAGGGGGGTGCTGCGACCGGATCCGGACGGAGATCCGCCCCCTCGTCATGCGCCTGACCGAGTCGTCCCTCGGAGCCACGGTGCGGATCGTCTTCATCACCCCGCGTTCGAAGAAGCGCCTGGAGAAGCTCTCCGCCCTCGGGATCGTTCCGGGAAGCCGGGTTCGCCTCCTGCAGCGGAACCCTTCCTTCGTACTCGAGATCGGCCAGACGACGGTCGCCGTCGACCGGGACATCACGGATGAGATCTACGTCAAGCCGACGTAGCGCCGTCGCGCTTCTCCTCTGCGGAACGCTGCTCTGGCGGTCGGTGCCGACGGTCGCCGCCGCGGAGTCCGGGGCGGCGACGGAACCCGCGCTCCTGCTGAAATACGCCGCGCCGGATCTGCCCGATCGTTCGGCGCGCCAGGTTCTCGACCCGATCCCCGCGATCGTCGCGAAGGAGCTCCGGATCCGGTGGCTCCCCGTCCCGCTGGAACCTTCAGGGAAGGATCCGTCTACCGGGGAGATTCCCGTTCCCGACGACGCGGCCCTGCGACGGATCGCCGGGATGGTGTCCCGCGCCTCCGAACAGATGGACAAGGTCGAGGGCACCGCCGCGGAACGTATTCTCGAGGAGGCCGAAAAGGAGTGCCGGTCGTACCGGTTCACGGAGGCGACGCGTCCGTTCCTCGCGGAGATCTTTCTCCGGCGGGGGATCCTCCGTCTCTGGGAGGGGAAGGCGTCCGACGCCGAGGCGCTCTTTTCCCGCGTGCGGGCGTTGCGCCCGGGCTTCACCCCGGACCCGGCCCTGTTTCCCCCCCAGGTGCTGTCCGTATGGGAAGCGATCCGCCACCGCCCCCTCCCCGAAGCGGAACTCCTGGTCGAGTCCCTTCCCTCCGGCGCGGAGATCTTCGTCGACGGAGAGCGTCGTGGAGTCACCCCCGCCCGCGTCAGAACGAAAAATATGGCGCCGGTCCGGATCCGCGTCTCCCACCCCGGATACCGGGATGCCGAAACGACGGGTCAATGGCTTCCGGGGGACACGGAGATATTGCGCTTCTCCCTTCCCGGCGATCGGGTGGCTCGCCTCGGCGAACTTCTTGCCGGCGCCGCGCAGGGAAAGGGCGGAGGCGCGGGCCCCCTGGTCGAGGAACTCTCCGCGGCGGCGGGGACGTCGCGGGTGGCGATCCTGATGCTCGAAAAGCAGGCAAGCGGCGAGGGGCTGCGCGCACGGCTCTATACCGGAAGACCGGCGAGCCGCGATCCTGCACTCCTCGGGGAAACGTCGTTCCCCGAGGGGAAGAGGGGCGCGGAGATCTCCGGGAAGTGGGTCGCCGACACCCTTGCCGCGGACGGGTGGCCCAGAGCGGAACGGCCGGAGAGACCCTGGTACGGCAGCCCCTGGTTCTGGGGGATCCTCCTGACCGTGGGAGTGGCTGCCGTGCTCGGAGCGGCCGGGGGGAGCGGCGGGTCCGGTGGTTCCGGTGGTTCCTCGGGGGGCACCGTCGCGGTGAATTTTTAGACCATCGAACGAGACCGGGGTTTTCGGATATGATGTTCCCCACGACCATGCGACGAAACACGAAGCTGACCGACATGACGATCCCCTTGAGGGATCCGAACCGGAAAAAGCGCCGTCTGCCGCTGTTCATCGCGGCGGCCCTGGTGATCGCGGCGGTGTTCATCTCGCTGTTCCGCGACATGGGGGTCGTCGACAGCTGGAGGCTCAACAAGACGGAGCGCCAGCTTCGCGGCGAGGTCGAAACGCTTCGACAGGAGAACGCGCTGCTCAAGCGCACGGTCGAGGATCTTCGCGGCAACCCGGCGGTCATCGAACAGGAGGCGCGCCGGCTCGGCCTTATCAAGGAAGGGGAGAACGTCATCGTCGTCCCCCAGCGGCAGGACGCCCGTCCGCAAGTCCCCCCCAAGCCCGGCCCGAATCGTCGTTAGTGCCATCCCGCAGTGACGCATTGAATCGGTTCAGGATCGCCGCGGGGCTGTCCGCCCCGGTGTCCCCGGGGTGAAGCACGCGTCGCGTTGACACCCCCCGCCGAGGGGGATAAACTATCGCCTTTACAATCATTTTCCCGTCGAGGCGCTGTTTGGACGCACGTCGGATCGTCGAATCCCTGGTCTTCTCCGCGGTGCGGAAAAAGATCGCGGAATGGGGAGAGGACGCGGAGGTTTCCGTCTCCCTCGAAATCCCCCGCCAGGAATCGCATGGGGATTTCTCCACCAACGCGGCGATGCAGCTCGCCGGTCGTCTCGGGAGAAAACCGCGGGCGGTCGCGGAGGAAATCGTGTCGGCGCTCCGCGAGGAAGACCGACGGGGGCGCTTTGCGTCCCTTTCGATCGTCGGGCCGGGCTTCATCAACATCGTTCTCTCCGAGGAGTTCTGGAGGGAAATCCTGACGGTCGCCCTGGAGAAGGGGCCGCGGTTCGGTGCCTCGAAGGTCGGAGAGGGAAAGACCGTCCATGTCGAGTTCGTGTCGGCTAACCCGACCGGGCCTCTCCACGTCGGTCACGGCCGCGGCGCCGCCGTCGGGGACGCCCTCGCCCGGATCCTCGAGTTCACCGGCCACAAGGTCGTCCGCGAGTATTATATCAACGACGTCGGCAACCAGATGGACAACCTCGGACGCTCGCTCCTCGCGAGGTACCGTGTCCTGTGCGGACGTCGGGCCGAGCTCCCCGAGGACGGGTATCGCGGGGAGTACATGATCGAGCTCGCGCGGAACTTCCTCGAGGAGGTGGGGGACCGGTACGCCGACTCGCCGGAGGAGGAGGCGCTTTCCGTCTTCAGGAAGGAGGCGGGAGATCGCATCCTTCGCGGGATCCGCGACGACCTCGCGTCGTTCCGGGTCACGTACGACCGGTGGTTTGCGGAACGGGAGCTGCACGACCGGGGCCTGGTTGCCGCCGCCCTCGCGGATCTCCGCGAACGCGGACAGCTCTACGAAGCCGATGGGGCGACCTACTTCCGCAGCCAGGCGCTGGGGGACGAAAAGGACCGCGTCCTCGTTCGCGCGGACGGGCGAACCACCTATTTCGCATCCGACATCGCCTATCATCGGCACAAGCTGCGGGAAGGGTTTTCCAGAATGATCGACATCTGGGGGGCCGACCATCACGGGTACGTGCCGAGGCTGCGCGCAGCGCTTCGAGGGCTCGGGGAAGACGAGAATCGCCTGGAGGTGCTTCTCGTCCAGTTCGTGACCCTGATCCGGGAGGGGAAGGCGATCCAGATGTCGACCCGGTCGGGGGAATTCACGACGCTGCGCGAAGTCCTCGACGAGGTGGGGGTCGACGCCGCGCGGTTTTTCTACCTGCTGCGCAGTTTCCACACCCACCTGGACTTCGACCTCACCCTGGCGAAGACCCAGTCGCGGAACAATCCGGTGTATTACATCCAGTACGTGCACGCCCGGATCTGCTCCGTTTTCCGCGAGGCGGAAGCCCAGGGGAAGACGCTCACCGGACACCCGCCCCTTTCCATCCTCACTTTCCCCGAGGAGGTGCGGCTGATGAAGGCGGTCGCCCGGTTTCCCGACGTCGTCTCGGAGTGCGCGAAGACGCTTGAGCCCCACAGGATTCCCTTTTATCTCCTCGAGGTTTCGGATCTCTTCCACGCTTTCTACCATCAGCACCGGTTCCTCGGGGAGTCTCCCGAGCGGACGCAGGCCCGGCTCGCACTCGCCCTTGGCGTGAAGACGGTAGTCGCGTCCGGGCTTTCGATGATCGGCGTGACGGCACCGGACCGGATGTGAGATCGCTCCGTCACAAACTCGGGTTTCGGCGCGGGGATCCCGATCGGCACTCCTTCGCCTTCTTCGTCGTGGGCACCCTCGTCGTGATCGCGGTCGCCTTTTTTCTCGGCTTCCAGCTAGGGAGATACGTCGAGAAGGGCGCGGGGAAAGAGGAAGGGGAAAAAATCGCTCCCCGGGGGCCCGCGGGGGAGAACGGCGCGCGGATCCTCACCTCCGCGGAGATCCGGAAGGGCATGTCGGCGTTTTCCGAGGAAGCGGTGAAGATTCCGGCGGTGGCCCCACCGGCGGCGATGCCCCCGACCGCCGGGGACGATCTGAAGAAGACGGAGTCCGAGGCTACCTTCCCCGAGGCGCTCTCCCGGAAGGATCCCTCCCCGGAACCGATGGGGAAGGCAAAAGAGAAGACCCCGGTTGCCGAC
>Ga0209048_10001817_pt1 | contig 21563 bp, 20 predicted proteins | sample FrelakmetCRP12CR_FD_187146 | JGI IMG/M metagenome (GOLD analysis project Ga0209048, IMG submission 187146) | Freshwater lake sediment microbial communities from the University of Notre Dame, USA, for methane emissions studies - CRP12 CR (SPAdes)... | ecosystem: Environmental > Aquatic >... | reverse complement strand
TCAGTCTCGATGATCTGAAGGTCCAGTCGCCTTACAACACGTACCAGATGATAGGTCTCCCGCCAGGTCCCATTGATAACCCAAGATTGAGCGCGCTGAGAGCGGTGGCATTCCCGGCCCAAACCCCTTACTACTACTTCCGTGCGGCTTGTGACGGCTCGGGGCAGCATGCATTCTCGAAGACTTTCGAGGAACACCAACAAAAGGCCTGTCCTTAACCTACATTTCTATGAACCTAGCCATCAATTATTCCACTCAAGCTGCCAGTCTGGTTACTCAAGGAAAGGTAAAGGTAGACCGGTTCAAATGCCCAGAATGGCCAGATATGATCGCTGAAGCCATCCAACTACGTCCGGTGGCGGTGCATTTCAAATTAGAAGCTGGTCGTGGAAAACTCGATGGGAAGAACTGGGGCAAAGTCTCGCATTTTTTACAACTAACGAACACGCCCTACGTCAATTTCCATCTTGAATCCAGAGTAGATGACTTTCAAGACATCCCCTTGGACACGACGGATCCTTGCTACAAGGAGCAGATTATTGAGCGCATGGTCACCGACTTGAACATGGCAGCCAGGGAATTCGGAGCAGATAGAGTCATCGGCGAAAATGTGCCTTATCGCGGCCCGGCAGGCAAAATTTTACGCCCTGCGGCAGAGCCATCTATAATTCAGCGAGTGCTGGCTGAGACTGGATGCGGATTGCTCCTGGATATCTCCCACGCTCGCATTGCCGCCCATTATCTGGGCATGGAAGAGCACCTCTATATATCACAGTTACCAGTCGAGCGAATCCGCGAGATGCATTTCACCGGAGTGCAATGCCCGGATGGCTACTGGCAAGACCACCTTGCTGCGGTAGAGGAAGATTGGCAAGCCTTAGACTGGACAATCCAGCACATCCGTGGAGGAGAGTGGCCCAAACCTTGGTTGTTAGCTTTCGAGTATGGCGGAGTAGGCGAAAAGTTTGCTTCGCGCAGCGAGCCCTTGGTCATCGAGGTGCAGACCGCACGCATCCACAACGTTATTCGTGATCTATAAAAGTATTAGAGGAAACAGGATGAAGCCTATTTCTTCAGGACATAATAAGTCGCCCGTTTATCCCCGATCTTGATGATCAAGCCGCGTTCAACCAGGTCTACCAAATCGCGGCGCAGCGTTTCCGCATGCACATCGGGACACAATTCCTGGTAATCGCGGTTCGTGATTCGCCGGCGGCTGGCTAAAAAGCTCAAGGCAAACTGCTGGCGCGAGTTCAGATCCAACTCCTGGACCGTCTGCAAATCTGGCTGCTCCAATTGAAAGGCTGTAGCGCTATACAAAGTAACGCGGAAAGCGCCACCTGCTTCTTCAAATTGCGGGGGGCGCAAGAACCCTTGACGCATCACTTCTACTACGCGGTTCAACCCATATCCAAGACGTTCTACAAAGCCCAGGTCTGAAAGCACTTGCGCGATGACGGCGTTGCGCGAGAAGCGTGTATCGAGCAGGTTTTGCAAGGTTACAGGTCCCGGCAAGCCTCCAGGAGAATGGATTTCCAGGCGATTAGAGAAAATATTCAGGTGGATATTGTCTCCCTGGATATTGTAATCGCGGTGGGTAACCGCGTTCACTAACAACTCCCGCACAGCTTCAAGTGGGTATTCGGGTTTTTCCTGATGGGTCAAACCTGCCAGGCGCACCCTGCTGGCAATATTTTCACGTACAAAAATATCCGCCTGGCGAATTTGGTCGGGCAATGTTCCAGAAATTTCCTGTTTCAAGAAGCTATCTGCAAGCGAGGTTCCTACAAAGCGCGCGGCCATGAGCGTGGCATTGGGCAACCAGCGCTGGGGTTCCTTCCCAAAAAGTAAAATCCCCGCATAGGTTGGAAAATAACTAACAGCCACATTATCTTTGGTGGATTGGTTATCACCAGGCCGAATACAACCGCGCCTCAGCAGGATATTCTCAGAAGGCTCATCCGCCGGTAGATTCAGCGCTTTTATATAAGCCGCTACCTTTTGATAGTCCAGGTCATCCAAAGTGGCGAAAGGCGGCGCCTGAGATTCGAACTGAACCACGCCTCGTTCTAGCAGTAATTTTCGTAAGCACCGAGCCGGCAGGGGGTTGGTTTGTGAACCCTCGCGGCCAAGGTAGCGCCCTTCAAGGTTGTAAACGGTCGGCAAACCAGATGGGACACAAACCGATAATACCTGGGTTTGCCCAACTTTTTCCAAGCGAGGCAAGGGTAGCACCAATGGAGGATCGCTAAGCAAGGCAGCTTGAAAGACGAGATCGATTGCACCCGTCTCATCTAGAATCCCATGAATTTGTGGAGAGCGTGGAGCGACGCCGATTAGTACTGTGCCCCCTTGGGCATTTGCCATACCTACCAACACTCCGGCCAGGCGTGATATTGATACGTCGCCAGGGAACCAGTGCAGGGTCTGTCCCATCCCCTGGGATAGCAGGTCCTGGATACTCGGAATATCGTTCACGGTTTAGACGCTGGGCTGAACCGGTGGGGAGTCGCCGACCACCTTTGCAGGCTGGTTTTCGGCGATCTGGGCATGCCTTTCCTTCTTATCTTCCTTGCGCTTAGAACCGACTAGCTTGTTTTTCTTAGATTCGGGAGCCAGAGCAATTTCTAATACCTGGTCCATATGCTCAACCGGGATGATATTCAGCTCACTCCGGGCACGCTTGGGCACGTCTACTAGGTCTTTGACATTGCGGTTTGGCACGATAACCGTCTTCAACCCAGCACGATGGGCAGCCAACACCTTTTCACGCAGCCCACCCACCGGCAAGACTCGGCCACGTAAAGTGATTTCGCCCGTCATACCCACATCCCGCAGCACCTCTCGTCCGGTGAAAGCCGAGAACAACGCCGTGCAAATTGTGATCCCCGCGCTAGGGCCATCTTTTGGGATAGCTCCTTCAGGGATATGGATGTGGATATCGACCTCCTCAAATAATTCGGGGTCTACGTTATACAGCCGCGATCGAGACTTAAAGAAAGTAAAGGCAGCCTGTGCAGATTCCTGCATGATATTGCCAATTTGGCCAGTAATCTGTAAATTTCCCTTGCCTTCCGTTAACAGAATCTCAACAGGCATAATTTCCCCGCCGTTCTCTGTCCAGGCCACCGCGGTAGCCACACCAACTTCATTCTGGCGCTCAGCCTCTAAATTGAAAAACTGGGGTGGACCAAGAAATCGCTCGATTGTAGAAGGGGCAATATGGGCGGGAAAGCGCTTAGCTTCAGCCTTCAGTCGGGCGACCTTTCGACACACCCGGCCGATTTCACGTTCCATGTTGCGCACCCCGGCCTCATAAGTATATTCACGGACGACCTTTAAAACAGCCTGGTCAGTAAAGTGAAGCTCAGCCTCTTCCAGCCCATTCTCATCCAGTTGCCGTGGCACCAGGAATCGATTGGCGATTTCTAGCTTTTCTTCTTCAATGTAACCTGGAAATTCGATCAACTCCATCCGGTCCATCAGGGCGTTGGGGATCGTAACAGTAGTATTCGCCGTTGTTATAAACATGACCTTAGCTAAGTCAAACGGTAATTCCAGGTAATGGTCTGAAAAAGCGAAATTCTGCTCTGGATCGAGCACTTCAAGAAGAGCCGAGGCAGGGTCGCCACGCACATCCTGGCCTAGCTTATCCACTTCATCGAGCATGAACAGCGGGTTAATCGTTCCCGCCCGGCGCATAGTCTGAAGTATGCGCCCTGGCAATGCACCGATATACGTCCGGCGGTGGCCACGGATTTCTGCCTCATCCCGTACGCCGCCCAATGACAGGCGCACGAATTTGCGGCCTAAGGCTTCGGCGATCGAACGGCCTAACGAGGTCTTGCCTGTGCCCGGAGGGCCAACAAAGCAGATAATAGGCTGTCGCAGCCGTTTTGGTTTCAAGCTTCGGACAGCGATGTACTCCAGAATGCGTTCTTTCGCCCGAACCAATCCATAATGGTCGCGCTCCAGGATTTCAGCCGCGTGCTTAACATCCAGGTTGTCTTCGGTAGCCTTGACCCAGGGTAATTCCAGTATCCATTCCACATATGTGCGAATGATGCCCACTTCGGGCGACATGGCTGGCATTTGTCCCAGGCGCTCGACTTCTTTTAAGGCACGCACCTGTACTTCTTCGGGTAATCCCGCGGACTCGACCCGGGTCTGCAGCTCATAGATTTCACGCGCCCAAGGGTCTCCTTCACCCAGCTCAGTCTGGATCACCTTCATCTGCTCGCGCAAATAGTATTCACGTTGTGTCCGATCCACCTCACTCTGGGCGCGAGTATGGATCTCGTCTTCTAATTCCAGAACATCGGCTTCTTTGGCCAACAAGTCGATCACCCGCTTCAAGCGCTCCAACGGGTCTAATACCCCGAGCAGCTCCTGGCGGTCTTGAACAGGCGGAGCTATAGCGGTGACGATCATATCAGCCAGCCAACCCGGATCGTCGATGTTGAGGGCGTAGAAATAGGCTTCTTCAGGCAGGCTGCGATCGAGTTGGACGCATTTCTGAAACATTTCCAATGCAGTACGCATGGTCGCGTCGGTCTGGCGATCCACCTCTTTGGATTCATAAACCGGACGAGCCCGAGCCACCAGGAACGGTTCTTCCTGGATAAATTCGACTACTTCTACCCGCCTTCGTCCCTGTACCAGAGCCGAGCTCGAATTATCTGGCATGCTCAGCAGACGCCCAACAGCCATTTCTACGCCAACCAGATAAAAGTCATCCGGACCGGGGTCGTCTAGATCGGGATCGCGCTGGGTTAAGGCGATAACCGTTTGGTCGTTCAACTGCGCGTCTTCAACCGCCGTCAGGGTCGATTCTTGAGAAACGAAAATTGGTGAAACCATGTGCGGAAAAACAACCAGGTCACGCAACGGTAATACTGGGCATTCAATCAATCCGTATTCATCGGGTATCGAATCGGGAATCGTATAAAGCTCTTCGGTGCGGCGATGCAAAGCCTCACCGAATTCTTCTCCGTCATCCCGAGAATACCAATCATCATGTCGCATTTCTTGCTCCCCAGGTATAGTTATGGAAAGGTATATGCCATCCTATACCGGTTATTTTCGAATACTTGTCAAATGATTGTACCAGGTTTGGCGCGCCCCAGCTGCTACAAACACACTACCGGCCACCAAGACCATTGCATCGCCTTCCGCCAGGCGTAAGGCTTCCACCAGGGCGTCCTCCACCTCTTCCACAACCTTTGCCGGATGCCCGTAGCGGTGGGCTAATTCCACGATATGCTCTGGTTCTAATGCACGGGGGTGAAAAGACTTGGTAGCAATCACTTGCTGCACGCGTGGCATTAACTCTGCGAACATTCCTTCAATATCTTTATCTTCTGACGCCCCAAACACGAGGACGACTGGCCGGCCAGGGAAATAGTCATCTAAAGCCAGCCTCAATTTTAGGGCCGAATCACGGTTGTGCGCAGCATCAATGACTAGCGGCGGATTTTGTTGCAAGATCTCAAAACGAGCAGGCCACTTAACCTGTGCGAATCCCTTCAGGATCGCATCGAAACCGATAGAGAGACCGCCTTTTCGCGCCGCTTGCAGCGTGGTGTAAGCCGTGGCTGCATTTTCCACCTGGTGGTATCCTAATAACGGGATTGTCAAGTGCAAAGGCTCCCATTTCCGCATCTCAGTCGACTCAAGATATGTGTCGAATAAAGACTGCTCTGAAGCTGACCAGACAAGCAAGGTTTGGTTTTCCAACGTGTGAGATAAAGGCGCAAACAAAACATCTCTACCCACCTGAATGAGGGGGGCATGTCGTTCGGACGCGATCCGCTCAACCACCAGCCGGGCTTCGTCTTTCTGCGGAGATAAGACGATGGGAACGTTTGGTTTAATTATTCCGGCCTTTTCTCCAGCAATTTCAGCCAATGTATCGCCTAGAATCGCCATATGATCGTAAGAAAGGGAAGTAATCACCGTAACAACCGGGGTGACCACGTTTGTCGCATCCAACCTGCCGCCCAGGCCGACCTCCGCAACGACTGCGGTCGCGCCTTGTCTGGTAAAGTACAAGAAAGCCAGCGCGGTCGTGATCTCAAAAGTCGTCAAGTTTGTGCCTTTATCGAGGAAAGGCTTAAGCTCATTGACCAGCTCAACAAGGTCCGCATGTGGTATCGGTTGGCCGTCTAACTGAATGCGTTCTGAGTAATCTTGCAAGTGAGGCGAAGTATAAAGCCCCACCCGATAACCGGCTGCGCGCAATGCGCTTGCACACATTGCCGAGACAGACCCCTTACCTTTGGTGCCGGCGATATGGATAATCGGATAAGTCCGATCTGGACGTCCGAGGTATTCGATAAAATCCTGCATCCTGCCCAGATCGAACTTCTCCGGGGTATAACGAAAAGAACGCGTCAGGCTGAAGTCGACGAAACTATATAAGTAAGTCAGAGTATCTTGATAAATTGACTCTGTGTCCATAGTTTAGGGATTGTAATCGCATGGTGGTTTCCAAGCAAGAGGCACAATAAGTGCTTATCATTTCTATTGGTTAAGTCAGCTTTATAAGTCTTGCATAGGAAGATGGCAAAAAAAGAGGTGGTAAAATCGTTTTTATGTTGAGGCTTATCGCCAGGATGCTAACACGCTTACTCCTCTTTACCCTGCTATTGGTCATCTTCGTTTTGCTTGTTCCTAGATTCGTTACTGCCTGGAAAACCAGGCGGTTGGTATATACCGTCGAAAATAGTCCAGTTTCAGCGGTCGCGATCGTCTTCGGAGCTGGCCTGTGGAGGGATGGCAGCCCGACTCCTGTCTTGCGCGATCGAGTAATAACCGCCGCCAATCTGTATTTCGCTGGCAAAGTGAACAAGCTGCTCTTGAGCGGGGACAATAGTTACCTTGATTATAATGAGCCCGGAGCGATGCGTTCTTTTGCATTGGAACTTGGAATTCCAGAAGATTCGCTTGTGCTCGATTACGCTGGCAGAAGGACCTATGACACCTGCTATCGGGCACGCGATATTTTCGGAATACACCAGGCCATCCTTGTCACACAGACATTTCACTTGCCCCGAGCGTTGTATACCTGCAATGCTCTGGGTGTTTCGTCGGTTGGCGTGGCGGCCGACCAGCGTGTATACCGGACTGAATCATTAGCTTATTGGAATTTGCGTGAGTTGCCAGCTACCCTGGTCGCATTATGGGAAGTCCATATCTCGCGCCCACTACCTATTTTAGGTGAACCCGAACCCATCTTCCCGAAGGAGGCGCAATGAAACGTTCTGAAGCGCTCACAGTTGTTCACGAATATGTAAAGAGTGAAAACCTAGTGCGGCATATGCTGGCTGTTGAAGCTGCCATGCGCTTCTACGCCGAGAAACAAGATCAGGATATAGAGATTTGGGGAATTACCGGCCTATTGCATGATTTCGATTGGGAAATTCATCCCACTGCAGAACAGCACCCAGCAGACGGAGCTCCGATTCTGCGTTCACTCGGCGTGCCAGAGGAAATCGTGCGTGCCATTTTGAGCCATGGAAATAACACCGGCGTTCCTAGAGACACGCCGATGGAAAAAGCTCTAAATGCGTGTGATGAAATCACGGGCTTGATCACCGCGGTTGCCCTGGTCCGGCCCTCCCGTTCGTTGCACGACCTGGAAGCCTCATCCGTGAAGAAGAAATGGAAAGACCGCGCCTTTGCCGCCGGGGCAAACCGTGAGGAAATCGCTAAAGCCGCAGAGGATTTTGGTGTACCCCTTTGGGAACACGTGGATAATGTGATCCAGGCGATGCGCCTTATCGCCCCACAGCTAGAATTAGATGGAAATTAGCCTCCTAATTGGCGGTGTAATTTAAATCCCATGGCAACTCCATTGCCATGGGATTTAAATGCCGATTTACTCCGTCGAAACTAAGATGTTTTTACATGGATCCCCACATTGCTTGATCATCTGCATGATCGCATCAATTTGAGGCTCGACTGTGGTCAGGGTGGTGCCATCATTGAGCGTTAACACGATTTTGAGGTCATGCGTCTGCATAACCTTTGTAACTTCACCGCTCGAAATTTTCGCTTGCACTTGGTCCCAAGGAATTTCTCCCCCAGCCTGTGGACCTGGGTAGGCAGATGGAGGGTTCTGGAGCGGCGCCGGATAACCTTGAGCTGGAGATGGGTACCCTTGGTCCGGCACTGGATATCCTTGGGCTGGTCCCGGGTATGCAGTCGGCGCGGCGGGCGGTGCCTGGGTAGGCGCCGACGGGGTGGATTGGCAAGCACTTAAAGCAAATACGAACAATAAGCCGATAGACAATACTTTGTTGAGGTTCATATACTCTCCTGTCACTTTCTGAGGGTAAATTTGGGTAACACCTCTATCCGCAGAAAGTAGGCACAAATATTAAAACTGGAAATGTCCAATATCCGCAAAATTATACTCTAAAGTGCGCAGTAATCATTGACATTCTGCACAATCTGCGCTAAACTCTATTGACGACTATACGAATGAATCGCCCGCATTTTTCTGGAGGCTTTTATGTCCCCTGCCAAAACTGGTGAGCCCAAAAATGATCAAAGCTCGGCGCACATCACTACCCAAAGCCTGCTCATCCCAACCATCAACGCCTGGCGGTTTTATCTTGAAGACCAGGGGGATTCACCCCATACGGTTAAAGCCTTTACCGCTGACATGGCATTGCTGGCTGCTTACCTTCCCACTGATCGCACCTTAGGTGAGATCAGCACACCAGACCTGATGAATTTCTTGGAATGGTTGCAAACCGGTCGAGGTGTGGCTTGTAGTCCCAAAACCCTGGCTCGCCGGATCACCTCGATCAAGGCGTTCTTCCGTTGGCTGCATCAAAAAGGCGTTTTATTGATTGACCCGGCGGAAAAAGTGCCTCAAAAATCAGTCATCAGTCCATTACCCGTCATTTTGACCTCTGACGAAGAACAGATGGTCCTTGAAGCAGCGTGGAAACACAGGCGCGCAGCGAAACCGGATGCCCGCCCTTATACTTTAACCTCCTTGCTTCTCTCAACAGGCATCAAAAAAGGGGAAAGCCTGGCTCTCAGTCCAAATCACATTGAACTCGAAGGCACGGAGGGTCCAGTGCTCTTCGTTCGTTACGCCAACCCGCAAAACCGCTATAAAGAACGCAAAATCCTCCTCCCAGAGAATTGGGTAGAAGCTTTCCACGAATACAGGAGCCAATATGAGCTTGACGACCGGCTCTTTCCCTGGTCACCGCGGCGTCTGGAATATTTGCTTGAAGATCTAAGTGTGGAATCTGATTTAAAGAAACACCTGTCTTTCGACATGTGCCGTTGGACATGCGCCGTTAATGACTGGCGTTCAGGGATCGAACACAACAAGATTCGTCAAAAGCTAGGGATCTCGAAGATTCAATGGCGTGAAATCAGTATGAAGCTGGAACGCCTGGCGAGTTAAACCTTATAACCGGGCTTTCAACCGCCAATTTCACTCATCGCGCGGTTAAGCGGAATGTCACCCTGTGCCAGTTGGTGCCCCCAGGGCTTGTTCCAAATCCCCTCGACTATAATTTGGCGTAATTCTAATAAGGACGCGCCATTTCTTAATGGGGTAAGTAAATCCACTTCTTTTTCATGCAGCAGGCACAACCGCAAGCGGCCATCGGCCGTCAGACGAGCGCGAGTACAGCTTGAGCAAAATGGCTGCGTAACAGTCGTAATAAACCCTACCGTCCCTTTGGCGCCTGCAAAGTGGTACAGGCGTGCTTCTCCATCCAATTTCCCGCCATTTAATTCTTGAAGAGGACCTATAGCATCTTCGAGGCGGGTCTTCGTCTCGATTGCGCCCAATCCCTGCATTTGTTGAAACTCGGTTGCACCAGCAAAGGGCATCATTTCGATAAAACGAATCTGCCAGGGACGATCTAATGTTAACCGAGCGAGGTCTACCACATCGGCTTCGTTATATCCGCGGGCGACCACAGCATTAATCTTGACCGGAACAAGCCCCACATCTTGAGCCGCCCGGATCCCAGCCCATACATCTTGCAAGGCGCCTCGGCGGGTCATCCGCTCGAATTTATTCGGATCTAGAGTATCTAGGCTAAAATTAACCCGCTGTAAACCAGCATCCGCCAAGCCTTGCGCCAGTTTGGAAAATAATACTCCATTCGTGGTCATTGACAGCGAATGAACCCCGGGGGTTTGGGCAATCTCGCGCACTAAGTCTACAATGTGAGCACGAACGGTTGGCTCACCCCCTGTCAACCGGAATTTATCAAAACCCAGGCTGGCAAATAACCTTACCAGGGTGATTATTTCATCATCCTGCATCAGTTCGGCGTTTGGCCTGAAGGCGATGTCATCCGGCATGCAATACAAACAACGCAGATTGCAGTGGTCGGTTAAACTAATTCGCAAATAGTGTATCCGGCGACCAAATCGATCAAGAGCCATCAGCAGCTTCTCTTACCACTAAATTTTTCTTGGTTAGAAACGAATTTCATTAAAACTTCCCTCTTAAGCTATGATCCTCCGCCTACCGCAGGGAAAATACTCACCACATCCTCTGGTCGTAGAACGGTATCGAGAGCATTGTACAAAAGCGGGGCGTCACGCCCATTGACAAATACATGCACATGACCATAAAGCTTTCCGCTTTCGTCGAGCAGCTCTTGGCGCAGCGCCGGATACGTGGTCACGACCAGTTCCACCAATTGACCGACGGTAGAGCCCTCTGACAAGGGAAACTCCACCGTTTTTCCACCTACAATTGGACGCAGGGTAGCATAGAAGTTAACTTGCATAGCCTTACTCCAAACAACAAGTATATTTCTTTAAATCCCGAACCGAGGTCTAGATTATAGCACAGGGGTTTTATGAATTTTGTTGGAACATCCTCACAATTTTTCAGGTTTATCAAATAAATGGCGCGTTTATTTTACTAGGAGAGATAGCACCATTGCCAGGATGACAATCAAGCCAATCATGATGAAAACAAATTGCTGCATTCGTAAATTGCGCACATCGCGCTTTGAGCGTGTATTTCTTTTTGCCATTTTAAAAAAATCTCCTCAAATGAATAGCTGATTCTAGTGCTTTTTTGAATTTTGGATCCCGAATCTCAATCCATATCCAGCTTTAATCTAACTGCTCCTTCAGGTTCTGAGCTAACGCCTGATTGATCCCTGGCACAGCGCTCAGTTCTTCAACCGAAGCGTTCCGAATATCTTCGATGGATCCAAAGCGAGTTAAGAGCGCCTTACGTCGGGCAGGGCCAATCCCTGGAACTTTATCCAGCCGGGAAGCGATCCCCGTCTTGGTCCGCAAGTTCCGGTGAGAGGTAATCGCGAAACGATGAGCTTCATCTCGCACGCGTTGGATTAAATATAAGCTTTGAGACTGTCGTGGCAGTAAGATAGAACTTTCTCGACCAGGTGTAAATAATTCTTCTTGTTGTTTAGCCAGACCAGCTACTGGCACCTTCCCGAGCAGGTCAAACCGCTCCAGCACGGTCACCGCTCTTCCCAACTGACCTTTGCCACCGTCCACGATTAGCAAGTCCGGTAACCGCGAGAAAGCCTGGTCGGGTTTCTTACCTGGCTCCTGGGCTGTTTCCAGGGCCACTTTCCAGCGGTTAAACCGACGGGTAAGTACTTCTTCCATGCTGGCAAAATCATCCGGGCCGCTCACAGTGCGAATGTTGAAACGACGATAAAGGTTTTTTTTGGGTATCCCTTGTTCGAAAACAACCATGCTCCCTACGGCTGCCGTTCCTTGTGTATTGGAGATGTCGTAGCACTCAATGCGCGTAAGTGGTACTGGCAGGCTTAAGGCTTCTTGCAGCTCGCTTAGAGCCTGCTCCTGGCGATGACGGTCGGCTTGCCATTGAGCTTGCAAGGCATGTAAGGTTTCGACTGCATTCTCAGTCGCCATTTGCACCAACTCTTGCTGCTGTCCCTGACGCGGGACCAGGATTTCTACCTTGTGGTCTTCTCGTTTCTGACTAAGCCACTGGCGGATGATCTGCGCCTCCTCCACTTCATGCGGCAGCAATACCCTGGGCGGCACAGAGGAAGCCTGGTCGTAAAATTGCTCTATAAACTGGCCCATCACGTCAGAATCGCTGGTGTCGGTCGCTCCCTCCAGCAGGAAATAATCCCTCCCGATCAGCTTTCCGCCCCGGATGAAGAAAACCTGAACGCAAGCATCCCCATCAGAACGCGCCAGGGCGAGCACATCCGAATCGATATAATCGCTGGACACGACCTTCTGCCGTTCGACCACGTTCTCAATCGCGCGAATTTGATCGCGCAACGCTGCCGCGCGTTCAAAGTGCAATTCCTCTGCCGCATGTTCCATTTCCAACTGCATGCGAGAAACGATCGGCTCAGTGCGGCCTTGCAAGAACTGGCACAGGTCATCGATCATCTGGCGGTAGCTCACCTGGTTAATTGCCCCAATGCAAGGCGCGGTACAAAGCTTGATGTCATGGTAAAGGCAGGCACGCTCGTCATGCCCGGTGATTTCGCGGTCACAAGTCAGGTAAGGAAAGATCCGTCGCAACACATCCAGAGTCTGGTGGACCGCCCAAACGCTGGTATACGGCCCAAAATACCGCGACCCGTCATTCATCATCTGGCGGGTAACAGTCACCTTCGGAAAGGGGTCTGCCCAGTGTACCTTGACATAGGGATAGCGTTTATCGTCTTTCAGGCGCACATTGTAATGCGGCCTGTGCTTCTTGATCAGATTCATCTCCAAGATCAAGGCTTCCAGTTCTGAGCCGACCACGATCCATTCGATTTCCCTGATCTCATGCACCAGCCGCTCGATCTTGCGTTCGTGCTGCGCTCTGGCATGAAAGTAAGAACGCACACGGTTACGAAGATTGATCGCTTTTCCTACATAGATTACTTTTCCACCTTCGCCTTTCATAATATAGCAACCCGGCTTGGTGGGCAAAGTATCTAATTGCGCTTGCACGTGTTCCGAAATGTCGCGTTTCATAACTCTTGATTTTTTTATAAGTCAATTGAGAGACCCTGCCAGACAAATTTCAGGTGGCAATATGGCCTTCACTTCTATTATGCCTTATCTGCAGATGATAATAATTAGTACCTTTTAACTTTGCCTGGGCAGACGTAATCGCGCCACCAACGCTGGAGGAATTTCTTTAAAATTCTCCCACGAAAGCGGGCGGCTCGCTTGCACGGGCCCTTCGAAGACAGGTTCTTCAAGGCCATCCAGCATGAAACCAGCCTGGAAACAATCTTTAAACAGCACACTGAATGGGCGCTCAAAATAGTAATGCGGCTCGGGTTGGGTAAGTACACCAACGCCTTTTCCGGCCCGAGGCGTGATATAAGCAAGTACCTTCACTCCATAGCGCGTGGTCAGGTTTCCCTGGCCGTCTTCTTGCTCCTCGATAATTTTCGTTACTCCTAGAGAATTGAAGCAAGGATGAGTAACAGAAAAAACAAACCGCCCACCGGGTTTTAATAAACGGGCCAAGCTCTCGAGCAGAGGTGCGATCTCAGCCATATCCATCAATGCCATATTGCATACAGCGGCATCGAAACGGTTTTCTCCGAGCGCAATCAGGTCCTCCCGCCGGGTAGCATCAATGAGGCGATATTCAATCCGGTCGGCATTTTCCACAGTCCTGGTTTTGGCTAGCTCGATAAACTTCTCGCTAAAATCGAAGGCTACCAGGCGCGCGCCCTGTTTGGCCAAGCGGCGAGAAAAGCTGCCATTCCCACAGGCGATATCCAGCACCCATTCCTCGGGTTTTAATTCCAGGAAGCGCTCCATCGCGGGCGCGATCAGCAAATTGTTAAACTGGTTGCCTTCCTTCATGTAATCGTCCCAGAAAGGCGCATTGCGATTCCAGATCTCCCGTACCTGGCTGGATAGATCAAGTTCTTCTTTTTTTGTCATGACCAAATCTCCAAAATTCTTTCTAAATCCATTAAATCATGGATGGTGCAATATCCAGGTCCGTTCTGCTCCATCAGGTCTCTTGGATTGAACCAGACGCCGCGCAAACCGGCTTGGACAGCTCCCATGATATCCACTGAAAATTCGTCTCCCACCATTACAGCCAGTTCAGGTTCGACCTTCAAGTCATTCAAGATATATGCAAAGAATTCTGGGGCCGGTTTCTTTTGCCCGATCTTGCAAAAACAATAAACCTGACCTATGGATTCATCAAGACCGACCCGTTGCAATGCAGCCCAGATTTCAGTTTCATCCGAATCTTGTGCATTGGTTGCAACCACCAAGGTTCGCTTTGGGTGCAAGGCAGCAAGGGTTTCTTTGGCATTCGGAACTGCCTCCACCCGCGGCCATAGATGCATCGAGCCGCTGTACTCTGGGAAGACTTTCATCAGAGTATCCCCCCAATCGAACAGAATACAGCTTTTCCTTCTAAGGTTTTCAGCCATCGCGCTCGTCACACTCTTCAATATTAATTCTCACACTCGAATATTCCCATCGAATTTTACCAGTCAGCCGTCGAATCAACGGATTAACTCCAGAGGACGTGATAAAATTCACAAGACATCTCTGTGGAAGAGGGTTCTTTATGAAAAAAATTGCTATTGCACTCTCCAAAGGCGGGGTGGGCAAAACTACCACAGCAGTCAACCTGGCAGCCGGATTAGCCGAGGCTGGAAAATCTGTCTTGCTTTTGGATGTCGATACCCAAGGTCAAGTTTCAAAATCGCTCGGTGTTCAATCCCCTCTCGGCCTGGCTGAAGTGGTCAATGGTGAATCGACCTTCGAGCAAGCCTGCACCCCTGCACGCGTAAATCTATGGCTCCTTTCCGGCGGGCGGTCTATGGTTGGTCTCAAACGTATCATTACCCGCAAGGATTTCGGTGGCGAACAAACGCTAGCCGAATCTCTGAAAGACATAGAAGGCCAATATGATTATGTGATCCTGGACACAGCTCCCGGCTGGGATGCCTTAACGATAAACGTTTTATTCTACGTTGATTCCATTCTAGCCCCAGTCTCGCTGGAAGTGATGACGATGCAAGGACTGATGGAGTTCTCTCGCAGCCTTCCCCCCATCCAAAAATACCACCCCGGTCTTGAGCTAAAATACGTCCTGCCGACTTTCTTCGATCGTCGCGTTAAAAAATCCGAAGAAATCTTGGCACAGCTCCAGGCGCATTTCGGCGAGCGCGTGTGCGCACCTGTGCGCTATAGCGTCCGCCTTTCTGAGGCGCCTGGTTACGGGCAAACAATTTTCGAGTATGCGCCGGGCTCATCCGGCGCACAAGATTACCGCAAGCTTTCCGAAAGGATCATGCAAGATGGATAAGCATAAACAAACACCAGATATCCTGGCTGAGATCTTGGGCGGCGATGTTCCTAACGAACCAGAGGCAGCCGCACCACACCCCTCACGTCCCGCCGCTGCCAGGCCGAAACGAGCGCCTCGACCGAAACCACCCGCAACGGCTAAACCAAAGCCGATTGCTCCGGCAGATTGGGAATATAAGGTCGTCAGTTTCCAGGACTATAAAGGTTGGCGGCCGCGCTTCGTGGATGGAAAAGAGCTGAAGAATTGGATGGAAGGCCCATTGCTGCACGAATATCTCGCACAGCTCAGCGCCGAGGGGTGGGAGCTGGCAGCCGCAAGCTCGGGAGAACGCATGTACGGCTTGAGCGATAAACATCAGCTCTATTTCAAACATCTGAAGTAAATTCTCACATTCAGTCCCTTCTTCTGCCTTCTATATCCAGGATCACCCTGGCGCTGACACTGCTGCTCTCGGCGTAACCCGTCTTTGCACCTATAACCGCCTCACGACCATTGCCGTCCAACTGCGGGTGAACGGCGATTCATTCCTGTTTACCCCGCCTTTTTTAAGGAGAAAAATGCAAACCATCATCACCCGAGCCAGCCCATTGCTTAACGCTTCTGGAAATCTCAACCAAATTGGCTGGTCCCGCCAGCCAATGCTCGACTGTAACCTGGAAGATTCAGCCTTCTACTCTCCCTTGCTAAGGCCTTTGCAGCGTTTCCGCCTCAAACGCTGGGATTACTATGCAGTCTTCACGCCGCAGCATTTCTTCTCTGCCACTATCGCAGACCTGGGCTATGCGGGGAACATTTTCGTTTATACATTGGACTTCGCCAGTGGGGAGTTGTACGAAGAAGGGCTGGTTGTCCCTCTCAGCAGAGGCTTCCAATTGCCCCGCAATAGCGACCAGGGCGACTCGCACTTCGCCGGCCAGGGAGCCTCACTAGATTTTCGGGTAGAGCCAAATATGCGACATGTTTCGGTCAATTGGTCCGCCTTCCATAATGGGCGTGGTATCCAGGCGGAGATCCATTTGCATTGCCCTCCCCAGCAAGAATCAATGACCATCGTTATCCCAATCGAAAAGAAGCGCTTCTACTACAACCGTAAAATCAACTGTCTACCAGCCGAAGGGACCTTGCAATACGGGGACATTCACGAGGATTTGAACCCACGCCAATCGCTCGGCTCATTGGATTGGGGGCGCGGAGTCTGGGCCTACCGCAGTTTTTGGAACTGGGCCAGCGCCTCTGGTTTCTTGCCGGATGGACGCACGATAGGGCTTAACCTGGGCTGCGGCTTTGGCGATACGAAAGCTGCTACGGAGAACTGCCTGGTGTTGGACGGGCAAATCCACAAGCTGGACCAGGTTATCTTTGACTATGATCCATCGGATTATAAAAAGCCCTGGAAGTTCACTGATTCTCAGGGTCATCTGGTGCTCGATTTCATCCCCTTCACCGAACGAGTTGCGCGCACCGATATGAAAATCATATTCAGCGAGGTGCATCAAATATTCGGCTGCTATTCCGGTAAAGTGATTACCGAGAATGGGGAAAAACTGCAAATCGATAATTTGATCGGGTTTGCTGAAGAGCACCAGGCCCGTTGGTAATCAACGCAGCGTGAGTAAAGACCGGAAAGGACCTGCTCAAATTCGATAGCACATGAGTCAAAACGTAGCTTATCTTCCTGCTAGTTTCCCCCTTTAACACGCGCATTCATGCCGCGCTCGTAGAACCCATCTTCCACGCGCATGTAACCCCTGATTGCATGGCTGACAACCAGCCTCAATGGCTCAGGAGGCCAGGGAATCGTGCGGCGATTGACAAACCATACGCTGGTCAGGTCAGTTTGCTTCTCCAGCACCAAGTCAGCCAATGTACACCCATTGAGATGAGTCATCGAGACGCCATGTCCCACACAACCCAAGCTGTAAACCGCTCTTTGATCCCCGATCCAACCGATAGCTGGCGCCATATCAACGGGCACAGATACAGGTCCTCCCCAGTGATGAGTGAACTTGATCCCTTTTAATATAGGGAACAAGCTGATGACATCCTCCTCCAGGTCGGCGAAAACTCGGCCGTTCAGATCATGGTTCATATCCCGCCCATAGGTGATACTCACATCGCTGCCACCCATCGCCAAGCGGTTATCTTTTGTAAGTCGAAAATAATGCACAAAGTTGCGCGCATCCTCAATCCCCTGGCGATTATGCCAACCGATTTTTTCGAGCTTTTCTGGGGGAAGCGGTTCAGTCACCACCATGTGTGTAAAAGCTGGCACTTGTTTGGAATGTAATTGTGGAATTAGATGAGAATATGCGTTGGTGGCGAAGACGACCTTTTCAGCCGTAACCCTTCCACCCGGAGTCTTCAGTTCAAACATACTCTCGCGCTTGATTTCTGCGACGGGAGTCTCTTCAAATATCAACGCGCCGCGCTCCAGAGCAATCCGTTTTAGCTCGCGTACTTGCTTGGCGGGGTCCAGCAAACCGCTGCGAGGTTCCCACCACCCGCCCAAAAAGAGCGGCGAATCAACTTCAGAGCGGATTTTATTGGCGTCAATCCATTGGATCCCTGTTATCCCCATCGAAGTCAAAATATCGAGGTCATGCTGAATTCGCTTCACATAACCTGGGGTCGTGGCTGCTCGCAGGAAGCCTGGGAACCAGTAATCCGACTGGATGTTATGCTCCTTGATTAAAGCATCCACATAATCGACCGCGCGTTCCATGTAGCGGTGGGCTTCCACGGTTCGTTGTTGGCCAAAGAGAGCTTTTGTCACAGCTGGCTCCAATCCAAACAGCGTCATCGAGAAACCGCCATTACGCCCGCTCGCTCCGTAGCCAATAACTTCGGCCTCTAAGACAGCTACCTTCATACCAGGTTGATTCTTCATCACATGATAAGCTGTAGAAAGTCCGGTAAAACCTCCCCCAATAATTGCCAGATCGACTTTCAAATCGCCTTCAAGTGGTAAGTTTGGATTATAAGGGCCGTAAGCATCCAACCAGAATGACTTGCTTCGATAGTCTTTCATTTACAACCTCCTGCAACCTTTTTAGACGATCACTTATTGAGGCGACTTGGATCCATTCAGACCGGCAGCTGTGAGGTTTTGGTGGGATTGTCGATGGATAACGGCGGCAAAATTACTGGTCCACCCACTTTCGTTTAATTTTAGTACAAATTCAAAAGCGGGGCAAGCGAATATCGCAAGTCGTTGATTTCCCTATATAATTCAACCATTCCAGAGGAATATGCATAATCATGTTCCTATTGAGAACTACTGCGATTTCTCTTCCTGAACCCTAAAATACTAATCACGGATCGATAGCAGAGGAAATGGACAATAACCAAATGAGTGACCGAAAAATCGAATTCCTAAGTGGAAAACGCGTTTACCTGCGACCTCTTGAAAAGGAAGATTTGCCCTTGATCCAGAAGTGGGCCAATGACCCTGAAATCCGCCGCCTGACCGGTGAAGTGGCGCCGATGAACGGCGCAAACGCAGAATCCTTCTACACGCGCGTGGTCGAAGACCGGGATCGCGCCTGGTTTGTGGTCGTTGTGAGGCAGGACGAACGGCCGATCGGTGAAGCTGGTCTCTTGCGCATGTTCTCTGCCTGGCGCACCACAGACTTAAGCATTGTTCTGGGCGAAAAAGATGTCTGGAACCAGGGTTATGGCAGCGAAGCCATTCATTTATTACTCGATTACGCCTTTGGGAACCTAAATTTTCACCGGGTCGCAATCGGGGTAATTGGTTTTAACGAAAATGCGCTCCGGTTTTATGAAAAAGTGGGTTTCAGAAGAGAAGGCATCCAGCGTGACGGTTATTTTTATGCCGGCCGGTACTCTGATTTCGTGATGATGAGCCTTCTAGAGGAGGATTATCGGGCATTGCAACGCTAGGTGATATACTCAAAAGATACCTGGAGGTAAATTTATGGGTTTTCATGGCTATGGTTGGGGCGGCTACCTAAGCTCACCCGATGAAAAACCGAGAGTAACCTGGGGATTGCTCAAGCGAGTCCTGCGTTATTCTCAGCCTTACCGTTGGAAAATTATCGGGATGCTGGTGCTGATCCTGGCAAGCACCGGGCTGGCTCTACTCACCCCGCTGATTATGCGCACTTTGATCGACCAGACCATTCCACAAGGCAATGTGAAACAGTTGGTATGGCTGGCTTTTGCTATGTTGTTGATACCAGCTCTGAATGGGATAATCAGCGTCTTTCAAAGGCAGTTGAACGCTCAAGTAGGAGAAGGCGTCATCTTCGATCTCCGCGTGGCGCTTTTTTCTTGTATGCAACGCATGTCGCTGCGTTTTTTTACCAAAACCAAGGTCGGCGAGTTGATGAGCCGCCTGAATAACGACGTGGTGGGGGCGCAAAATGCGATCAGCAATACCATCGTCGGTATCGTCACCAACCTGATCCAGGCTATTGCGGTACTAGCAGTCATGCTCAGCCTGGAGTGGCGGTTGACTATCATCAGCGTCCTGATCCTGCCGTTATTCATTGTGGCTGCCCGGCGCATGGGCGGCCGGTTGCGGGATGTCGCCCGTCAAGCAATGGATGCCAACGCGCAGATGAATGCCATGATGAACGAAACGCTCAACATTAGCGGAGCGCTGTTGGTCAAACTTTTTGGCCGGTCGCCGCTAGAAGTACAACGATTTCGAGGGCGGGCAAAGGATGTACGCGATATCGGTATATCCAGAGCAATCATGGGCGCACAGTTCTTTGTCATTATCGGTTTGCTCAGCGCTGTGGGGACCGCGCTAGTCTATGGCTTTGGCGGTTATCTGGTGATCCTTAATGTCTTTACGATCGGTACAATCGTCGCATTTGGAGCTTATCTGAATAGTCTTTATGGCTCCTTGCAAAACCTGGCCAATGCCCCGGTAGATTTTGCGACTTCGCTGGTCAGCTTCGAGCGCGTCTTTGAAATGATCGACATGCCTGCCGAAATTGATGATAAGCCCGATGCCCTGGTTTTAGGCATCGTACGCGGCGAATTGGTTTTTGAGGATGTGTCTTTCCGTTATGAGGCCAGCGATGCCAATGTACTCAGCGAGGTGCGTCGATATGGCCGGATGGAGGATGTAACCACCGTCCTTTCAGGTAGCGCGTCCGAACCGAAAGGTCGAGACGGCGGAACTGGCAGCGAGAGCCCGTCAGCTAACGAAGAAGCGGAGGCGGGCCTGCCGGGTCACAGCCAGGCGCGTTTATTAGCCCTGGAATGTATCAACTTCCAGGCTACTCCAGGACAATTAGTAGCCCTGGTTGGACCAAGCGGTGCAGGCAAAACCACGCTCACCTATTTGATTCCCCGCCTGTATGATCCAACTGGTGGCCGTATCCTAATCGACGGTCACGAACTTCGAGATGTGACTCTCGAATCGCTCTCCAATCAGATTGGGATGGTGACCCAAGAAACACACCTTTTTCACGATACAATTCGCACCAACCTGCTCTATGCCAGGCTGGATGCCACGCAAGCTGAGCTGGAAGCAGCCTGCAGGGCTGCCAATATTCACAATTTCATCATGGATCTACCGGATGGCTACGATACCGTAGCCGGGGAGCGAGGTTACCGGCTGAGCGGGGGCGAGAGACAGCGCATCGCCCTGGCGCGTGTGATCCTAAAAGATCCGCGTATCCTGGTGTTAGACGAAGCGACCAGCAGCCTGGATAGCGAGTCGGAAGTCCTGATCCAAGAAGCGCTGAAACGGGTGATGGCGGGGCGCACCAGCATAGTAATCGCCCACCGCCTGAGCACCATTCTGGCTGCCGATATGATTTTGGTGATGGACCGTGGGCAGATCGTTGAACTCGGCACTCATCAGGAGCTCCTTTCATTGGGTGGTTTATACGCCAACCTGTATCACACTCAGTTCAGCCGCGAGAATGTCCAGGCCTAAAAGGATTCTCGATATGAAAGTCACCGTATGCCAATTATCCGATAATCCAGAATGTTTTATCCATGATTGGGAAAGCCTGGTCGCCCATGTTCAAGCGAGCTCCAGCCAGCTTGTCTTGCTGCCTGAATTGCCTTTCTACCCATGGTTCGCATGCCAAAGCTCTTTTGACCCGCAAATTTGGCAGGCGGCTGTTACCACCCATCATGAGTGGTTGAAGCGCTTGCCCGAGGTGGCTCCAGCGATCGTGCTTGGCACATGTCCGGTACAAGTGGGCGACTTGCGTCTGAATGAAGCGTTCGCATGGGAGGCAGATAACGGTTACCAGCCTGCCCACACCAAGTA
>Ga0209048_10001816_pt1 | contig 21565 bp, 16 predicted proteins | sample FrelakmetCRP12CR_FD_187146 | JGI IMG/M metagenome (GOLD analysis project Ga0209048, IMG submission 187146) | Freshwater lake sediment microbial communities from the University of Notre Dame, USA, for methane emissions studies - CRP12 CR (SPAdes)... | ecosystem: Environmental > Aquatic >... | reverse complement strand
CACGCCGTTCTTGCTCGCACAGTTCACTGTTCTCGTCCTCGTTCTCTCATTTCCTGCGCTCGTTCACCTGCGCGATCAGCCGGGCGCGAACACACGAGCACTCCAAAAACCGGTTTCTGAAGAAGAAATTCAACGTCGATTCCAAGAAATGATGAAGCCGCGGGATTGAATTTTTCCTCCTACGCATCTTTGGAGTTTGATTTGGAGGAACCGTCACGCTCTGGCTTCAACCGAATTTCGAATGTTGAGATTGTGACTTGCCGCCGGAGACACGCAAAGTCTTCATTTGCTCATTTGAGTATACATTTTGCAAAAATTGCGCGACCAATATATTAAAGGGCCGCTGCCCCAATGCGACGACGTCACGCTCTCGAAATTTCCTGCGCCGACGAAACGGATTTTCAGGCCCAAAGGGCTGTCAGCCGAAAAACGCCTAAGGGGACCGCAAAAACTTTTTTGGGTCGCACTGCCATACTTGGCGAAAATTCGGCACCCAGAAAACATTTTCACCGCAAGCCACAGCCGCCCGTCGAATTCGCTTTACGTGCACCGCGAATCCCCTTCTCATATGTGCGTTCCGCGGAGTGGATGGGGCCGTAGAGGTCACCTAAATAGCCTTCGATGATACTAGATTTAGATGTTTTTTAACTGCTTTATACTAGTGCTTGACGTGTGAAACAGAGTCAGCATAGGGTTCAAGCTGGTCCGGAGCCGCGTAAGCTGTACGGTTTCGGACAATCCCGAGAGCTCGAGTGACCCCAGCCGGGGCCAACTTTGTCCTGGCCGCGGCCTTCGTTTCTCCTTTCGGGCGAGTCAAACTACCGGGGTTCAACCCGTCGGTAATGAAAGCGGGACCGGCCCCAGGGACGCGAAAAAAACGAGTTCTACTAAATCGGCTACGCGGGCGGCAGGCTTGCGATCCGAACCAAGGGGATGACGATAATGCGCATTAACCGCCGCTACACTAAGGAAGGTCAGTCACCTTACGTGGAGATTCCATTTCGCACGGCGACGAGCGAAATACGCAATCCGGACGGTTCGATCGTCTTCCGGCTTGAGAACATAGAGGTTCCCACGCATTGGTCGCAGGTAGCGACCGACGTGCTGGCACAGAAATATTTCCGCAAGGCTGGCATCCCCGTGCATCTCCGCCGCGTTGAGGAAGAAACGGTTCCCTCTTGGCTTTGGCGCTCGGTCGGAGACGAACCCAAGCTCACCGGTCTTTCTAAGAAAGACCGCTACATCGGCGAAACTTCGGCAAAGCAAGTGTTCGACCGCCTCGCCGGAACCTGGACCTATTGGGGTTGGAAGGGCGGCTATTTCGAAACTGAGGCGGATGCGCGCGCGTTCTTCGACGAGCATTGCTACATGCTCGCGATGCAAATGGCGGCGCCGAATTCGCCGCAATGGTTCAACACCGGCTTGCACTGGGCCTATGGCATCGACGGCCCAAGCCAGGGTCACTTTTATGTCGATCCATTCAAGGGCAAGCTTGTAACATCGCAGAGCGCCTACGAACATCCGCAGCCGCACGCCTGTTTCATTCAATCGGTCGAGGACGATCTCGTCAATGAAAACGGCATCATGGATTTGTGGGTGCGCGAGGCGCGCCTTTTTAAGTATGGCTCTGGTACCGGCTCGAATTTCTCTAAGTTACGTGGCGAAAACGAAAAACTCTCCGGTGGTGGGCGCTCATCGGGCTTGATGAGTTTTCTCAAGATCGGCGATCGCGCAGCGGGCGCGATCAAGTCGGGCGGCACCACGCGCCGCGCAGCGAAGATGGTCGTGGTCGATGCTGACCATCCGGATATAGAATCCTACATCGACTGGAAGGTGATCGAAGAGCAGAAGGTCGCGAATCTCGTCACCGGGTCAAAGATCAACCAGAAGCACCTCAAGGCCGTGATGAAGGCCTGCATCAATTGCGAGGGCGAAGGCGACGATTGCTTCACGCCCGACAAAAATCCAGCCCTTAAGCGCGAGGTGAAGGCGGCACGCAAAATGGGCGTCCCGGACAACTATATCCAGCGCGTGATTCAATTCGCGAAGCAGGGCTATAAAGACATCTACTTCCCAACTTACGATACCGATTGGGACTCGGAGGCCTATCTCACCGTCTCCGGTCAGAACTCGAACAATTCGGTGCGCGTCACCGACGAATTCCTGCGCGCGGTCGAGGCTGACAGCAATTGGGATCTACTCGCCCGCAAAGACGGCAAGGTCACGAAAACGCTGAAGGCGCGCGAACTGTGGGACAAGATCGGCTACGCCGCCTGGGCGTGCGCCGACCCCGGTATTCAGTTCCACACCACTGTGAACGACTGGCATACCTGTCCTGCGTCGGGTGAAATCCGCGCGTCGAACCCGTGCTCGGAATACATGTTCCTCGACGACACGGCCTGCAATCTCGCCTCGCTAAATCTGCTGACCTTCCGCAATAAGGAAACGAAGAAATTTGAGATTGAATCCTACGAGCACGCGGTGCGGCTGTGGACCATCGTGCTTGAAATCTCCGTCATGATGGCGCAGTTCCCATCGAAAAACATCGCCGAACTCAGCTATCGCTATCGGACGCTTGGCCTCGGCTACGCCAATATCGGTGGCCTCTTGATGACTTCCGGCATTCCGTACAACTCTGCCGAAGCCCGCGCGCTATGCGGGTCGCTCACTGCACTAATGACCGGCGTGTGCTACGCCACCTCGGCCGAAATGGCACGCGAGCTCGGCCCCTTTCCGGGTTATGCGGACAATCGCGAACACATGCTGCGTGTGATCCGCAATCACCGCCGCGCTGCGCATGGCGAGACGAAGGATTATGAGCAGCTCTCCACTCCGCCGGTGCCACTGGATCACGCGAGCTGCCCAGACATGGAACTTGTGGCGCATGCCTGCGCCGCTTGGAACCGCGCGCTCGAACTTGGCTACGAATATGGCTTCCGTAACGCGCAGACCACGGTGATCGCACCCACGGGCACGATTGGTCTCGTGATGGATTGCGACACCACCGGAATTGAACCTGATTTTGCGCTGGTAAAATTCAAGAAGCTCGCGGGTGGCGGCTACTTCAAGATCATCAATCGCGCAGTGCCAGAAGCGCTCCGCACGCTTGCCTATACCGAAAGCGAGATCGCCGAAATCGAGGCTTATGCTGTCGGTCACGGCACACTCTCGAATGCTCCGGGCGTCAATCACACGACGCTCAAGGCCAAAGGCTTCGATGATGCGACAATTAAGAGTATCGAATCGAAACTTGTGAGCGCCTTCGATATCAAGTTCGTGTTTAATCGCTGGACCCTCGGCGACGACGTGATGAAAAAGCTCGGCCTCTCGGACGAGCAGATCGCAAGTCCAGCGCTCGACTTGCTTGCGCATCTCGGCTTTGGCAAACGTGAGGTGGAAGCTGCGAACCTGCATGTCTGCGGTGCGATGACGCTGGAAGGCGCCCCGCACCTCAAAGAAGAACATTATCCGGTGTTTGACTGCGCGAATCCGTGCGGCCGGCTCGGCAAGCGCTTCCTCTCGGTCGAGAGCCATATCCGTATGATGGCGGCGGCGCAGCCGTTCATCTCAGGAGCTATCTCGAAGACCATTAACATGCCGAATGAGGCGACGGTGGAGCAGTGCAAGGAAAGCTACATGCTGTCCTGGCGCTTGGCACTCAAGGCCAATGCCCTCTATCGCGACGGCTCGAAGCTCTCGCAACCCTTGAACTCGGCCTTGATCGCCGATGAAGATGATGACGATGGGATCGAAGCCTTCCTCGAAAAACCGCAAATAGCTCGCGCGCAGGCGCTTGCTGAACGTGTCGTCGAGAAAATCGTTGAACGCGTTTCGATCTCGCGCGAGCGCGAACGCCTGCCCTCGCGCCGCAAGGGCTACACGCAGAAGGCCGTGGTTGGCGGGCATAAGGTTTATCTCCGTACCGGCGAATATGACGATGGCCGGCTTGGCGAAATCTTCGTCGATATGCACAAGGAAGGTGCGACACTGCGCTCGCTCCTAAATAACTTCGCGATCGCGATCTCACTTGGTCTGCAATACGGCGTGCCGCTCGAGGAATATGTCGATGCCTTTACCTTCACCCGCTTCGAACCAGCGGGAAGCGTGCAGGGCAACGACACGATCAAGATGGCAACCTCGATACTCGACTACGTCTTCCGCGAACTAGCAATCTCCTATCTCGGCCGTTACGACCTCGGCCATGTGGACCCGTCCGACGCGAATTTCGACGCGCTCGGCAAGGGCGTGGACGAAGGTAAGCCGGCCAGTTCGCGGGTAGTGTCGAAAGGCCTTGTGCGCGGGAAAAATCTCGCAGTGGCCGGCGGCACCAGCATCAGCGGCAGTCCATCCGGCAGCGACACAATGAAGAGCGACGGCGCTTCTGCACTGCGTGCACAGGCGATGAATGTGACCTCGCTACGCGCGCAGAGTGCGGGAAACATGCTGACACAGGGCGCAACGGCGTTGAAAGCGGAAGCTGCGGCGGAAGTTGTTGCCGCGACGCAACCCGCCGCGCGCGACCAGATCGCGAACCAGCGTGCGGCCGCAAAAGCGAAGGGCTACGAAGGTTCCCCCTGCCCTGAGTGCCATAATTTCACGATGGTGAGGAACGGCACATGCCTCAAATGCGATACGTGCGGGAGTACGACGGGGTGTAGTTGAGCAATCGTTAGCTTACTGAAATTAAAAAGGGTGGCCTAAGAGCCGTCCTTTTTAATTTCGAACTATCTGGGCCTCGGCACCAAAGAATGTTATTTGAGCGAGGGTTATTGCTTCGGCGGCATCTCACTGAACAATACACCACCCTTAGCTTTATTGTTCTTCGGCGTCTCCATGATTGACACCGTGACGACGCCGGGTTCGACCTTGCAGTTCTTCACCACCGCATCGGTGACTTCCTTGACAAGACCTCTCTTCTGGTCCTGCGTGCGTCCTTCTGCGAGATAGATCACGACTTCAGGCATTACGTTTCTCCTTGGATCTGGAATTATTTCGGCCTCAGCGCGAAGCCAAACATCAGCCAGGCTAACCCCTGGAACAGCACATCGATAGCAAGACAGAGGCCCAGCACCCAAAGGCCCGAAGAAGGCCAGCCCGCAAAGATCACGAGGCCTGCGAGGATTGCGATTATACCGGAGAGCGTCAGCAATCCGCCCATCGTGTGCCAGTGCGTGTAAGCGAGCCACAGTCGCACAAGACCGGAGGCAACGAGCATTGCCGCGAGCACTAGCGTGAGAGAAATCGCGGCCGCGATCGGATTTGCCCACAGAAGAATGCCGGCAAGCATATACAGAAGGCCGAGCACGACGCTGAGCAGCGTTCCGCTCCACCTGCTGGTGTTAAACGCCTTCACGAGCTGGAACACACCGAGCACGAACGCCGCTGCACCGATGAAAATCGTGCTGACAACGGTCGCCGTAACCAGATGGCCGAGCATGAACATGCCTCCGGCTATCAGAACGATACCGAGCAGCGCGAACCACCACCAGTGATGCGCTTGATCCTTGCCGCCAATTTTCAGCCTTGCCCGCGTCGCTACCCTAACCATCTCAGCCTCCCTTTTTGCTGCAAAGCTATACGAGGAAATGAGTCCGCAGTCACGCCTCTGCTTCGTGGATCTTCTCCAACCGCGTGACCGACAAAATTAAGAGTGCGACATCTTTGAAGCCCGCGGGCGGCCCATCCGATCTCGGTTAACATATCGCCGTTTCAATCTTTCGTCGTTAGCCACATCCGGTCGGCGCTCCATATGCCGCCGCCAACCGCCGCAAGATAAAGGAATGTGAAGCAAAACAACGCCGCCGCCGTGCCGCCGTTACGGATCGGCAAGATTGTGCCGTTAGGAATTGCGTGTCCGAGGAAAAAGGCGAAGGCCGAAAGCCCCGACAGTATGAAGGCAACGGTTCGTGTGAACAGGCCAAGCGCCAGCAAGGCACCGAAGATCAACTCAATCAGTCCTGCATACCAAACCAACGATCCGGTCGGCACGCTCGTGAACATTGGGACTGACGGGAATCCTAAAATAATTGCCGTGCCGAATTGCAAGATGAGTAGCCCCGACATGATGCGGAGTATACTTAGTAAGTGCGAAGTGTAGGGCTCCAGAAACTCCTTCGTTAGAAAATTCATTGTGAGCTCCCTCTTTCCGAATATAAATCGTACAACGATTTGCTTTGCATGATTGTCTCTTCTATTCTTCCGGATCGCAGTGCCGCGACATTGACGTAAGTCAAATTCTGCTGGTGGCCGCGTTACGGATGTCTACGTTGGGTCCGAAGCGGAAATGACTTTTTTGCATTGTGATGTCTCCTCTTATTCGGAAAACGGATCTTCTGGATCCGGATGCTGCGATCCTTGTTCAAAAAAGATTGCTACTAAACAAAGGATAAGATTCGATTTTGGATTGACTTTAACACTGGTGACGTCTGATCTGTGCTGACCTCGAAGAGGTGTACGCTTCGAGGTGAGAGTTAAAATTTGCTACCTCAAGTTTTGCTCCTTCGTTTTTCATCATCCCTAAAAATGCAAGAAAGTGCCTTCAGACTGGACCAACTTGCATTCGGCGCACGTTTCCCGGTCAAGCTGGCACGTGACGCCGGCATGGATGACTGCTATCCACATTTTGCGTGCTCGCCGCCGGGCCAGTTTGTGAAACGCAAGAACAATCTTAGGAGCAGGTATGCGCGATTTCGAGGGAAAAGTAGTTCTGGTTACGGGCTCCGCAACTGGCCTTGGCGCCGCGATCGCGCTCGGTGCCGCGAAGCGCGGGGCGAAAGCAGTGATTTTAAACTGCACCAAAAGCCTGAAGGAAGCAGAAGCGACCGCGATGAAAATTCGCGGGGTCGGCGCTGAAGTCTTCATCGCGCAGGGTGATGTTGGCGAGGATGCCGACTGCAAAAAAATCGCTGAAGTTTGCGCGCGCTATGGCAAGATCGATGCGCTGGTCAACAATGCCGGCATCACTAAGCATGTCCCCAATCACGCAAATATGGACGGACTGACCAAGGAAGATTTTCTCCGACTGTACGCGATCAATACGGTCGGACCGTTTCAAGTAATTCGCGCCTGCCGGACGCTACTCGAGGCTTCTGGCAAAGCCAGCGTGCTGATGACTTCGTCCATCGCAGGCGTGACAGGTATTGGTTCGTCGGTCGCCTATGCCGCATCGAAGGGCGCATTGAATACGATGACGCTTTCGCTCGCCCGCGCGCTTGCGCCAAAGATCCGCGTGAACGCGATCTGTCCTGGCTTCATCGATACGCGTTGGTTTTCGGACGCGTTTGGCGAGCAAGTCACTGCCGACATCCGCGAACGGATCATCAATACAACGCCGCTTAAGGTCGCTTCGAAAGCGGACGACATTGCAGATTCGGCATTATTCCTCGTTTCGGACGCCGCGCGTCATATTACCGGAGAAACGCTGATGATCGATGCAGGCATGCATCTCGGCTATGCGCCCCTCAAGGCGCGCTAGCAGGATCGCATAGAAACCGGTTGGTATCGTGTTTGCCTATGCTTTTTGGGTCAAAATTCGTATGAGGTGAAAGATGAAACGCTCACGCAGAAACTTTCTCGGCGTGCTCGGCGGTATGCTCATGGGCCCCGCACTCGTGCGAGCGCAGGGGGCAACCCGGCCGACTGCCTATGCTTTCACTTTCAAAGGGCTTGAAAATGGCGACATTCGGCTTGCGGACTATGCAGGTAAACCAATTTTGGTCGTGAATACGGCTTCGCTCTGCGGTTACACCTCTCAATATAGCGGATTGCAGGAGCTATGGACACGTTATCACCCACGCGGACTGATGATCATCGGCGTTCCGAGTAATGATTTTTTTCAGGAACCAGGTGGCGCTGCGGACATCATGAAGACCGCTCATTCGTATAATGTCAGCTTTCCGATTGCTGACAAAGTTTCGATCAAAGGCATGAGCGCGCATCCATTCTACAAATGGGCCGCGCTGGAAAAACCTCTCGACCCGCCGCGCTGGAACTTTCATAAATATCTAATCGGCCGCGACGGTCATGTCGTAGCCGTCTTTGCGACTTCGGTCGAGCCAACCGATGCGCGCGTCATCGCTGCAATCGAAAAAGAGTTTGCCAAGACCGTATAACGGAATAACAAAGTTGCGGTTTTGCATCCAAGCATTCGTCACAATTCGTTCCTGCTCATGGGCGCAGGCGCACCTGTGGAACCGTTACTCGAGTGATACATTTAAGATGAAGCGATTCGCCGCTGAAGATCGTTGGGATTGAACGGTATGGCGATTTGGCCTGATTTTTAAGTCTCCTCCCGGCGTGGCGTATCCACTGGGGCGGCCGCAAGGCCGCCCCTCTCTTTAAGAGGCTCGTATTTTCGCAAAAGAACAAGCCACTGCGACGGATTCAATCTTTCGAGTTATCTAGCGGCAGTTGTCGCGCGGAACGCGTCGAACGGCGCCGTTTGGATATTGATAGTAACAACGGCCATCATTGCCCCAGAACATCGTGCCAGGACCGTAATCGTAATAGACCGGAGCCGGACCACCATAATACGCCGGTGGCGGAGGGGCCGCTTGCGAACCGGCTATGGCCCCGACACCGGCACCCACACCTGCGCCGATCGCGGCGCCAGGACCCCGGCCAATGGCGGCACCGACCCCGGCACCGAGCAGACCGCCGACGATAGCGCCGCCGATTGGATCTTGCGCCCTTGCCGGGGCGGCAGGCATCGCCGCCATGAATGTGAAACCAGAAAGAAGAACTATTCCAACTTTGCGAAGCATGGATTCCTCCGATTAGTTAACTGCATTTACGCAACGGGGCATGAACGAGAGATGAACTCATTTTTTTAAGCGCTATCAGGCATTTGAGGCTGACAGACCATTTTAAATTCCTACCGCAGTAAGTTCAAGTTTAGATTCAATCGCTTAACAACGAGGTTCATGAAACAAAATTCCAGAATCAGAAGAGTCGCTTAGCCAAGTTTTCTGGCATCAATGTATGATTGTGAAAACGACGCTTAGCTGGGTTCTTTTCATTGCTTGTGGAAGCGCCAGTTAGAAGCTGTTCGGCAAAGGCCGCACGAAAACGCAATAACCAGAAATCAGCAGCCTTTGGAATGACGCAAGCGCGACCCCCCGTTTCTACAAACATTATTATTCAAAACAGGACCGCAGTAAGGAGTTGTTAATCTGGCGGGATGAACGGGCTCGTTCAACTGGTGTGTTTGGCGAGCCGCGCCCATTTTTCGTAGGTGTAGCGTCGATTGTAATCGGCAACCATCCATCCGGTGCGGCCATCGAGGAACCCGAGACGCCATATATATGTGCGCAGGAACGCACCGAGACCACGCAACCAAGCCTTGAGGTGACTCGACCGCTTTCCCTTCGCAGCCAACGCCGCGGCAGCGACCTTCGCATAGCGATCGATCTTGGCGGCGGCATCGGCAAGATCGGTAATCGAATCGTGCTCGATCGGATTTTTCAGGCGTCCAATTTTTCCGCTTATGTTGACACGTTCGTGGACTTTGTCGTCAGAAAAACGGCCGCGTCCACGGCGGAAAAGCCGCACGACATAATCCGGCGACCAACCGCAATGGCGAACGATCGTTCCGCAGAAACGAGAGCGGCGCGGAATCTCATAACCATCTACTCCATCATCGCGAGCGAGCACCGTCCGGATTTCGTCGATGAGCGCCGATTCGATCCACTCGTCGGCATCGAGCGAAAGCACCCAATCGCCGGTCGCGGCATCCAATGCCCGATTCTTCTGTGGCCCGAAGCCCGGCCAATCTACCGTTTCCAAGATCCGCGCACCGAGCGAGCGGGCGATTTCAACCGTCTTGTCCGCACTTCCATTGTCGACTACGACAATGTCGTCGGCGAAGTTCGCAGACCGCAAACAGCGACCGAGCGCTTTTTCTTCATTCTTCGTAATTACAATCAGGGAAAGGCGCGGCACGGCTCTTCCAAAATGACCGGCGACGTGATCTGAACGCTCCTGACCATGCCGCAACCGAACCCATCCGTCCAGCCGGACGATCCGCCGAAGATCGTTTTTGTGCGCCAGCAATTTTCATCGTTCGGCGGTGCGGAACTGATCCTCGACCGTACGCTCACGGCGCTCAATTCGCGCCACTATAAAGTGGCGCTCATCGCACGATCCTGGCACGACGATCGCAAGAGCATAGAATTTATCCCTTGCGATCCGCCAAAACTTATGCGCCCATTTCGCGAGATGATGTTCGCGCGCGCCGCGTGCCGCATGATCGAAAAAATGCCGGGTACGTTGGTTCAGGCGCATGAGCGGATTTCCTGCTGCGACATTTTCCGTGCCGGTGACGGTGTGCATGCCGCCTATCTTGAGCAAAAACTACGGACCGAAACCGCGTTAGGAAAAGCAGCAATTGGGTTCAGTCTCTTTCATCGTAACACGCTGAAGCTGGAGCGCGAGATGTTCTCGAGCCCTCGCTTGAAAGCCGTGATCGTCAATTCGGAAATGGTCGCCGGCGATCTTGTCCGCCACTATGGCTATCCTCGCGAACGAATTCACTTCGTTCCAAACGGAATTGATTTGCAACGCTTTTCGCTCGCCGCGCGCGAGCGTTTGCGCATGGAGACCAGAAAAAAGCTCGGAATCGCAGAAAACAAATCAGTGATTTTATTCGTCGGCTCCGGGTTCGAGCGAAAGGGGCTCGGTCTCACGATTGAAACCATTGCAGAATCCGCAAAAAACGCGGAGCTAGTGGTCATTGGACGTGATCGAACACCCGGAAAATTCCTGGCACAAGCCAAACGTATGGGACTGGCCGACCGATTCCACTTGATCGGAGCCATTACCGATCCCCTACCCTATTACGCTGCCGCCGATGCACTGATGCTACCGTCGATCTATGATCCTTTTCCCTCGACGGTGATTGAAGCCCTTGCTTGCGGTCTTCCAGTGGTCACCACCACGGGATGCGGCGCGCGGGACATCGTTCGACAGCTCGAGTCCGCGCTTGTATGTGACGCACTAGATCGAAAAGGATTGACGGAAGCGCTTGCATGCGCGCTTGACCTTGCCGCAATATCGGAAACGAGAAACACAGCCCGAAATATCGCCGAGGCATTCGGCATCGATCCGATGATCGATCGCATGGTTGCGCTCTACGACAATCTCATCGCAGCAGGCGCCCGCATTGCCCAATGAAGATTTTGCACACAGAAGCGTCTTGCGGCTGGGGAGGCCAGGAAATCCGCATTCTCGATGAAGCAGCGGGCTTCATCGCGCGTGGGCACGAGGTCCATGTTGCGGCCCCTGCGGAGGCACCGATTATCAGCGCTGCCAAACATCGTAAAATTCCGGTTCACTGTATCGCCCTAGATCGGCGCGGCCTAAATTCATGGCGCGCGCTCCGCGTACTGATCAGCAAAGTCAGGCCTGATATTATCGTTACCCACAGCTCCAGTGACAGTTGGCTCATCGCTGCGGTTACGCTATTTTCCCGTCCGCGTCCTGTGGTCATTAGGCTTCGCCACATCTCCGCGCCCGTTCGTCGCGGTCCGCTTAATCGCTGGCTTTATGGAAGTGCACCCGCGCGGGTCGTCACGACCGGTGAAGCGATCCGTAGCATGCTAATTGAACGACTTGGCCTTGATCCTGCGCAAGTCGTTTCGGTTCCCACTGGGACCGATCTTTCGCGCTTCCGCCCCGGCAATAAAGCAGTAGCCAGGAAAAAACTCGGTCTTCCTGAAAATCAAAAGATAGTCGGCATCGTCGCGACCTTGCGCAGCTGGAAAGGCCATCGCTTTCTTGTTTCGGCCATGGCCGAGCCGCGACTTTCCTCTGCCCGTCTCATCATTGTCGGCGATGGCCCGCAGGAGCCACCTTTGCGAAAACAGATCGACGAACTGCGGCTTGCGGATCGTGTCCAACTCGCTGGAAGGCACGACGACGTATTGCCCTGGCTTCAGGCGTTCGATGTATTCGTCCTACCATCGACCGCCAACGAGGGCGTGCCGCAGGCGTTGATGCAGGCATTAGCTTGCGAACTGCCGGTTGTGACTACAAGCGCAGGTGGAATTTCGGAACTCGCGCGTGAGGGCGAAAATGCACTCATCGTTCCCACCGAGAACCCGGGCGCACTCGCCGACGCGATTGAGAGACTTCTGCAAGATCCAGTCCTTTGTAAGCGTCTCGGTGCCGCGGGACGGCGGGCAGTCGAGGAAAAACACAGCACAGAGGCGATGTTGGAGGCGATGGAAGACGTTTTCCACGAGGCAATCCAAGTCTCCGCACGCTAGTCATTTTTCTTGCGCAACAGTTATTAAGCTGTGCAGCTTGGTTGTTATAAAAGCGTATCATCAGATCGTCAGCAAAATCGCAACGTAAACCGCGTGCAGTCCATTGCACTGTACACATTCAACCTCGAATACTAGGAGTGACGGCTAACGCAACTTCGTTTTTTTTTGCAGCGGGGCGAAGCGGCGGCCGGAGCGAATAACGAAGGTCTATTTCTTGTCGGGTAACGAAAGCCGGATATGCAACTCGCGCAGTTGCCTCTGGCTTACTTCTGACGGTGCACTCATCAGCAGATCTTCCGCCTGCTGATTCATCGGAAACGCGACGACCTCGCGCAAATTTTCCTCACCACAGAGCAGCATGACGATACGGTCGATGCCCGGTGCGATTCCTCCGTGCGGTGGCGCACCATAAGATAGCGCGCGCAACATACCGCCGAACTTGTTTTCTAACACCTCTTCGCCGTAGCCGGCAATGGCGAATGCCTTCTTCATTACATCAGGGCGGTGATTGCGGATCGCGCCCGACGAAAGTTCGACGCCATTACAGACGATGTCATATTGAACCGCTTTCAGCGCAAGTAATCGTTCCTCATCCTTGCCATCGAGCTTGAGGAATTCGTCAGCGGCGATATTCGGCATTGAGAATGGATTATGGGAAAAGTCGATCTTCTTCTCCTCCTCGTTCCACTCGAACATTGGGAAATCGATGATCCAGCAGAATTCGAAGCGATCCTTGGCGATAAGATTCAGTTCTTCGCCAATTTTCGAGCGGGCAGGTCCCGCGAATTTCATGAAATCCTTTGGTTGTCCGGCAACGAAAAACGCAGCGTCGCCGACGGCCAGTTTGAGCTGATCACGGATCGCGGCGGTGCGCTCCGACCCGATGTTTTTCGCCAACGGTCCGGCACCGCCCTCTTCACCGTCGCGCCAGAAAATGTAGCCAAGGCCCGGTTGGCCCTCACCCTTCGCCCAATCATTCATTCGGTCGCAGAAGGCGCGGTTTCCGCCTTTTGGCGCAGGAATCGCCCATACCTCGACCTGGGGATCAGCGCTGATCATGCCCGCAAATACTTTAAAACCGGAGCCGCGAAATGATTCTGTCACGTTCTGCATTCGGATGGGATTCCGGAGATCCGGCTTGTCGGTGCCATAGGTTTGCAACGCTTCCGCGTAAGGAATGAGCGGGAATTTTTTTGTCACCGTCTTGCCACCGGAAAATTCCTCGAATACACCGCGCAATACCGGCTCAACAGCCGCAAATACATCTTCCTGCGTGACGAAACTCATTTCGATATCGAGCTGATAGAATTCACCGGGCGAGCGATCGGCGCGCGCGTCCTCGTCACGGAAACAAGGCGCGATCTGGAAATAACGATCAAAACCCGAAACCATCAGGAGTTGCTTAAACTGCTGCGGCGCCTGGGGCAGCGCGTAAAATCTTCCGGGATGTAGGCGCGATGGCACGAGATAATCGCGTGCGCCCTCGGGGGAAGAAGCCGTCAGAATTGGCGTCTGGAACTCGAAGAAACCTTGCTCCTTCATGCGGCGGCGCAGGCTATCGATGATCCTACCGCGCTTGATGATGTTGCTATGAATGCGGTCACGACGGAGATCGAGGAAGCGGTATTTCAGTCGGATATCCTCGGGATATTCCTGCTCCCCGAAGACCGGCATCGGCAGCTCGCCCGCCTGCCCAAGTACTTCGATTTCGATCGCGAACAATTCGACTGCGCCCGTTGGTAGTTCAGAATTTTCTGTTCCCGCTGGACGCCTGCGCAGCTTGCCGTCGATTTTTACGACCCACTCGGAGCGCAGCTTCTCGGCGGTCTTGAACGCGGGAGAATCCGGATCGGCGACGACCTGCGTTACACCGTAATGGTCGCGGAGATCGATGAAGAGCAAGCCACCGTGGTCGCGGATACGATGGCACCAGCCCGAAAGACGCACCGTTTCCCCGATATGCGACTCGCGGAGCGCGCCGCAGGTGTGTGAGCGATAACGGTGCATCATTGTTCCAGAAAATCGTCAGCCAAATGAGGCCGAGTGCATATCGCAGTTAGCCTTCGTGGCAAAGCGGCCCGACGGCCAAACCGGTGGGTATCGCCCCGCCAGCGTCTCAGCGCCGCCGGAAATTCGGGCGGCGTTCGACTGCCGGGACAGCAGGGCCAGTTTTATGGCGAAAGCTGATGCGTCCGCGATCGAGGTCATAGGGTGACATCTCGACAATGACCCGGTCGCCTTCGATCGTACGGATTCGATTTTTTTTCATCTTGCCGGCAGCGTAAGCAAGAATCATGTGATCGTTATCTAGCTTCACGCGGTAATTGCCGTCGGGCAGCACCTCGGTCACGGTGCCGTCGAATTCGAGTAGTTCTTCCTTCGCCATCTAACTATTTCTCCCTTCAGGTTGGCATTCAGTGCGAGGGCCGGCGGTGTCCATGTCTCTGGCCTTGGCCACGGTGCAGGCTATGACCCTGGCCGCCGTGAGCTTGACCATAAGCCGGGCGGTGATCGCGCTTTTTGCTCAAGAACGCAACACCATTGAGAGTGTCGCCGGTCTTGCTGGTTTGGCCATGTGAATTGTCTTTCCGCACGGGATTCTCTTCATACCGGGATCGTTCGCCGTTCGCGTGGCTTTGTCCGTGACCATTTGCCTGGCCGTGATGGCCTTGACCGCGTCCACCCCGGCCATTGCCGTGGTGATGGTAACGATTCTGGCTGCGGCCATGGCGATGTTGCTGTGGGTGTTTCTGACTGCCACCCAAGGACCGCAAATGCGGATCCTTGCGCCGGTCGGTCGACACGATTTTGAGGTCAATCAGTTTTTCGATGTCGCGCAGATAAGCCATCTCCTCGTGATCACAGAACGAGATCGCGACACCTTCGGCTCCGGCACGCGCAGTACGGCCGATGCGATGGATATAGGTCTCGGCGATGTTTGGCAGATCGAAATTAAAAATGTGCGTGATGCCGTCGACGTCGATGCCGCGCGCCGCGATATCCGTCGCAATCAGGATGCGGGTACGACCCTCGCGGAACGCACCAAGCACACGCTCGCGTTGGCTCTGCGACTTGTTGCCGTGAATGGCGGCGGCAGGAATACCGGATTGTTCGAGGCTGCGTACTACACGATCAGCACCATGCTTTGTGCGCGTAAACACGATCGCACGGCCTACGTTTTCGCTTTTGATCGTTTCAGCAAGCAACGCGTTCTTGCCCGACTTCTCGATCAGAATTACGCGCTGGTTGATCCGATCGGCAGTTTTCGCGGCGGGCGTCACTGATACGCGAATCGGCTCGCGGAGGAGCTGGCTCACGAGATTCTCGATCTCCTCGGGCATGGTTGCCGAAAAGAAAAGCGTCTGGCGGCTGACCGGAAGCTTCGCAACGATTTTACGGATGTCACGGATGAAGCCCATGTCCAACATGCGGTCGGCTTCATCGAGCACAAGAATTTCAACCTTATTAAGCGTCACAGCATTCGAATTCATGAGATCGAGCAGGCGGCCCGGTGTTGCGACCAGGATGTCAACCCCATTGGTCAGCGTCCTGACCTGCCGGTTAATCGGTACTCCGCCGATTGCGAGTACCGCCGAGGGCCGAATATGGCGTCCATAGGTGCGGAAACTTTCCAGGATTTGCCCAGACAGCTCGCGCGTCGGGCTTAGCACTAACACGCGACAGTGCCGCCGCTCTGGGCGAAAGCGATTTTTCGCTAGGTGATTCAGAATCGGCAGTGCGAAGGCCGCCGTCTTGCCAGTGCCGGTTTGGGCGATGCCGACGAGATCGCGGCCGGACAGCACATGCGGAATCGCCTGGGCCTGGATGGGCGTCGGGGTTTCGTAGCGTTCTTCGGTCAGAGCCTGCGCGATCGGCGCGGCAAGACCAAGTTCATGAAAAGTGGACAATGGAATGTCTTTCGTTCAGGCGAGGCGACTGCGCGAATCCAAATGGATCGCGTGCCGCGAATCGCGGGGGATTAGAGACTCCCCGCGTGGCCTGGGTTGTCGATGTAAAAGGAGATGAAAACGGGCGAAAATGAAGGTATTTCGATTTCAGACACGCGGCCCGTAAGCGCACGAAGCGTTCGTTCGCGATTGTCTTAAAGCAGATGCGTATGGCTTATTCAAGACATGCTTTCGTAGATTAAGCTACAAAGCCTTTTTCTGGATCGAGGATAAGATTCCTTTACCCTGTTAAGTGGCCCAGGGTATCAAGCCCGCTGGACTGGCGGAACGAACCGATGGACGACGTATCGCAATGGATCTTGTGACTTCGAGTTCGGACCTTGCCGCCGTCTGTTACCGGCTCTCGCATCATCCCTATGTCACCGTCGATACCGAATTCCTGCGCGAGACGACATTCTGGCCGAAACTTTGTGTCGTACAAATGGCGGGGCCGGATGAGGCGACGATCATCGACGCGCTTGCGCCCGGTATCGATCTCTCGCCGCTTTACGAACTGATGGCGAACGAGCGCGTCATAAAAGTTTTTCACGCCGCAAGGCAGGACATTGAAATTTTCTGGAATCTTGCGAAAACAATTCCAGTACCGATGTTCGATACACAGGTCGCTGCCATGGTGCTCGCCTACGGCGATTCAATTTCCTACGATCAGCTTGTGCAACGGATTACCAGTGACACGATCGACAAATCTTCGCGCTTTACTGACTGGTCGCGGCGCCCGCTGTCGCCGGCGCAGGTGAACTATGCGATCTCGGACGTTACGCACTTGCGCGATGTTTATCTAAAGCTCGCAGGCGATCTCGAGAAGCTAGGTCGCACAACCTGGGTGAGCGAGGAAATGAAGGTGCTCACCTCGCCCGATACTTATGAACAGAAACCAGAAAATGCCTGGCGGCGGCTCAAGGCGCGTGTGAAAAAGCCGCGCGAGCTTGCGGTGTTGATGGAAGTTGCCACCTGGCGCGAGCGCGAAGCGCAGTTGCGAGACGTGCCGCGTTCGCGCGTGATCAAGGACGAGGCGATTACGGAAATCGCTCACCAGCAGCCGAGGACACCCGAAGCTCTCGCAAATTTGCGCGCGCTGCCGAAAGGCTTTGAGCGCTCTAAAGGAGGCGAGGCGATTTTGTCGGCCGTTGAGAAAGCGCTCGAGCGTGATCCAGAGACATTACCGCGTCTAGCGCGCGATAGGCCGCTGTCCAACGGCGCATCAGCGACCGTCGAATTGCTGAAGGTATTGTTGCGGATGGTGTCCGAACAAAATGGTGTCGCGGTAAAGGTCATTGCGACGGTCGACGACCTACAGAAGATCGCGATCGAGGATGATGCCAATGTTCCGGCGCTGCACGGCTGGCGGCGAGTGATATTCGGTGAACAAGCATTGAAACTGAAACGCGGCGAGATCGCGCTCGCGTTCGATAAAGGGCGAGTAATCGCGGTCGAGCGAGCCGGCTTCGCGAAAAGCTAATTCGTAGCAATTTCGTGCTTGTGACCAATGAGCTTGCCGAGCTGCTTCACACGGTTTTTCACGCGGTCTCCGGCAAGTGCTTTAAAATCGCCTGCGAGCTTCAGCACGAGCTGGTTTTTCTCGACTAGCAAGGGGGCGCGCGGCAATATGCTAGGCATCGCTGCGGATACCAGATACGCAATTCTCATGGCGGCACCGAGGATACGAGCTCGATCAAAAAGCCGCGTCGTTGCGAGCTCGCGCAATCGGTCCGGCGGCTCCTGCTTCAATCCAACGTGGCGATAGAAAACCGCCAACGCCAAAAATGCGCGGCCGGGGTGATCGATGCCGGCAAAGGCGGCGTTCGCAATCATGCTGAGCGACTGATCACCGCGATAGTCTGGGTGTGCACGCCAGTTGATGTCGGCAAGCAAACAGGCGGCGTGACGCAGCCGCATTTCCTCGGCGGTCTCATCGATGTCGCTCGATTCCATGAATTTATCGGTCCACGCAATCAGTTCTTCGCCATGGGCCGGAGCGCGCGACCGCAATAGATTGAGAGAGCCCGTTGCGGCGAGCAGAGGATCGCGATTACGTTCCTTGGGCGGAAGCTGTTCATACAAGATGCCCTCGCGGACGCCGAACGCCGAGATCACAACATTCGAGGGCCGACCTATCTTCAACGCTTCGCGCAGCACAAGCGCGCCATAAGCGAGTAGCGGACGGCGGCCCAATGAAATTTCCTCAATGTCGGCGAATGTATCTGGTTCGACGCGGTGCACGAGATCAGCAAAATCGATCATTGCATCGGTCTTGATGGAGTAGCCGTGCATTACATGCAGCGGGTAACCGATCTGATGCATGTGCAGCCGCGCCAGGGCACGCCAGGTTCCTCCGACGGCGTAAAAAGTACGGTTGCGTAGATTGGTGAGTGCGGGACTATCGGAAAGCGCGTTGCGGACGATTTTCTTAGCCTTGTCGAGTGAGTGATCGGCGGCGTCGGACAAAACGAGCCCGCCGAGCGCTAGAGTTTGCCCATTCTTGCTGCGATCGCCGGCAACCTCGATGAGTTCAAGCGAGCCACCGCCCAGATCGCCGACAACACCGTCTGGCTTGTGAAATCCAGCAACGACACCAGCCGCGGCCAATTGCGCTTCGCGCGGCCCCGGCAGAACCTCGACCGAAACACCGCATGCCGCGGCAGCATCCTTGATGAAGTTAGAACCGTTTTTCGCATCGCGGACTGCCGCGGTTGCGATCGCATTTAGATGGTCGACGCGCATGACATCGCACAATGCGCGAAACCGGATGAGCGCCTTGAGTGTTTCCTCAATCGCCTCTTTCGCCAGCACGCCTTTGCTTGCGACTTCGCGGCCCAGGCCACATAGAACCTTTTCGTTGAAAATCGGCGTAGGGCTGCGCACAAGGCCTTCATAAACCACCAGGCGCACTGAGTTCGATCCAATATCGATCACCGCGACGGGCCGCTCGCGCGGCAATCGTCCTGGCGCTTCACTCACAACTGCCGAGTTAACCGCGAGTGCTTCGGCGGGTAAGACTCTTCGGCGAAGAAACTTGGAGAGATTTTCCACGGCCGGAAAGACTCGGATTGGTCATAAAATATTGATGAGCGTTGAATGATTCTTCGCCCGATGCAGGAACAATGCGCTCTGCGCTCCCATCCGGCAAGACCCGCCAGCTTTGCTCGTTATCCTTCAGATTCGCCACCATGATCTGATCGAGCACTTGTTCATGAACCGTGGGCGTCACAATAGGACAGAGCACCTCGACACGACGATCGAGATTGCGCGGCATGAGGTCGGCCGACGAAATATAAACGGCGGCATCCTTGTGCGGCAAACCGTGGCCGCCGCCGAAACAGTAAACGCGTCCGTGTTCAAGAAAGCGTCCGACAATCGATTTCACACGGATAGTTTCTGACAATCCGGGCACGTTTGGACGCAGACAACAGACACCGCGTACGATGAGGTCAATCTCGACGCCCGCACGGCTCGCGGCATAGAGTGCGTCGATAATCTGTGGATCGACGAGCGAGTTCATTTTGGCCCAAATCACACCCCGGCGTCCTGCCCTCACATGTTCGATCTCGTTTTCGATATGCGAGAGAATTCTCGTCCGCAAGGTAAAAGGAGAAATGGCAACGCGCTCCAGTTCGAGCGGCTCGCCATATCCTGTCACGAAATTGAAGATACGTGCCACATCGCGCGCGAGCACGGCGTCCGTTGTGAAGAACGAAAGGTCGGTATAGGTGCGCGCGGTAATCGGATGATAGTTGCCGGTGCCAAAATGCACATAGTTGACGAGTGCTCCACCCTCGCGACGAACGACAAGCGAAAGCTTTGCGTGGGTCTTCAACTCGAGAAATCCGAATACGACCTGGACGCCGGCACTCTCGAGATTGCGCGCCCAGCGGATGTTTGCCTCTTCATCGAAGCGCGCTTTCAATTCGACGAGCGCGGTCACGGACTTTCCGGCCTCAGCAGCCTCCGCAAGGGCATGCACGATCGGGCTTTCGGACGATGTACGATAAAGCGTCTGCTTGATCGCAATGACGTCTGGGTCACGTGCTGCTTGCGTCAAAAATTGCACAACCACATCAAAAGACTCATATGGGTGGTGGATCACCATATCCTTCTGGCGAATCGCGGCAAAACAATCGCCGTTTTGCTCGCGAACGCGTTCGGGAAAGCGTGGCTCATAAGGTGTAAACTTCAAATCGGGTCGGTCGACTGCGACAAGCTGCGAAAGCTCGTCCAATGCGAGCATCCCGTGGACGAGAAAGATTTCGTCGCCAGAAACCGCGAGCGCGCTGGCGACGAAGGCACGCAGACCGTCGGGCGTGTCGGCACTAATCTCGAGCCTGATCACCGAACCTCGACGGCGGCGCTTCAATGCCGTCTCGAACACGCGAACGAGATCTTCCGCTTCTTCCTCAACCATGATGTCGCTATCGCGGATCACGCGGAAGGCACCTTGCCCACGCAGTTGATAGCCGGGGAAAAGCTTTCCGATAAAAAGGCTGATCGCGAATTCAAGCGTGATGAATCTCATGGCGCCGACTTCGGCATCGGGCAGACGAATGAACCGTTCAATCTGCGACGGAATTCGAATGAGTGCGTTCATTCCCTGTCCATCGCGCTTTCGAGACAGCTGTAGCGCGAGCGAAAAACTGCGGTTTGGGATGAACGGAAACGGATGCGAAGGATCGATCGAAAGAGGTGTCACCACCGGAAAGATGTGATGGAGGAAAAACGTTTCGAGCCAGGCCTGGTCCGGCTTCGACAAATTGGCTCCATCGAGTAGCATAATGCCAGCCGCCGAAAGCTCTCGCCGCAACTCACGCCAGCGGGTCTGTTGATCAGAGGCAAGAATGGCGGCTTCCGCTGTGATGCGAGCAAGCTGCTCGGCGGGTGTCATGCCGTCCGGACTCGTGTCTGTGACATTCGCACGCACCTGGCCACGGAGGCCCGCGACGCGGACCATGAAGAATTCGTCGAGATTCCCAGCGGAAATCGAAAGAAAGCGCAGTTGTTCGAGCAGCGGATGTTTCACATTGCCGGCCTCTTCCAGAACGCGGCGATTGAAACAAAGCCAAGACAGCTCGCGGTTCACAAAGCGCTTGGGGCTTGTCGCGAGTTCGCTAATGGGTTGAGGCGGCTCAACGGCCGCCCGTTTCGCAGCCGCTTCACTACGCTCGATTTTTATTTCGGCCGACATGAACACCTTACTTTGAGCATGCATTATCGCCGAATCCGCATTACTTTTCGATGACAAATAGATCACAACCCTAAGCCGCTGAAAACGAAGTGTTTTCAGCCGTTGCGCAAAATCTCAGCGGCGAGTTGCCGACTGACGGCGCGGCCAAGCGAGAGAGA
>Ga0209048_10001815_pt1 | contig 21568 bp, 20 predicted proteins | sample FrelakmetCRP12CR_FD_187146 | JGI IMG/M metagenome (GOLD analysis project Ga0209048, IMG submission 187146) | Freshwater lake sediment microbial communities from the University of Notre Dame, USA, for methane emissions studies - CRP12 CR (SPAdes)... | ecosystem: Environmental > Aquatic >... | reverse complement strand
TGGCGCGCCCGGCAGGATTCGAACCCACGACCCCTTGGTTCGTAGCCAAGTACTCTATCCAACTGAGCTACGGGCGCAAGGTGGTGAAGTATACCGAAGCGCACGCTGTCCAAGGAATGTTCAGCTCGCCGTGACCGCCTCCTTGCTGGCTTGACGCTCTGCCTGTGGGCTGGGCGGTGTTACGGCAGACGGTTCTCGCAACATCCGTCGCAGGATCTTGCCGACATTGGTCTTCGGCAGCGGCTCCGTGCGGAATTCGACGATCTTCGGCACCTTGTAGCCGGTCAGGTGTTGCTTGCAGTGCGCGAGCAACTCGGCCTCGGTGAGCGCCGGGTCCTTCTTGACTACCACGATCTTGACGATCTCGCCCGACTTCTCGTCGTGCACGCCGATTGCCGCGACCTCCAGCACGCCGGGGTGCATGGTGACCACGTCTTCAACTTCGTTGGGGAACACCTTGAAGCCGGACACGATGATCATGTCTTTCTTGCGATCGGTGATCTTGAAGTAGCCCTTCTCGTCCATGATCCCCATGTCACCGGTGCGGAACCAGCCGTCCTTCGTGAACACCTTCTGCGTCTCGTCCGGCCGCTGCCAGTAGCCCTTCATGACCTGCGGCCCGCGAATGCAGATTTCACCCATCTGACCGACCGGAAACACATTGCCTTCCTCGTCCAGAACGGCGGCTTCAGTCGATGGAATCGGCAGGCCGATGGTCCCGGTCCAGTCCTTGATGTTGAGCGCGTTGGAGATCGCCACCGGCGCGGTTTCCGTCAAACCGTAACCTTCGACGATCGGTATGCCGGTCGCCTGTTTCCAACGCTCCGCAACGGCGCGCTGCACGGCCATGCCGCCGGCCGACACCAGCTTCAGACCGCGTGAATTGATCTCTCCGAATCCCGGTGCATTCAGCAACGCGTTGTACAGCGTGTTGACGCCAATCATCGTCGTGAAGGGGGTCTTCTTCAACGTTTCGATGAATGCCGGCATGTCGCGCGGGTTGGTGATCAGGATGGTGTGCGAGCCGATCTTCATGAACACCAGGTTCGTGGTCAGCGCGTACACGTGATACAGCGGCAGCGGAATGATGGCGGTTTCCTTGCCATCGAGCAGATCGCGTGCGATCCAGGCGCCGACCTGTACCACGTTGGCCACCATGTTGCCGTGGGTCAGCATCGCGCCCTTGGCCACGCCCGTGGTGCCCCCGGTGTACTGCAGGAATGCGAGGTCGTCGCGCCCGATAGCGACGTCGGCGAGCTTTTGCTCCCGCCCGATACGCAACGCGGCGGTAAATGGCGTCGTCTTCGCGATGTGCCATTCCGGCACCATCTTCTTCACGTGCTTGACCACCAGGTTGGTGAGAAACGCCTTGAAGGCCGGGAACAAGTCGCCAACCTGCGTCGTGATCACATGCCGCACCTGCGTGCGACCGAGCACCTGTTGCAGCGTCTGCGCAAAGTTCTCCAGCACGACAATCGCGGTCGCGCCCGAATCCTTCAACTGGTGCTCGAGTTCGCGCGGCGTGTATTGCGGATTGGTGTTCACCACCGTGAGGCCGGCGCGCAACGCGCCGAAGAGTGCCACAGGGTACTGCAGCAGGTTCGGCAGCATGATCGCGACGCGCTCGCCTCTCTGCAGGCCAAGCACTTTCTGCAGGTACGCCCCAAACGCGGTGCTGGCGCGGTCGAGTTCACGGTAGCTGATCGACACGCCCATGTTGCCGTACGCCGGCAGTTCGCTGAAGCGAGCGCAGCTCTTTTCGAGGATCTCTTTCAGCGATGAATATTCATTGACGTTGACTTCGGCAGGGATTCCCTCCGGATATTGATTCAGCCAGATCTTGTCCATAGTGTGCCTCTCTAGAGACTGCGAAAAACCCGAGTTAGCCTGCCACGATTTCGAACGCAGACGTTGACCCATCTGATCTTTCATGCGTGCGAGATTGCCCCGGCCCGTAGTTCGCTACGTACCGGCTCGCCCGTATATGGGCGGCCAGATCCGCCGGCCGCGGCCGCAGCGCCGCTGCCTGCGAGTAGCCCACCTCGGCGACCGCCGTCGCAACTGCCACCGCCACCTCCCGCAGGCGCGATGCGGGGGGAAAGATGCATGAACTGGCGAGATCCTCGTCCCCGACCTGTCCGGCGAGCGCCTGCGCGGCTGCGAAGTACATCTCGTCGGTAACGCGCTTCAAACCGCATGCCAGGACCGCCAGCCCAATGCCCGGAAAGATGTACGAGTTGTTGCCCTGCCCGGCGACATAGGTCCGGCCGTTGAGCCGCACGGGTGCGAAAGGGCTGCCGCCTGCGAACAACGCCCTGCCGTCGGTAGCGCGGTAGGCCTGCTCGGCCGTGCACTCTGCCTTCGAAGTGGGATTGGACAGGGCGAAGACGACGGGCCGCTCGTTCAGCCCCGCCATGGCGGCGAGCACTGGTTCGGTAAATGTTCCCGGCTGCCCGCTGGCGCCGATCAGGAAGGTCGGGCGGATCGCCTGGACCGTCGAAAGCAAGTCAGGCAAAGGCGCGTGATCGTGCGCAAACGGCCGTTTGTGCTCGGCCAGTTCCGGTCGCCCCTTGATGACGAGCCCCTTGCTGTCAATGAGCCAGCAACGTTGCCGCGCCTCGTCGGCGCCAAGGCCGGCACGCTCCAGCGCCGCAGCCACTATCGTGGCGATCCCGACGTTCGCCTCCCCCGAGCCGAAGAACAGGAATCGCTGCTCCGTGAGCGCACCCTTGGTCGCGCGCAGCGCCGCGTAGACCCCGGCGAGACCCATCGCACCGGTGCCCTGGATGTCGTCGTTGAAGGAGCAGACACGGTCGCGATAGCGCGCCAGCAGACGGAAGGCGTTGACGTTCGCAAAGTCCTCAAACTGCATGAGCACGCCGGGGAATATCTCCTGCGCGGCCGTGACGAACTCCTCCACCAGCGCGTCGTAGGCCGGACCCGCGAACCGAGGCTGGCGCAGACCGAGATACAGGGGATCGTCGCGTACCGACGCAGTGTCGGTGCCGACATCCAGCATCACGGGCAGGCAGCGTGCCGGATCAATGCCGGCGCATGCCACGTACAACGCGAGCTTGCCGATCGGGATTCCCATGCCGTTGGCGCCCAGGTCGCCGAGCCCGAGGATGCGGCCACCGTCGGTGACGACGATGATGCCGACCTTTTCGCAGGGCCAGCGCCGCAGCACCGTGCGGATATGGCCGCGCTCCCGCGGTGTGATGTACAGGCCGCGCGGGCGGACATAGATCCGGCTCCAGTCGAGACAGGCCTGCCCGACCGTGGGCGTGTACACGATCGGCACCAGCTCAGCGAGGTTATCGATCAGGGTGCGGAAGTAGAGCGTCTCGTTTTCGTTCTGCACCTCCGCGAGATAACAGTACTTCTCGAGCGGTGTCGATTTCGCCCGCACCGCTGCCAGGGCCCGTGCGGCCTGATTGTCGATGAGCTCGACGCCCGGCGGCAGAAGCCCCGCGAGGCCCAAGCGCTGCCGCTCTTCGATTGAAAACGCCGTTCCCTTGTTGCTCAGCGGATCGTGCATTAGGTCCAGGTAGCTCATGGCACTCCTCTCACTTCTTCTCGCCGCCCTAGGGCAGATCCATGCTATCGGCTCGCCACGCGAAAGCATTGCGATTCAGCAGCCTGCGGTTGCGCTGCATGCGCGAACCACGGCCGCGCACACCCGGATGGCCGATCCACGTCGCGGCGAGCTCTCCTCTAAGCTTCGCCTCGATGGCACCAAACCACGGACAGCAGTCGCTAGGCGAGCGCGACCGGGACGGGTCGCGCAATCGGCGGGGCAACCTGGACCCGGACGATTGGCGTCGCAAGACAAGGCGCTCGCGCGCAATCGACGGAAAGCCCAGGCCGACTCGGCCGCGCGGGCGTGCACGCCTCCTGCTCCTACTTCTGTGTCTGGCGGTTCTCGGTGTGATCCTCTGGAGTCAGCGAACGGGCTCGGCGCCGGGCTTCGCAGCCGGCGGCAACGTGGCACAACCCGCCGGCATCCTGCAACGCCTGAATCCCGCCTGCGCCGATTCGTTTCCGCCGGCCAGCGCAACCGCAGCGAATCCCGCCTGGCGGACGGACGCGACCGCCGTCTCCGCCACGCAATTCGTGAACAGGACACCCGTCGATCGCATGGTGGACCTGATGTCCGGTGACCAGGTCCTGCTCAGCGTTGCCGTGCCAGCCGACCAGACGTCGATGGTCAGGATTCCCGCCGGCTCATACGGCTGGCGTCTGCGACAGGGCGCCGCATGGTGTGCATCCACCGGAAAGTTCGTCCGCGAACAGCGCACGATCGTTACGAACGGGCTGGAGATCGTTGCGACCTCGATGCTCACGATCCACATCGAGCAAGATGCTCAACATCCCAACGGCTTTGTCTTGCGCACGTCGGATCGGCCGGTGGTATCCAGCGTTGCGCCGGCGACCGCGCCCAACGCGGCCGAGCGCATCGCGGGCGGTCTCTTTATCCCCAGGGCGTCCGATGGTCACTACTACCTGAGCGGCACGATCGAAGGCCTGCCCGTGCTCTTCATGGTCGACACCGGCGCAACTGGCGTGGCGATTCCAGCCGAACTGGCGCGGCAGCTCGGCTACTTCCGGGGACGGGAAGTGATTTCGAACACGGCCAATGGGAAGACAGCGGGATATGCGGTCCGGGTCAAGCAGCTCGAATTCGGTCCGTTTCACGCGGAAGACATTGAAGTCGCGGCGCTGCCGGCGCTGGAAAAACCGCTGCTGGGGATGTCAGTTCTGCAGGCGCTTGAGATCCGGCAGACCGCGGCCGGATTGGAGCTCAGGCCCGGCCGCTAGTCCACGGCGCACAGGGCGGCAGGCCGTCATTTCGCCGGAGTTTCCTGCAGCAGCAGCTTTCGCTGTCGCTGCGTGAACCGTTGATGGGTTGCTATGTAGATCGCGCTCGCCGCAATCACCGCAATGCCGATCATTGACCAGCGATCCGGAAAATCGCCGAACACCACGTAGCCGAGAACGATGACCCAAACGAGTTGCGTGTAGGAAAACGGCGCGAGCCGCGAGGCCGGCGCGTGCTCATAGGCCTTGATCAGCACCAGGTGGCTGGTGCCGCCGATCAATCCCATCAACACCAGCAGCGCCGCGTGCCACGGCGTGGCGGGTGCGACCCACGCAAACGGCAGCACGGCCGCCAGCACCACGGTGCCCACCAGCCCCGAGTAAAAAAGCGTCGTGTAGGGATTCTCCAGCCCGGAAAGCTTGCGCGTGAGAACGGCATAAGAAGCGAAACACGCGGCGGTAGCGAGCGGCAGCAGCGCGACCGCGCTGAACACGCCGCTGCCGGGCCGGATGATGATCAGCACGCCGATGAAGCCCGCGCACACCGCGATCCAGCGCGGCAACTCGATCCCCTCCTTAAGCACGATCGCCGCCGAGATGGTCACGAGGATCGGCGACAGAAACGTGATCGACGAGGCCTCCGCCATCGGCATGTATTTCAGCGCGCTGAAGAAGAACATGCTCGACGCCGCAAGCAGAAAGCCGCGCAGCACCTGCAGCCCCAGGCGTTGCGTGCGTACCAGTCGGCCGCGCAGGCGCGGAGCGAGCAGCAGCACCACGAAGAGCAGGTGGAACGCGTAGCGCGCCCACACGATGCCTGGCACCGGGTAGAAGCGCGACAGGTACTTGGCCATCGAATCCATGACGGTGAACATCGCCACCGCCGTCATGATCATCAGGACGCCGCGCAGCGGTCGCTGCTGCGGATGCGCGGAACGCCCCTCGCTCATCGCGGAAGAAGGAAGTGCGTTTTCACGGTGAGTCGATGACGGGCGAGCCGCGCCAACTACTCGCTTCCGCCGGTCTTCGAAGCCGGCGCCGACGCGAGGCGCCTGCCCATCTCTTCGCCCAGCGCCTGCAAGGCACTGAATGGCCGGATCATGACCTCGAATTCCACGATCCTGCCGGCCTCGTCGAACCTGATCAGATCGACGCCCTTGAGCTGCTTGTCACCGACGCTGGCGCTGAATTCCAGCGCGACACTCAACCCGTCATCGGTCACGAACTCTCGGTCGTAGGCGAAGTTGCGAAAGACGCTCCAGACCGTGTTGAGTATGAGCGCGACGGACGTAGAACCGTGGTAGGGCTTGAATGCCGCGGGAGATCTGAACACCACGTCCCGGTGCAGCAAGGTCGGCAAACTGGTGAGGTCACTCGTTGCCAGCGCCTGATGCCACTTGGCGAGCGAGGCGGCGACTGCATCGTGAGGTGTCCTGGGCATCTTGGTTTCCATGATGAAGCTACTTGGCGAACTGCGGGGCGTCGAAATTCAGCGTCGCCGCAACCACGCGCAACCGGCCGCTGGCCGGCCTTCTTCGCGTTGCTGGCACCGGCCAATTCGTTCGTCGCGACCGGAGAGATCGGTAAGATTCTGGTTCACTCGACTAGGATTTGCGACGATCGAGCAGGCGCTTGACCTTCGACGATTGCGAGGTTCCGGTGTATCGATCGAGCGCGCCCGGTTCGACTGGTGTGACCTGAACCTTCACGCCAAGTACCTCCTTCAATCGGCGCTCCAGATCGGGTTTCACCGAGGCAGCGTGGGCGCCGCGATCGGTACGTTCGACCCAGACATCCATGTGGTCGGCACCCGCATCGCCGACGCGATCGACAAAGCAGAAATACTCGCCATTGGTGCGTCGGTCTTCGGCCACCACCGCGCCCACCGCTTCGGGGAAGACGTTGACCCCCCTTAACTTCACCATGTTGTCATTGCGGCCAAAGATCCGCACCAGTCGCCGCATGGTGCTGCCGCACGGACATTCGCTCGTGTGAAACGCGGAAACATCGTTGACGTTGAAGCGGATCTGCGGCGCGCCGTACTTGTAGAGCGTGGTGATGTAGACGGTGCCCTTCTCGCCGTCCGGCAGCAGTCGTCCCGTTTCCGGATCGGCAATCTCAAGGATGAACGCGTCCTCCATCACGTGCATGCCGGACTGGTGACGGCACTCCGCCGCGAGCATGCCGCTTTCGTGCGTGCCGTACATGTCGAATGCCGGTGCGCCCCATAGATCCTCGATCTGCTTGCGGTCTTCCATGCCCAGGTGCGTGCCGAGCAGGCGAATGCCAAGCGCGCGCGGATCGACACCGAGTTCGTCGCGCCCCACCAGCGCCATGTGCCGCAGGTACGCGGGAAACCCAAGGATGACGTTGACCTTCCACGCCTTGATGATTTCGATCTGGCGGCGCGTCGGCGTATTGGCGCCGCTGCCCGTCATTACCGGGACGGCGCCGGAGTAGCGCCATAGCGCCTCGCGCGGCGCCATCCCGCCGTTGCCCAGGCCGAGCGAATACGTGACGAGCACGAGGTCCCCGGGTCGGATCCCGTGCATGGCGAAGCGACGGCCACCAAGAATGGCCATCGTTTCGCGATCCTGCGGCGCGTACAGCATCGGCCGCGGCAACCCGGTGGTACCGCCGCTGGTCTGCAGGACGAGCGGCATGCGCTTGCCGTCTTCCGGCGAGATGCCCATGAAATCGCCGAATGGCGGCTTGCGCTCGATGCTCTCGCGAATGTGATGCACGTCGTACGGCGGCAGCCTGGTCAGGTCATCGAGGCTGCGAATGTCTCCGGGAGCAAGGCCTGCGGCGCGCCAGTGCCGCTGAAAAAAGGGAATCTCCCAGCCGCGCTTGACGGTCGCCAGAAAGCGCCGCTCCTGCAACGAGCGCAATTCCTTGCGCGCAATGCGCGCCGTGGTACGAAAGTAATCGGGAGGCGGCGGGTAGTCGCGCGCGAGCTGCTCGAAGTCGAGCGAGCGCCAGTACCAGGGAACAGATTCGGGCGCGTCCGTGTCGCTCATCGCACCGCCGAATGCGCACCGCCGTCGACGTGAAACACGCAGCCGGTCGTGTAGGCAGCCCAGGGTGAACTCAGAAACGCAACCAGGCCGGCAATCTCATCGGTTGAACCGAGGCGCCGCATCGGGATCCGGCTCGCCATCTCGGCCAACTGCGCCTCGTTGATGCCGCCGGGCACCCCGCTACCGAACACCGTGCCAAGCCGCGACGTCATCACTCGGCCCGGGCAAATCGTGTTGATCGTGATCCCGGCGCTGGCGATCTCGAGCGAAAGCGTCTTTGCGTAGCCGATCACTGCGTTCCAGGTCGCCACGGACAACCCAAACCGCGGCAGCGGCTGCAGCACAGACAGCGCAGTGATATTGACGATGCGCCCCCAACCCGCCGCACGCATCAGCGGCAATGCACCGCGCGAAAGCCGCACCACGCTCATCAGGTTGCGCTCGACCGCGCGCGCCCATGCGACGTCATCAAACGACTCGAGTTCGCCCAGCGGTGGCGCCCCGTCATTGTTCACCAGGATGTCGACGCGGCCGAAGTGCACCCGCGCCTGCTCGATGCTGCGCCCGCAATCGTCCGCCTTGCGAATATCGGCCGCGATGGCCAATGTCTGCGCACCGGTTTCGTCATGAACCCGCTTGACCGCCTCGGTGAGTGGCCCCTCGTGCCGCGCGATCATTGCCACCGACGCGCCTTCGGCCGCCAGCAGATGCGCAATCGCGTAGCCGATGCCCTGGCTTGAACCGCCGACGATTGCCACGCGACCCTTCAACCCCAGATCCACTTATGTCTCCGATATTCCGAACAGGCGCTCGGCATTGCGATGGAAGACATTTGACAGTACTTCGTCGTCATAACCCAGCGCGCGCCAGTCGGCCACGAGCCGCTCATAGCGAAACAAAGGATAGTCTGCGCCGAACATCACGCGGTTCTTGAGCCGGCCACGAATTTCGCGCTTGAGCGCATCGGTCAGGTACTTCGGCGACCAGCCATGCAGCTCGCTCCAGACGTTGGGCTTGTGCAGCATCACCGCGATCATCTCGTCCTGCCACGGCCACGCGGGGCGGCCGGTGATGATCTTCAGGTCGGGCCACTCGATGGCGAGTTCATCCACGTAACGCGGATGGCACAGTTCAAGCTTCATGCCGCCGCCACCGCTCAGCCCGGCACCGGAACCCGTGTAGCCAACCAGCACCAGCACCGGCCGGTCATGCGCCTGCGCGACGTCATAGAAGGGACCGTAGATCGGATCACTTGCGGGATAACCCATCCCCGACGCCGACACGCAGTAACTGATGTAGCCCGCACTCGCCTGGATGCAGCGCTCAAGCTCCTGCGCACCCGCCGCGCCCAGGCGCGGATCGATCTGCAGCCAGTGACCGAAGATCGCGTCCGGAAAGAGACGCTGGGTTTTGATCGCGTAGTCGTGCAGCGGGACGACTTCCTCCAGCGGCAGGCTCTTGGTGAAACCGAAATCGAGAATGCTGCGAACCTGATTGGCCCTCAGGTAGGCGGCCATTTCCTCTTCGGTGTCGTACCTCGGTGTCGAGTTCCAGGTCTTCTGTTGCTGCGCCAGCGCCTCGGGCGTGCGCAGCACATAGCCGCGCTGCGTGCCCCAATGGGAATGCAGATCGAACAGCCGCATGGCTAGTCGGCCTTGATGTTGGCGGCCTTGATCACGCGACCCCAGCGCTCGATTTCGCTCTTCAGGAACGCATCGGTCTGCGCCATCGTGCCGCCGACAAAGGTCACGCCCTGTGCGGACATCCGTTGCACCAGTTCCGGATCACTGATCGCTTTGTTGATCGCGACATTCAGCCTCTCGAGCACATCGCGCGGTGTCGCTTTGGGTGCAAACACCATGTACCAGGCGCTCATCTCGAATCCCGCTACGCCCTCCTCGGCCATCGTCGGATACTCGGGCGCCAGTGCCGATCGTCGGACGCCCGTCGTCGCCAGGGCCTTGAGCCGGCCGCTCCTGACGTGTGGCAGCGATGTCGTGATGGTATCGAACATGATGGACACGTGACCGCCGAGCACGTCATTCAGTGCCGGCGCGTTGCCCTTGTACGGAACGTGGATCAGGTCAACGCCGGCGAGATGCTTGAAGAGCTCGCCGGAAAGATGCGCGCCCGCGCCTGCGCCGCCCGACGCGTACTGATACTTGCCCGGGTTTGCCTTCAGAAGTGCGACGAGTTCCTTGACCGAGTCGGCCGGGAAGCTCGGCTGCGTGACGAGGATTAGCGGGATGTAGCCGACGTAGGCGATCGGCGTGAGCTCCTTCTCCAGGTCGTAGGGCAGCTTGGCGACCAGATACTTGTTGGTCGCCAGCACCGAATAACCCATCAGCAGCGTGTTGCCGTCCGGTGCCGACTTGGCGACGAAATCGGTCCCGACCGCAGCACTCGCCCCGGGCTTGTTCTCGACCAGCACCGGCACGCCAAAGCCGTCCTGCAGCTTCTGTGCAATCGCACGCGACAGGATGTCTACGCCGCCGCCGGCGGGCACCGGGGCGACGATCTTGATCGGCTGCGAAGGCCAGTTCTGCGCAAGGGCGCCCGCTGTCAGCAGCAACGCCGCGGCGGCGATCGCGGGACGCAAAAGTGACGCGGCCGGATTCCTCATCGTCGCCTGCCTGCTTTTCAGACTTGCGCCACGCGCTTGACCAGTTCCGGTCGCCGGATCTTGCCGGTCGGTGTCATCGGCAGATCCGGCATCACGACCAGCTGCTCCGGCAGCTTGTAGTCCGCCACACGTCCACGCAGGAATGCAACGACCTCCTCCAGCGACAGGTTCGTGCCCGGTTTGAGCACGGCGCACATGCAGTTCTTTTCACCCAGTCGCGGATCGGGGGCGCCGACGATGGCGACCTGCAATATGGCAGGGTGCTGGTACAGCAATTCTTCAATCTCACGCGGGAAGTACTTCTTGCCCCCCCGGTTGATGATCTCCTTCTTGCGCCCCGCGATGCGCACATTGCCTTCCTTATCGACGAACTGACCCAGATCGCCGGTGCGGAACCACCCGTCCGGCGTAAAGCTGTCGCGATTGGCGGCGTCGTTGTTCAGGTAGCCAAAGTGCACCGACGGCCCGATCGCGGCGATTTCGCCGACGTCTCCGTACGGAACATCCTTGCCCTCCTCGTCGATGATTCGCAGGCCCATCACGCTGACACAACGGCCCACCGTGCCATTGACCTTGAGCGGATCGTCGGTCAGGCGGGTAAACGAATGAAACCCGGTTTCGAGCATGCCGTACAGCTCGATGAGCCTTGCCGTTGGCAGCGCCGCCTGGAAGGCCTTGATCGTTTCCACGGCGGCGGAAGCGCCGCCGGTAATGACAACGCGCAAGGAGCTCAGATCGCGCCGCGCGAGCTGCGGCGAATTGAGCATGGCGACGATCGAGGCGGGCGCGGTCGGGATGTAGGTCACCCGTTCGCGCTCGATGATCTCGAGCGCACCGTCGCCGGAAAACCGCTCCATCAGCACGGTGCGTGCACCCGCCATCACTGCCTGCACGAGCGTGATGTAGCCCCAGTTCAGGCCGACCGGAAGATAGTCGAGCAACACGTCCTTGTCGGTCACGGCGAGCTCGTCGTTGACGATATCGGAGGTGCATAGCGTGGAGTTGAAGCAGTGCAGCACCCCCTTCGGATTGCCGGTCGTGCCCGACGTGAAGCACATGCGCATGATCTCGAACGGATCCATGCGCACGCGGTCGCTCGCGGCGATCTCCGCTGTCTCGTTGACGACTCTCGCGAAACTCGCGACTCCCGCCTCCGACACATCGTCCACGCAGATCACGATCGCGAGGTCGGGCAACCGCGGGCGAATGTCGCGGATCATGCTCAGGTAGTCGAAACCCTTGAACTGGCTTGCACACACGAACACGCGTGATTGCGAGAACTTGAGGATGTATTCGACCTCGACGCCCCGAAAGTCCGCGCTGATCTTGTTGGCGATCGCGCCGATCAGCTCAAGCGAAAAGAACACCACCGGAAACTCGATCCGGTTGGGCAGCTGCAGCGTGACGACATCACCGCGCTGCACACCCTGGCGCCGCAGGAATTCCGCGAACCGCTTCACTTCCGCCCACAGCTGGCCATAGGTGATGCGACGCCGGTCGTCGACGATCGCCTCCCGCATCGGGGTTTCGCGCGCGCGACGCTCCAGAACGTCGGAAAGGCGTCGATCGCCCCACCACCCTTTCTCCGTGTATTCCTTGATGGTTTCCGGGCTCGGAATTCGTGGTGCCTTGATCATGTGCCTCCCCTCAGCGAACGGCGCGCAGCAGACCGCCGTCGACCTGCAACGCGGCGCCGGTGATGTAAGACCCCTTGGGCGACACGAGGAGCGTGACCGCATTGGCGATGTCGTCGACGGTGCCGATGCGCTTGAGCGGAATTTCATTGCGCAACCGCTCCTGCACGAGCTCCGGCGCCTCGGTGCCGCTCGCAAAGACCTTCTGCAGACGCGTCGTGTCGATATAGCCGGGACAGATGGTGTTGACGTTGATGCCGTGCTCTGCGACCTCCAGCGACAGCGTCTTGGCGAAGCCGATCACGCCCGACCACGTCGCAACCGAGAGGGCGAACCCGGCAATGGGCTGAATCGCGGAGATCGCGGTGATGTTCACAATGCTGCCGCCGCCACGCGCCTTCATCGACGGCACCGCTCCGCGCACCATCCGCACCACGTACATCAGGTTCTGTTCGATCGCCTTCGTCCACGCTTGGTCGTCGAACGACAGGATCGGACCCAACGGCGGCGCACCATCGTTGTTGACCAGAATGTCGATGCCGCCGAGTTCGCTTTTCACACGATCCGTCACGCGCAGGCAGTCTTCGGCGCGGCGCGAATCCGCCTGGATCGGCAGTACGCAGGCGCCAGTCTCGCTGCGAATGCGCTCAGCGGCCGCCTGCAGATCGACCTCGCGCCGCGCGGTCATCGTGACCGTCACACCTTCGCGCGCCAGCGCGCGGGCGATGCCGAATCCGATGCCCTGGCTCGCACCGCCGACGATTGCGACCTTACCTTGCAGCTCGAGGTTCACTTGCGTGCCACCTGCTGAAGAAACCGCTCACCATTGCGGAAGAACACCTGCTCGAGAACGTCCTCCCCGTAGCCCTCGGCGCGCCAGTCGCGCACCAGTCGCTCGTAGGTGAACAGCGGATAGTCGGCACCGAACATCACGCGATCGCGCAACCGACGCGCAATCTCGTGCTTCAGATCGGGAGTGAAGTACTTTGGCGACCAGCCGTGCACTTCGTACCAGATGTTGCGCTTGTGCATCAACACCGCAATCGTTTCTGCCTGCCAGGGCCAGCCGGGACGTGCGGCGACGATGGTCAGTCGCGGGAACTTGGCGGCAACGAAGTCCAGATGCCGCGGGTGACAGTCATCGAGCACAATGCCATTGCCGCCCGGCAAACCAGCGCCAAGCCCGGTCGTGCCGACGAAGATCAGCACCGGGATCGACGCCTCGATGCACAAGTCATAGAACGCAAGCCATTTCGGATCGCTTGCCGGCCCGCTGCCCGATCCGGACACTGCGAAGCCCAGGAACCCGGGCGCAGCGTCGATGCAGCGGCGCAGTTCACGCACGCCGTCGGCGCCCGTATCCGGATCGATGTGCAGCCAATGCCCGAGGATCGCGTCGGGGTGCGCACGCTGCGTCGCAAAGCCGTAGTCGTGCGTTACGGCTGCCTCCGCAAGCGGGATGAACTTCGTGAAGCCGAAATCGAGCACGACCCGCACCTGGTTCGCACGAAAGTAGTCGGCCATCTCCTGCTCGGTGTGATAGCGCGGCTCGGAGTTCCACGTCTTCTTCTGCTGCGCCAATTCTTCCTCGGTGCGCAGCGTGTATCCGCGCCGCGTGCCCCAATGCGAGTGAATGTCGATGATCTTCATGGCTCAGTGACTCGCTCCCAGGTAAGTGCGCTCGATGCGCTCGTCATGCATCAATTCGGTGCCGGATCCATGGAACGCCACAGTGCCGTTCTCCATCACATAGCAGTGATGCGCCAGGCGCAGCACCTTGCGTGCATTCTGCTCGGCGATCAGCACGGCCGCGCCCTCGGCATTGATCGCGCGCACCTTGTCGAGGATCAGGTCCAGCGTCTTTGGGGCAAGGCCGAGCGAGGGTTCGTCCAGCAGCAGGATCTTCGGGTTCGACATCAGCGCACGGCCGATCGCGAGCATCTGCTGCTCGCCGCCGGACAGGTACGCAGCCGCCTGCATCCATCGCTCCTTGAGGATCGGAAACAGTGTGAACACATGTTCGAGACGTTGCTCCAGCCTTCTGCGGTCCCGGATCAGGTAGGCACCCAGTTCCAGGTTCTCCCGGACGGTCATGTCGCCAAAGAGGAGGCGCCCCTGCGGCACCTGAATCACGCCCTGCTGCACGATGTCGTCGGTGCTTGCACCACCCAGATTGTTGCCGTCGAACACGATTCGACCGCCGCGCACCGGATTCAAGCCGGAGATTGCGCGCAGCAGCGCAGTCTTGCCCGCGCCATTGGCGCCGAGCACGCCCACGATGCCGCGGTCCGGCACGCTGATCGAGACATCGTGCACGACGTCGATCGGCGTGTAGCCCGAGCGCAGGCTCTCAACGGCCAGCATGGGTCGTCTCCTCGCCGAGGTAGGCATCGATCACGGTGGGATTTCTCTGGATTTCGGCGGGCGTTCCCTCGGCGACGAAGCTGCCGTATTGCATCACCGTGATGCGGTCGGCGAGCGCCATCATCACGCGCATGTTGTGCTCGATAACGAGCAGCGTGATGCCGCGGCTCTCGGCCAGCGCCCGCGCGGTGGCGATCGCGGTGTCGGCCTCCGACTCGCTCATGCCCGAGGTCGGTTCATCCATCAACAGCAAGGTCGGCTGCGCGGCGAGAGCGCGCGCCAGATCCATCCGCTTGAGCAGACCGAACGGCAGTTCGGAAGCACGCGTGGCGTGATACCGCGCGAGGCCGAAGGCGTCGAGCGTGGCAAGCGCAAGTTCACGCGCTGTCCGCTCGCCGGCACGTGCGCTTGGCGTGCGCAGCGCCGCCGATGCGAACGACACGTGCGCGTGGCGACCGGTCCCAACGAGCACGTTGTCGAGTACGCTCATCTCACCGAACGGTTCGACATGTTGAAAGGTGCGCCCGATCCCGCGCCGACTGATCGCATGACTCGACAGACCCGAGATCACCGCGCCATCCAGGCGGATTTCGCCGGCGCTCAGGGATACGGCGCCCGTGACTGCGTTGATCACCGTGGTCTTGCCGGCCCCGTTCGGCCCGATCAGCCCGCGGATCTCGCCGGGCGCAATCGCCAGCGACAGATCACGCACGGCAACGACACCACCGAAGCGCACCGTCAGGTTCTTCAGTTCGAGACGAAGGTTCACTCCGACCCCTGGCGCGTGCCGATCACGCCCATGCGCAACCGCTCCCCAACCGTGACCAGGCCGTGCGGCAGAAAAAGCAGGAAGCCGAGCAGGATCGCGGTGTAGATGATGTCGCTGTACTCCTTCACCGGCCGCAGGACCTCCGGCAGACCGGACAGCACGGTGGCGCCGATGACGGAGCCAGCCACCGACCCCATGCCGCCCACGACGATGAACGTGATCTGCCGCAGCGAAGCCGAAACGCCGAATTCCGTGGGATCGATGAACCCCACCACATTCGCGAGCAGACCGCCCGCCAGTCCGGCATAGGCAGCAGACAAAGAAAAGGCCACCAGCTTCACGCGCGCGACCGACACACCCAGCGCCTGCGCTGCGTGGGGACTGAGGCGCACCGCGTTCAATTCACGGCCGACGCGCGAGGACAGGATGTTGCCCGCGGTCCAGACGGCAAATGCGCAGCAGGCCACGACCACGAGGTAAAGGGGATACTGAGCCACGCGCAGACCAGCGTAAAACGCCGGCTTGGGGACGCTCATGCCACGCACGCCGCCGGTCACGCCGGCGAATTCCTCGACGAGGATCTGGACGATCTGCAGAAATCCAAGCGTCGCGAGCGCCAGATAGATGCCCTTCAATCGGATCGCGGGCAGCCCGAGCAGCGCGCCCAGCCCCGCGGCGGCGCTTGCACCAGCCGGAATCGCGATCCAGAACGGCATGCCGAGACGCGCGGTGAGAAGCGCCGTGCAATACGCGCCAATCGCCATGAATGACGAGTGACACAACGAGATCTGCCCTGCATTGCCAGTCAGCAGGTTCAGGCCAAGTGCCGCGATGACGTTGATCATCGCCAGGTTCAAGAGATAAGTTGGATAACTGCCCAGAAAGGCGCCCGCAATGGCGAGCACAGCAAATACACAAGCGCCGACGAGAGAGCCTCGTTGCATCGGCATCAGACGCGCTTGATCTCGGCCGCGCCGAACAGACCGTAGGGCCGGAAGACGAGCAGCAGGAGCAGGAGCAGGAACGGCACCAGGTTCTTCACCGCGCTGCCGATGAGCACGCCCGAGTACGTCTCGATCAAGCCGACCGCAAGTCCGCCGATCACGGCTCCCGTCACGCTGGTGAACCCGCCGATGACCGCGGCGACGAGCCCGCGCAGGATCAGCGAACCGATCTCCGGATTGATGCCGATGACGGGCGCCACCAACAGACCCGCAAAGGCGCCGATCGCCGTGCTGATCCCCCACGCCCACCGATACACCGAGCTCACGCGGATTCCCATCAACTGCGCCGCCTCGGCGTTGATCGAAACCGCGCGCATGGCCTTGCCCATACGGGTGTACTTGAAGAACGCGATGATGGCGAGCGTGACCGCGGCCGTGCAGACGAGGATCCAGGCCGACGTCGGGTTCACGCGCAGGTTTGCGAACTCGATCGGCACCATGCCGAACGGCCCGTCGATGCTGACCGGGCTGTCGCCGAAGCGCAGCGAGATCGCGCCCTTGATGAGCAGACCGATCGCGAAGGTCGCGATCACGATCGTGAACTCGGGCGCACTCACGATCGGCCGGATCAGCACCCGCTCGATCAGCACGCCGCCCAGCGCGCCGAGCACGAACACGACCACCACGACGAGCGGGTACGGCAACGCGAGCGTGGTCAGAACGAGCGCGAGATAGGCGCCGGCCGTGACGACTTCGCCCTGGCCGAAATTCAGGACCCCGGAGGCCTTGAACGGGATCACGATCGCCAGCGCCACGAGAGCGTAGATGCTCCCGACGCTGACGCCGGCGATCGCAAGTTGAAAGGCGAGCGTGCCCGTCATCCGCTGGCGCGGTACGTGACTGGCTGGCCGGTGCTTACTGGTAACGCTTCAGGATGTCGCTCTCGCGCGTGCTGTTCCACGGCAGCGGCTCCCACGCGCCATTTTTCACCATCATCGGCACCAGCGTGAGATTGCCGACGTGATGCTTGGTCGAAAACGTGCGTGGTGTTGCGACCGGACCGACGCGATAGTTCTGGATTGCCTCGAGCGCCCTGATCAAGCTGTCGGTCGTCAGATCCTTGCCGGCACGACGCAAGGCCTCAGCCATCACATGGGCGTCACCGTAGGCCAGAAGGTCAAAGTTGTTGGGCCGTCCCGCGGGCGCGTTGGGGTACTCCTTGCGCCAGGCGCCTTCCCACTTGACCATGTCCGGAAGCTGCGAGCCTGGCAAAAGCGGAATGAGCGAAAAACCGGTAACGCCCTCGGCGTTGCTCCGTGCGGCAGCGATCAAAGAAGGATCGACCATGTTGCTGCCGACGAAGAACGGCTGCTTGATGCCAAGTTCCTTCGCCTGGCGCATGGCGATCGAAGCCTCCGCCGGGTTACCGAAGAAGGCAACGATGTCCGGATTCGATTTCTGCACTTCGACGAGTTGCCCCGTGAAGTCCTTGTCGTTGATGTTGAACTCCACACGCGCCACGGGCGCGATGTCGAACCAGCTCTTCAGCTTGGCGACCGTGGCATCCCCCTCGTTACGCGGATATTCCTCCCGCCCACTCATGATCGCGATGCGCTTTGTCTTGGCGTTGGTGGCGAGATATTCCGCGTACAGCTCACCGTAACGGGCCGCCTCCGTCGTGCCGCCACGGAACAGATTGCGGGAAAACGGCCACGTCACCTGCGGCGCGGACGCGATGGACACGTACATCACCTGCCCACGTTCTTTCACATAGTCGACGGCACCGACAGTCGCATTGCTGCCGCCCACCGACATCACAGCGAAGACCTTGTCCTGCTCGAAAAGCTTCTTGACCGCCGCGAGCGCGCGCGTCGGCGAGTGCGCGTCGTCTTCAAACACGATCACCAGCTTGCGTCCGTTGATGCCACCTGCGGCATTGACTTCCTTGACCGCCAGGTTCATTCCGTCGCGCCCGCCCAGCCCGATATAGGCGGCGGGACCGGTAATGGGCCCGAAGGCGCCGATCGTGATCGTGTCCGCGCTCACCCCTTGCTCCTGCGCCAGCGCCGCCGACGGAAGCAGCGCGGCAATCGCGGTCCAAACAAGCGCCCTGACCCGTTTCATCTCTCCTCCTGTGCCCATCGATCGATTCAATCTGACTGAGCGCTCAGAATACGAACGCCGATACCAAAGCTCAAGGCGCATTGCAGCACTTGGTGCCGCAAATGTCTACCTCTCAAGTATGGATAACCCGGAGCGGCTCAATGACCCGCTTCTTCCGGCCAGGAATCCTTCGTATACTGAGCAACCAGTCAGTTTCATGGGGCCCGGCAGATGGCAGGGGTTTCAAGCTCGTCGGAGCGCGCCGCGGTGCGTGCGCGCCAGATCAAGACGCCGACCAAGGATCCCTCGCTCGTGCGCGAGCGCCGGGAGCTTCTCATCAGCGCCGCGATCCGCGTCTTCATCGACAAAGGGTTTCACAACGCCACCGTGCGCGACATCGGCCGCGAGGCCGGAATGACGCAAGGCACGATCTACAACTACGTGCGCTCCAAGGACGACATCCTGTATCTCGTCTGCGATCGCATCGTCGCCGAGTATCAGGACCAGGCGCGCCAGGCGCTCGACACGACCAACGACCCCGTTTCCCGCATCCGATCGTCGGTGCGGGCGGTGTGCGAGGTGATGTATCGGCACCAGCAGGAAATCCTGCTGATCTATCAGGACAGCCACCTGCTGGAACCACGCTCCTTGCGCGTGATCCTTGCCCGCGTCGAGGAGTTCATCGGCATGTTCGAACGCATCGTGACCGACGCTGCGCGTCAGGTCGGCATCGCGCTGGCGCACCCGCACCTGACCGCAAACATCGTCACGTTTCTGCCCGTCATCATCTCGCTGCGCCGCTGGTCGCTTTATCGCGACCTCTCGCATGAGCAGGTGGTGGATGGCATCACGGACTTCATCGTGCGCGGACTCGGCATTGAACTGATGGGCCCGACGACGGCCCAACGCTGACTGCTCCAATGCCAGCGCAGTGGCGCCTCGGAAGAAGCGGACGCCCCATAGCGGGGCGCTTGTACCTGGAAGAGGCCGACCCATCGAAAAGCGGCGCGCCATGCCGCATCAGTGCTTAGTTCTCGCCTGGGCTGTCTGAGAACCGATCGGCTCGGTGCAAGCGCACCAAGCACCTCGACGCGGGGAGACGACGCTGCTCGCCGCCGCATGGCCATCGCGGAAGTCGGCGACGCCGCCAGCAGGGCGCACCGCTTCTAAGCCGCGAGTGGTTCGCGTTCGATCGGCCTGATCCTGATGCGCCTGACTCTCGGCACACGCTTGCCTGCATGCCAAAGGACGCAGTCCGCCTGCATCGCGAGCCACGTCTCCGCGCCGGTGCCGAGCGCTCCCTCCAATCGCAGCGCCATGTCCGGCGAAATCGCAGCCGACCCGTTCAAGACACGCGACAGCGTGACGCGCGAAACGCCAATGCGCTGCGCGAAACCAGTCACCGTGATGTCGGTCCCCTCGAACACCCCGTCGCGGAGTACCGCACCGGGATGCGGTGGATTCAACATTCGTCCCATGATGCACCTCAGGGGTAATCGTGCTCATTGACCAGGATCGCGTATTCGCCTTCGAACCGGAATGTCAGCCGCCAGTTGCCACTGACCCACACCGGCCAGTGGCCAGCCCTGCCGCCCTTCAAGTCATTTGGACGCCAGTTCGTCAACCCACGTCCTGCGCGGCCTGCGCGAACGGTTCAGCGTCGTCGTCAACTGCGCCCTCAGTCTTGCGGCGTGCGCCGGCTGGATGCCCTTCTTGCTCCCGGTGCGGAAAAGCGCCTCCAATCCCTGATGAGCGAAAGACTTGTGCACGGCGTTACCGTACCGCCATGCGATACACACGTCAGGCACAATGGCGATACATGGCCGCAATGCGCACGGGTACTTGAGACGCGGCGCGTTGCCGCCAATTCCATAGGAGCCGCACAGCAACGCAACGCAGGCATGTGAAGTGCGGCCTGCGCCTGTGTCACGCCGGCATCGTTCCCGCAGTGGTCAACCGGGCCCGATACGAGAGGTTCAGCGGTACCGCCGCCTTGGCGATGAGGGAAAGCGGCAGGTACGACATCTCGCGCAGGAACCGCCGGCCGGCGTTCTTCCAAGAGTAGAACCGGGTCAGTACCCTGTCGTGCCCGGCACGCAGCTGCGCCGGGCTCATGCGCAGGGGCTCGAATACCACGTGGCTGAAGTCGTAGTGCGACCAGTCGCGGTCAGCAATCCGACCCTGCTTCTGCATTTCTTCGTACAGTGGCGTGCCTGGAAACGGCGTCAGGATCGTCGCCTGCAGTGCATCGGCGTTTGTCCTGAGCAGGAAGTCCAGCGTCTCGTCGAAGATCGCCGGCGTGTCGCCGTCGTACCCGAACACGACACCGGGAACGACACCGATGCCATGGTCGTGCAGCCGCTTGATCGCCCATTCGAAGTCCCTCGCTTTGTTGATCTTCTTGTTCCAGTCCCGCAGGTTGTCCTGTGAAAGCGATTCGAGCCCGATGAACAGCCCGCGGCAGCCGCTCGCCGCGGCCGCCTTCAGCAGACGATCGTCGTACGCGATGCGGATGCTCGCCTGGCTGAACCACTGCTTGCCCAGCGGGATCATGCGGTTGAAGAGTTCCTCCGCATAGCTTCTGCTGGCGGTGATGTTGTCGTCCATGAAGAGCAGGTAACGACCGAGCGGCCGCAGTTCGTCGATCACCTCGTCGACCGGGCGCGCGCGGAACCGCTGGTGAAAGAACGAGGAGATCGAGCAGAAGCTGCAGTTGTTCGGGCAGCCACGCGTCGCCTGCACCGTGTCGACGGGCGCGTACTGGCCTTTCTGGATCAGCGAGCGATCGGGAACGGGTAGCCCCTTGAGCGACACCGGGCCAGCCACATAGCGCGGCTTCAGTCGGCCGTGGCGGAAGTCCTCGATCAACTGCGGCACGGTGCCTTCGGCCTCACCCACGCACACGCTATCCGCATGCCGGGCCGCTTCGTCCGGCAGCAGACTCGGGTGATAGCCGCCGACAATGACCTTCTTTCCCAGCGCGCGAAAGCGGTCGGCGATTTCGTAGGCGCGCGGCGCGTTGAAGGTCATGAAGGAGATGCCGATCAGCTCGGCATCCGTGTCGAAGTCCAGGACGTCGACTTCCTCGTCGACGATTTCCGCGTTCACACCGGGCGGCAGCGCCGCTGCCACATACAGGCTGGACAGCATCGAGAAGCGGAAGAACTGCGTCTTCTTCGAGGCAGACACACCCGCGCCGACGCGCCATTGCGGCGCAGTCGGATTGACCAGGAGAAACTTCAGGCTGTCGGCCATCGCCATCTCCTCGGCGGTTTTCGCCGGAAGAACAACCC
>Ga0209048_10001814_pt1 | contig 21582 bp, 14 predicted proteins | sample FrelakmetCRP12CR_FD_187146 | JGI IMG/M metagenome (GOLD analysis project Ga0209048, IMG submission 187146) | Freshwater lake sediment microbial communities from the University of Notre Dame, USA, for methane emissions studies - CRP12 CR (SPAdes)... | ecosystem: Environmental > Aquatic >... | reverse complement strand
CGGAAACGTTCTCAGGAGTGGGCGGCGTTGTTTGCCTTTCGCCAGAGCAGGCGGCAAGGAGCACCACGGACAGAACAGCGGCCGTCAGAACTGGCGCCGTTGCGAGGTAGAGCAGGCCTTTAGGCCTGCGTCCAGCCGTCCGCAAGAAAGACCCTTCAGCCGCTAAGGGCAGCGACCTCAGCGGCTGAAGCCAGCAAATTATCAGCGCACTAACGCGGGCTTGAAGGCCCACTCTACCCGAAGCAGGGCTGCCGTCGCACGCGCCTATCTTGATCGTCATTGGGTCACCGCCGGAGAACTGGGAGTGAGCGTGCCGGCAGCCAGTTCCACTGCGGCATAATTGGTTTGCATGCGATACACCGCCTGCCAGTAGTCAGTCTGGGCGCGATGAACAGCCTCTTCCACGCGCAACAGATCGCTGACCGTGGTAATGCCGCCGTCATAGCGGTTCTGGTTGATGCGCAGGCTCTCTTCCGCCTGCGCGATGGCACCGCGCGCGACTTCCACCTGTTGCCGGGCGGCGTCGTAGTCGTAATAAGCGCGGCGAACTTGCAGACGGATCTCGTCGCGAAAGGCGTCCCGCATAGCTGCGGCTTTCTCTTGCATAGCTTTTTCCATTGCCAGGTGGGCGCGTTTGCTGTCGCCGTCAAACAGATCGAACTGCACCTCCGCGCCCGCGATCCAGTTGTTGCCGCCGTTCCATCCCGGAGAAGGGCTATCTGTCTGCCAGGAGCCGAAGACGTTGAGCCGCGGAGCGAATGCGCCCTTCGCCATCGCAACGCTTTTTGCCTGGGCGCTGCGTCCGGACTCGACACGCTGGAGGTCAGGGCGTTTCTGCAAGGCTTGCGTTTCCAGTTCGACGACGGTAACAGGCGGAAAGGTGTGCTCGGCCAAGCTTTCCTGCGGCTCGTATTGCGAATCTGCGGGGGCGCCGAGGGCGATGGCCAATTGCGCGTTCGCCAATGCCCGGGAATTTCGCGCCTGGATCAGCTCCTGCTTACGTGAGGCCGTGGCCACCTGCGCGCTGAGCAAATCGGAGTCCACCGCCATGCCGCTTTCTACGCGGGCCCGGCTGCGGTCTTCGGTGGCTTGCGCAGTTTTCAGTGCGTCCTCGGCCACCGCGACCTGCTTCCGCGCCAGCAGCACGCCGTCGTAAGCCTGCACTGCCTGATACATCAGTTCCTGATCGGTCCGATCCAGCTGCTGCTCCGACGCTTGCTGCAGGTACCTGGAGCGGCTCACGCCGTACCAGCTTTGCAGCCCGTCGAAGAGGCTCCACTGTCCGGAAAAGCGGCTGGAAAAATTACTGATTGGCGTGGGCGTGTTGAGCCGGTTCAGCGCAAAATCCGCCGCGGTGAAATTCTGCTGCCGCAGCCGGGAGCCGAAGACGAAAACAGGATCGTTGCCGCGCGCCGCGCTCTCAGTGAAGGTGATTTTCGGCATCAGCGGCGACCGCGACTCACGAACGGCGGCCAGAGAAAGCCGCGTGTCCGCCAGCGCCGCCTTGTGCAGCGGATTCTGTTCCAGCGCCATGCTGACGGCCTGCGCCAAGGTCAGAGGGGTGGGAGCGTTTTGAGACCCGGCAGAGCTTGTGTCGCCGGCCGTTTCTGATGTGGCAGGGACAGCTTGCAGGCGGACCTGAACGGCCGCTTTTCCGGCTGCGTCTTCACTCTGCGCCGCCGATGGCATCGCCAGCGTGGCGATAATGCCTGCGACGGCGAGAACCAGCCATGGCCAGAGGTGGGCAGGCTCCCTTCGTCCCGGCAAAGTTACCCCTGCAAAAATCATTTCATCTCCGGCCTGCCTGGCTAGTGACACGCCTGGCAAGCCCTTACATCCTGCTGCAGGAGGAACGCAGTCATGAGCGAAATCGTTACAGGATTTCTTGGGAAAGCTTGCTGTAATTCCCAATTCGGGAATCCCTAGCCTCGGCGCCGAAGCACCAAATCGAAAGGGTGGTTTTGGTCGCCAGAGGGCGCTAGTGCTTTGCTTCGGTGGCCGCTAGGGCGGACGCCAGGTTGGAGTTTCGTCCCAATTGCGTCATGGAGGTGCCGTCCAGGACCTTCATCAACGCCGCTTGCGCTTCCGCCCAGACAGGATGAACGACACAAGCGGGCGCGCGCGCGCACTCCGGGTTATGACCAACGCAAAGGTTGAGTTGAACCGGACCGTCCACGCATTCCACCACGTCCAGCAAGGAAACCGCGTCCCCCGGCACGGCCAGTTGGAATCCACCACCTGCCCCGCGGTGGGAGATCAGCAGGCCGGAAGCGACCAGTTGCTGCAGCACTTTGGAGAGAAAGCTATCGGGGGCCTCGGTTATCCGGGCCAGGGAATGGCGCCGAACCCGGGTGGCGGGCGGCAGACCCGCCATGTGCACCATGACGCGAACGGCATAGTCGGCGGCGCGGGTGATCTGCATGGCACTTCCTGCTAATTAGACCTGCCTGGTCTAGTTCTTAGGAACCACACTTTGACTGAATGCTCGTACGGTGTCAGTAACCCATCCCACACAGCCTGGTGACGGTGGTCACGTTGGACGGTGACGCGAACGGCGATGGTGCCGGAAATAACCGCTGCGACGCGTCTTCTGATCGCGTCGATGCGGCAGCGCGACAAGACATGCCTGTTGTATTGCTCCAGGTTTGATTAGAATTGCGCCGACTGCTATTTCCGACAGCATCGGTTCGTGGAGAGAGGCGTTGCTATGCACAGCTTGCCGCGGAACTTCCTGGCTCTTGCCATTATTCTGTTCGTTTTCTCGCCTACTGCTTTCGCTGACTTGAAGATCAAAACCCGCACGACCGTGATGGGGCACAGCTCCGAGAGCACGGTGTACATCAAGGGAGCGCGCGAGCGCCGCGACATGAGCTTCGGCGGCCGCGGCGGTGGCGCGGTCAGCATCACCCAATGCGATCAGAAACGCATGATCACGATCACCGGCGACCGCTGCATGGTCATGCCCATGGGTGGCGGCGAAACCTCCTGCCCCGATATGTCCGCCATGGGAAAGATGGGACGGAATATGGACAACACCGAGCCCACGGCCCCGCGCAAGGGCGGCATCATCACCATCACCCGCAACTCCACCGACACCGGCGAGCGGCAGGAGATGATGGGCTACAAGGCCCGTCATATCAAGACCTCGATGGTCATGGAGGCCAGCCCTGACGCTTGCAACCAGTCCCATATGAAGATGGAGACCGACGGCTGGTACGCCGATCTTTCGGCCTCGTTTTCCTGCGGCGATGACGTGCGCTCGCTGGCCTGCGGCATGGGACGCCACGGCGAGCGGTGCCAGGACCGAATCGTGATGAAAGGCGGCGGCGGCAGCGGCTCGCTGGGCTACCCTCTTAAGCAGACCACTACCATGATTACCGAACAGGGGACCTTCACGACCACGACCGAGGTCCTGGAGATAACCACGGCGACGTTGGACCCGCCGCTGTTCGAGATGCCGCCCGGGTGCAAGGTCATGGACATGTCCGCCATGATGGGCGGCGCACCGGCGATGGCGACGGGAACAGCGCCCGCTCCGAGCGCGCCTCCGGCTAAGACAGAAGCTCCTGCCCCTGCCAAGGCCGTTGCTCCGTCCACTCCCGCCGTCGCGCCCAAGAGTGCCGGCATGGTGCGCGTCGGCGTGGTCAAGCTCAAGGACATGAGCGGTCAATCGCTGCCCACCGACAGTCTTCGCCTGAACCTGATGAGCGAGATCGGCCGCCATCAGATGGAAGCGTTGCCCCTGGACGCTGAATCACCGCAGCAGGACGTGGAGAGCGAGGCCCGCGCCAAACAGTGTGACTACATCCTTTACACCACGCCGAACCAGGTCAAAGACCCCGGCACCGGCGGGCTGCCGCCAGGCTCGGTGCCCAAGGGAGTGGTGCTCGACCCGGCGAAATATCAGGCTTTGACCGGCGTTACCCTGTACAAGGTGGGCAAGCCGGCACCCGAGATCAAAGACTTGCCTTTGGCCGCCGAGGGAGGCCAGTTCGCCGTCAATGCTGTCATGGCGACCTTCGTGATGGAGTCGGACAAGGTAGCGCAGCAGGTGGACGAGGACGCTCATCCCAAAGCGCCTGCGAAGACATCGAAGGCTCCGGCCAAACCTGCGGCGCCCCGCGCCAAACCGAACTGAAACTGTAGCGTCGCCAACTCCGACGAGCACGTACCAACTCACAGCCGTCAGCAGAATCTGCACTCCGCCTGATGGGCTACACTGGGCGTAGTTTTCCGGCATTGTCATGGCAAGTACCGCACTTCCAGGTCGCGTCACGCTGACCAAAGCTCCCAAACGCAGCTATCGGCCCTTGCTCTACGCAGCCGCTGTCATCTTTGCCGCGGCCACCGTCCTCTACAGCGCGGCGTGGATGTACTACGTTCGCCAGCCCCCGCCGCCGCAGCCGCAGGTCGAAATTGGCTTTGACGCATCGTACTCTTCCAAGGGAGTTGAGATTAAGTACGTGTACCCGGGCAGCCCTGCGGAAAAGGCCGGGATGAAGGCGAACGACCGCATCATCGCTATTAATGGAAGCAATGCCGATTCGGACTCTGGGTGGGACAGGTTGGAGAACCGCATGTGGCTGCGCGCCCAACCCGGAGACGCCGTCACCCTTACCCTGCAGCGGCCAGGACAATCACAGCCGTTAGTTATCACGCCTCGGTTTCGCGCCAAGCAAGGTGCGGGCGACACCAAGACCATCGCCCGCACAGTAGCGGAGCAGATCCTGGGGTCGTACCCGCTGCTGTTCCTCATCGTGGGACTGGCTGTCCTGTTCCTGCGAGTGGAAGACCGCAATGCATGGCTGCTGGCGCTGGTATTCGCGACCTTCATCACGGCCGCGGGCCTGCCATACGAAGTTGCCCCGGAGCCGCCCTATCTTCGGAATTTCCTGTTCGCCTACAGTACCGTTGGGGGCAGCGTCCTCGCCGAACTCTTCTATTTCTTCTTCGCGGTTTTCCCCACGCGCTCCCCGATTGACCGCAAAGTTCCCTGGCTGAAGTGGGCACTGCTGGTCATCGGCATCTGTTTGAGCCTTGGAGGTTACCGGCACGGCAACTCTCGGGCATTGCCCTTTGTCCTCGCGGTGTTGCCCGAGCGCATCGCCGAGAATGCCCGAATCGTCGTCGTTTACGGGTCTGTTTTCCTGGGACTCATTTCCCTGCTGTGCAATATGTTCAGCGTCTCCAGTGGGGACGACCGGCGCAAGCTCAAAGTGATTTTCTGGGGCACCGTCGTCGGAGTCACGCCCGCCGCAGTCATAGCGCTCGCACAGGAAGTTCTCCATATTCAAATTTCCTTTTGGCTGAATTTTGCCAAGGTAGTTCTGCTGTTCCTGTTTCCTCTCTCCTTCGCCTACGCCGTGGTGAAGCACCGGGTCCTGGACATCCCGGTGTTGTTGAAGCGCAGTGCGCGTTATTTTGTTGTCGAACGCGGATTCCTGTTTCTCATTCTCGCCGTCTCGGTCGGAGCAACACTGTGGTTCGCGCAGGCGTTCTCGCGTTACTTCTCGGCCGGCTCGAAGGCCGCCATTCCCATTGGCGCGACCTTCGGGGTGCTGGTGATCTCGGGGGCGACGCAGGTCCATCGCAGGGTGCGAACGCGGCTCGACCGCGCCTTCTTCCGCAGCTCGTATGATGCCCAGCAAATCCTGGAGGAGCTTGCGGCCAAGACCTTGACGGTTATTAGCCGCGAAGAACTGGCACAACTGCTTGACCGGAACATTCGGGACGCCCTGCATCCCAGCGCGATGTACGTGTACCTGGAAAATGGAGGCGGACAATACACGGCGTATGCCGGCAACCCGCCCCCGGAAGCCATCACGCTTTCGCCGAAGACCAGCATCGTAGCGATGCTGGCCGATACCTCGGGGGCCATGGAGTTGAGTCCCGAGGACACGCAAGGCACGCATTTGGAAATGCTGCAACCGGAGTGCCTGGTCCCGATCCGCGGCTCCAGCGAAGGCCAGTTGCAGGGCGGCCTTGTTCTCGGCACCCGGCTTTCCGAAGAGCCGTACTCGACCAGCGACAAGCGGCTGCTGGCCTCGGTCGCCAGCCAGGCCGGCATCGCCATGCGCAGTATCACGCTGGCGGAAAAAATGGCGGACAGCATGGAGGCCGAGCGGCGCGCCGATCAGGAGATGCAGATTGCGCGCCAGGTGCAAAGCCGGTTGCTGCCGCAGCAGGCGCCGTCGTTGCGGACCCTGGATTGCGCCGGCAAGTGTATTCAGACGCGGGCCGTCGGCGGCGACTATTACGATTTCCTCGATCTTGGTTCCGGGCGCATGGGACTCGTATTGGCCGACATCTCCGGCAAGGGCATGTCCGCCGCGCTCTTGATGGCAAACTTGCAGGCCAACCTGCGGGGTCAATATGCGCTGGCGCTGGAGGACATTCCCCGGCTATTGCGCTCGGTCAACCGCTTGTTTTTCCAGAACACCGAAAATAACAATTACGCCACCACCTTCTTCGCGGTTTACGACGAGGAGACTCGCAATCTACGGTACGTGAACTGCGGCCACAATGCTCCTCTCCTGCTGCGCAGCAATGGAGAGGTGGAACGCCTGGAGGCCACGGCCACTGTGCTGGGACTCTTTGAGGAATGGGAGTGCACGGTGGCGGAAACGCGTTTGCTGCCGGGCGACGTTCTCATCATCTACACCGATGGCATCTCGGAAGCCGGACCCAACGAGGATGAAGAATTCGGCGAAGAGCGCCTGGCGGAAGCAGCCCGGACGGATTCGCCGCGCTCGGCGGACGAAATTCTGGACGCTATTGTCACTACCGTTCAGCAGTTCAGCCGAGGCGAACAGGCGGACGACATGACGCTGATTGTGGCGTGCAGCCGGTAGTCCTGGTGCTGCATGGCCCGACCTTGTGGGCGGATCGCATCGGCGCTCACCTCATCCCGCGCCAAAGGCGCCCCGTTCTTCCCTGCTAGACTAAACATCCATGACGGAATCGACCAATCTTCTAGCGCGCGCCTCGTCGGCCTACCTGCGTTCAGCGATGCATCAGCCCATTCAGTGGCATGAGTGGGGCGAGGAGGCCTTCGCCGCGGCGCAGCGCGAGAACAAGCCAATCCTGCTCGACATCGGCGCGGTGTGGTGCCACTGGTGCCACGTGATGGACCGCGAGTCGTACGAGAGTGCCGAAGTGGCGGAGATCATCAACCGCGAGTTTGTCGCGGTAAAGGTGGACCGCGACGAGCGGCCCGACGTGGACAGCCGCTACCAGCTTGCAGTTTCGGCAATTGCGGGCACCGGAGGCTGGCCGCTGACCGTGTTCATGACGCCCGAAGGCCGGCCCTTTTATGGCGGAACGTATTTTCCGCCGGTGGACCAATGGGGGCGTCCGAGCTTTAAGAAGATCCTGCTGGCGATTGCGGAGGCGTATCGCGAGCGGCGTGACGAAGTGCTGAAGTCGGCGGACGAGACCATGAACATGCTGGCCGGCGCGGAAGGATTTGCGGGAAGGCACGCGGATTTTTCGCCGCGCATCGTCGGCGTGATGGTGCAGTCGGCGCTGCCCATCTTCGACGAGAAGAATGGCGGCTTCGGCAGCGCGCCCAAGTTTCCTCATCCCGCTTCGCTCGACCTGTTGATGGACTGGTACGTGCGCACCCGCGAAGAGCGCGTCGCCACCGTCATCACGACCACGCTGACCAGGATGGCGCAAGGCGGTGTTTACGACCAGCTGGCAGGCGGCTTTCATCGCTACTCGGTGGATCAGCGCTGGATCGTGCCGCACTTCGAGAAGATGTCGTATGACAACTCGGAACTGCTGAAGAACTACGTGCACGGCTACCAGGTCTTCGGCTTCGAGTTCTACGCGCACGTGGCGCGCGACATCGTTCGCTGGATGGATGAGTGGCTGAGCGACCGCGAGCACGGCGGCTTTTACGCCTCGCAGGATGCGGACATCAATCTCGACGACGACGGTGACTACTTCACCTGGACGGTGGAGGAGGCGAAGGCGGTGCTGACGGAAGAAGAGTTCCAAGCGGCCGCTTTGCATTACGACATCCATGAGACCGGCGAGATGCACCACAATCCGGCGAAAAACGTTTTGTGGATCAGCTCCATGCCGGAAGAGATCGCGTCACGCATGGGAATCGAAGTGGCGACGGTGTTGGATTTGCTGGCCTCCGCCAAGACGAAGCTGTATGCCGCGCGCTTGAAGCGACCGACGCCGTTCGTGGACAGGACCATCTATGTGAACTGGAACGCGATGTGCGTGTCGGCGTATTTGCAGGCCGCACAGGTGTTGGGGATGGAGAACACTAGGAAGTTCGCGCTGCGCTCGCTGGATCGCATCCTGGCCGAAGCGTGGGATGCAGAGCGGGGCCTGTCGCACGTCATCGCTTATGCCGATGCAAAGGCCGAGAAGCGCTTCGTGCGTGGGATGCTCGACGATTACGCGTTCACCGCGCTGGCCTGCCTCGATGCGTATGAAGTCACCGGCGACGAAAGCTACTTCAAGTTCGGACAAAAGGTTGCCGACGAAATGATTCGCCGCTTCGCCGACCCCACATCCGGCGGCTTCTTCGACACCGAAGCGTCGCTGGAAGAGAAGCTGCAACTGGGCGCGCTGGCGGCGCGGCGTAAACCGTTCCAGGATGCGCCGACACCGGCCGGCAATCCGAGCGCGGCCATTGCGCTGTTGCGCTTGCACGCTTACACCAACAATCCGAAATATCGCGACAAAGCCGAGGAAACGCTCGAGGTCTTCGCCGGAGTCGCCGAGCAGTTCGGTATCTATGCCGGGACGTACGGCATCGCGGCCACGTGGCTGTCGCGGCCGCACACGCAAGTCGTGGTCGTCGGCGAGGACCAGCAGGCAGAAGCCCTGCTCAAGGCCGCGCGGGCGCCGTTCGCGGTAAACAAATCGGTAGTTCACTTGACTGACAGCGAAGCGGTCGCGCAGAACCTGCCTCCGGTGCTGGCCGAAACCATCCCAAACCTGCCCGCCGTGAAACAGGAGAAGTCGGTCGCGATTGTGTGCACGAATTTCGCCTGCCAGCCACCGGTGGAGAGTGCGGAAGAGTTGTCGAAGATTTTGCGGGAAGCAGTGGCGACCCAGTAGCGCTTCTCAGTAGGCTTCATCCAGCAGTTCAACCACGTGTGCCACGCGTGTGTTCATTCCCTTGCGCTTCATGCCCGCCTTGAACTGCAACATGCATCCGACGTTGGCGGTGGCTAGGATCTGCGGCGAAACGCTGGCGACATATCCCATCTTCTCGTCGAGGATCTTCATCGAGAGCTCGTTCTGCACCACGTTGTACACGCCCGCGCTGCCGCAGCAGGTATCAGGACGTGGCATTTCGACCAGCTCTGCCCCGATTGCCTTCAACAGCTCTCGCGGCGCTTTGCGAATCCCTTGCGCGTGCGCCAAGTGACAGGGATCGGCGTAGGTGACGCGCTGCGACAGCTTGCGCTTCGGTTCGAGCAGGCCGACACTGGCAAGGTACTCATTGATGTCGCGCGCTTTGGCGACGAACTGCATGGCGCGGTGGGCATACTTAGCGTCGTCCTCGAGCAGGGCCGCGTACTCCTTCATCACCGAGCCGCAGCCGGCGGCGTTGGTCACGATGGCATCGAACTCAGGACTTAGCATGGCGTCGATGTTCTGGCGCGCCAGGACGCGTGCCATCTCGAGATGTCCGCCGTGCAGATGCAGTGCACCGCAGCAACTCTGCGTCTTGGGGATGTGTACCTCGATACCGTTCTTGGTCAGCACGCGAATCGTCGCCTGATTCAACTCGGCGAACGCCACGCTGCCCACGCAGCCGATAAGCAGTGCAACCCGTCCACGGCGCGTGCCTTCCGCGGGAAAGACTTTGCCCAGATGGCGGAAGGAGAAGTCGCTCTCGACGCGCGGCGCGAGGGCGTCGAGTTCCGCGACGCCGAGGATCTCCAGCATTCCGGTGCCGCGCGCCAAGCTTTGCAACCCCGAGCGCTGATAGAAGCGAACGAACTTGGCATGTCTGCCGAGGCGGCTGAACGACGGCAGCACCTTCTCGTAAAAATGCTGCCGCAGTTTGCGCCCCAACCAGGGACGCGGATAGTTCTCTTCGATTTGCGAACGGGCCCGTTCCAACAGGCTTGCGTAAGGCACGCCTGAGGGGCAGGCAGTCATGCAGTTCATGCAGCCCAGGCAGCGATCAATGTGGGTGACAAACGAATCGCTGAGCGCGAGCCGGCCTTCGTCCACCTGCACCATCTGGTAGATACGGCCGCGCGGCGAATCCATCTCCGTTCCCAGCGCGCGGTACGTTGGGCACTGGTCAAGACAAAGTCCGCAGTGGACACACTTGGAGTAAAGGTCCCAAGTCGGCTTATCGCCGGGCGAGAAGTTCGAGACGGGCTTGTCCGCAACTGGAGCGACCGTAGTCAGAAGAGGAACCTCCCGTGATTCAAGATGTCGTTCGGATCGAGAACCTTCTTCACCACGCGCATGCTCTCGACGTGCGTGGGAGTGGCAACCCATGCGATGTCGGCCCGCCCTTCCGACGGACAATCGAGGACCGCCAGGCTCGCGTCGATAGGCAGGCGGTGGCGCAGTCCCGAGAGTGCGTCGGTAAATGCCTTCGCGGGGACTGTCGAACCGGTGGGCTGCCAGAGCGCCGCCAGCAAGTGGCCCACGCCAAAGCGCCCGACGACCGCATGTTTCAGACGGAGGGGTCCCGCGACGGTTGCGAGCTGCTGCAAGATCGGCCCAACCTCGCGCAGCGGAAGCTGCAACGACAGCAGCAAGGATTGCGGACAGCGTTTCTCCACGGTATGCGAGAAATTGGATAGCGCCCGCCAGGCTTCCTGCTCCTCAATCCCGTCCAACTCGCGCGCCACAGCGGGGCCGAGCTCCGCACGATAGCGGGCCAGCACCGTGTCGCTCCCTGCCGCCCGCAGCAACACCAGCCATGGCCCGTCCGAACCAAAGCCGTGTAGCAGTTGGCGGGCATCAGGCGAAACCAGCTCAAGGCAAATCGGATCCAGCGGCGAACGCAAAACATGGTTGCGGAACTGAACCGCTTCCGCAGCCCCAGAAAATTCCGCGATGAAGGTCCTCGTCTGCCGCGGAGCGGGAAAGAGCTTGAAGCTTGCGCTGGTGATGAAACCAAGGGTGCCGTAGCTGCCGATGAGCAGCTTCATCATGTCGTAGCCGGCGACGTTCTTCACCACGCGGCCGCCGCCCTTGGCTTTGCGGCCACCGCCGGTCACGAAGCGGACGCCAATGCAGTAGTCGCGCAAACCGCCGTAGCCATGCCGGTGCGGTCCGCAGAAGCCGGTCGCCAGCAGTCCGCCCACGGTGGCGCGTTCGGGAAGCGCAGGATCGCCGGGGAAGTACAGGTTGTCGGCCGCCACCTTCGCCGCCAGGTTGGCCACAGTCCAGCCGGCCCCAACTCCGATGGTCAGGTCTGCGGCATCGTAGTGCTCCACATCTCGCAGGCGTGAGGTGCTGAGCAACACGTCCACCTGGACGGGTTTGCGACCCATGTTCTGTGCAGTAAAACCGCCGGCCGGAACCACGTTGAGCCCATGCTCATTGGCGACGCGCATGACCGCCGCAGTCTCATCGGCGGATCCGGGTGTCACCACAGTCAAAGGAACCACGCCCAGAACCTGATGCTGCCGTAACAGGGCCGGATCTTCGATGACATATCCTGCGTCGCAAATGGCGCGCAGTTCGGCGCCGAAGCGTGTGGTGGTCGCGGTGCTCACATTCCCTCCTGCACCAGCACCGGATTGCGCGCCGCGCCGGAAATTTCCCGGCACATGCGCGGAGTGGGCAGCAGTTTGTCCGGGTTCAGCAGGTTTTCAGAGTTGAATGCACTACGCAGGCTGGCCATCACGTCCAGATCTTCCTCCGTGAACAGCACCGGCATCAGGTCGCGCTTCTCCATGCCCACACCGTGCTCGCCGGTGATGGAGCCGCCAACCGCGATGCAATATTCCAGGATGTCCTTGCTGGCCGCCAGCGCGCGTTCCAACTGGTCCGGAAAACGAATATCAAACAGGATGAGGGGATGGAGATTGCCGTCACCGGCATGGAAGATGTTGCCGATGATAAGATCGTACTTCTTCGAAACCTCACCGATGTGCGCCAGCGTTGCGGGAATCTTGCTGCGCGGCACAACGCCATCCTGGGTGTAGTACGACGGGCTGACCCGGCCCAGCGCTCCGAACGCCGTCTTGCGGCCCTTCCACAGCAACGCGCGCTCTTCTTCGGTCTTGGCGCGGCGCACCTCGCGGGCTTTCTGTTGCAGACAGACCGCCTGTACCGCCTCCGCCTGCTCTTCGACCGATTCGCGCAAGCCGTCCAACTCAATCAGCAGCACCGCGCCGGCATCCAGCGGATAGCCGGCGTGGCAGTAGGCTTCGATGGTGCGCAGAGTCCAGCCATCCAGCATCTCCAGCGCCGCCGGGGTGATGCCCGCAGCCGTAATCGCAGAAACGGTTTGCGCCGCTTCGTCCACGGTTTCGAAGATGCCGAGCAGGGTGGCAACCTTCTCCGGCTTGCGCAGCAGCTTCACCGTGATAGCGGTGGTAATACCGATCGTGCCCTCCGAGCCGACGAAGAACCCGGTCAAGTCATACCCATAGGACTCGGCAGCCTTGCCGCCAAAGTTTACGACCTCACCGCTGGGCATAACGACTTCCAAGCCGGTGACGTGATTGACGGTAACGCCGTACATCAGGGTGTGCGGACCGCCGGAGTTCTCCGCCACGTTGCCGCCGATGGTGCAAGCCTTCTGGCTCGAGGGGTCAGGCGCGAAGTAAAGCCCAAGATGCGAGACATGCTCCGAGAGTTGCAGGTTGACCACGCCCGGCTGAACCACCGCGCGCTGGTTCTCGACGTCAATCTCGAGGATGCGCTTCATTCGCGAGAAGGCGACGACAATGCCGCCTTCCTTAGAGATGGAGCCCCCGCTCAACCCGGTTCCAGCGCCGCGGGCAACCACAGGAACTTGCGCCGCCGAAGCCAGTCGCATGATCTGCGATACCTGTTCGGTTGTCCGGGGAAAAACCACTGCGCCCGGGGCGCTCTTGCGGATACCGGCGTCGTACTCGTACAACATGAGGTCTTCCGGCCGGTCAAGGACGGCGTCGCGTCCGGCTATCTTGCGGAGTTGCTCCACAACCGCGGGATTCATAACAACGCCGCAAGTTTAGCACCTCGGAAGGTGTCCACAAGGGCGTACGTCACAAGCCTCCGGTAATGCCGCCGGCCACGGCTGCGGCAAGACATTCCACACTTAGGCTGATATCCTCAGACACTTGGACTACGACTCCCCGGGGAGGAAGCGGAACGAATGTCGAACTGTCTCGAGGGGCGCACGGTGGCGGTGTTTGGCGTGGCCAACAAGCGCAGCATTGCCTGGGCCATCGCCCAGCAGATGCAGCAAGCCGGCGCGCAACTCGCCATCACCTACCAGAACGAGCGCCTCAAGCAGGAAGCCGACGACATGATCATGGCGCTGCCCAACGCGCAGGCTTTCCAGTGCGACGTCAGCCGCGACGAGGAAATCGCCCACCTGTTCGAGCAACTGAAATCGCGTTACGGCAAGCTGGACGCCCTGGTGCACAGCGTGGCCTTCGCGCCCGCCGAGGACCTGAAGGGCGAATTCGTGGACACCAGCCGCAACGGCTTCGGCGTCGCCATGGACATCAGCGTCTATTCGCTGGTGGCAGTCGCTCGCGCCGCGCGCCCCCTCATGACCGAGGGCGGCAGCGTCATGACCCTCACCTATTACGGCGCGGAGAAAGTCGTCCCCAAGTACAACGTGATGGGCGTGGCGAAAGCGGCGCTCGAGGCCACTGTCCGTTATCTCGCCTATGACCTGGGCAAGAACAAGATCCGGGTGAATGCCATCTCCGCCGGGCCCATCAAGACGCTGGCCGCGCGCGGCATCTCCGGCTTCGGCGACATGCTGGGCGCGCAGGCCGAGCGCGCTCCCCTGCAGCGCAACGTGGATGTGAAAGAAGTCGCCTCGACCGCGGTCTTCCTGGCGAGTGAGGCATCGACCGGCATCACCGGCGAAACCATCTACGTGGATTGCGGTTACAACATCATGGGGTTCTGAAGCAGGGGGCCTTCCCTACGCCACGCTTCTCGGGTCTGCCATCTTTCGCTACCGACGGTGATTTGGAGGCGCATCAGCTGCCGGCGAGCGCGATAAGTGTCTGTGATACCCTGTTTCCGCTGAGCGCTCCTCACCTGCAACGCAAGCCGACGGCGATGCCAAATTGTCCATGGGAACCCCGGCCAAATCCCCAGCCGCTGATCGGCGGCAATGGCTCAGTGCCTCCGCAGTGAGCAGCAGGAAACATTCTGCTCCCGGGCTGGAAGGATCCGGCTCGGTCTGGCGCGACCTCGTACTGGGGCTAGTAGCCGGTTTGCTCTACACCCTGGTCGTGCTGGGGCCCGGACCGCTGAATCCTCGGAACGTCGGCTGGATCCCCTTCGACCCCGCCTATCACTACATTGGCTGGGAACTCTTCCGCCAGGACCCAAAGGCGCATTGGCCTGTCACCTATACCGACAGGCTCGGCTATCCCGTGGGCGAATCGGCCGCGCTGACCGATCTCAACCCTCTGCTTGCGGTGGCCCTGAAGCCGCTCTCGCCCTTGCTGCCAGAACCGATGCAATACTTCGGGCTTGAGGCCGTGCTCGCCTGTGCATTGCAGTTCTTTTTTGCCCTACGGATTTTACGGCTCATTGTCGACCGAAATACGTGGGGAATGGTAATGGCGAGCGTATTTTTTCTGCTTTCGCCTCCCCTCAACTACCGTTTCTGGGGACACTACTCGCTGAGCAACCATTGGCTGCTCATGGCGGCGCTGTTCATTTTTTTGCGCGAGCAACTTGCGCCATCCACGAGCCTGCGGCGCTTCGTGATCGCGACGATGGTGCTGGCAGCGGTGTCGGTCGGCACCAATCCGTACCTGGCGTTTCAGGTGGTACTCCTCCTGACAGCAACGGTAGTCAGCTTACTTTGGCAGCGAAGGCTGACGTTCATTGGTGCGGGAGGAGTCATGGCGTCGCTGGTCGCTGTCTGCGTCGGTATGGCCTACGCCATGGGGCTGCTGATTTCCGGCGGACGGGGCTATTCCAGTGGCGGCTATCGCGACATGTCGATGAACCTGCTGTCGCCCATTGACCCACGTGGCTGGACATCGCTGGTCATGCCCAGGTTTCCGTCGGCATCGGCCGGTCAGTACGAGGGCTACAACTATCTTGGCGCAGGGGTGCTGACCCTGACAGTGATCGTGGTGATCGCCGGGCTAGTGCACAGGCGCAAGCTGCGCATGCCGGACCTGCGATGGGCGCTCCCACTGGCGGGGTGCTGCCTGGTGTTGACGGCGATAGCGTTGTCCACCAGGATCACGATCGGCTCGCGCACGCTGCTTGATCTGGATCCCGCACAACGGTTTACACCCTACCTTGCGCCGTTGCGTGCGACGGGGCGATTGTTCTGGCTGCCCTATTACGTCATTCTTACGGCAGTTCTGGCCGCGGGGCTTTTGCTGTTCCGCCGCCTTTGGGCAAACCTGCTCCTCGCGGCCCTTCTTGTGGTGCAGATCGCTGATACCAATTCCCTGCGTCAGTGGGTGCACATAACCGTGAACGGGCAGCACCCATCCCCTCTGCGGTCGCCCATCTGGTCGACGCTCGGCTCCCAGCATGGAAACCTGATTGTTCTGCCGGCATGGCAATGTGCTGCCAACGCTTCGCCCGGCGGTACCGAAGGGTATAGGACCTTCGGATTTCTGGCAGTCAATCAAAGGATGCGAATCAACAGCTACCAGTCAGCGCGCTACACCCAGGTAGCGCGAGATTTTCATTGTAACCAGTCGGTTGCACTTTTGCGTGGACAGCCGCTTTCACCAGATTCGGTCTATGTGGTATCTCCGGAGGTGGCCGCCGCCATCTCCCAGGGCCCCACCGGGCCGGGCAAGTGTCACGATCTCGACGGCTTCATCCTTTGTTCCGCCAAGACCGATTTCGGGCTTAGCCCTGTGCTTATGACGGCCGAGCAGCGACTGGAGCACGCAGTGGCCAATCCCGGGTTCGAGGATGGCGATCCCTCTCCGTGGTCCCCAGTGGGAGTCTTGAAGGCGGATGTGACTCGGGAAGTGGCCCACAGCGGAGCCTACAGTCTGGCTGAGAGCTCCGGAACTGGCAGCGTCTACCAGGATGTGAATGGCTTGGTTCCCGGAGCAACTTATACGATTTCTGCCTGGGTCTCGGGCTCGCCGGGAGCTACCGCTACCGCTCAACTCGTGGTGTACGACCCCAGCAGCAACGTCGCTGCTTCCAGTTCGGTCGTGAAGGGCACGCCTGATTGGCAACCGGTTTCGGTCTCGGTGACCGCCGGGCGCGAAGGCGCAGTTCGCATTAATCTCGTGCGCCGTCCGGGGTCGGGCGCAATCTATTGGGATGACCTGCGTATTGCGCGCTGACGTGTGTCCTGCGACGGAACGTCTCGAACGTTATAGTAATTAGGGTCATGTCAGGCTAGCCACCTACGGGAGAGAAAACGAAAAGTGAATACGACTCCTACGAAAGCCAGGGCGGTGGATTCTGCTCCGAACTCCCAGGGGCCACCATTCGGAATTAAGCTGTTGTTTCTTTTTTTTGTTCTGGTCTTCTGCGCAGCCCTGTTTCTGACCCTGGATTGGTTGCATACCACCCGGGTTCAGAGAGATGCTCTTCGCGCAACCGGGAAAGGCCTGGGGTGCTTCACCGTCCGCGACATGACGCGCGTCTTCGCGCTGAGACCAGACTGTTCTTGCACACGCGCCTGGGGCGGCGAACGCTATCCGCTGATGACGAACAGCCTGGGTTTCCGCGACCAGCAGATCCGGGAAGTCCCCCTAACCGACCCCAAACCCAGGGTTCTCATGCTCGGCGATTCTTTCACCGAAGGAATGGGCGCATGGAAAGACAGCTTCGTAGGTCAGATAGCGGCTAATTTTCCGCAGTACGACTTTCTAAACGGTGGCGTAGGAGGTTACTCTCCTTCCAACTACCTCAATACAGCGCGTATGGCGTTGAGCGAAGGCGTGGATTTCGACGAGGCAATTGTATTCATCGACATCTCCGACGCGCAGGATGAAGCGGCCTTCTACCGGGACGTAAATGCGACCGGCGCGGTCGCCATACCCGAGCGGCATTTCTTTGATCGAAACTGGTATTCGAAGATGCGGATGGCCATCAGCGAGCACTTCCTCCTAACCAATTTCGTCTACGAGTTCTTTGAGAAAGTGCTGGTGGAGTTTGGCTGGTATCACCTCGACCGGGGGAACAACGGTAACGAGTTCGATTTCGAGAAGTCCGCATGGACATATCGGAAGGTCTCAGACCATCGGCCCTTCGAGACGGGCTACGCTCCGCTCGGACTTGAGGGTGGCATCGCCAAGGAGAAGGCGAAGATGACCCTCCTTTGGCAAGAGCTGGCGCAGCGGAACATCCCTATCAGCGTTGTCGTTTATCCCTATCCCGCGCAGGTCCTTTACGACACCGTGGATTCCCGCCAGGTACGCATCTGGCGCGATTGGTGCGAGGGCAAGTGCAAGCGCTTCATCACCGTGTTCCCGGCATTCTTTGCCGCTAAGGACCAATGTCCCCGACTGCAACCCGGCTGCTGGTATCTGAAGTACTTTGTCTTCGGCGACATACATTACAACGCTGCGGGCAACGCACTGGTCACTGAGGCGGTCAGCCCAAGTCTTCTTGCTGATCCAGTGGCCAAGCGTGAATTGCAGGCCTCGGGGGCGAACTCCGCAAGGGATCAGGCGGCGCACCCGCTACCCACAGGACGGTAACGCCTTGCTGAAAGTCTCGCTGGTTTGGGGAGGCCCCCGCGGGCCTGGGCGAGACGCTTGCCCGTCGAGAAGGAATATCCCGAAACCGGTCACTCACCTGAGGCCAAGGTAGACTCATTGGATTGTGTTTTGCGCCGCGGACGGAATGCGTAAAAGTACCACTTCAAATATTGCGGCAGCCATGCCCAAATTCGAAACCGGGACTCTCCCTGGGTTCGATTGCGCCAAGTCGTGGGAAACTCGGTGATACGGCAACCTGCCAGAAATGCCTTGACGGTTAGCTCAAGGTTGAGTGCGAAGCCGGCTGTACTTTCGATCTTCACGTTTCTCAACACCTCGCTGTCGTACAGCTTGAATGCGTTGGTGGCGTCGTGGGTAGGGATGCCTCGAAACCAGTGCAAGGTGACGCCCGCAGCCCTCGACAAAAGTCCTTTCAGGGGCGCTGCATTCAGCAGGCGTCCTCCGCGCATATAGCGGCTTCCCACCACCACATGGAATCCCTGGCGGTACAGCTCCACCATTTGGTCAACCTGTGACAGGTCGTCGGAAAGATCGGCCATCACCACGAGAACGGGGCCGCGCTCAACCTGGTTGAAGCCGGTCCTGATCGCGCCTACCACTCCTCGTCCGACCGTGTTCTTCAGCAGGACCAGGCGGGATTCACCCTGCGAGATGATCTGTTGCACAACCGGAACGGTGTCGTCTTCGTCGAAATCGTAAACTACCAGGGCCCGAAACTCCGACCGGACATGGGAACGCACCGCCTCCCACAGCTGCGGAAAGTTAGCCCCTTCGTTATAGACAGGAATGACAAGCGTCAGCTCGTCCCGGTTGGAGTCGGTCGGCAGGCCCACTAGATCTGACCCACCTCAATCTGCTCCGCCACCCAGGGAACCACTTCATCCAGAATCTCTTTCAAGCTGGTAGTGGCCTCAAAACCGAGCAACTCCTTGGCCCGGCGGGTGTCGGGCGAGCGCTCCTGCACGTCATATTCAAAGGGCGGATCGGAAACATAGCGGAACGGTTTGCTCTCACCATGCACCTTGTGCCAGATGAGTTCCGCCAACTCCAAAACCGTGGTCCGGGTGGGTGTAGACAGGTTGAAGTCCTGGTTGAGTGCCGCAGGATGCTCCATACAAATGCGCATACCCTTGGCCAGGTCCCCACCGTAGGTGTAGTGCCGGACCTGGTTGCCAGAACCTAGTATGTGAAGCGGGTCCTGCCCCTTCAGCACTTTCTGCGCCAGATCCGGGACCACATGCGACATCGCCAACTTTACATTGCCACTGAACACATCGTGGTCATGCAAAGCCCGCTTCTCGCCCACGCCGACACAATTGAATGGCCTTACGATGGTATAGGGCAGCTGGTATTGCTCCTGCGCACCTTTAGCGAAATACTCGGTCGCGAGTTTTTGGAATCCGTAAGTGGAGCGCGGCGGCGGACAACGATGCTGCGCTCCCTCGGCGGTTGGATACTCCGAGGTGCACTCAAACACCATGCTGGAGGACATCACGGTGATCTTTTGCAGCCGTCCGTGCCGGTGAGCATGCAGCGCCGCATCGAAAGAGGCGGCGGTAATGCGCTCATTTTCGGCCAGCAGATCATAGGCAAACTCGTGGAAATAGCTGATCCCGCCAATCATTGCGGCCGAAGCCACAAAATGGTCGCAATCGGCGAGCAACTCCTTCAGCAGCGCAACGTCCTTGCAGTCGGCCTCAAGGAAGCGGTAGCGGGGATGTTGGTCGTAGGACTTTTCCACGCGGCCGTACTTGCTGAAATTGTCCACTCCCACAACTTCACACCCCGCCTGCAACAGTTCTTCCACCAAGTACCCGCAGATAAACCCGGCTGAACCGGTGATTAGCGCTTTCATGATCGGCGCGTCCCCCCAACCGCTTCGGCCGTGGCCGCAGCGGCGTTACCTCGTCGCTCCGGCCAGTAGTTCCAGATGTCAACTACGGTCTTTTCCGGCGGGATGTAAAGGTCCCTGTAAACCGAATGCGGCGTTCCCAGGACGATGATGTCGCTACGGCTAATCGCTTCCTCCAGCGAAACCAGCCGCGGATCGGGAACATAGGGGTCGGTGCATAAGGCTTCTTTGGCCTCGATCAAGAGCAACTTCATGAGCTTGTAAGACAGGCTGTCGCGTTTGTCGTCAGAGTCGCCCTTGAAAGCCATGCCGAGAATGGCGACCGTTTTTGTAGCCAAATCCAGGGAGCGTAATTGCGTGATGATGAAGTTGGGCAGTCCCTCATTGACCAGCATGGCGGCGTGTCCGAGAAAGAAGTTGTTACCGGAAAATGCCGAAAGCTGCAGCGTGTCCTTCAGTAAACATGGACCAGCAGCGAAACCAGCCCGCGCAAAACTGCGCATTCTTGGATATTCCCGCGTTACTGCTTCGTAGATGCGGTAGAAATCCAGCCCGCAGCTTTCCGCCAGCATGTAAAACTGGTTTGAAATGGCGAAGTTTAAGTATCTCCAGCTATTGGTGAATAGCTTGGCTAGTTCAGCTTCCAGCGGGGACAGCTCGATAATCGTGGGAACGATCGTGATAAACAGCTCGCGTGACCGTCGAAGCGCTCTCGGTTCAAAAGCAGAGACGATTTGTGGCAGCTTGACCAGTTCCTCCATCGCATTTCCTTCGGCGATGCGCTCCGGGCAGAAGGCAATATCGATGTCACGGCCGAGCAGCTTGATTCGCTCATATATCACTCGGGTAATACCTGGACTGACGGTGCTCCGCAGCACCAGGAGAGCACCATCGTTAATGTATTGCAGGATGTTATCGACGCTCCCGTAAAGCTCATTGACGGTTGGGTTCAGATGGCGATCAACTGGCGTGCCCACAACACTGATCACCACAGCCGCCGATCTTAGACACGCCGGATCCAGCGTGGCCTTGAGTGTGGTCCCCAGAACCTGTTTCAAAACGGTTTCAGCGCCCTCTTCACGGAAAGGCATTCGGCCGGAGTTGACGGTCTCCACCTTTGTCGCATCAATGTCCAGCAAAGCAACCGACCAGCCCTGGCTGGCCAGCACAATACCCAGCGGCAGCCCGACATGGCCGCAACCGCCCACGATAACGACGTTGTTACTATTCTTTTGTTCGACCAAGAGAACCCGCCTTTCTGCGGCTACGAACGATTTTATCTGCAGCTTATGTACTTGTCATTGCGCAATTCCTGAAAAGCTGTTTGCCGCCGCAAGACCTGGTCGCTCTGTTAGAAAGCACGCCAGGCAGCGTCTGAGATTCCGCTCTATCGCGTTGGAAGGAGCTTTGACGCCGACGCGGGATGTCGCCGGTTTCATCTCCGGAGGACGATAACTTTCCTCTGCTGGGCCGTGACCCGCCCCAGGCTGATCTCCACGTCGCACCCCTGCACGAAGCGCGGAAACTTTTCGCCCCATTCCAGCAGCACCAGGTTGCCCTCTTCAGCAAAGAGTTCATCGAGGCCAAGGGTGTCGAGCTCGCGCTGGGTGTCCACGCGATAGAGATCGACGTGGAACAGGTTGACCTCGGGCCCGCGGAATTCGTGGATGAGCGTGAAGGTGGGGCTGGTAACGTCGTCCTGCGAAGCGGCTTCGAGGCCTTCAGCGATGCCTTTGACCAGCGTGGTCTTGCCGGCGCCGAGCGGGCCGCGCAGGATGACCATGCGCGCGCTTTTCAGCGCAGGCGCCAGCTCGCGGCCCAGCGCAATCGTCTCGTCAGCGGAGTGCGTGATGTATTCGCCGGAGATCATCGTCAGGCGCT
>Ga0209048_10001813_pt1 | contig 21583 bp, 15 predicted proteins | sample FrelakmetCRP12CR_FD_187146 | JGI IMG/M metagenome (GOLD analysis project Ga0209048, IMG submission 187146) | Freshwater lake sediment microbial communities from the University of Notre Dame, USA, for methane emissions studies - CRP12 CR (SPAdes)... | ecosystem: Environmental > Aquatic >... | reverse complement strand
TCGCGAGCAGTTGGGTGGCGTCGATCGGCTTGTCCAGGTAGGCGTCCGGGTGGTAGTGCTTGAAGCGGCCGAGGAACGCGTGATAGTCGGCGGTCAGCGTCTCCTGGATGCCGCTGACCACGACGACCGGCAGGTCGGCCAGCCTCGAGTCCTTCCGTACCGCCACCAGCACGCTGAGTCCGCCGCGGTCCGGCATCACGAGGTCCAGCAGCAGCACGTCCGGCCGCTCCGCTGCGAGCAGGGCCAGGCCGTCGTCGGCACGGTTGGCGCTCCGCACATGCCACCCGTGGTCGGCGAGCAGAGCCGACAAGTAAGTGGTCGTGTCGGATTCGTCGTCTACGATGACCGCGCTGCGCTGACTCATGGCGCTCCTCTCCCCGGCGGTGCCGCACGCTGGGTATACCCCAGGCGGCACCGGAAGGCAAGCCTCGCGCCGCTTGACCGCCTCGCTGAACATGGGCCATCATCCGGGCCGCGGAGGCAGGATTCCATGCCGATCGACGTGTCGCCCTTCACATCGATGCTGATGGACCAGGCGCAACTGGTCGCGCTGGCGTTCATGGCGGTCGTCTACGCGCTGAAGGTCCGGTGGCTGCTGCGCTTTCGAGCGCCGGTCGAGCGGACGCCGGCTCGCGGCAACGAGGCGCGCGGCGTCCGGTACGCGATGGCCACGATCGCGATGCCGTGGGAGCTGCCCAGCACGCGGGTCCACTGGCTGCGGTGGGTCGAGTTCGCGGTCTTTCACGTCGGCATCGCGGCCGCGATCGGCCTCACCTTCGTGATGCCGTACTGGCCGCACCTTGCCGGGGCACGCCCGGTGGTGCTGGCGTTTCAACTCGTCTTCGGCGCGGCGACCCTGGCCGCGCTCTCGCGGCTGTGGCGCCGGGTCGCGCGCCCGGAGCTCCGGCTCATTACCTCGCCCGACGACGTCTTCTCGCTGGCGCTGCTGGCCGCGTGGCTGGTGGCCGGCATCCTGGCGGCCCCGCAGCGCAGCGAGCCCTCGCTCGTCATGTTCTTCGGCCTGACCGCGTTCTTCCTCGTCTACGTCCCGTTCTCGAAGATCTCGCACTACGTCTACTGGCCGTTCATCCGGTACTACGTCGGCAGGCATCTCGGTCACCGTGGCGCCTATCCGACCAAGACCGTTCCCCGGCACGCATAGGAGCCCGGACGTGACCAGCGCCGCCGACCCGTCAGGCACCATCAGCATCGACACGTTCGTCGAAGGGTTCCACGAGAAGCTGACCCGGCAGGCCGTCCTGTCGTTCGCCAGTTGCGTCCACTGCGGACTCTGCACCGACTCGTGCCACTACTACCTCGCGACCGGCGACCCGGCGATGGCGCCGGCCCACAAGGTGGACCAGGTGCGGAAGCTGTTCAAGGCGGAGGTGGACTGGCTGGGGCGGCTGGCGCCGTGGTGGGTCGGGGGGCGGTCCGTCACCAGCGAGAGCCAGCTCCGGGAACTCCAGGACGTCGTCTTCGGTTCCTGCACCGCCTGCCGGCGCTGCACCTTCTCCTGCCCGTTCGGCGTGGACACCGGTCTGCTCATCCGGCTGGCCCGCGGCCTGCTCACCGCGCAGGGGATCGCGCCGGCCGGAGTCCTGGCGGTCAGCAAGGACCAGTGGGAAACCGGCAACCAGATGGCGATCTCCCAACAGGACTACCTCGAGACCCTCGAGTGGCTGCAGGACGAACTGCGGGGAGAGACCGGCGACCCGGAGGCGTCGATCCCGATCGACAAGCCGAACGCGGACGTCGTGTTCGTCGTCAACCCGCGTGAGATCAAGTACGCGCCGCTCTCGCTGCTCGCCGCCGCGAAGATCTTCCACGCCGCCGGCGAGAACTGGACGATGCCGTCGGTGGGTTGGGACAACACGAACTTCGGGCTGTTCTCGGGCGATGACGCGCTCGGGGCGCACATGGGCAAGCTCGCCTACGACCAGGTCATACGCCTCGGCGGGCGCAAGATGGTCGTCTCGGAGTGCGGCCACGGCTTCCGCGCCACCAAGTGGGAGGCGCCCAACTGGGCCGGCATGGATCTCCCGTTCCCCATCGAGAGCTTCCTCGAGACGATGGTCGAGTACGTCAACACCGGCCGCATCGCCCTCGATCCGTCGCGCAACCCCAAGCCGGTGACCTACCACGATCCGTGCAACCTGGCGCGGTCGGGGGGCATCACCGAGGAGCCGCGCTTCCTCCTCAAGCACGCGTGTCTCGACTTCCGCGAGATGACGCCGAACCGCCAGGAGAACTTCTGCTGCAGCGGCGGCGGCGGCGCGATGTCGATGTCGGAGTACACGCAGCGGCGCCTCAAGGTGGCCCGCGTGAAGGCCGATCAGATCACCGCCACGGGCGCAACGGCGGTCGCGACGGCCTGCCACAACTGCGTGGACGGGCTCACCGACCTGATCAAGCACTACAAGCTGAAGGTCCCCGTCCGCAATGTCTGCGAATACGTCGGGGATGCGCTCGTGGTCGAACGCCCGCACGTCGCCGGCCTCGACATGATGCCGGCGTCGGTTCGCGGGCGGACGGTCCTCGTCGTGGACGACGACCCGGACACGGTCGTCTATCTCACCGCGTTGCTCGAGGACCACGGCCTTCGCACGGTGAGGGCCCGGAATGGGTCCGAGGGGCTCCAGGCGGCGCGTCAGGAGCGTCCCGACGCGATCACGCTGGATATCGCGATGCCCGGGCGGTCCGGCATCGACGTCTTCACGCGGCTGCGGTCGAACCGGGAGCTGGCGTCCATCCCGGTGATCATCGTGACGGGGGCCATCGAGTTCCGCGAACTGGTGTACCACCGGAACGTTCCGCCGCCGGATGGATACGTCGAGAAGCCGGTCCGGCCCGAGCTCTTGTTGATGAGCGTTCGGAAGGTCCTCGAACTGCGTCACAGGGCCGCGGCGCCGCCGGCCGGGGACGGCCGGTGATGGACACTCCGACCGCGTCCGGCACGCAGGCGATCTGCCACACCTTCTTCGAGGAGGTGCCGTGCTACGTCACGGTCCAGGATCGCGAGTGGCGGATCCTCCACGCCAACCGCCGTTTCCGCGAGGACTTCGGCCCGCCGCCTGCAGGCACTCCCTGGCGCTGTTACCAGGTCTACAAGCACCGGGATGAACCCTGCCTCGCGTGCCCGGTCGCCGCGACGTTCGCCGACGGCCAGAGCCACTCCAGCGAGGAAGTGGCCACCACGCGCGCCGGCGAGCACAAGGAAGTGCTCGTGGTCACCGCGCCGGTTCGCGGTGAGAGCGGCGAGGTCGATCTCGTGATCGAGATGTCCACCGACATCACCGAGACCCGGCGCCTGCAGTCGCAGCTCGCCACACTGGGCATGATGGTCGGACAGATCGCGCACGACGTGAAGGGCGTGCTCACCGGCCTCGACGGCGGCGTCTACATGGTCACCACGGGCATGGAGCGGCAGGACCGCGGCAGGCTCGAGCAGGGCTGGGAGATGGTTCGCCGCAACGTGGGCAGGGTCCGGACGCTCGTGCTGGACATCCTGTACTACGCCAAGGAACGGGAGCTCGAGTACCGACTGGCCTCGCCGATCCGGATCGTCGAGGACCTCGTCAGCGTGTTCCAGGTCAGGGCGCGGGAGAGCGGCGTCGAGGTGCTGACCGATCTCGATCCCGCCGCGATTGCGTTCGAGGTGGACGTGCGGGCCGTGGAGGCGATGCTCACCAACCTGCTCAACAACGCGCTCGACGCCTGCCGCGCCGATCCGTCAGGGGAGGCCCGCCGTGTGTGCGTCGGCGTCCGGGACGAGGACGACCGCGTGGCGTTCGAGGTGTCTGACAACGGCGTGGGCATGGATCGCGAAACGCGCGAGCGGGCCTTCACGCCGTTCTTCTCGTCGAAGGGCGGAAAGGGAACGGGCCTCGGCCTCTACATCGCCCACCGGATCGCGACGCAGCACGGCGGCCGGATCGACCTCTCGTCGATGCTGGGCGACGGCACCACCTTCACGGTGCACCTGCCGAAAGGCCCGATGAAGTGCGGCTCCCGGCCGTGACAGTGGCCGGGGCCGAGGAGAGACGAGGGCCGCCCGGTGACCTGGGCGGCTCTCGAGCGCGTCGCTACATCCCCGCCGAGGACGTCCTGCCTGGCAGCGTGACGACGCCGAGTTGCTGCATCAGCGCCAGGGCGTCCCAGTTGTCGAACGACTCCTGGATCTTGTCGCCCACGAACCGGTGGATCGTGATCCCCGTGCCGTTCACCCGCTTCCCGGTCGGCGAGAGGCCCTCAAGCGGACCCCTGTGGGTCCCGCTGTAACGCCAGCGCACGACGACCTTGTCGCCGACAGAGAGCAGTTCATCGATGTCGAGCCGGCAGTCCGGGAACGCGGTCCGGTATTTCTTGACGCTGTTCCTGGCGGCCTCGAGGCCGCGCCCGGGGTCTAGCGCGTTGTGATTCACGTGATCGCTCGTGATCAGTTCGTCGAGCAGCTTGACGTTTCCCTTGGTCCACACATCGTCCATCAGGCGACGGACGGTCGTCTCGTTCTTCTCCGACATGACGCCTCCTTCGAGGGGCTGGCTTGATTGAGTGGACGCGCGGCGCGCGCGCCGCGCGCGGTTGAGAGGCAGACCCAGGGCCGGGCCGTTGCCGCGCGATGTCCTGCCTTGGATTGCCAGAGGGATCCGTTATAGCGCGGACGCTGTGCCGAGACCAGCGCTTTCGACGGCTGAGCAGCCCTTGTCCCTGTTGAGTTTTGCGGCTCATCCGCACGCGCGAATGCGACCGGCGCGCCGTCGGGACGGCGCGATCGCGGGGCTATAATCGGAATTGGGGAGGGCGCACAGCGTGGATGCGGGCGGCACGCGACCTGAGGTGGTGGCGGGGGCTCCGGTCAACCTGGCGGAACAGTTGTCCCGCAAGGTGGTCGGGCAGAGCGGAGCGCTGCACCGGATCGTCCCGTACTTCCAGATGTACCAGACGCGCCTCAATGCCGTGGACCGCCCGGCGGGCGTCTTTCTCCTGCTCGGGCCGAGCGGCACCGGGAAGACGAGGACCGTCGAAGCGCTCGCCGAGATCCTCCACGGCAGCGCGAAGCACCTGCTGAAGATCGACTGCGCCGAGTACCAGTCGGATCACGAGGTGGCGAAGCTGATTGGCGCGCCGCCCGGCTACATCGGGCACCGCGAGACCAAGCCGCTGCTCACGCAGGAGCGCCTTCTCGCGGCGGTCACACCGCAGTGCGACCTCGCGCTCGTGCTCTTCGACGAGATCGAGAAGGCGGCGCCGGCCTTCACCGCGCTGCTGCTCGGGCTGCTCGACCGCGCGACGCTGCGGCTCGGCGACAACACCTCGGTCAACTTCGAAAAGAGCTTCGTGTTCCTGACGAGCAACCTCGGCGCACGGGAGATGCTGAAGGCGGTCCAGCCGGACATCGGTTTCCAGGGGAGCGAGCGCCCCTCCACGGAGTTCGTCGCCGACCGACTGCAGACGATCGGGATCGCCGCCGTGCGGCGCCGGTTCTCACCGGAATTCGTCAACCGCATCGACGCCGTGATCACTTACCGGCCGCTGGACGCCGACGCGCTCGGCGCCATCCTCGACCACCACGTGGAGGAACTCCGGCAGCACGTGCGCACGCGCCTGGGCGACCGGTCGTTCGGCATCGAGGTGATGCCCGACGCGCGCAAGTTACTGCTCGACCGCGGCACCAGCGTGGAGTACGGCGCGCGCGAGCTGCGCCGCACGGTCCACCGCATGCTCACACAGCCGCTGGCGGCCCTCGTGGCCGACGGCACGGTGCCGCCGCGATCCATCGTCACCGTCGATCTCGCCGACGACGGAGCGTCGCTCGCCCTGCGGTCGGACGCCGCGCCGGCCGTGCCGGCCGACTCCGGCTCCCTGCGGCCGGTGGTGCTGGTGCTGGACGAGAATGCGCACCTGGCGAAATGGCTGGATCACGTCTGCGGCCTCGCCGGCGTCACGGCGCTCACGGCCGCGAGCGCGAAGGAAGCGCGCGACATCGTCGCGCGCTACCACGTGGACCTGGCGATCGTGGACCTCGTCCTTCCCGACGAAGACGGACTGTCCGTGCTGCGCGACCTGCTTGCAGCGGTCTCTGGCCTGGAGGTCGTGGTGACCACCGGCGGCGAGCTCTCCCCCGACGAGGCGGCGTTCTGCGAAGGCCACGGCTTCCCCGTGCTGCGAAAGCCCTTCCTCCCCGAAGACATCGTCGCCCTCGTGCGGGCCCGGGTCGCGCGCTCCGCGTCCGCGCTGGGCTAGCCGGATCAGCGCGACCGGCGCGGACAACTCGACGCTGCGGACCGGGCGGCGTCACGTAATTTTCTCTCGAGCGCCACAGAACGGACACCTCTGGATCGTTCCTCAGTACAGGAGCGACAAACACGCTCCCAGACTGAAGAGGTGAGATATGCGCAAGCGCCCACAGGGGTCGGAGCGGATTACTGGTCGCCACCGCCCGAAATGCCAGTTCTGTAACTGGACCGCCGAATAGCCTCTCGCCGAGAGGGCGATCAGATTCGTCATCGTCCGATAGCCAGTCAGATAATCCGCTCCGACCCCTGAAGCCTGAAGCGGGCGCTGTTCCGATTCGATTCGCCGCCTGTCGCAAAACGATGCGCCCATACGTCCAGGCGCCTCCATTTCGCCGCGGTCCTGCGTCGCGCGAGGTGGAACTCGGCTTGCAACGCCCGGTTCGGGCCATTCAACCGTCATTGTCCGGGGAAGGGCATCAACGCCGACGGCCGCGGCGCGTTCGTGGTGGCATGTACAGCCGCAGCCAACGGACACCCCGACCGGGCTTGTGTACACACTTCGCCGCGGAGAGTAGCAGCATGAGACCATTCCATTGGAATACCGCCGGCCGCTCGCTGGCAGCCGCCGGTCTGATCCTCCTGGCCGGTTCGCGCGTCCAGGCCGCCGACCTTTGCGTGGACGCCTCGGGGAAGAGCGGTTGCTCGACCACGATCGGCGCGGCGGTTGCGGCCGCCGCACCTTACGACGTGATTCGCGTGGAACAGGGCACCTACCACGAGAACGTCGTGATCGGGATGCCGCTGTCGCTCCTGGGCGACGGGGCGGAGAATACGATCATCGACGCCACCGGGCTGTTGAACGGCATCAACGTGGACGGCCGGAACAACCCCGGCCTGGCGCACGTCGTCGTCAGCGGCTTCACCGTGCAGAACGCCAACGCCCAGGGGATCGTGGTCACGAATGCCTCCGACGTCACGATCTCGAACAACCACGTCACGGGCAACGACAAGAGCCTCGACCCGGTGGGGCTGAAGTGTCCGCCGCTGCCGCCGTACTTCCAGGCCGGCGAGGGGTTCGATTGCGGGGAAGGCATCCACCTGAGCGGCGTGGATCACTCGGTCGTGGCGCATAACCTCGTGAACCACAACGCCGGCGGCATCCTGATCAGCGACGACACGGGCCCGAACCACGACAACCTGATCTCGGGGAACATCGTGCAGGACAACCCGTTCGACTGCGGGATCACGATTGCCTCACACCACTTCGCGCTCCCGCCACCCGTCCCGCCGTCGGTCCCGTCGGACGGCGTCTACCACATCATCGTCACGGGCAACACCTCGGCGCGGAATGGCCTGGTGTCGGGCGAGGGGGCTGGCGTCGGCATCTTCGCCGGGCCGCCAGGCGCGCAGAACAACGGCAACGTCGTGGCCAACAACGTCCTCACGGGCAATGCCCTGCCAGGGGTGGCGATGCACACGCACGCGCCGTTCCAGAGTCTGAACGATCACCTGATCGTCGGCAACCAGATCTCGGGCAACGGCCCGGACCCCGATCCCGGCACGACCGTTCCGACCGGCATTTCGATCTCCAGCCCGGTCGTCCCCGTGACGGGTATCGTGATCATCCAGAACGTCTTCAAGAACGAGGGGATCGACATTGGCGTGAACGTCGCCCCCGACTCGAGCATCCAGGCGCACTTCAACTCGCTGTTCGGCCCGGTCGGCATCGACAACCTCGGTGCAGGGTCGATCAGCGCGACCTCGAACTGGTGGAAGTGCTCCGGCGGCCCGGGTGCGAACGGCTGCTCAACCGCCGCCGGCAGCGGGATCTCGACCGTGCCCTGGCTGATGCGGCCATTCTGAGCGGCTGATCACTTTGCAGCCCGAATCGAGTTGACGCTCCGGGCGGGTCGCTGCGATGGCCGGCGTACCCGCCCGGCATGTGTCGGAGTCCGTCATGACGAGAAACCCGCAGCCTTCGCACGGACTTCCGGCGGGAAGTCGGACATCGGGGCGCGCGTCGCCCAACCGATCGCTTCCTCTCTCGACTTGACCTCGATCATCCAAAATTACGGTTGCACTCGAGAGGAGGTCGCAGGAGTTCCGACGAGTGTTTGGTATTGCGACGGTTGGTCCAGGTGGTGCTCTCGCCGGTTCCGCGAAAATGCTCGGGAAGAGCTGGGTCTCGGCACTGCACCGTGTAAAACCCGCCAAAGGCTGAGTTGGAATCCTCGTCAGTGGACAGCCAGGATCTCCAGTCGCCAGCAATGAATTCCTAACTTTCGGAACAATTCCGATCTCACTCCCAATCGGCACGGTCCTTGACAGTGGCTCCGGCAGCCGGCTACCGCTGAGCCTTGCCAACGGCCGGGCCGCGGCGGACCCGGTTTCGATTGCTCATTTCTTGCCCCATCTCCTCCAGCGAGTGTGATTGGCCGGCCTGACGTCGACATGACGTCGGCCCGCTGCCAGTCTCGACCGTCCGCGTCACCGACGACTGACTCTGCTGTTGCCGGCCTCAGCCGGCGCGAGGAACCGATGGCCGACTTCCACCAGGGCGGGGCAGTGGCGACGCTGCATCGGCTGGAGACCGGGAATCTCGAGAGCCTCGAGCGCGAACTCGCCGGGTACGCCAGAGAGCGCCCGATCGCGCTCGTGCTGCCGTGCCTGTTCGCCGAGTTCACGCGGCCGGCCATTCGGCACATCATCGAGGAGCTCGCTCACGTCGAGTACCTCGAGCAGGTCGTCGTCAGTCTGGGCCAGACGACCTCCGGCGATCTGCCGGTGGCGAGGCGTGCGTTCGCCCGACTGCCGCAGACGGTCAGCTTCATCTGGAACGACGGCCCGGCGATCCAGGCCCTCTACGGACTGCTCGGCGAGCACGGGCTGAACGCGGATCAGGACGGGAAGGGCCGATCATGCTGGATCGCCTACGGCTACCTGCTCTCGAAGCGGCGCTGCCAGGTGATTGCCTCGCACGACTGTGACATCACGACCTACAGCCGGGAACTGCTCGCCCGCCTCTGCTACCCGATCGTCCATCCGAGCCTCGGATTCGAATTCGCGAAGGGCTACTACCCTCGCGTCACCCGGACGTTGCACGGGCGCGTCACCCGGCTGTTCGTGACCCCACTCCTCAGGTCGCTCCAGAACATCGTCGGCCGGCTGCCGCTGCTGGCGTACCTCGACGGCTTTCGCTACGCGCTCTCCGGCGAGTTCGCCATGAGGCGCGAGCTGGCGCTGGTCAACCGGTTCCCCGGAAACTGGGGCCTCGAGATCGGCGTGCTCGCGGAGGTTTACCGGAACTGCGGGCCGGGGCGCATCTGCCAGACGGAGCTCTGCAGCACGTACGACCACAAGCACCAGGCCCTCGATCCCGGAGACCCGGAGAAGGGACTTCTCAGGATGTCCGTGGACATCGCCCGAACGCTGCTGCGCGCGCTGGCGACCGAGGGCGTCGTGTTCACCGCCGACCTGTGCCGCACGCTGGCGCTCCAGTATCAGCGGGCCGCCGACGACAGCATCAGGCAGTACCAGGCCGATGCGGCGATCAACGGGCTTTCGTTCGACCGACACCAAGAAGGCCTGACGGTCTCCGCGTTCGCGGACGGGCTCGCGATCGCGTGCCAGCGCCATCTCGAGGACCCGCGCGCGGGCGCCCCGTTTCCAGACTGGAACCGCGTCATCTCGGCGATCCCCGATTTCTTCGATCTCCTCGGCGACGCCGTCGACACCGACAGCGCTGTGACCGCCGCGGCATGAGGAAGGGTACATGAACAGCTCCGTGTTCCTCGTCGTCTTCACCGATCTCGACGGCACGCTGCTCGATCACGACACTCATTCGTTCGAGGCGGCCGCGGGTGCGCTCGACCTGCTCTCGCGGATGGGGATTCCGGTCGTCATCTCGTCGAGCCAGACGCAGGCCGAGATCGAGCGGTTGCAGGAGGAGATGCAGTTCCGTCACCCGTTCATCAGCGAGAACGGCGGCGGGCTGTTCATCCCCTCCGGCTACTTTCCCTTCCCGGTGCCCGGGCGGCGCGGGCCGAGCGGCAATCACGTGATCGCGTTCGGACGGCCGTACGGCGAGGTCGTGGCCGAGTTGCACTCGAGGGCGACGCGTGTCGGCATCCCGGTCTCCGGCTTCAGCGACATGTCGGCCGAGGATGTCGCGCGCGAGTGCGCGTTGCCGCTGCCGCGCGCGGTCCTGGCCAAGCAGCGGCAATACGACGAACCGTTTCGCATCCTCGACCCGGATCCCGAGGCGAGCGTGCGATTGTGCCGGGAACTCAGGCGGGGCAAGCTCCACTGCACCCGGGGCGGGCGCTTCCACCACGTGGCGGGCGCGGTCGGCAAGGGGCCGAGTGCGAGCATGCTGAAGGCGATGTACCGGCGCAGCGCAGCGCGCCCGGTTCTCACGGTCGGCCTCGGCGACGGCCTGAACGACGTCCCGCTCCTCCGCGAGGTGGACCTGCCCGTGATCGTGCAGAACCGCTCCGCTGGCGCCTTGGAACAGCTCCTCAGACACGTCCCCCGCGCGCGCGTCACCGACGGCGAAGGGCCCCGGGGGTGGGCCCAGGCGATTGACGACGTCATCCGGGCGGTGGGCTAGTGGCGGGCGCGGAGTGGATCGACGCGGGCCGTCACGGGGACACGACGAGCGGCATCGGTTCCCGCGTGGTTGCCATGAGGCGCCGGGAGGAAGTCCTGCCGCCCGAAGCGCTGCGACGCGTCCGCGACGTCGGGCATGCAGACATCGTCGTCGGCATCCCGAGCTGCAACAACGCCGCGACGATTGGCCACGTCGTCCGCGCCGTACACGCCGGGCTGACGAAGTACTTCCCGGGGCTGCGCTGCACGGTGCTGAATTCCGACGGGGGATCGCGCGACGAGACCCGAGAGGTCGTCCGGAGCACCCGCCTCGGCGACGCCGACCTCCTGCTGCTCTCGCACCCGCTCTTCCCCATCCACCGCCTCACCGTCCCCTACGACGGGATCCCGGGAAAGGGCAGTGCGTTCCGGTGCATCTTCCGCGCGGCCGAGTTGCTCGGTGCCCGCGCCTGCGCGGTGGTCGACTCCGACCTGCGCAGCATCACGCCCGAGTGGATGCAGCTTCTCATCGCCCCCATCCTCGAGCACGGGCTGGACTACGTGGCGCCGTACTACTTGCGCCACAAGTACGACGGGACGATTACCAACGCGTTCGTCTACCCGCTGACACGCAGCCTCTACGGCGTGCGGGTCCGCCAGCCAATCGGCGGGGACTTCGGGATCTCGGCGCGGCTCGCCTCTCACTATCTCACCAGGGAGGTGTGGGAAAGCGATGTCGCGCGGTACGGCATCGACGTCTGGATGACGACGACGGCCATCTGCGAGCGGTTCACGGTCTCGCAGGCTTTCCTCGGCGCGAAGATCCACGACGCGAAGGACCCCGGCGCGGATCTGGCTTCGATGCTCGTGCAGGTCCTCGGGACAATGTTCACGCTGATGGAGACGTACGAAGACGTCTGGGTTCCGCTCGAGGGCTCGAGCGAGGTTCCCCTGGTCGGCTTTCGGTTCGACGTGGGGCTCGAGCCGATCGCGGTGGATCGAGAGCGGATGATCAGGCACTTTCGCGGCGGCATGACGGACCTCAAGGCTATCTGGGAAATGGTGGTCAACCCATCGGACCTGGCGGAGCTGGAGAAGCTGGCGAGTGTGGAGGCGAGAGAGTTCCGCATTTCGCCGGACATCTGGGCGCGCGTGGTTTACGACCTCGCGTGCGCGTTCCATCACCGGGTCATGGACCGCGACCATCTGCTGCGGTCCAGCCTGCCCCTCTACATCGGGTGGGTCGCCTCGTTCGTGGAGGAAACGAGGGACAGCACCGCGGCCGACGTCGAGGCCAGGCTCGAACGCCTGTGTCTGGCGTTCGAGTCTCAGAAACGCTACTTGATTCGCCGGTGGTTCGCGGGGACGGCTGCGGCCTGACGGGCGGGCCGCCGGGTCCAGTTGCCGAGAGGAAGGAACGGGAGGAATGACATGGGCGATACGATCCGAACGGTGGTGGAGCAGGCCTGGCAGCAGTTCCAGGCGCAGATGGTGAGCGTGCTTCCCCACGTGATGGCGGCGCTGATCGTCCTCGCGGTCGGCATCGTGTTCGGCGCCATCGTCAACCGCGTGGCCGCATGGCTGCTGAAAGCCAGCCAGTTCGATCGACGGTTCCTGCGACTGGGACTATTCGCGTTCCTCGAGAGGATCGGCATCTCGAGCAGTTCCGCGTTCGCGGCGCGCGTGTTGCAGGGGGCGATCGTATTCGTGGCGGCGATCTTCGCGCTCTATGCACTCGATGCCCGGCTGGCGTCCGACCTGGCGGAGCGCTTCCTGCTCTACCTGCCGCACCTGCTCGTCGGCCTCGTGATCCTGGGAGCCGGGGCGATCCTCGCGAGGTTCCTCGCCCGCAGCGTCCTCATTGCCGCCGTGAACAACGAGATGCGGGCGGGGCGCCTGCTGAGCGGGCTGACGAGAACCGGCGTGATGGTCGTGGCCGTGGCTGTCGCGTGCGAGCACCTGGGGATCGGGCGAGCGACCGTCCAGACCGGGTTCGCCATCCTCTTCGGGGGCGTGACCGTGGCCGCAGCCATCGCGGTCGGCTTCGGAACCCAGGACGTGGTGCGGCGCTGGCTGGCCGGGCTGCTCGAGCCATCCAAGCGGGAGGACGGCGGGGACACGATTCACCACTGGTGACGCGGACGGCGTTTCACCTCGGCCCGCAGGCCGGCGCGGCCGGCGGTGTCCACGCGGGCAGCGCGGCGAGGCCGGCGCGCGCGAGCGTCGTCTTCAACTCCGCGACGGATGTGCTCTCGAGTCGCCGCAGGCCGTCGAGCGCGGTGTCGATGGTCCGGCACGGGCCGTCAACGCCGGCGATCACGCTCGAAGTGGGCTGGACGTCGCCCACGAGCATGTCGTTGAGCCGGCGGCCGAGGTCTCGGTGGGCGGCGCCGAAGCCCCCGGGTCCGTTCGCCAGCGGCGTCAGTGCCGCGTCGAGCGTCTTTACCGCCGCCGCGATCTCCGCGCCCGCCGCGGAGTTGGCGGCTTCCGAGGCCCTCGCCGACAGCGCGGAACGCAACTGCTGGATGTAGGTGAATACCTCGTACGTCGCGGTGATGCCCGCGACCATTCGTTGCTGCAGGTGGAATTGCGCCGCGAGCGCTGCGGCGGGAACCGGCACGCGCGGATCCGGGACGACCGTGATCGTCTGCGTATAGCTCCGCCCGTCCACCGTCAGCTTCGCGGTGTAGATGCCTGGCACCACCATCGGTCCGACCAGCGTCGACCGGGGCGTCTGGCCGGGAAGCGCATGCCAGCTCAGCGTGTATTCCCGATAGTCGAGCAGGTTGCCGGTGTAGCCGTAGTTCAACGTCGGCGGGTCGGGATAGCGGAGGTCCCACGCGACGCGGTGCATGCCCGCGGTCGTGGGGAGGACCAGCGGCGGCGCCAGCCAGTAGTCGGGCACGTTCGCCATGCTGGTGTCCGGCGGCGGCGCGACGCTCGAGTACTCGCGTATGAGGCGGCCGGCGGCATCGCTGATCGTCAGCTTGATGGCGCCTCTCGCCGGTGAGGCCAGGTAGTAGTCGAGGATCGCTCCCTCGGGCGGGTTGTCCCCGACCTTCATTTCCGGCGGCAGCGGCGTGTCCTGCGTGTTGTCCCAGCGCGCGCGCGACGCCGGCTCGGGCCGGAACAGGAACACCGGCGCCTTCGATGCCAGCGCGGCCCGTACCTGCCGCAACGGCGACACGTCGTCGAGGATCCAGAAGCCGCGTCCGTATGTCGAGATCACGAGGTCGCTGCCGTGGACGGTCATGTCGCTCACGACCGTCGCCGGCAGATTGAGCTGCAATGACTGCCAATGGTCGCCGCGGTCGAACGAGACCCACGCGCTCGTAACGGTGCCGGCGTACAGCAGCGCCGGATCGACCGGATCCTCGCGCACGACCCGCACCACCTCGCCGTCGGTCAGCCCGACGGAGATTTCCTGCCAGGCCTGGCCGTAGTCACTTGTGCGGTAGATGTGCGGATGCGTGTCGCGTGACAGCAGGGCGACGTACGCGGTCCCCGCGTGCGCGTGCGACGCGTCGATGACGTTGATGGCGGCGGGCGGCAGCTTCGGCGGCGTCACGTTCGTCCACGTCTTGCCGCCGTCGCGCGTGACGTGGATCAGGCCGGTGCTCGTGCCGACCCAGATCACCCCGGCCGCGATCGGCGACGGGGCCAGCGACTGAATCGATCCGCCCGGCGCAGGGGCGCCAACGCCCCCGGCGGCTCCGGCCGGAGTGGGTGGTGCCGGCGCGCCCGGCGGGGCGGCGAGGTCGGGGCTGATGACGCGCCACGTCTGTCCTCGATCGCTCGAGGCGAGGACGTGCTGCGCGGCCATGTACAGCGTGTGCGGATCCTGCGGCGAGAAGGCGAGCGGCGGCGCGCCGCCGAAGCGCTCGTCCGGCGCCGGCTGGTACAGCACCACGACCTGGCCGGTCGAGCGATCGTAGCGGCGCATCACGTGATACCAGCCCTGTGTGTAGAAGTAGCGCTTGTCGAGCGGATCGGCGATGAGGAATCCGTTTTCGAACCCGCCGGCCGGGAACCAGTCATTCGGCCGGATCTCGCCGAAGTCGCTGCGGCTGGCGACGCAGGCCGTCCCGGAATCCTGCTGCGGGCCGCACACGTGGTACGGGAAATCGTAGTCGGTCGAGACCCGGTAGAACTGGCCGTTCGGCAACCCGTAATACGGCGTGAACGACTCGCCGCCGTCCACCGAGATCGCCGCGCCCTGATCGACGCCGGCGAGCATCCGTTTCGAGTTCGTGGGATCGATCCAGAGGAAACGCGGGTCGGCCCCGCTCGGCGCCCCCCAGAACGCTGCGACGTGACGCCCGCCGTCGGTTGAGCGATACAGCGCTGTTCCCGTGAGGTAGACGACGTCGGGATTCTGCGGATCCGCGTAGATCTTGCCGCCCGCGCTCGCGAGCTGGCGCGTGCCGAGCGTCCACGTCTCCCCCCCGTCGTCGGACCGGTACAACCCGCGGCTTCCCCCGCCACGGGCGCCGCCCGCACCCGCCACCGCGTACAGCCGACGACCGTGCGTGCCCGAGGCGACCGTGAATGCAGAGATGCGCGCGCCGTCAGGCAGGCCGCCGCTGCCCACCGGTTGCCAGGTAACGCCGCCGTCACGGGACCTGTAGGCACCAGTGCCCGAGGCGCTGCCCGCCTGCGGCGGCATCGCCGCCCCTCCGCCAGCGAGCAGCGCATAGACCACCTGCGAATCGCCGTAGTCCCCGTACACGTCGGACGCGCCGGACGATCCGTCCGCCGGCAGCACGCGGGTCCAGGCTCGGCCGCCGTCGGTCGATCGGTACACGCCGCGCTCTGCGGCGTCCGCGGTCCCGGCAGGGGCGGCACCCATGCCGCGCGCGCCCGCCGCTCCCGCGCCGCGCCCGGCCCCGCCGGGTCCCGCGCCGCGCGGCCCCTGGGCGGCGACGATCACGTTGTCGGCATTGCGCGGGTCAACGACGATGCCACCGATGTACTGCGAGCGCGGCAGTCCGACGTTCGTCCAACTCTTGCCCCCGTCGATCGATTTGTAAACGCCCTTGCCGATCGAGAACGCCCAGCCGGACTGATTGCCGGTCCCGACGTACACGGTCTTCGGATCGGACGGCGCGACGGCGACGGCACCAACCGACGCAACGTGTACAGCGTCGAAGATCGGCTTCCACGTCGTGCCGGCGTTGGTCGTCTTCCACACGCCGCCTTCCGGCAGGCCGACGTAGTAGGTCGTCGGATCGCCGGGGACGCCCGCGGGCGCCGATACATACCCGGAGCGAGGCGGTCCGATCGAGCGCCAATGCAGTTCGGCGAACAGGGACGGCTCCACCTGCTGCGCGCGCGCCGTAGCGAGCGCCAGGACGACAACGGCGGCCAGGATCAGGATGGTCACGGGGCGAGCGGCGTCCGAACCACCACCGGTTGTGCGAGCGGATATATGGCGCATAGCGGCTCCTCACGGGTCACAGGGGTCGGGCACGTCCACTTCCGACGCGCGGGATGGTAGCACGCCTCGATGGAGGCGTGGATGGATGGGTCGGGGCCGCCCCGTCAACGGCCCGCGAGGGTCAGCCGGAATGCGACCATTTCGCGATCGTTGCGAACCAGCAGAACGTCGCCGGCCAGCACCGGGTGGTTCCATGTCTTGCCCTCGATCGCCGGGAACCTCGCCAGCTCGGTGAACTGGTCGGGCGCCGCCTTCACGAGCGCCAGTTCCCCCTCCTCGGACAGCACCAGCAGCACGTTCTGGTCGGGCAACAGGACGAGCTGGCCGTGACCGTACCGCCCGCCCTTCCATGCGCGCTTGCCATCCTCGAGGCCGATGCACGCCAGGATGCCGCCGTCGAATCCAAAGGCATGACCCTCGTGCACGACGAAGTCGTTGAAGTAGGGCTTCAGGCCGACCGACGTCCAGCGCTCTTTGACGGTCCATCCGCCGGGGCCGTGCGCAACCGCGATGCGCCGGATGCCGCTGCTCTCGCTGACGCTGAGCAGGACGTCGCCATCCGCAGTCCGGGCTGGCTGCACGATGGGAACGCCTGGCCACGGGTGCTCCCAGAGCGGCGTGCCGTCGGCCAGCGCGACGCTCTTCGCGCCGGCTTCGCTCATCAGGAGGACCTGGGCCACGCCGTCGATCGTGAACAGCTGCGGCGAACTGTAGCTCGCGCCGCCTGCCGGTCCGACCCAGCGCGGATGGCCGTTGACGAGGTCGTAGACGACGAGGGTGCCGGCGACGGCGACGATGACAACGTCGTCAACCACGAGCGGCGAACCGGCGAAGCCCCAGCCGGGGATCGTCGCGCGGGCGTCGGAGGCCGCGTTGCGCGACCACACGACGGCCCCCGTGGCGGCGTCGAGCACGTTCAGGATTCCCGTCGCGCCGAGCGCGTACACGCGACCGTTGCTGACGGTCGGCGTCGCGCGCGGACCGGCGCCGCCGTTCGATTCCCAGAATCGGGCCGCGTCGCGGTGTCTCCACACCGGCTCGCCGGTGGCCACGTTGTAGGAGGCGACGACCTCACGGTCACCGCGCTGCTCCTGGGTGTAGAGGAGGTTGCCGCGAACCGCGAACGACGACCAGCCCGGACCGATGGGACGGCGCCACAGCTCGACGGGCGGCGACTTGGCCCAGTCGGTCTCGATCCGCACGCCGCGAGCGATGCCGTCGCGCTCAGGCCCGCGAAAGCCGGGCCATCCGTCTCCGGTCGTGACGGCTGCCGCGGTCGCCGGTCCCGTCACGGATGCTGCGGGAGCCGAGGGAAGTGCCGCGGGCTGAGCGCCGGGCGGGGCCGCAAGCCCTTTCCCGGGCGTCTCCGCTGCTGCCGGCGCCGATGGGGCTGCCGCCGGCAGCGCCGCCGGTTCGTCTGCAGTTCGAGCCAGGAGCCGTTCTTCGGGAGTCGGTGTCCACCGCCAACGGAATTCAGACCCGGCGTCGCCGGTCACCCCTTCGGTCCGTACGAGCGTCCACACCGCGCCCGCGAGCAGGATGGCCACCACCATCGAGGCGCGCCGAGGTCCGGCCGGGAGGCGACGGCTGCCCACTGCCCACGCGACGAGGGCGAGGGTCAGGACGGGGATTGCGTAGATGAAGAAGAGCAACCCCATCATCCCGGTCCTGACCGACTCGTGGAGGAAGGCCCGCGGCGCGGCCAGCGCCGCGACCATCAGGAGGATCGCGCCCCAGCGCTCGAACCGAGGCGCCCGGCTGAAAAACGCCCACCACGCGACGACAACCAACAGGCCGACAAGTTCGCCAAGCACGGCGAGGTCCACGGTGCCTGGCACGACCGCGGGCAGGCCGAATCTGACCAGCCACTGGAGCGCAACGGCGACCACGCCGGGCCAGAGCCGGAGCGGCTTCTGCAAGACTGGTTCGTCGGTCTGCGTGTTGGCCATACCTCAAACGAGACGCTCCGCACGACCCGTTTGTTCCCGGACAAGCCCGCCGTGCCGGCCTACTCCTTGTAGAAGTAGGCGCCGGCGACGGCAGCCACCAGTATTTCGCCGAGTCCCCAGACGCAGGCCACGACCATCATGCGGACCGGGAACATGCCCATCACCGTCATGCCGATGCTGCCGTAGAGATACGAGAAGAACCAGACGGCGGCCCCGGCGCACAGCGCGGTTGTCGCGCCAGGTTCGTACCGCGGACGGATCGCTGCGTACAGCCAGATCGTCACGATCCCGAGCGCGAACGCCAATGCGGTGAAGATGCCGATCGCTGCGCCGCCGACCGGCGGCAGGTTCAGACGGGCCATCGCCGAGTTCATGTCGGCGCCCAGAACCACCATGTTGAGAATGAACTCGCCCACGTTGATCACGAGGCCAGCGACGAGTCCGCCGATGACAACCCGCGCCGTGTTGATGCCACGCACGTTGCACCTCCTCGAAGCCGCGTTCATTGAGTCACGTTTTCGCAACCCGCCGCACGGCCGGATTATCCGCGTGTTGCCCGGCCGCAACAAGCGATTCCTGTGGCCGGTGACGCAAGCCTGTCGATGCAAGCCTCCGCGTTGCCGCTCACTCGGTGTAGAATGCGCCCCCAGTTGGCCCCTCTTCCTCCACCGACGCCGTCCCCGTACAAGAGGATTCCATGCGACATCGACAATTGGCCGTCAGCCTGGCGCTCCTTCTCGCTTTCGTCGCCGCTCACGCGACGGCCCAGGAACCGCGCGCCGGGCAGAACCCGGCGCCGCAAGCCGCACGCCCCGCACAGGTGCGACCCGCACCGACACTCCCGGCCTCCGAAGGTCCGCCGGAATACGGACCCGCCAAAGGCACGCTCGTGATCGTCGGCGGCGGCGCGACCGAGGGCACCGGCATCGTCGAGAAGTTCATCGCATTGGCTGGCGGGCTCGACAAGCGGTTCATCATCGTGCCCACGGCCGGCGGCAACAAGAACCCGGATGGCACGCTCAAGGTCTACAAGGAAGAACAGGTTGTCGCGTCCTGGCTGAAGCGCGGCGTGAAGAACGTGAAGATGCTTCACACGCACGATCCGAAGGTGGCGGACACCGAGGAGTTCGTGAAGGACCTGCGGCTGGCCGATGCCGTGTGGTTCGACGGCGGGCGGCAGTGGAACATCGTGGACTCCTACGCCGGGACGCTGACCTTCAAGGAATTCCACAAGGTGCTCGAGCGAGGCGGGGTGATCGGCGGAAGTTCCGCGGGGGCGACCATCCAGGGCGACTACCTGGTCCGCGGAGCCGTTGCGGGGGCCCAGATCATGCTGACGCCCGAGAAGGAGCACGAGCACGGCTTCGCGTTCCTCCGCCGGTCGGCCATCGACCAGCACATCAACACGCGGCTGCGGTGGGACGACCTCGTCGAGGTGATCCAGAAGATGCCGACGCTGCTCGGCATCGGTCTCTCGGAAGGCACCGCGATCATCGTCAAGGGGGATCAGTTCGAGGTCATGGGCAAGTGGAAGGTGGCGATCCACGACAACACGCGTTTGTACCAGCCCTGGGAGAAGCCCTATTACGTGCTCTCGGCGGGAGACGTCTACGACATGAAGGCGAGGCGGGTCATCAAGCTCGGCACCGGGGCGACACCCGGTCGGCCGGCGCAGGCGCCGGAACAGATCGAGAAGTGAATGGCGGGCCCAGGCAAATGGGAGGTGCCGCAACGCTTCCCGGAAGACTACGCAGCACGAGGGCCGGCGGGGGTCAATCCTCGGGCGCCTCGCCGGCCGGCGCCATCTTCACCAGTCGGGGATCGAAGCGCGCGAGCGTGTCCACCAGCGAGCGCTGCGCCGCCATGACCTCCTCGATGTCCTTGTAGGCCATCGGCACTTCGTCGAGGCCCGCCGACAGCAGCTTCACGCGGCGCTCGCGCAGGACCCGCTGCGCGTCGGCCCAGGTGAATTCCTTCCTGGCCCTGGTCCGGCTCATCTTCCGCCCCGCGCCGTGCGAGGCCGACAGCAGCGACGCCTCCGACCCTCTGCCGCGGACCACGTAGCCGGGCGCCGCCATCGAGCCGGGAATGATGCCGACGACGTCCCTGCCAGCCGGCGTCGCGCCCTTGCGATGGACGATCACCTCGCGTTCGCGCCCGCCGGGCAGCACGTGGCGCTCGCGCCACGCGAAGTTGTGGTGGTTCTCGATGTCCAGCAGCACCTCCGCACCGAGCGCGCCCGCGATGTGCTTGTGGATCAGTTGGTGATTCGCGGCGGCGTATCGCCCCATCATCTCCATCGACGCCCAGTACTCCTGCCCCTCTTCGCTGTCCAGGTCCAGCCACGCGAGGTGCGACAGTTCGTTCGGCAGCTCCGGATGCGCCTCGCGGGCGACGCGGCTGAAATGCTGCGCGATCGCGTTGCCCGTGCCGCGGCTTCCGGAGTGGCTCAGCAGCGCGAGATACTGCCCGGTCTCGAGGCCCACCGTCCGGTCGAGCACCGTGAGCACGCCGAACTCGACGAAGTGATTCCCGCTGCCGCTCGTGCCGAGCTGCGACCAGGCGCGGTCCCTGAGGCCGGCGGTGATGCTCGAGAAGCCCCAGTCTTCGTCCATCACGGCGTGATGCCGGCGGCTGCGGAAGGTCGCGCCGACGCCGAAGCGGGTCTCGCTCTCGATCGCCGAGATGAGCTCCCGCGTGCGCGCCTCGAGGTCGCTCACCGGCCGGTCGAGCACCGACATCTTCATCCGGCACGCGATGTCCACGCCCACGGCGAAGGGGATGACCGCGTTGTCGGTGGCGAGGACGCCGCCGATCGGCAGGCCGTAGCCCTGGTGCGCATCCGGCATCAAGGCGCCGGCCACTGCCACCGGCAACTGGCAGGCGTTGCGCATCTGCTGCAGCGCGCCCTCCTCGAGCCCCTGGCCGAAGATCTGGCACGGCGCGGGGGTGTCGCGCCCGATGAACGAGGGGCGGCTGGCGCGAGTCTCGATCACGAGCCTCGCCAGCCCGCCCCACAGGGGGTGTTCCGCGAAGTCGGCCGGGGTGTGGGCCAGGACCCGCAGATCGCGCCCAATGTCGCGGTCGTCGCGCCCCGCGGCCCGGCCCGCCTTCATCGCGGCGTGTGCGGCATCCACGCAGCCGCGCGGGATCCCCAACTTGATGACGTCCTTGGTCCTCATTGCCCCACCTCGATCCACGGATAAGCAGGCCTGAAGGCCTGCTCCGACCGATGATACTCGGCAGAACTGTCATTGCAGGCAGAACCGTCTCTGATAAGCAGGCCTGAAGGCCTGCTCCGACCGATGATCCTCGGCAGAACTGTCCTTGCAGGCAGCAGGGTCCCTGATAAGCAGGCCTGAAGGCCTGCT
>Ga0209048_10001812_pt1 | contig 21584 bp, 23 predicted proteins | sample FrelakmetCRP12CR_FD_187146 | JGI IMG/M metagenome (GOLD analysis project Ga0209048, IMG submission 187146) | Freshwater lake sediment microbial communities from the University of Notre Dame, USA, for methane emissions studies - CRP12 CR (SPAdes)... | ecosystem: Environmental > Aquatic >... | reverse complement strand
AACGCGCAGCGATTCGATCCCGCCGGCCGCCAGCGCGAGCAGCTCGTCCAGGTGCGCGCGAGAGAGCGGCGTCCGCTCGGCCGTGGCCTGCACCTCGACGAGCCCTCCGTCGCCGGTCATGACGACGTTGGCGTCGACCTCGGCCGCCGAGTCCTCGGGGTAGTCGAGGTCGAGCAGCGGCACGCCGTCGACGATTCCGCACGAGACGGCAGCCACGGTTCCGGTCAACGGGGAGCGATCGAGTAGGCCCTCGGAGATGAGCCGCTCACAGGCGAGGCGGAGCGCGACCATGCCCCCCGTGATCGAGGCGCAGCGCGTACCGCCGTCGGCCTGCAGCACGTCGCAGTCGATGTAGATCGTGCGCTCGCCGAGGGCCGCGAAGTCGACCACGCCACGGAGCGAGCGGCCGATCAGGCGCTGGATCTCGACCGTCCGGCCGTCAGGGCGTCCCTTCGTCACGTCGCGCTGCTTGCGCTCTCCGGTCGACGCCGGGAGCATCCCGTACTCGGCCGTGACCCAACCGCGCCCCTTGCCGACCATCCAGCGCGGCACGCTCGTCTGCACCGAGGCGGTGCAGACCACGCGCGTCTCACCCATCGAGATCAGCGCCGAGCCGGTGGCCGTGCGCACGAACCCGGCCTCGATCGTCGCCGGCCGCACGTCGCTGGGCGAGCGTCCGTAGCTGCGCGTCGAGCCCGTGGCCGTCTCGGTCATGGCGTCACCTTAGAGGCCGAGGTCAGATCGACGTGCTCGACCTCGCCCAGCGGCATCTGCAGGAATCGTGTTCCGAGCGCGCGGAAGGACTCCACGTCCCCGGTGCAGCGGAAGCGGTAGTCACCCTCGTGCTCGCGCGGGTTCAGCAGCCCGCGCGCCGCCAGCGCCCGCTCCACGCCGCGGGCCACGCCGGTGCCCGAGGTCATGAGCTCCACGCCGCGACCGAGCATGCGCTGGAGCAGCGGGGCGACGAGCGGATAGTGCGTGCAACCGAGGATCACGGTGTCGACCTGCGCCGCGCGCAGCGGCGCGCAGTAGCCTCGCACCGTCTCGACGACACCGTCGTCGAACGGGGATCCGCTCTGGATGATCGGCGCCAGGTCGGGACAGGACACGCTCTCGAGGTGGACATGCGGGTCCGCGGAGCGGACGGCACGCTCGTACGCCCCGCTGGCGACCGTGGCGGGCGTCGCCAGCAGGCCGATCCGCCCGGTTCGGCTGCCGGCCACGGCCAGCTGCGTCGAGGCGGACACGACGCCGATCACGTCGATCTCGGCGCCGACCGCGTTCAGGTGCTCCTCGATCGCCCCGAGCGCCGCCGAGCTGGCCGCGTTGCAGGCGACGACGAGCAGCTTCACGTCGCGCTGGAGCAGATGCTCGGTGATCTCCAGCGAGAAGGCCTGGAGCTCGCTCTGCGTGCGGTCTCCGTACGGAAAACGGGCGGTGTCGCCGAGATACACGTAGTCCTCGGTGGGCAGCGAGACGAGCAGCTCGTGCAGCACGGTCAGCCCGCCCACTCCCGAATCGAACACGGCGACGGGTTGCTCGGCGAGCGTGGACACGATCGTGATGGTGTCAGAGCAGGCGGTCTCCACGGGGGCCGGCGGGTACGCTCGCCGGCGGATGCGAGCGCTGCTGGTGACGAACATGTACCCGAGCCCGGAGCGCCCGGCGCTCGGGAGCTTCGTCCGCGATCAGGTGCGGGCGCTGCGCCGGATCGACGGGATCGACCTGGAGCTGTTCTCGTTCGCGCCCGGCAGCCCCGGGGCGTACGGCGCCGCGGCGGTGGCACTGCGCCGCCGCCACGGCCGGGAGCGATTTGACGTCGTGCACGCTCATTTCGGGCTGACGGCGTGGCCGGCGCTCGCAGCGCGTGCGCGGGTCCACGCGGTGACGCTGCACGGCACAGAGCTCTCGCACCCGCGCTCCCGGGTGATCACCGCCGCGGCGCTCCCGTTCATGGATCTCGTGGCCGTCGTGTCCGAGCCGCTGGCGCGGCTCGTGCCCCGCCGCGCGGTCCGCGGCCAGACGGCGGTGCTCCCCTGCGGTGTCGCCCTCGACCGGTTCCGGCCGATAGCGCGGACCGAGGCCCGCGAGGCGCTCGGCCTGCGGCCCGAGGGCCCGTACCTGCTGTTCGGAGCCGATCCCGCCCGCCCGGAGAAGCGCCACGACCGCGCGCTCGCGGTGGCCGGGGACGTCCCCCTGCTGACGCTCGGGGCCGTCGAGCCGGACGACGTGCCGCTGTGGGTCAACGCGGCCAATGCGGTCCTGGTCCCCTCCGAGCGGGAGGGCTTCGGACTGGCGGTGCTCGAGGCCCTCGCCTGCAACGTCCCGGTGCTCGCCACGCCGGTGGGAATCGCGCCCGAGGTGCTCGCGGGAGTCGCCGGTGCACACTGCGGCCCGTTCGACGCCGCCCGCTGGCGCGCGGCCCTCGCGCCGCACCTCGCCGAGCCGGATCCGCGGATCGAGGGCCGGGGCCGCGCCGAGCCGTTCTCGGCCGACGAGATGGCCCGTCGCGTGGTCGCCGCGTGGGGGTCACTGGTGTGAAACGTGCCGCTGGGGGCGCGCCCTGGACGGCGAGGCATCGATCCGGGAGCTGCGCGAGGCCGGGATCGGCGGCGCGTTCGCTCGAAGCCGACCAGGAATGGTGCACCGAATGCGGCGCGGCGCGGATGCTGATCCACCGGCCGCCCGACTGGCGCGTCCCGGGACGCCCGCGAGCTCAGCTGCGGCGACCAGCTTCCCGGACTGGCCGGTGGGGCTCGGAGGCTGGACCGTGGTCCTGGCGGTGAACCGGAATCAGGCGGCGGCGGCGACGGCGACCCGGCTGGCGAGCTCCGGAATCAGCGTCGGGGCGCTCGACTCCACGCAGCATCCGAAGATGCCGCCCGGCTACTGGGTCGTGTTCTCCGGCCGCTACCCGACCCCGGTCGAGGCGATGCCCGCGGCGCTGCGGCTGCGGGCGGCCGGCAACCGGTATGCCCACGCGCGCATCGTCGCCCCGCCGGGCGGCTGAACGTCGCGCTCAGTCCACGGCCTCGCCGTTGGCCGTCAGCGTGACGTCGATGTTGCCGCGCGTGGCGTTCGAGTACGGGCAGACCGCATGGGCAGCGCTGACGATGCTCTTCGCCTGACTGCGATCATCGAGCCCGGGCATGGTCACGTCGAGCCCGACGGCGAGTGCGAATCCGCGCTGCTCGGTGGGCAGCAGGCTCACGTGACTGTCGACCGACACCTCGCCGAGCTCCACCTTCTCGCGCCGCGCGATCACCGCGAGAGCGCTCTCGAAGCAGGACGCGAAACCGACCGCGAACAGCTGCTCGGGGTTCGTCCCCGCTCCATCGCCGCCCAGTTCCTTGGGTAGGCGAAGGTGCACGTCCAGCACGCCGTCGCTCGTCCGTCCGTGCCCGTCTGCGCGTCCGCCGGTGACGGTCGCTTCTGCGGTATAGAGCACCTTGGCCACAGTTCCTCCCACGTTCGAAGCAGCTGGTCGCGACAGCCTACCGAGGCGCCCACCCCGGCCCGCTCAGCCGCGGAGCGCCCGCAGCGCGTTCACGATCACGGCCAGGTCGATCACTTCCTGGAACAGGGCGCCGGCGACCGGGGGCAGATAGCCCGCGGCCGCCACGAACATCGCGGCGATGCTCAGGCCCATGCCGGCCAGCACGCTCTGGCGGGCGATCGACAACGAGCGGCGGCCGATGTGGATGGCGTCCGCGACGCGATCGATGCGGTCGACGGTGATCACGGCGTCGGCGGTCTCCGAGGAGACGGTTGCCCCGGCTGGGCCCATCGCGATGCCGATGTCGGCGAGCGCCAGCGCGGGGGCGTCGTTGATGCCGTCCCCGACCATCACCACCGGCCCGAGCTCGGGGTCGGCCCGGACACTGCGGACGACCTCGAGCTTGTCCTCCGGCGAGAGATCCGCGTACACGCGGTCGACGCCGAGCTCGTGGCCGATCCGCTCGGCCACCGAGCGGCGGTCGCCGGACACCATCGCCACGTGGCGCACGCCCTCCTGTTTCAGACGCTCGACGATCCGATCGGCGTCGGGCCGCAGCTCATCGGCGAGCACGATCAGGCCGGCGACGTGCCCGTCGATGGCCACCAGCGCGTGCGCCTCGCCCGAGCCCCGTCCCGTCATCAGACTGGCGAAGGCGACCTCGTCCGCCGGCACGCCGGCGCCGCGCAAGAAGGTCCGGCTGCCGATCACGACGCTGCGCCCCAAGACCTCTCCGCTGATCCCCTGGCCCGGCTCCTCGCGCACCTGCGCCGGGGCCGAGAGGGCGAGACCCTCGTCCGCCGCCGAGCGCACGAGCGCCTCGCCGAGGACGTGGGCCGACATGCGGTCGACCGAGGCGGCGAGCCGCAGCAGCTCGCCCTGCTCCACACCGTCGCGGGTGAAGATGTCGCGCACCTCCGGCGTGCCGACGGTGAGCGTGCCGGTCTTGTCGAACAGCACCGTCCTGGCCTGCCCGAGGGTCTCGATCGCCCCGGCGCCCTTGACGATCACGCCGAACCGCGCGGCCCGCGAGAGTCCGGACACGAGCGCGATCGGCGCGGCCAGGATCAGCGGGCAGGGAGTGGCCACGACGACAACCGCGAGCGCCCGCACGGCGTCGCCGCTGACCGCCCACGCCGCGCCCGCCAGCAGCAGCGTCGCGGGCAGGAAGAAGCCCGCGTAACGGTCGGCCATGCGCACGAACGGGGCCCGATCGGTCTGCGCCTGGCGGACGAGCCGCACGAGCGCGGCGTAGGCGCTCTCGGCGGCCGGGCGGCTGGCGCGAACGTCGAACGGCGCGCCGGCGTTGGCGGCGCCGCTGAGCACCGGCATCCCGGCGCCGACCGTGACCGGCAACGGCTCGCCGCTCAGCGTGCTGGTGTCGATCACCCCCTCGTTGCTGACCAGCGTGCCGTCCACGGGGATCACCTCGCCGTTGCGGACGAGCACGATGTCGCCGACCTGAACGCGCTCGACCGGCACCTCCTCGATCCGGTCGTCACGGCGCAGGTGTGCGACCTTTGGGGCGCGCTGCACCAGCGCGGTCAGCTCACGCCGGGCGCGCGTCGAGGCGATGTCCTCGAGCGCCGAGCCGCCGGAGAACATCACGCCGACCACGATGCCGGCGAGCTCCTGCCCGAGTGCCAGCGACCCCAGCATCGCCACCAGCGCGATCGTGTCCACGCCCATGTGGTGCTCGACCACGATCGTGCGGCCGACCTCGACCGCGAGCTCGGCGGACAGCAGGGCCACGGCCCCCGCCCACACGTCGTTGCCCGCCGAGCTCGCCCCGGCGAGGTGGAGCAGACCCCCGATCACGAGCGACGTGAGCGCGATCGCGAGGCTGACGCGGGCACGGTGCTCCAGGAGCCAGGTGCGGGCCACCGCGCGAGCATCACCCGCCAAGGCGTGACCGTCATCCGTGGCGAGCCACCGCCCGACCGCGGGAATCCCGCAACGCCACTGCACCGCCGGAGCGGCTTTACTGCCGGGTCCATGCCCGAGCCCAGTGTGCTGATCTGCTTCGACGGCTCCGACGGCGCGACGCAGGCGATCGCCGATGCCAGCCGGATCCTGGCCACGCGGCGCGCGCTCGTGCTCACGGTCGCCGAGCCGCCGGACCCATGGGAGCTCTACGACCCGGCCGCGGTCCTCAGCGCCACCGTCTCCAAGCTCGCGAGTGCGCGACTGGGCCTCGAGGAGATCGCCCGCCAGGAGGCGACCGCCACCAACCAGCAGGGCGTCGAGATGGCCGGCGCCGCCGGCTTCAGCGCCACCGGCGAGGTGGTGAGCGGCAAGCCCGCCGAGGCGATCTGCCACACGGCCGCCGAGAGCGGGGCCGAGCTGATCGTGATGGGCACCCGCGGGCGCTCACGGGTACAGGTCGCGGTGCTGGGCTCGGTCTCGGCCGCCGTGATCGCCCACGCGACGTGCCCGGTGCTGGTGATCCCGCCCTCGCACGATCAGACGCGCGCAGCCCGAACCTCCGCTTGGACCATCCCTTAGCTGCCCCAGCTCGGCTCCGGTTGGATCGCTGCGGCCCACGGTTGCAGACGTTGCGCGAGCTCGTCGGCGAACGCCCCGATCGCGTCCCAGGGGCGGCTGTCGCCCTCGGGCCGGTCGAGGTCGAGCCCACCCGCGAACAGGCGGTGTCCTCGCGCACCGGTCAGCTTCATCATCGACGGGATGTCGGCCGGCTCCTGGGCGGGCAGCGGGTGCTCGGGCGGCCCGAGCGGACCGGAGGAGAACAACCACACCGGCAGTCCGCTCAGCTCGACGGCGTGGCGCTCGGCGAACGTCCGCGCCGTCTTCATCCAGCGTCCCACGTACACCGCGCTGCCCAGCACGACCGCGTCGTAGCCCTCGAGCGAGCGCACCTCATCGACCGGCTGCGTCTCGGCGTCGAAGCCGAGCTCGACCAGTCGCTCCGCGATCGCCGTCAGAGCGCGGCGAGCGACGGCCACCACCGCGACAGCCGCCGGGCGGCGTCGTGCGCGAGCGGGGCCATGCCGGTATCCACGGGGTGCTCGCGCGGGACCGGAGCCGCGAGGGTGGCCATCGTCGCGGCCACCGAGTGCGCGAGCGCGTCAAGCGAGTAGCCGCCCTCGAGGACCGCGCCCACTGGGGCGTCGAGGCGCTCGCCGGCGCGTCGCAGCGAAGCCGTCATCGCGGAGAACCCCGCCTCGGTGACGCGACAGTCGGCGAGCGGGTCATCGCGGTGCGCGTCGAACCCGGCCGAGATCAGCAGCAACTGGGGCTCGTAGGCGCGGGCGATTGGCACGACGACGTGATCGACGAGCGAGCGGTAGATCTCGTCGCCGGCGCCGGCGGGCACCGGCAGGTTGACCGTGTACCCGGTGCCCGCCCCCGCACCCACATCCGAGGCCGGACCCGTGCCCGGGTACAGCGGCGACTGGTGGATGGAGACGAACAGAACCTCGCGGCTGGCGTGGAAGATGTCGTTGGTCCCGTTGCCGTGGTGCACGTCCCAATCGAGGACGAGCACGCGCTCGAGCCCGCGACCGGCGACGGCGTGCCGCGCGGCGACGGCGATGTTGTTGAACAGACAGAAGCCCATCGCCTCGGCCCGCTCGGCGTGATGCCCGGGCGGCCGGTGGACGCTGAAGCCCGAGGGCGCCGAGCGGTCGAGCAGCATGTCGACGAGGCCGACGGCGCCGCCGGCGGAGTGCAGCGCTGCGTCGAACGAGCCCGAGCTGACGACGGTGTCCGGATCGAGCTGGGCGCCGCCCCGCTCGGCCAGCCGCTCGATCGCCGCCACGTAGCCCTCCGGGTGCACAGCGGTCAGCGTCTCGCGGGCGACGCGCGGCGAAGTGACGCGCTCGAAACCGAGCCAGTCGCGCTGCTCGAGCTCGCGGGAGATCGCCGTGATCCGCGCGGGTTGCTCCGGGTGAGCGCCGGTGTCGTGGTGCAGGGACGACGGGTGCTCGAGGAACACGGGTGCCTGTGCCATCTCGCGTACCGTATCTGTCCTTGGAAGACGCAGATTCACAGGTTGCCGTCGTCGGCGCCGGCGCCGCCGGTATGTACACGGCCCTGTACGCGGCACGGCACGGGGCTCGCGTCACGCTGGTCTCGGCCACGCCACTGGCCGGATCCTCGAGCTACTGGGCTCAGGGAGGGCTGGCCGCTGCGCTGTCCGAGGATGACAGTCCCGGCCTCCACATGGCCGACACGGTCCGGGCCGGGCGCGGCGCCGTGCGCGAGTCTGCCGCGCGCGTGCTCTGCGAAGAGGCCCCGGCGGCGGTCGAGGACCTGGGCCGCCTCGGCGTGCGCTTCGACGCCGACCGGGACGGCCGCCTCGCGCTGGGACTCGAGGGCGGCCACTCGGCCCGCCGAATCGTCCACGCTGGTGGAGCGGCGACCGGCCGGCGGCTGATCCGCCAGCTCTCGGCGCTGGTGGCCGAGGACCCCCGGATCATCGTCCTCGAGGGGCGGCGGGCGACCGCCGTGCTCGCCCCCGAGGGCCGCTGTGTGGGCCTCCGGCTCCTCAACGGCCACGTGCTCGCCAGCGCCGCGGTGGTGCTCGCCACCGGCGGGGCCGCGGCGCTGTGGGAGCGGACCACCAATCCGGCCGGCGCGACCGGCGGCGGGCTGCTGCTGGCGCTCAGGGCCGGCGCGGCCCTGGCCGACCTTGAGCTCATCCAGTTCCACCCCACGGCCGTGCGCGCGCCCAACGGCGCCGACGGCTTCCTGGTCACCGAAGCGATCCGGGGCGAGGGCGCCCACCTGCTGGACGCCAGCGGAGAGCGGTTCGTCGACGAGCTGGCGCCACGCGACGAGGTGGCGCGCGCCGTGCAGCGCCAGATGGCGCTCACCGGCGCCGCGTCGGTCGACCTGGACATGCGCGACGTTGACCCGGCGCTGTTCCCGAACGTGGTCACCGCGCTGCGCCGCGCCGGCATCGACCCCGAGCGCGAGTTGGTGCCGGTGGCGCCGGCCGCCCACTACATGATGGGCGGGATCGCCACCGATCTCGACGGGCGCTCCACGCTGCCGGGCCTGTACGCCGTGGGAGAGACCTCGTGCACGGGACTCCACGGCGCCAACCGCCTGGCGTCCAACTCGCTCACCGAATGCTTCGTGTTCGGCGCCCGCGCGGCCCAGGCCGCGCTCTCGGAGCCGCCGCCGGACGCCGCCCTCCTGCAGCGCGACGCCGAGGCGAGCGGGGCGACGGGGCCACCCCCGCCGCTCACGCCCGAGAGCCGCAACGCCCTGTGGCGGCATGCGGGGATCGAGCGTAACCGCGAGGGCCTGCTCGAGCTCGTGGCCGATCCGCATCCGCTCGTCCGTCTCATCGGCGCCTCGGCGCTGACCCGGACCGAGAGCCGCGGCGCGCACCAGCGGACGGACTTCCCGGCCACCGATCCGGAACTCGACGGGATGCACGTCACCGTCCGTGGCGGGGCGGAACCGGCCTTCGAAACCTGGGCCTGAGAACAGCTCGATTCGGCTCAGGACCGGCGCGCAGCCGCCCGATCACAGAACCGCAGTCTCGGCGTCGGTCCGGCACGAAAATGCCAGTCGGAGCGGCTTAATATGTACTCAACAAGCGGAGCGTTCGTACTTCACAAGTCGGCGCCATAGTCGCGCCTGTCACGAGGGAACGGCTCCTAGGCAGGGAGCCGAAAGGAGTTGTGATTCCGCATGTACCGATTCAGTCGAGCCATCTATCGAGAGCTGGCTGGCGAGATCACTGAGGATCCGCATGGTTTCGGGGCGTTGACAAACCACGAGCGCGTTCTGCGCGCGTGTGAATCGGCGATCGAGCGCCTGGCGACCGACCGCCACTACTTCGCGCGACCCGCCCGCACGCTGTTCTGCGACATCCGGCCGTACTTCCCGATGGGCGCACAGCCGCGAGTGCTGCGGGTGATCGAACGGTATCTGGAGTGCGCAGACGAGTTCCTCCGCCGTCAGCCGCAGAACGGCTTCGACGTCTACGGGAATCCGCTGCAGTGCCGCGCCACCACGCGCAAGGGCTCGCCGTGCCAACGCATGCCGCTCCCTGACAAGGGCTACTGCCCGTCGCACCAGCACCTGGCCGAGACCGAGCAACTGGAGCCGCTCGCTGCCTGAGCGCCACTGACGATTTCGGTAGACAGCCTCTTGAAAGCCACCCCGGGCATCCTCAGCTAACGTCGCGGCGTGCTCTTGGGCGTCGACGTCGGCGGTACCTTCACCGATGCGGTGTTGGCCGTGGACGGGCGCGTCGTGACCGCGAAGGCGCCGAGCACGCCCGAGGACCAGTCGATCGGCGTGCTGGCGGCGGTGACGGCTGCGCTCGAGCGCGCCGGCGCCGAGGCCGGGGACGTGGGTGCCTTCTCGCACGGCATGACGGTGGCGACGAACGCCCTGCTCGAGGGGCGGGGCGTTCCGACGGCGCACGTGCTCACCGCCGGCTTCACCGACATCGTCGAGCTCGGGCGCCAGAACCGGCCCGAGCTCTACCGACTGTGCGCGGCGCGGCCGGCCCCGATGGTGGGCCCCGAGCTGCGCTTCGGCGCGCCCGAGCGGACCACCCCGGACGGGCCGCTGCGCGAGCTCACCGAGGACGACTGGCGAGCGCTCGCACGAGGAATCGCCCGAGCCGGGGTCGAGTCGGTCGCGGTCACGCTGCTGCACTCCTACCGCCACCCCGGGCACGAGCTCGCGATGCGCCGGGCGCTCGAGGCGGAGGCGCCCGGGCTGCACGTGTCGCTCTCGCACGAGGTGGTCGGGACCTTCCGCGAGTACGAGCGGGCGGCCACGACCGAGGTCGATGCCGCGCTCTCGCCCCTGCTCGGCCGCTATCTGCGGCGGCTCGTCGATCGGGGCGAGGAGGCCGGACTGCCCGCGCCGTCGATCATGCAGTCCAACGGCGGCCTGATCGACGCCGCCTCCGCCGCCGAGCACGCGTCCTGGACGGTGCTGTCCGGGCCCGCCGGCGGAGCGGCCGGCGCGGCGTTCGTCGCCGCGGCCGCCGGCGTGCCGGACGTGCTCTGCCTCGACATGGGCGGGACGTCGTGCGATGTGTGCGTGGTCGACGGCGGCGACGTGCGCGAGCAGAGCGCGGGCGAGATCGCGGGTCGACCCCTGGCGCTGCCGATGCTCGCGGTGCATACGGTCGGCGCCGGAGGCGGCTCGATCGCGTGGCGCGATCCCGGCGGAGCCCTCCGCGTCGGGCCGCGCTCGGCCGGAGCCGACCCGGGTCCCGCCTGCTACGGCCGGGGCGGGACCGAGCCTACGGTCACCGACGCGAACCTGGTGCTCGGCTACCTCGCCGCCGACGCGCCGTTGGCGGGCGGCGTGACGCTCGACCGCGGCTGCGCCGAGCGGGCTATCACGAAGCTCGCGGCCGAGCTCGGACTCGAGCCGGCGGCCTGCGCGGAGGGGATCATCCGGGTCGCCAACGCGGAGATGATCCGGGCGCTCCGGGTGGTCACGGTGCAGCGCGGGATCGACCCGCGGCGCTTCGCGCTGCTGGCCTTCGGCGGCGCGGGCCCGCTGCACGCCGCCGCGATCGCCGATCAGCTCGGGATCACGCGGATCGTCTGTCCCCGCGCCTCCGGCGTGCTGGCGGCGCTCGGCCTGGTCACCTCCCCGCGCCGGCGCGACGTTCAGCGCAGCGTGTTCCTGACCGGGCCGGCCCTCACCGCGGACGCCGTCGCGGACATCGTGGCCGAGCTGGGCGAGGTCGCTCGCGAGGCCCTCGGGGAGCCTGCCGCCAAGCTCGGCGCCACGTACGAGCTGCGCTACCGCGGACAGGCGTTCGAGCTGGCGATCGGCGCCGGCGCCGCGCCGGCCGTCGACGAGCTGCGCGAGGCGTTCGAACACGAGCATCGCGAGCGCTACGGCTACAGCGACCCCGAGCAGGAGCTCGAGCTGGTCACCGTCCGCGCGACGGCAACCGTCCCGGGCGCGGAGCTCGAGCTGAGCGCGGCGGCCGAGACGGCGACCGAGCGCGCTCGCCGCACGGCCACCCTCGACGGGTCCGAGCGCGAAGTCGACGTCCTGCGGGGCGCCCCGCGTCCCGGGTCGCAGATCTCCGGGCCCGCCGTGGTCGAGCTGGCCGAGGCCACGCTGCTGGTCCCGGAGTCGTGGTCGGGGTCGGTCGACGCGGCGGGGACGATCCTGCTCGAGCGGGCGGCGTGATGGACCCGGTCGAGCTCCAGGTCCTGACCGGTGCCATGCACGCCATCTGCGAGGAGATGGGCGCAGTCCTGATCCGCTCGGCGCACTCGGCCAACATCAAGGAGCGACGCGACGCCTCGACCGCTATGTTCGCCCCCGGCGGGGAGATGGTGATGCAGGCCGAGCACATCCCGGTGCACCTCGGATCGATGCCGGCCGCCGTCGCCGCCGTGCTCGACCGGGAGCACGCTCCCGAGCGCTCGTGGATCCTCAACGATCCCTACGCCGGCGGCACCCACCTGCCCGACATCACCGTGATCACGCCCGTGTTCGCCGGCGGTGAGCTGATCGCGTTCGCCGCCAACCGCGCCCACCATGCCGATGTCGGCGGCCCGACCCCGGGCTCGATGCCGGCCGACAGCCACACGCTCGCCGATGAGGGCGTCGTGATCTCGCCCCGTGTCCTCGACGAGGCGGCGATCGCCGAGCTGAGCGCGCTGATGCGCCAGCCTGACCAGCGCCGCGCCGATCTGCGCGCCCAGCTGGCCGCCAACCGCGCGGGCGCCCGGCGCCTGGTCGAGCTGCACGAGCGGGTCGGGGCGACGACGCTGCGGAGCGCATTCGCGGAGGTGCTCGACTACGCCGAGCGGCGCACCCGGGCCTGCCTCGAGGCGCTCCCCGACGGCACGCGAACGGCTCAGGACGTGCTCGAGCCGCGTGAGGGCGAGCTCGAGATCGTGCTCGCGGCGACGGTCGACGGCGATCGCCTGCGGCTCGACTTCACCGGAACCTCCGCGCAGCACGACGGCAACCTCAACTGCCCGCTGGCGGTGACGCGATCGGCCTGCTATTTCGCGATCCGGGTGTTGACCGACCCGGACATCCCGCCGAGCGCCGGCGCCTACCGCCCGATCGAGGTGCATGCGCCGGAGGGCTGCCTGCTCAATGCCCGCTCTCCTGCCGCGGTGGTGGGCGGGAACGTCGAGACGTCCTCGCGCGTCGCCGACGTGGTCCTGCGGGCGTTCGGGCGTGCGCTCGGCCAGGGCACGATGAACAACCTCACGCTGGGCAGCGAGGACGTCGTCTACTACGAGACGATCGGCGGCGGCCAGGGAGCCTGCCCGGACTCCGACGCTCCGAGCGGGGTCCACGTCGCGATGAGCAACACCCTCAACACCCCGATCGAGGCGCTCGAGCTCGAGTTCCCGCTCCGGGTCACCGAGTACTCGCTACGGCGTGGCTCGGGTGGCGACGGGCGCTTCCGCGGAGGTGACGGCGTGATCCGCGAGCTCGAGGCGCTGGCCCCCCTGCGCTACTCGCTGATGACCGAGCGCCGGCGCCACCCCCCGCCGGGCGCGGAGGGCGGGGAGCCGGGCGCCACCGGCGCCAACCTGCTCGACGGCGAGCCGCTCCCGCCCAAGGCGACCGGCGACCTGAACCCCGGCCAGCGGCTGCGGATCGAGACCCCGGGCGGCGGCGGCCACGGGCCGCCCGACGAGCGCACGCGACCTGCGCCATGATTGGCGGTCAAGCGAGAGGGTGAGTGAGGGGATGGTTGACGGGTGAGTGAGCGGGTGGCATTTCTCGGCCTGGGCATCATGGGCTCCCGCATGGCCGCCAATCTGGCCCGCGCCGGTTTCGAGCTGACGGTCTGGAACCGCTCGCCGGAGAAGGCCGAACGCTTCTGCTCAGAGCACGGCGCCGGGTTCGCGCGCACGCCGGCCGAGGCCGCAGCGGGCGCCGAGATCGTGTTCACGATGGTCGTCGACGGTCCCCAGGTCGAGCACGTCCTGCTCGGCCCCGACGGCGCCGCCGAGGGCGCCGGCCCACGCACGCTGTGCGTCGACTGTTCGACCATCGGGCCATCGATGACGCGGGCCATCGGCGCGCGGCTGGCCGACCGGGGCCTGGCGCTGCTCGACGCGCCGGTGACGGGCTCCTCGCCGAGGGCGGAGGACGGCACGCTCACGATCATGGCCGGCGGTGAGCCGACCGACTTCCAGCGCGCCCAGCCCGCGCTGGCGGCGATGGGGAAGCTGATCGTCTACGCCGGGCCGCTCGGCAACGGCCAGATGGTCAAGGTGATCAACAACGCGGTGGCGGCCACGAACGCCGCCGTGGTCGGGCAGGCGATGCTCGTCGCCGCCCGCGCCGAGGTCGATCTCGATGCTCTCACGCAGGTCATGGCCGCGGGATCGGGGGGCTCGACGATGCTCGAGCTGAAGGCCGGCCCGATGCGCGAGCACGACTACACGACCCTGTTCAAATTGGCCCACATGCTCAAGGACGTGCGGCTCTGCCTCGAGGAGGGCGAGGCGGCCGGCGCGCCCTTCGAGCTCGCCGCGATGACCCGCGAGATCCTCACCGCGGCGATGGGACGGGGCCTTGGGGAGGCCGATTTCGCCGCTTTGATCGAGGTCTTGGAGGGGACGGCCGGAATCAGACTGAGTTAGGTAACCCTCATACCAAGAACAGTGTTCATTAGCAGGGACATTTGGGGATTTCCGAATCGTCGCGTAGAATGACGTTTCCCGCTGCGGACGTTGCCGTCGCTGCGCGCACGGGCCTGTCAATCCCTTCGTCCCTCCCCCCTGATAAATGCCGATTGCTTTCAAAGAATGGGCCGTGACCGTGCGGGCTCTCGCCGAAGGCGAGCAGCTCCTGACCCTTCGCAAGGGCGGTATCCGCGAGCCCGACAAGCACTTCAAGCTTGATTACGACCGTTTCTTCCTCTACCCCACGTTTGACCATCAGCGCGCCGATTTGGTGCGTGAATCCCATCAGCCGGAGCTGGCCCGGGCGCTTGAAGAGGGCGTCTGGAGCGACGGCGAACCGCCGCCGCAGGCTCTGCTTCGCGATGGTGAGATCTCGCAACCCGACCGCGTCCGAATCCGGGCCTGGGCCGAGGTTGCCGCCCACTTCACGATCACCGATCGACGGGCTGTCGACGCGTTGTCGCCGTTCTACGTCTGGACGCCCGACTACGCCGAGAAGCGGCTGGCGTGGAAGCGCCGGCATCCGTTGCACGTGATCCTGTTGCGCACCTATCGGATCCCGCGACCGGTGACCGTGAAGGTACGCGACGAGTACGGCGGCTGCCGCTCATGGCTCGAGTTGACGCGTGAGCTTCCGTTCGAGGGCACCCCGGTGCTCTCCGACGACGAGTTCGAGCGTGCTTCGGAGGAGATCGCGTCGATCGCCTCCGACCGGCAGCCCGTCCTCGTCTGAGGCGGCGGGCGCTCCCCGGGGCGCCCCGGACCGAGAATGGCCTGGGTCGAGTCGGTCTCGCCGTCGTTCCGCGCTCGGCATGAATCCGAGCAGGCGGACGACGCGGCCAGGGTGCTGCATTCCCTGGAGCGCACGCGTGACCAGCTCGCCCGGGTGTTCCCGCGGACGGTCGGCGACCTCACGGTGGTGCTCCACCGCGGGGTCGTCTCGCTGTCACTGACCAATCCGCTGCTCCCGCTGGCGTGGATGACGACCGCGCCGGCCGCGCGCCGCTACATCGCCGGCTGGGCCGGCGCCAACGAGCTGCACGTGCTGTCACCGGACGCGCTGGCGCGGCGTGCCTCGAACGTGACCGGCTCCCGCGCGATGCTCGAGCGCACCCCGGCCGCGCTATACGCGCGGCGCGTGATCGCCGAGAACACCCACGACCTGCCGTCGTCGATGACCCCCGGACGGGTCCGGCTCGAGTTGCGCTGGGCGTGGCTGTTCGAGGGGGCGGCGCGGTGGTTTGCGGGGCAGACCGAGTACGCGCGGCCGGCGATCGCCCGGCGCCTGCGGGAAGGCGGCCGCCCGAGCTTTCCACCGGGCATCCGGGATGCGCCCCTGCTGGGCGGCACGGTCATCGACCTGCTCGTGCGCGAGGAGGGCGAGCTGGCCGCCGCCCAGTTCGCCTGCCGCATCCATCCCCAGGGACCACGGGCCGCGCTGTCGAAGGCCTTCGGCGGCCGCGCGCTCGTGCACACCGAGGGCGCCTGGCGCTCACACCTGGCCCGGCTCGCCGCCGCTTAGCGGAGCGCCACTGTCATCAGCCACACGAGCAGCGCGCCGATCGCCAGCGCCGCCAGCATCCCGGCCAGCAGGCGGCTCGGCGCCACGACGCGGTGGGGCATCGGCCCGGGCGTGACGAGCTCGGCCTCGAGCAGGACCTCACGGGCGGTCACGGCCCCGGACTGGGGCACGAGCACGTCGCGCGGGCCGGCGGCGAGGAAGTCGGGCACGTCGAAGCCGGCGCTGCGGCGCAGCAGGCTGGGGACGCCCTCCTCGAGCAGCATCCCCTGGATGAACTCCGCCTCGGCCTGGTTGCGAGCCCCGGCGACCCGGACCAGCTCGCCCTCGGCCAGTTGCGGCTTGATCTTGCGTGCCCGCAGGTGGCGATCGTCCACCGGACCCAGCTCGGTCTCGGCGTCCGCGCCGCCGTACACGAGCGGCATGCGGCACTCAGGGCAGAACCGCTCCTCGGGCGGATAGGTCTCCGCGCAGCTGGGGCACACGAGCGGCCCGGAGCTCATCACTCCACGACCAGCTCGGCCTCCGCGACCTGACCGTCTCTGATCGTGAACGCGCGCACCTCGGCGTCGCCGTCGGCCAGGCCCACGATCACGTACAGGGCGTCGGGATAGAAGGCGAGATTGATGTCGGTCTGCGAAGGATAGGGCGCGCTGCGCGTGTGCGAGTGGTAGATCGCCCCCAGGTCCAGGTCCGCCTCGTCGATCGCCATCTGGATCCGGTACTGCTCGGCCCCGTCGATCTCGTAGCGCAGCGGGCTGGCGGCGGCGTTCTCCGCGCGGTACACGGTCACGGCCTCGCCGTCCCGCGAGGCCACCATCCCGCAGCACTCGTTCGGGGCCTCGGTCCGCGCGTGGGCGATCATCTCGTCGTAGAGCGCGCGGGAGAACCTCATCGTGGATTCCGAGGCTACCGTACGTGTGAGGTGGGGAGACGGCCTCTCAATGCCTTCCCTCGGCGAAGCCGCTGGGGACCGTCTTCTTGATCTCACCCGGGTACAGCAGCGACCGCAACGCGGTCGCGTGCTGGGCCTCGTTGGCCCAGATCTCCGCGGCCGTGGTGAGCAATGCGGGGTTGCTCATCGCCCCGAGGGCGACGTAGTACGTGCCCTCGGAGAGCTCCTCGACGGCGATCAGCAGCTTGATCTGGTCCTTTTCGGAATGGACGCGGCTGAGGCCGTCCACATGCAATGTGGCCAGCTCCTTGTCGGCGGCGGCGACGTCGACGGGCGGGGGCACGGGCGCGACGCCCGCGCCCGCCGCCTGGGCGACCAGCGCGGCGAGGTGAGCCTGCTCCTGGACCAGGAACGCGATGGCCAGGCCGCTGGCCTCGGATCCGAGCTGAGGATTCGCGATCGCGTGCTGATAGGCGAACACCGCGAGCTGTTCCACCCGCAGCGCCGCCGTGAGCGCCTGTGCCTGGGTCGGCATCTTGGCCTCCGACGCCGCTGCCGCCGACGGGTCGGCCAGGGCCGCGATCGCCGGGCCGGCCGGAACCAAGCCGGCGACGATCCCCGTCCGCAGCAGCTGACGGCGGGTGAGCCCCTGAGCCGCTCGTGGGAGCACGCGGGCCACCGTCACTCTTTGCCGGTGACGAGGGCGGCCTGAACCGCGGGCATGCCGCGCGCCGCGCGGATCACCGAGACGTGCTGGGCCTCGTTGGCGAGCATGGCGCCCACGATCGAGCGGAACACCCCGGGCTGCAGGCGCGGGAGCACCTGGAGGTAGGTCGCGATCTGCAGGCTCTCGATCCGCTGCAGCAGCGCCAGCACATCGCCCTCGGACTGGGGATTGCCGAGTTCATAGCTCGGGCTCGGGTCGTGCGCCGTGCCCCCGGCCTGGCGGACCATCAGCGACAGCTCCGCGGCATGTCCGTAGTCCTGGGTCAGGAACTGCTTGGCCGCATCGCGGTTCTGGCCGGTGAGCAGCGGGATCCCGGCGATGTAGGCCGCGATCGCGGTGTGCTCGACGTCGAGCGCCCCGTTCAGCAGCGCGATGTCGGTCCGCGCCTGCACCGGGTCCGACGGTGTCCGCTTGTGCTTGTGCGGCCCCTTGGCGCTGCTGCCGCACGCCGCCAGCGCGAGCGCCGAGCCGCCCGTGGCGGCCACCCCAGCGGTCCGCAACAGCGCGCGGCGCGATCGGTGCTCGTCGTTCAGTGTGTCGTCGCTTGCCATGCCGCGCCGCGGCCCCGAAGGACCGACCTGCCTATCGCCCTGCACGCTACCGGCTCGCGGTGCCGCGGGCGGCTACCACCAGACGGTGGAGTCCAGGTTCTCGATCTCCTCGACCGGGCGCGTGTAGATGCCCGAGGAGAGGTACTTCCAGCCGTCGTCAGCCACGAGGAAGACGACGTTGCCCTCGTCGAGCTCGCGGGCGATCCGGACCGCGACACGGGCGATTGCGCCGGAGGAGACACCCGCGAACACGCCCTCCTCGTCGAGCAGCTTGCGCGTCCAGATGATCGCGTCGCGGTTGGTGACGAAGATCTTGCGGTCGAGCAGGGACAGGTCGATGATCGGCGGGATGAACCCGTCCTCGAGCGACCTGAGCCCCTGAACCGGCTCGCCCTGCATCGGCTCCGCGGCGACGATCTTGATCTGGTCGCCCAGCTCCTCCTTGAGCCGGCGGCCGTTGCCCATCAGCGTCCCGCCGGTGCCGAGGCCCGCGACGAAGGCTGAGATCTCGTCGAGCTCCTCGAGGATCTCGAGCGCGGTGCCGTTGTAGTGCGCGAGCGGGTTGGCCTGGTTTCCGTACTGGTAGGGCATGTAGTACGAGGCGTCGCTCTCGGCCATCTGCAGCGCCAGCTCGACGGCGCCGTTGGAGCCCTTGGAGCCCTCGGAGTAGACGATCTCCGCTCCGTACATGTGCAGCAGCTGAGTCCGCTCCGGGGTGACGTTGTCGGGCATCACGACCTTGAGCGGATAGCCCTTGCGGCTGCAGATCATCGCCAGCGAGATCCCGGTGTTACCGGAGGTCGGCTCGAGGATCGTCTGGCCGGGGCGGATCAGCCCCTTCTCCTCGGCGTCCTCGATCAGCGAGCGGGCCACGCGGTCCTTGACCGAACCGGTCGGGTTGCGTGACTCCAGCTTGGCCCAGATGCGCACGCCGGGCTTGGGGCTCAGTCGCTTCAGCTCGATCAGCGGCGTATGCCCGATCGACTGGACGATGTCCCCGTATCGACCCCCGCAGGGCCTGTTCTGCACGCGCTCGACGGCCATCGCTTCACGAAGTATAGCGACGGCCGCCGGTGCGCTTGGCCACTCGGCCCCGCGTCAGTATCCGTACGGATTGGTGGAGGTGGTGGTGGTCGTCGTGGTGGTGGCCGTCTGCTGCTTCGTGTTCGACGCCTTGACCACGTGCCAGGTCCCGCCGAAGCTGACGATCCCCTCGCCGGAGGCACGGCCCTTGACGGTGCCGTCGGGGGCGAACCGGTACAGCGGGTGTCCGCCGAGCACGAGTTGGAAGAACCCGTTGCGGTGCAGCAGCGTCAGCTTGCCCTTGACGCCGGCGGGGAGGGTGAGCTTGGTCTTCGAGGACTTGACCGTCACCGGGGGCCAGAATGCGAAGCAGCCATTCGCCTTCGTGCACAGCAGATGATGAGTGCTATCCCCTGACAGCGTGTAGACGGTGAGACCGCGACCGTCGACCACGATCGTCTTGCCGAGCGCGGCATCGTGCGCGGTGGACAGCGTGGTCTTGGTCTTGGCCAGCGCCATCCCGGCGAGGGCTGCCAGCGCCGCCCCGGCCAGCGCTGCCACCATCAGCACGGTCGTGCGCGGCCGGATCCGGCCGGTCGGGGAGCTGCGGTCGATCCTGAGTCTGCGGGCCATCGGTATCCCTTCGTTCGGTGGGCGTCAGTCTGTAGGACGCCTGCGGGCGCGAAGTCTTCCCGAGCGGAGCGGCGGGCGTCGCCGCCGCGCGGTCGCCGCCGCGCGTGTCGCGCTAGCCGCTAGCGCGAGCCGCCGGCCATGGCCGGGAGGATGACCAGCGTGTCGCCGGCGCCGACCGCCGTGTCGAGGCCGTCGAGGACGCGCACGTCCTCGTCGTTCAGGTACACGTTCACGTAGCGGTTCAGGCCGCCGTCGGCGGCGAACAGCTGCGACTGGGTGTCGGGATGGCTCTCGGCCACCGCGCGCAGGATCTCCCCCACGGAGGAGCCCTCGGCGCTCAGTTCCTTCTCACCGCCGACCGATGGGCGCAGTACGGGTGGGATGCGAACGATCGCCATGGCGGGAACCCTAGTGGGCCCCGGCGCAGAACGCTTCGTAGTCGGGAAACACGCCCAGCTCGTCGTCGGTGATCGAGTCGGGATCGCGGGAGCAGATGGGGCAGCCCGGGTCGCGACGAACGCGGACCTCGGTCACCCGCGCGGCGAGAGCGTCGTACATCAGCAGCCGTCCGATCAGCGGCTCGCCCTCGTCGAGGATCAGCTTGATCACCTCGGTGGCCTGGAGCAGGCCCATCGTGCCCGGAAGCACGCCCAGCACGCCGTTGGCGCCGCAGGACGGGGCCAGCTCGGCGGGTGGCGGGACCGGGAACAGGCAGCGGTAGCAGGGCCCGTCGTAGGGCTTGAACACCGACAACTGGCCCTCGAACCCGAGGATCGCAGCCGAGACGACGGGAATCCGCAGGCGGACGCTGGCGTCGTTGAGCAGGTAGCGCGTGGGGAAGTTGTCGAGGCCGTCGACGACGATGTCGTACCCGGGCAGGATGTCCATGATGTTCTCGGCCCCGAGCCGGACGGGGAACTTCTCGACCTTGACGTCGGGGTTGAGCGCCGTGATCGTCTGCTCGGCCGAGTCCACCTTGGAGACGCCGATCCGCTCGGTGGAGTGAATCACCTGGCGCTGGAGGTTCGAAAGGTCGACCTCGTCGTTGTCGACGATGCCCAGCGTGCCGACGCCGGCCGCGGCGAGATACAGGGCGGTCGGGGAGCCGAGTCCGCCGGCGCCGAGCAGCAGGACCTTGGCGTCCAGCAGTCGCTGCTGGCCCTCGATCCCCACCTCGGGGAGGAGCAGGTGGCGCGAGTAGCGCTCGCGCTGCTCGGCGGTGAGCGTCCGCGGCACCTCGACGTCGTAGCCCCGGTCCTTCCACAGCGTGATCCCGCCGGTCATCGACTCGACGTTCTCGTAGCCGAGGTCATCGAGCATCGTGCGGGCGGCCCAGGCCGAGCGATTCCCCGAGGCGCAGTAGAGGATCACGTGGGCGGAGCGATCCGGCACCGCGCCCTCGATCCGCGTCTCGAGATAGCTCTTCGGCACGTGCTTGGCGCCGGGAATGTGCCCGGCGGCGAACTCCTCGGGCTCGCGAACGTCCACGATCACGGCACCGTTGCCGATCTGCTCGCGCACGGCGGCCGGATCGACCTCGTCGATTCTGCGCTTGATCTCGCGGAGGACTTCCGCTCCGGACGGACTCATCGCTCAAAACTCCTCAAAGGCACTCTGGATTCAATACTTCAGTCAGTATAGCGACTGGCTGAGGCCGCGCGGAAGGGCCGCCGGTCGGACGGATGATGACACTCCGCGAGGTGTCTGAGCGCGTCTTGCGGGACTTAGACGCGAAGGGCGGGCTGATGCCCGCCCTCCTGTTCGTGGCCGAGACCGCTCGGTGCGGGCGCGGGGCGCTCCGCTCCCGAGGAGCGCCCCGCTGCACCAGACCCAATCGCTGTCGTGACTACCCCTTGCCCGTGCTGTCGTGAGGAACGTCTGTGGAGGGGCTCACACCAGGATTATCGGCCCGGTGGCGAACGGCCGATATCGGGTCTGGACCCCATTTATTGGGCTCCACCACAATGCTCGGCCAGATCAAGTCTCGTTCCCTGCTCGCTCAGGTCCTCGCCGTGAACCTCCTGCTCGTGGCGGGCACGGTGCTGGTTGCCACGATCGCCGTCGACGCGCACCTGGAGCAGCTCTTCCGGGGTCGCGAGGCGCTCATCTTCGGTC
>Ga0209048_10001811_pt1 | contig 21585 bp, 26 predicted proteins | sample FrelakmetCRP12CR_FD_187146 | JGI IMG/M metagenome (GOLD analysis project Ga0209048, IMG submission 187146) | Freshwater lake sediment microbial communities from the University of Notre Dame, USA, for methane emissions studies - CRP12 CR (SPAdes)... | ecosystem: Environmental > Aquatic >... | reverse complement strand
CAGGACCAGCTGATGTCCAACATGCGGCTTCAAGGCCGGCGACGCGCACGCGAAGCACCGCGGCGGGGCTGTTCGCAGGAAGTGCGCGTTGGGCGGCATTTTGTCGACGTGTCGTTACTTCTTGGGCGCGTTGCCAATCTGGGCCGGGCTTGCGGTTGACGTTGCAGGCGCCTCGACCTTGCGCAAGAACATCGGCGCCACGTTCCATTGCTGCCCGCTCTCGGTGACGACCGAGACCGATTTGCGGTTGTGCTTCGCGATGATGCCAGTAAGCATCGGATGGCCATCAGGCTGAAACGACACCCTTTCACCGATGCGGAACTCTAGCATGTGCGCGTGGGCGCGCATCTGACCGAGGAACTTCGGGCGTGCCACGAGGCGATTGTTGAGGTCGATGAGTTGTGCCTAGGTCAGGTTGTCGATATCAATTGCCATCGCGATGAACTCCGTTTTCAGCGCGAGCGCTCAGTACGCCTCGCGACCCGTGCGCGACGACCAAGGTATCAAGCAAGCCGGCGACCGCCGGCGGTCTGAATGCCCTGCGGTTGGCGTCCTGGTCGAGCGCCAAGTTCGGACTTGCTCGATGCGAGATCATGCCAAGACTGCCGGATTGAGTTTCCATGTTGCATAGGTGAGCGCAGACGCAAAGGTTACCCACGCCAAGTACGGCAACAACAGCGCGGCGGCGAGCGCATGCAACCTTGAGAACGCCACGACAGTCCCAACGATCAGGGCCCAAAGAAGAAGGATTTCCGCAAATGCCAGGCGGCCTTGGTGCCAAACGAAAAACAGCCAAGTCCACAGCGCATTGGCGGCAAGTTGAACCACAAAAAGGATGAGCGCAGCGCGTGCTTGGCGGAAACCGTGTGCTCGCCATACAAGCCACGCTGCGACACCGATGAGCACATATAGCATGGTCCACACCGGTGCAAAGAGCCAGGCGGGTGGAGCCCAATCCGGCCGTGCGAGTTGCTGATAGAACCTGCCCGCGTTGGCAGAAGCAAATGCACCAATCGCTGCGGCGGCAAATGTCAGTAAGAGCCAACCGACAAGGCCGAGGGCATCTTTCGGAACCGAGCTGCGGGACATGTTTCTTGGCACGCGAGATTAAGGAATCAAGTCAATTTCGTATGCTGCGCTATTCCCATTTCACGAACTTCAATTGCAGCTCCGAACGATAACGAGACAAAGGCGACGATAGGGCTGCAATAAGCTTCAGGGCTTGAGCTCGATTGACGTGGGTTGCATAGGAACCCTTCATTTGCGGCATTGGCATGTCCACCAGGATGGAATCGGGATCCTCAACATAAAACTGCAAGGTGGTCTGGTGAGGATCGGTGAAACCTACGAAGTCGTCTTTCGTTGACAAGGCTCTGCGAGCCAACAATAGCGCGTCACCGCGGCTTGCCGGGATATCCTTAGCAGTTTCCGTACAAGCACGCTCGGAATGAATGCAGTAGAAGACGCGCAGGTCGCTCGAGTCCGCGGCCATTGCCACTATCGAGAAGGAGATACATAGCGGCAGAAGGAAGAACCTCATGGTCACCTCAAGTTCCCTAACGTTCGACATGAGCGGCGGCTGGAGGCAAGCGAAGCTTGCCGGAGGACGTCCGCTCGATGGAGTGTCTAGAGCTGTCTTCCACTTGCATCGAGGCGAGCCTCTGCCGACTGCAGCCCGGTTGAGGCGGGGAGCAGCGTGCCCACCCTGCCGAGACCGAACGGCGGCATGTTGACATAGATGTTTTCGTACCCGCCGGGCGAGATCACATAGGTTTCGTGCCAGACGCCGACGTCGCCAGCAGTGCCGATAGCTCGGTTGAATTCTCGCCAAGCGGGCAGGTGCTCAGCCTCCCGGCGCCTGGCATAGGCGAATAAGTGGTCGGCCGAGCGCCAATATTGAACCAGAATTGTGGTTCTCCCGCCCCACATTTCGCCACCAAGCATGCCAAGTTCGGGTTGCCGCTGCAGCTCCTTGAGCATGCGAGGCATTGCCCGAGCGACCGGCCACCACTTGTGGAATTTCCACAGTACATTGACGCGCATCCCGATGAGGAAGACCACGAAGCTGCCGTCAACATTGGCGAAGAGGCGCTCGCGATGGATCATGGAGCACGCGGCCCTAGCGAAACAAGCTAACCAGCGCGCCGAAGGCGCGTCCGCGTTGAGCGAGAGGTTAGACGTTGCGTGTGGTGCTCTGCATAGGCGTCCAGGAGGCGACGGATCATGCGCTGATACTGCGTATTATGTTTCGCCGCCTCTTGCTCAAAGAAGTCGACACTGCGTTTGCTCAATGCAAGTGTGATCTTCACTCCTTCGTCCCGGAAAACTAGATCTTCGGGGGCAGGAAGAAAGTCTGGCACTACCCTGGGCTTACCCAAGGGTTCATCCGCGTATCTGATTTTCGCGCTCATAGAGCTGCTTACCCCTTCTCCAATAGCCATCGCCAACCGCGCCAAAGCAGAAGTAGCGTTGTTCGCTCGAGCTATGCGACGTGTCTTCAGCGATCACGCGCGGAGCGGCGCCGAATGCAAACTGCGCCACCGCGAAACCGACACAGTGCTTAAGCTGACTCTCGCGGTCCTTTGCAAGGTCCGACTCGAATCCGGCTTTGACCATTACGACATACTACATCGAAGCCAGATAAAACACCTTACGTAGATATGGCTCCCTGAAACAACATTTGACGAAGAAAGCAAACCGGCGCGACGACAAACGGGCCGCAGGCCCGCCCCCGAGCGTCCGCAGTGAGCGGGAGATTAGGCATTATTCTGCTCAACACTGTTGTCGAAGCATTGAAGAAAGCCGTCCCATCTTTCGTCGTGAAGTTCGTGTTCGACGAAGCGCCCGTTTGTGTACTCGGCGATCGTACGGCGCCAGAATGCCTGAGCTGGAATATTGAGTGGCATCTGTCCTGCCTCCCATTTTCCGGGAAGGCTATTGAAGATGAATCTTGCGCCTTTAGTGCCAATGCCAGTTCTTCGATATCTCTTCATGACGAAGAACTGCCCCATCCAGAATTGGTTCTCTGGCAGGGTTACATCCGGGTCGACGAGGCCGAAGCCGGCATAGCTTCCATCCACGAGGAACAAGAACGCTTTGAGCCGCGGATTGCGTAGGTAGCGATCAACAGCGTAACCATACTCGCCATGGGTGTTCAGGGTTTGGGGCCAGACCTCGGACAGGTCACACTGATACAACTCAAGCAGCCGAGAGAGCACCGGCTTGTCCTGCCACTCTGCGATTCGAAAGGAAATTTCAGGCATATTTGGTACAGACGGCGAGCGGGGCGTTTTATAATGCCTAACGAGAAGTAGACGCCCTGACACTGACGCAAAATATCCCGTCAGTCATCCACTTGGCCCATGCTTGGGCGCCGCAAGACATTGCAGAATCAGCGTTGTCGCTCCAATTTGTGGACCCTAACACGCGGTACACATTCCTTGTAGTGGCGAACCCTCGATTCCTGCCCGTTGCTCCATCACGCCCCGAGCAGGATCCGCCTCGGGCGCTACGGCAGCCGTACCGGGTAACCATTCCTTGCTATGGATTGGAAGCTTCATCCGGCGTTCCGGCAAGCGGCCGCGGACAGGCGGACACGACCGGCTGGAACCATCGGTGTCAGCATCGCCGCAGCCCCGCATCCGGAATGGGCCGACGATGGCCGCGCCCGTTCAGTCGCGCAGTTCCCGCCCCGTCAGCTTGATGAACAGGTCCTCGACGTTGGCGGGCCGGTGCAGGTAGCGCAGCCCGGAGGTTTTCGCCAGGTCGGCCAGCAGCGGCGCCGCGTCGCGCGCGTAACAGAATGCCGTCTCGCCGGCGACTTCCACGCGGTCGGAAAACGCACGTCCCCTCGCATCGACCCACGCGCGCACCTCGTCGCCGTAGACTTCGACAACTTCCGGCTCGACGTGCGCGGCGATCAACGCACGTGGTGAATCGCATGCGATCATGACTCCATGATCGATCACGGCCAGCCGCGAGCAAAGGCGCTCGGCCTCGTCCATGAAATGCGTGGTGAGCAGGATCGTCTTGCCCTGGCTCAGCAACTGGCGCAGGCCGTCCCAGATCAGGTGCCGCGCCTGCGGGTCGAGGCCGGTGGTCGGCTCGTCGAGGATCAGCAGCTCGGGATCATTGATGAGCGCGCGCGCCAGCGTCAGGCGCCGCTTCATGCCGCCGGAGAGCGTGCGGATATTCACGCTGCCCTTGGCCGACAGGCCAGCGAATTCCAGCAGTCGCGGGATGCGTTCCCGGACGATGGCATCGGGCATCCGGAAGTAGCGGCCATAGATCTGCAGATTCTCGACGACGCTGAAGTCGGGATCGAGATTGTCCATTTGCGGTACGACGCCGACGCGGATGCGCGCCTGCCGCGCCGCCTTGGGCACCGGCTCGCCGACCAGCGTGATCGATCCGGCGTTCGGCTCGGTCAGCCCCAGGCAACAGCGCAAGGTTGTCGTCTTGCCCGCGCCGTTCGGCCCCAGCAGGCCGAAGCACTCGCCACGATGGATCGAAAAGTCGAGCCCGCGCACCACTTCGCTGTCACCGTAGGACTTGCGCAACCCGGCGACCACGAGCACGTCGTCGACGACCGCCACGTCGTCTATCGCTTCCACATGCCGACGATGACCTGCTGCAGTTGCGCCAGGCGGCCGTGGAAGAAGTGGCCGCATCCGGGAAACACGATGACCGGAAGGGCCTGCGGCCGCGCCCATGCGAAGACGTCGGAGAGCGCCACTACATCGTCGTCTTCACCGTGGATCACGATCGTGTCGGCGGGGACGTGCTCGATGGGAAAGCGTCTTGCCGCGGCGCCGACCAGCACCAGGCGCTCGGCCTTGACCGCGTGCGCGACACGAGTCTGGACGTAGGATCCGAACGAGAATCCCGCCAGCACGGGTGGCGTCTGCGCAATGGCAGGGAACTCGCGCTGCGCGTAAGCCAGCGCTGCCAACGCATCGTCGGTCTCGCCGACGCCGTCGTCGAATGTGCCTTCGCTCTTGCCCGCGCCGCGGAAATTGAAGCGCACGCCGGCGTAGCCCAGCGCGGCGAAAGTGCGGGCAAGTGTCTGCGCGACCTTGTTGTCCAGGCTGCCGCCATGCTGCGGATGCGGATGCGCAACCAGCGCAATGCCGCGCGGGTCCGCGTCAGGCAGGTTCAGCGCGACCTCGAGGGCGCCGGCCGGACCGGCGATCAGCTCGCGTCGCTCGCCGCGTGTCAAATCCTCAACCGCTCGACCACGCGGCCGTTGACGATATGCGAGTCGATGATTTCGTCGATATCCTGGCGATCGACGTACGTGTACCAGACCTCCTCGGGGTAGACGACCAGCACGGGACCTTCTTCGCAGCGATCGAGGCAACCCGCCTTGTTGATGCGCACCTTGCCCTGCCCGTTCATGCCCAATTCCTTGATGCGCAGCTTGGCGTAGGACTGCATGTCGGATGCGCCGCGGTCGGCGCAGCACGTTTCCGGCGGCTCGCGCTTGTTGCAGCAGAAGAACACGTGATGCCTGTAATAGCTCATGCGGAACTCCGGAAAGAGCCGCAGATTATACGCGAGCGTTGTCGCTCTCCTGCACGGTATGACCCCACCCGGGTTGGCCTGCCTGCCACAGCAAATACACGCTCGCCAGCACGGGCCACACGACCAGCACGGCGTGCGTGAGTCTGTTGAAGTTGAGCAGCTGGCCGTACGGCCAGTCGAAAAGTGCCAGCGGTGCTCGCGCCTGCCACATGTCGGGTGCGAGCAGCGGCGCGACCAGCGAAGAAAGCAACGCGATCGCGCAGAACGTCGTACGCGCCGGGCGCGGCAGACGGATCGCCATGAGCAGCACGACCACTCCGACGCCGATCCCGAACAGCACGCCCGGCTTGAGCCAGGTATCGAACACTGCCTGCCGCAGCAGCAGGATCGCGGCGCAGCCCTTGAGCATCAGCACGCTGCCGACGAGCAGCATGACCGCGCCGCCGAGAAATTGCCGCTGGCGCAACAGCAACGCCAGGAACAGGCCGGCGCCGACGACGTTGAACGCGCTTTGCGCCGCCTGCAGCAGCGTGCCGGCGATATCGCTGGTCAGCTCCAGCGAGGGGTCGAAGGTTGCCGCGAACAGCGGAATGCCCGGATTGACCTGCGCGATGAGCCAGACGCCGAGCAGGGCAAGACCCAGATCGCCGCTGCGCCCAGGCAGGAACACGCGGCGGCGCCACGCGCTGATGCGCCCGCGCAGACGCGGGATCAGGTGCAATGCGATCGCCGCCAGCGAGCCCAGCGCAGCGCCTGCTGTGTTGGAGAGCAGGTCCACGGCACTGGCATCGCGCGTGGGCAGGAACATCTGCAGCGATTCCATCGCCAGCGAGAGCAGCGCGCCCGCACCCGAGCTCGCGGCGAGGCGCATCGCCGCCACGCGCCTCGGCCCGATCAGCCCGACAAGGAAGCCGAAGGGCACGTACGCGATGAGGTTGATGGCGATATCGTAGCGGGTGTAGCGCGGCGGCCATGGCGCCAGCAGGAAGTAAGGCGTGCCCGGGATCGGCGCCATCCAGGCGGCGAACGGCTCGAGGCTCGCGTAGACGATCATCAGACCGTAGAGCGCTGCCAAATACTGCGGCAGCTGCGTCGAATGCGGGCGGGAGGGCATGGCGCGCGATGGGGTCGGCCAGACGGATGCCTGGGCGATTATAGGCCGTGCCTTGCTGCCCGCCGCTCCCGCGTGCGCGAGGCGCTTGCCGATCGCGCGGCGCGCAGCGCGGTCCTCTCTATAGCGGCTTGCGCACGATGGTCAGGTTCGCCTCCTCGCGCAGGATCGTGAATCCCGCGTCGACATACAGCGCCAGCGGACCATGGTAGTGGTCGGCCGCAGCGACGCTGTCGCCGGACTTGAAGGGAAATGCGTCGACAACCTTAAAGCCGCGCGCGGCGAGCGCCGCGAGCCCACCCGTCAGCAGCGCGCGGGCGATGCCGCTGCGTCGCCGCGCCGGGGCGATGACGAAGCAGACGATCGCCGCGGCGTCGAAGTCGGCGCAGGCAATATCGGGCGCGGCGATGCGCATGCGTTCGAAGCAGTGGCGCAGCTTGTGCCGCGGCTGCGCGTTCATCCAGCCCACCACCGCGCCGCCGTCGTAGGCCAGGAATCCTTCCATCTCGCCTACTTCGATGCGCGCGCGCATCGCGGCACGGTTGGCGTCACCGGACAGCGAGGGCCAATCGACGGCGAGCGGCACCTCGTAGTAGTGGCAGTAGCACCTGGCCCATTCCGGATTGTCGGCGAAAGCAGGCCCGCGCTCGTGATCGAAGAAGCGCAGGTAATCGTCGCCGCGCGCTGGCGACAGCGGATGGATCTGGATTTCGCTCATTGCATCGTGCGTTGGGCCGCGGTGCTCAGCGCACCTTGATTTCGGTCCACATGCGATTCATCAGCCGCCGTTCCTTGCGCGGCATGTCGCGCAGCTGCTCGAGCCGCTTCATCGCCTGCGGATCGGGAAACACCGCCGGGTTGTCCCTTATCGCCGGTTCGATGTAGGCCATCGCGGCGGCGTTGGGATTGCCCGAGCCCAGCATGTTGGAAAGCTCCGCCGAGTTCTTCCCCTCGAGCATGAAATCGATGAATTGATAGGCTAGGTCGGAGCGCGGTCCGGTCTTGTGCATCACCATGTTGTCGACGGCGAGCACTGCGCCCTGTCGGGGCGTCGAGTAACCTATCGAGAACGGCCGGTTGGCTTTCTTCGCATCCTGCGCCGCCTGGAACATGTCGTTCGAATAGCCGTGCGCGAGCCAGATGTTGCCGATCGTCAGCTCCTTGATGTACGAGGACGCATTGAACGCCGCCCAGTACGGCTTGGCCTGCAGGATCGCGTCGCGCGCCTGCTTGAGCTTCACCGGGTCGGTTTCGTTCACCGAGTAGCCGAGGTAGAGCAGCGCGGCGGCGAAGAGCTCGCGCTGGCTGTCGAGCACGGTGACCTTGCCCTTGACGCGCTCGAGGTACTTCGGATCGAATATCACCGCCCACGTGTCGGTCGGCAGCCCAAGCTCCTTCATTTTCTCCACGTTGTAGCCGATCAGCGTCACCGAGTACGCGTACGGCACCGAATACTTGTTGCCCGGGTCGTACCACGGGTTGACGAACTCGGGCTTGATGTTCCTGAAATTGGGAAGCTTGCTCTTGTCGAGCTCGCGCAGCGCGCCGCCAGCGATCAGCGTCTCGACGGCGTTGCCGGTGGGCACCAGGATGTCGTAGCCGGTGGCGCCCGCGGCGAGCTTCGCCAGCAATTCCTCGTTGTCGGAGTAGTAGTCCTGCACCAGGCGGCAGTTGCATGCCGCCTCGAAGCGCTTGATTGTTTCGTCGGCGATGTAGTTGTTCCAGTTGTACAGGTGCAGCTCGTTGGCGCCCTGTGGCGCGGGTTTGGCTTCCGCCGCCTTTTTGTCGGAATCGTCGGCCTTGGGACCACACGCCGCGAGGGCCAGCGTCAGCAGCGCTGCAGCCAGCACACCGATCAAGTGATCGACGCGCTTCAATCCGCCTTCCCCCGCAACGCATCGGGTGCGAGCCTGCCGGCGACGACGATCATGACCAGCGTCAGCGCCATGAGCAGCGTCGAGATCGCGTTGACTTCCGGCGTCACCGCGATCTTGATCATCGAGTAGATCTGCAGCGGCAGCGTCGACACGCCGACTCCGGCGGTGAAGAAGGTGATGACGAAGTCGTCGATTGACAGGGTGAACGCCATGAGCGCGCCAGCGATCACGCCGGGCATGATGAGAGGCAGCGTCACCAGCCGGAACGTCTGCCATGGCGAGGCGCCGAGGTCGCGCGCCGCTTCGAATATCGACTCGTCCATGCCGGCCAGCCGCGCGCGCACGATGATCGCGACGAAGCCGATGCAGAACGTGATATGGGCGATGATCACCGTCAGCAGGTTGAGCTCGGTGCCGACCACCTGGATGAAGAAGATCAGCAGCGACACGCCGAGCAGAATCTCCGGCATCGCCACCGGCGTGAGCACCATGAACGGCAGCACGCGGGTGCGGTAGCGATGCATCGCGATGCCGGCCATCGTGCCCAGCACCGTCGCGCACAGGCTCGCGACCACGGCGATCAGCACCGAGTTGCCTGCCGCGCGCAGCATGTCCTGGTCGGCGAACAGCGTCTTGTACCAGGACAGCGTGAAGCCCACCCACTCGGCATTGAGCTTCGAGTCGTTGAACGAAAACAGGACGACGATCGCCAGCGGCACGTACAGGAATGCGTACACGGCAATCGACACGAGGCACACGGCGTAGCCCTGCCGCGTCGCCCGCGACAACAGCCACGCGGCGAGCGCGATGGCGACCATGCCGAGCGCGATGATGGACAGCAGGCCGCTGCTAGGCACGGCGCAACCCTCCACGCGCGAACCACGTCGAGATCGCCGCCACCAGCAGCACGGCGAGCGTGAGCATAAGCGACAGCATCGAGCCGAAGGGCCAGTCGCGGGTGCCGAGGAACGATTCCTTGATCATGTTGCCGACCAGCCAGTCGTTGGCGCCGCCGAGTATCTCGGGAATCGCGAACATGCCGAGCACGGGAATGAACACCAGCGCCGCGCCCGAGAAGATGCCGGGAAGCGACAGCGGGAACGTGACGCGCCAGAAGCGCTCCCAGCGATTCGCGCCCAGGTCCTGCGCGGCATCGAGCAGGACGGGATCGTGCTTTTCCAGGTTGGTGTACAGCGGCAGGATCATGAAGGGCAGGTGCACGAACACCATGCCGATGATCACCGCGAAGCGCGAGAACAGCAGGTCGAAGGGGCCCAGAATGATCATCCACGCGTAGACGCGGACCAGGAAGTTGCTCGCGAACGGCAGGATGACCAGCAGCACCATCAGGTCGCGACGCTTCTTGGGCATGCGCGCGATGAGCATCGCCAGCGGGTAGCCGGCGAGTAGGCAAATGAGCGTCGTGAGCGCCGCCACGCCGAACGATTTGGCGAAGATCTGCACGTACACCCAGTCGCCGAAGAAGACCTTGTAGTTCTCGACGGTGAGGCCGGACTCGTCGCTGCCGCGCAGCGGAAACAGCGGCGCCAGTCCGCCAAACTCGCCCGGGTACATGAACGACGCGACGACGACGATGAGCCCCGGCAGCGCGAAGAACACGAGCAGGAAGACGAACGGCGGCCCGCCGACGATCCACTTGGCCCAGGGCGATGCGGCTTTCAAGTTTTGGTTCTGCCGGGTTCGCGCAGCGCGATCAGTCGATCACGAAGTGGCCGGCGTCGCCGCGCCACGCCACCTGCACTTCGTCGCCGGTCTCGAAAAAGCGCGCGCGCCCCGAGCCGGCGTTGGGCGCGAGCGCCTCGATCTTCTGGCCGTTGTCGAGGAACACGATGTACGTGGTGACGTCGCCGATGTAAACGTATTCGCGCACCTTGCCGTGAAAGCGATTGGCGAGGCCGGCCGCGTCGGTCGCCGCGGCGTCGTTGCCGAAGATGCGCACCATTTCCGGCCGCAGTGCCAGCACGCCCTTGGTGCCGACGTCGATCCCCGGACGCGCGGGGGCGGTGATCGTGCCCAGTCCGGCGCTGGCGAGCGTGAGCGCATCGTCCTGCCGCCCCGACACGGTCACGTCGAGCAGGTTGCAGTTGCCGATGAAGTCGGCGACGAAGCGGTTGTTGGGGAAGCCGTAGATCTTGGAGGGCTCGTCGAGCTGCTCGATGCGGCCCTCGTTCATCACCGCGATGCGGTGCGACAGCGCCAGCGCTTCGGCCTGCGAATGGGTCACGAAAATGAAGGTGATTCCGACGTCGCGCTGCAGGCTCATCAGCTCGACTTGCAGCTGCTCGCGCAGCTTGGCGTCGAGCGCGCCCAGCGGTTCGTCGAGCAGCAGCAGCCGGGGGCGGTTGACCAGCGAGCGCGCGAGCGCCACGCGCTGCTTCTGGCCGCCGGACAACTCGTGGGGAAACTGGTCCCCCTTTTCGGAAAGATGCACCAGGTCGAGCACCGCCTTGACCTTGGCGCGGATCTCCTCCTGTTGCAGGCCGGCCATCTTCAGCGGAAACGCGACGTTGTCGACCACCGACATGTGCGGGAACAGCGCGTAACTTTGGAACACCGTGTGGATCGGCCGTCGCTCCGGCGGCGTGTCCTTGAGGTCGACGCCGTCGAGGATGATGCTGCCCTCGTCGGGCAGGTCGAAGCCGGCGATCATGCGCAGGATCGTCGTCTTGCCGCATCCGGAAGGTCCCAGCAGGGTGAAGAACTCGCCGGCGGCGACCTCGAAGCTCACGTTCTTGACCGCTTCGAACGTACCGAAGCGGCGCGTTATGTTCTTGATTTCGAGCAGGGCCATCGCGGGCTTGCCGACTCTTCGAAAAGACCGGCCGATTGTAGCAAAAGGGCCTCCGCCCAATGCAGGAATCGGGTCGCGCGGCGAACATCCGCCGCGGCGCTCGCGCACGTCAGTGCAGCAACTGCACCAGCAGCACGGTGACGATGCCCGCGAGCAATGTAGCGATGACGATCAGCCAGCGATTGCGCATCCGCTGCACCGCCGCCAGCTCAACCATCGCGGCCTCGGAAGCCGGCGGCGGTTCCGAGAGCTTCTGGTAGATCAGTCTCGGCAACATTGGCAGCGCCGTCGCGAGGAACGGCGCCTCTTCGCGGAATCGGCGTTCCAGCGCGCGCCAGCCGATCTGCTCCTTCAACCAGCGTTCCAGAAACGGCTTCGCCGTCACCCAGAGATCGAGGTCGGGATCGAGTTCGCGGCCAAGACCCTCGATGTTGAGCAGCGTCTTCTGCAGCAGCGCCAGTTGCGGCTGGATCTCGACATTGAAGCGCCGCGACGCCTTGAAAAGCTGTACCAACACGCGGCCGAGCGAGATTTCCTTGAGCGGCTTGTCGAATACCGGTTCGCAGACTGCGCGGACTTCGCTCTCCAATTCGTCGACGCGCGTATCCGCCGGCACCCAGCCCGATTCGATGTGCGCGGTGGCGACGCGCCGGTAGTCGCGGCGGAAGAACGCGACGAAATTCTGCGCGAGGTAGCTCTTGTCGCGGTCCGACAGCGTGCCCATGATGCCGAAGTCGACCGCGATGTACTTGCCTCGCCGGGCCGGGTCGGTGGCGACGAAGATGTTGCCCGGATGCATGTCGGCGTGGAAGTAGCCGTCGCGGAACACCTGCGTGAAGAAGATTTCCACACCGGCTCGGGCCAGAGCCTTGATGTCGACGCCTTCACTCCTCAGGCGTTCGACCTGGCCGATCGGCGTGCCCGACATGCGCTCCATCACCATCACTTCGCGCGTGCACCAGTCCCAGTATACCTCCGGGACGAGCAGCAACGGCGAGTGCTGGAAGTTGCGGCGCAGTTGCGAGCAGTTGGCGGCTTCACGCGAGAGGTCGAGCTCGTCATGGATGGTCTTGTCGAATTCGGCGACGACCTCGCGCGGCTTGAGCCGCTTGCCGTCCGACCACAGCTTCTCCATGAGCATCGCGCCGGTCTGCATCAGGCCGAGGTCCTTTTCAATGGTCGCGGCGATGTTCGGCCGCAGCACCTTGACCGCGGCGGGTGTGCCGTCCGGCAGTTCGGCGTAATGCACCTGCGCGACCGACGCGCTTGCGACCGGTTCGCGCGCAAAGGACTTGAACACTTCGTCGACCGGCTTGCCGTAGGCGCGCTGCAGGGTCGCGAGTACGTCGACGGTGGCGAACGGCGGCACGCGATCCTGCAGCCGGGCCAACTCGTCGGCGATGTCGGTAGGCAGCAGGTCGCGCCGGGTCGACAGCATCTGTCCGAACTTGACGAAAATGGGCCCGAGGTCCTGCAGTGCCAGGCGCAGCCGCTCGGCGCGCGGCGCGGAAACGTTGCGCCAGAACGTCGCGACACGAACAGTCGGCCGCAGCCAGCGAAAACGCTCGTGGCCGAGCAGGAACTCGTCGAGCCCGTACTTGAGCGCGACGCGCAGGATTTTCGCGAGTCTCAACAAATGCATGGCGCGATTGTACGGGATCGGATTGGCGGCTTTTCCGTAGACGGCAGGGAGCCTTTTTGCTTCGCGCGCGCTGCCGCGCGCCCCGCGCCCGGCGGGAGGGGTGGCTGTGGCCGGGGAATCGCGGGCGCAGCATGGAGTCGCGACCCCTGTGCCCTCGAGAGCGGGGCCGACGGTGAGGAGCGTGCCGCTACGGCTTGCGTCGCCGTGGCGCGTCCGCCGCGAGCGCGTCGATGCGCGCGGCGAGTGCATCGACTTCGTTCGCCAGAGCGGCGACGTCGGCGGTGAAGGCGCGTGCTTCGACGTCCGGGACGGCGAGGCCGGCTTCGTCGCCGACGAAGCGCGCGACGCTGTCGCCGACGCGCTGCGCAGCGTAGTCGGGCATGGCGAGCAAGCGTCGTCCGACGTCGGCGAACTGCTGACCGATGATCGGGCCGAAGGCGCGCGCGAACGCCTGCTCGACAAACATCGGCAAGGTCAGCGCGAGCTCGGCGAGCGTTGCCGCCAGCGCCGCGTCGCCGTCCGCCGCGACCAGTTCGGGCCAGCGACCCGGTTGCGCGAGCAGCGCCGGCAGGCGCAACGGCGACACCTCGAGCGTGAGATCAGGACTCGCTGCGGCTTCGCGCAAGCGTCCGCCTTCGTCGATGGCGAATGCCGCGCGGGCCGGTCCGACGACGATGCGCACGGTGCGGCCGGCGTGTGCCGCGAGGCGCTCGCGCGCCCAGGGTTCACGCTCTAGCGTTCGATTGACGGCTTCAGCTGCAATATTCATCACGAAAGGCGGGTGCGTCGTCAGAACACGCGGCCCCGGTGCAGCGCGACGACGCCCGCGGCAAGGTTGAACCAGTCGACCTCGTCGAAACCTGCTTGCTCCATCATCGCCTTCAGCGCCGGCTGGTCGGGATGCATGCGGATCGATTCGGCTAGATAGCGGTAGCTCGCCGCGTCGCCTGCGACCGCCTTGCCCAGCCGGGGCAGGACGTTGAAACTGTACCAGTCGTACGCGGGCCGCAGCGGTGCCCACGGCCGGCTGAATTCCAGGATGATCGCGACGCCGCCCGGCCGAAGCACGCGTCGCATTTCGGCGAGCGCGTTTTCCTTGCGCGTGACGTTGCGCAGCCCGAAGGCGATCGACACGCAGTCGAAGGACCGCGCCGCGAACGGCAGCGCCTCGGCGTCGCATTGCACGGCGGGGATGACCCGGCCTTCGTCGATCAGCCGGTCGCGGCCCGCTCCGAGCATGGCACCGTTGATGTCGGTGAGCACGACGCGGCCGCCGGGTCCGACGCGATCAGCGAACAGGCGCGCGAGATCGGCGGTGCCGCCGGCGACGTCGAGGACCTGCGCCCCGGCGCGCACGCCGCTGGTCGCGACGGCGAAGCGCTTCCAGCCGCGGTGCAGGCCCGCCGACATGAGGTCGTTCATCAGGTCGTACTTGCCGGCGACCGAGTCGAAAACCTGGCGCACGCGCAGCGATTTTTCGTCCGGCGCGACCTCGTCGAAACCGAAGTGGGTCTTTTCGCTCACGAGCGGTCCCCTCGCTGCGCGCGCAACGCCATGACGAAGAACGCGTCGCACACGAGGCCGACGCCTCCCAGCACTGCCGCCAGCACGTACTGACGCAAGGCTACGCAGACTGCACAGCCGGCGAACGCGGCGATCGGCAGCACGAGGGCCACGGCCTTGGGCATGCCTTCAATGTCGATGTCCGCAAGCATGCGCCGGTGCAGCCGGCGCTGCGCCGGATTCGGAATCGCGACTCGCCCCGGCCGCGTCAAGTCGCGCGAGGTACTGTTCCCACAGCGCTGCCTGGCGCACACCCAGGTCGTGCAGGTAATCCCACGAATAGATGCCTGTGTCGTGGCCGTCGGAGAACTTCGGCCGGATCGCGTAATGACCCACCGCTTCGATCTCGGCGATGGTCACCCCGCGCTTGCCGACCTGCAGCGTTTCCTGGCCCGGGCCATGGCCGCGGACCTCGGCGGACGGCGAATACACGCGCAGGAACTCGTAGGGCAGGCGAAAAGTCGTGCCGTCGGCGAACGAGAGCTCCATCAGGCGCGACGCCTGATGCAGCTTGATCTCGCTGGGAATCGGGGTGCTGGAATCGAGGCCGGACATGGCGCGACGCGCTCCGCAAGGGGTGTATCGTCAGCCTATCACACCGGCGAGCGACGGTCCCCGGTTCGGGCGCCGGGCGGCGGTCGCGCCCCGGCGACCCGCAGGCTTAGTAGCGGTTGGCCCCCATCGGGTTCGCCGAATCGGGCACCAGGTCCATGTTGCCGATGCCCGCCATGATGTTGCGGTTCTTGGCGTCCTTGCCGTGGAGCTTGATCTCGAGGCGCAGGTCGTTGAGCGAATCGGCGTTGCGCAGCGCGTCCTCGTAACTGATCATGCCCGCCTCGAACAGGTCGAACAGCGCCTGGTCGAAGGTCTGCATGCCGAGTTCGCGCGACTTCTTCATGATTTCCTTGATGCCGGAAACATCGCCCTTGAAGATCAGGTCGGAGATCAGCGGCGAATTGAGCATCACCTCGACCGCCGGAACGCGACCGCGACCGTCGCGGCGCGCGATCAGCCGCTGTGCGACAAACGCGCGGATGTTGAGCGACAAGTCCATCAGCAGCTGCTGGCGCCGTTCCTCGGGGAAGAAGTTGATGATCCGGTCGAGCGCCTGGTTGGTGCTGTTCGCGTGCAGCGTGGCGAGGCACAGGTGGCCGGTTTCGGCGAAGGCGATCGCGTAGTCCATGGTGTCGCGGTCGCGGATCTCACCGATGAGAATCACGTCGGGCGCCTGGCGCAGCGTGTTCTTGAGCGCGATGCCCCAGTTGTCGGTGTCCACGCCGACTTCGCGCTGCGTGATGATGCAGTTCTTGTGCTCGTGGACGAACTCGATCGGATCCTCGATGGTGATGATGTGGCCGTAGCTGTTCTCGTTGCGGTAGCCCAGCAGCGCGGCCATCGAGGTCGACTTGCCGGCACCGGTCGCGCCGATGAACATCATGATGCCGCGCTTGCTCATCGTCACGTCCTTGAGCACCGGCGGCAGCGAGAGCTCGTCGAAAGTGGGGATGTTGGTGTTGATCGTGCGCATCGCCATGCCCACTCGGCCCATCTGCACGAACGCATTGCAGCGGAACCGGCCGATGCCGGGCGGGCTGATCGCGAAATTGCACTCCTTGGTCGATTCGAATTCGGCGGCCTGCTTGTCGTTCATCACGCTGCGCACGATCTCGATCGTGTGCTGCGGCGTCAGCGGCGTCTTCGACACCGGCGCGATCTTGCCGTCGATCTTCACCGCGGGAGGGAAGCCCGCGGTGATGAACAGGTCGGAGCCGTTCTGCTTGACCAGCAGATCGAGCAGCTCGTGAATGAATTTGGTGGCGGTTTCGCGTTCCATGAGGCGCACTCCTTGCGTGCGGTTAGCCGCCGAACAGGTCCTTGTTGACGGCGCGATTGCGGGCTTCGGCCATCGATACCTGGTTGCGGCGGACCATCTCGACCAGGCACTGATCGAGCGTCTGCATGCCAGCGGACTGGCTGGTCTGGATCGCCGAATACATCTGCGCGACCTTGTTCTCGCGGATCAGGTTGCGGATGGCCGGCGTGCCGATCATGATTTCATGAGCCGCGATCCGTCCCTGCTGGTCCTTGGTCTTGAGCAGCGTCTGCGAAATCGCCGCGACCAGCGACTCGGACAGCATCGCGCGGACCATGTCCTTTTCCGCCGCGGGGAACACGTCGATGACGCGGTCGATGGTCTTCGCCGCCGAACTCGTGTGCAGCGTGCCGAAGACCAGGTGGCCGGTTTCGGCCGCGGTGAGCGCCAGCCGGATCGTCTCCAGGTCGCGCATCTCGCCGACCAGGATGTAGTCGGGATCCTCGCGCAGGGCGGCCCGCAGCGCGTTGGCGAAGGACAGCGTGTGGGGGCCGACCTCGCGCTGGTTGATGAGGCACTTCTTCGACTCGTGCAGGAACTCGATCGGATCCTCGATGGTGAGGATGTGGCCGTATTCGTTTTCGTTGACGTGGTTGACCATCGCCGCCAGCGTCGTCGACTTGCCGGAGCCGGTCGGGCCGGTGACCAGGATCAGGCCGCGCGGGCGGTTGGTCAGCTCGGCAAAGATGCGCGGCGCCGCCAGCTCCTCGAGCGACAGCACCTTCGAGGGAATCGTCCGGAAGGCGACCGCCGCCCCGCGCTCCTGGTTGAAGGCGTTGACGCGAAAGCGGGCGAGGTTGGGGATGCCGAAGGAGAAGTCGCACTCGAGCATCTCCTCGTAGGTCTTGCGCTGCGCGTCGCTCATGATGTCGTACACCATGGCGTGCACGTCCTCATGCTCCATCGGCGGCAGATTGATCCGCCGGATGTCGCCGTGGACGCGAATCATCGGCGGCAGACCTGCCGAGAGATGCAGGTCCGAAGCCTTGTTCTTGACAGCAAAAGCGAGCAGCTCAGCGATGTCCATTTATAATCCCGACTGTCGGAACCTGGGCAAGTTGTTGATTACATGTCTTGGCTGCCTATGCCGACGTCATCAGATTATGACCCCATACGAGAAGGCGTGGCAAGCCATCCAGGCGCGCATCGTCAGCGCCGCCAGCGCCGCCGGCCGCGATCCGGCGCAGATCCGGGTGCTCGCGGTCAGCAAGACGATGTCCGCCGATGCCATTCGCGGTGCCTGGCGTGCGGGCCAGCGTGCCTTCGGAGAGAACTACGTCCAGGAGGCGCTTGCCAAGATCGCGACGCTCTCCGACCTCGAAGGCCTCGAGTGGCACCTGATCGGATCGCTCCAGGGCAACAAGGCGCGTCTGGCCGCGGGCGGCTTCGACTGGGTCCAGACCATCGACCGGCTGCCGGTCGCCGAACGTCTGTCGGCCGCGCGCGCGGCCGACTTTCCGGCGCTCAACGCGTGTGTGCAGGTCAACATCAGCGGCGAGGCCAGCAAGAGTGGCTGCGGGCCTGAGGTTGCGCTGACACTGGCGCAGGCGGTCGCGCGCTTGCCGCGGCTGGTACTGCGCGGATTCATGGGCATTGCCCAGCAAACGGCGGACGTCGCGCGACAGCGCGAGCAGTTCCGGACGCTCCGAGACATATACGAGACCGCGACAAGGCAAGGCTTGGCGCTGGATACGCTGTCGATGGGCATGTCCGGCGACCTCGAGGCGGCGGTCGCGGAAGGTGCTACCTTGTTGCGCATTGGCAGCGCCCTGTTCGGGCCGCGGCCGGCAGGGCCCGAAGCGGAGACGCAATGAACATCACCTTCATCGGCGGCGGCAACATGGCGCGCGCGCTCATCGGCGGGCTGGTGGCCCGCGGCGGCGCGTCGAACGCCTTCGCGGTCGTCGAGCCAGACGCCGACGCACGCGCGACCGTCGCCGCGCGTCTCGGTGTGGCTACCTTCGTGCAGGTCGAGCCGGCGGCGGTGGTCAACGCCGACGTCATCGTCATCGCGGTCAAGCCGCAGAATGTCCGCGCGGTGGCGCGCGAACTGGCGACCACGCTCAAGCGGCAGGTGGTGCTGACCATTGCCGCCGGCATCCGCCTGCCAGATCTGTCGCGCTGGCTGCTCGGCTACCGGCGGCTGGTGCGGGCGATGCCGAACACGCCGGCGCTGATCGGATACGGAATCGCCGGCCTGTATGCGTTGTCAGGGGTCGACGGCGACGGCCGCGCGCGCGCGGCGGCGGTGCTCGAGGCGGTCGGTGGCATCCTCTGGTGCGAGCGCGAAGACGAGCTCGATGCGGTCACCGCCGTGTCGGGCAGCGGACCGGCGTATGTGTTCTACTTCCTCGAAGCGCTGGAACTGGCCGCGCGCGAGCTGGGCTTCGAGCCGGCGCAGGCGCATCGGCTGGCTCTGGCGACTTTTGCGGGCGCGACGCGGCTCGCCGAGCAGAGCGACTCCGAGCCGTCGATCCTGCGCGCGCAGGTGACGTCGAAGGGCGGCACCACTGAGCGTGCGATCGCCGTGCTGGACAACGCCGCGGTGATGGCAGCGATCGTCGGCGCGGTCAAGGCCGCTGCCGAGCGCGCGCGCGAGCTCGGCGAGCAGTTCGGAAGCGAGTAGGGACCATGTGGACCGAAGCACTTCGCTTCCTGATCAACACCGCGTTCGGACTCGTCGTCTATACCGCACTGCTGCGCTTCATCATGCAGTGGCTGCGCGCGCCGTTTCGCAATCCGGTCGGCCAGACGACGATCGCGCTGACCGACTGGGCGGTCAAGCCGCTGCGCCGCGTCCTGCCGGGCCATGGTGGCTACGACTGGGCGTCGCTGCTGCTCGCGTGGTTCGCGCAGTGCCTGTGGCTGGCTGCGCTTGCGGCCCTGGGCGGCGCGGTTTTCACGGGGTCGCTTGCGGGAATGCTCGCGGCGCTGGCGGTCGTGGAACTCGTCAAGGCAGCGCTGTGGATCATGATCGGCGCCATTTTCATCCAGGCCATCCTGTCCTGGGTTGCACCGGACGGGCCGCTGGCCGGCGTGCTCAACGCGCTGACTTTCAGGGTGCTCGCACCGATCCGGCGCGTGCTGCCGCCGCTGGGCGGAACGCTGGATCTCTCGCCACTGATCGCCATCGTACTCGGCCAACTCTTGCTGATGCTGCCGGTGGCGTGGCTCGAGCAGAGCGTTGTCCAGCTCTTCCGCTGACGGTGCGGTCGCCTGGCGCAGCGTGGCGGCCGACGGGTCGTTGCTGTTGGCGCTGCACGCGCAGCCCGGCGCGCGGCGCACCGAGGTCGTGGGTGCGCACGGCGATGCGCTGAAGATCCGCCTGGCGGCGCCCGCGGTGGATGGCAAGGCCAACGCCGAGCTGCTCCGCTTCATCGCGGCGGGATTCGGCGTCCCGCTGGCCAGCGTCAAGCTGCTGCGCGGCGAGACAGGCCGGCGCAAGACCGTGCGCGTCGCTGCGGCGCGCCTGCGTCCCGATCGCGACTGGGCGCGCCTGCCGTAAGCGCCGGGCGCCGGCCTCGCTAGGGCCTGGCGGCAAGCGCATTCGCGAGGCGCACGTAGTCGGTGACGCCCAGCGTCTCGCCGCGCGCTCCCGGTGCGATGCCCTCGCATTCCAGCACGGCTTCGTCGGCGAAATGCTTGAGCGCATTGCGCAGCGTTTTCCGGCGCTGACCGAACGCGGCGGTGACGATCCGGGCGAACAGTGCTTCGTCGGCGATCCGCGGCCGGGCGGTGCCCAGCGGGAGCAGGCGTGCGACCGCCGACTCGACTTTCGGCGCGGGGCGGAACGCGCCCGCCGGCACGACGAACAGCCGCTCCACGGCGAAGCGCGCCTGCAGCATCACCGACAAGCGCCCGTACTCCGCGGTGGCGGGCGTCGCGGCCATGCGCTGCACCACTTCTTTCTGCAGCATCACCGTCACGTCGCGCACGATTGCCGCGCACTCCGCGAGATGGAAAAGCAGCGGCGTGCTGATATTGTAGGGCAGGTTGCCGATCACGCGCAGATCGGTGCCGAGCGCGGCGAAATCGAAGTCGAGCGCGTCGGCGGTGTGCAGCGTCAGCCGAGCGGCGGAATATTCCGCGCTCAGGCGCGACGCCAGGTCGCGATCGATCTCGATCGCGGCGATGCGGCCGCAGGCGTCGATGAGCGACCGCGTGAGCGCGCCGAGCCCGGGGCCGATCTCGACGACGTTGTCGCCGGGACGCGGCGCGATCGCTGCGACGATCCGCGCGATGTAGTGCGGGTCGGCGAGAAAGTTCTGGCCGAACCTGCGCCGCGCGACGTGCGGGCTGCGCCCGGTGGCCGGGTTCATCCGCCGACGTTGGTCGTGGGCGCGCTGCCGACCTTCGCCGCGAGTCTGATCGCCAGCTCCGTGGCCGCGATCAGGCTGCCGGGATCCGCGTTCCTGGCCAGCGCCGCGTCGGCGGCCAGGTCGAGCGCGGTGCCGTGATCGACCGAGGTGCGGATGATCGGCAACCCGAGCGTGACATTGACGCCGTGACCGAAGCTCGCCTGCTTGAGCGCGGGCAGCCCTTGGTCGTGATACATCGCGACGATGCAATCGAACTGCTTCGCGGTCTGCGGCACGAATACGGTATCCGCTGGAACCGGCCCGACGAGCCTGATTCCTTCCTCGCGCAATTGCGCGAGGACCGGCGCGATGACGTCGATTTCCTCGCGCCCGATGTAGCCGCCTTCGCCGGCGTGCGGATTCAGGCCGCAGACGGCGATCCTAGGCTTATCGATGCCGAATTTCGCGCCGAGTTCCGCGGCGACGATGCGCAGCGTGAGAGTCAGGCGCGCGGAAGAGATCGCCGCGGGCACCGCCGCGAGCGGCACGTGCGTGGTCGCCAGCGCCACGCGCAGCGATGCGCCCGCGCCGTGCCCGACGAGCAGCATCACGACGTGCCTGGTGCCGGTGCGCTCGGCGAGGAATTCGGTGTGGCCGGTGAAGGGGATGCCGGCCGAATTGATCGCGCTTTTCTGCACGGGCGCAGTCACCATGGCGCCGAACTCTCCGGTGAGGCAACCCGCGAGCGCGCCCTGGAGCGTCGCGACCACCGCCCGCGCATTCAGCGGATCGGGCTTACCGGGGCGTGCCGGCATGACGAGCGGGAAGTGCGCCACCTCGAGCGCCGCGCTCGGCGCCGGCGCGTCGCTGGAATAGGGGACGAACC
>Ga0209048_10001810_pt1 | contig 21589 bp, 19 predicted proteins | sample FrelakmetCRP12CR_FD_187146 | JGI IMG/M metagenome (GOLD analysis project Ga0209048, IMG submission 187146) | Freshwater lake sediment microbial communities from the University of Notre Dame, USA, for methane emissions studies - CRP12 CR (SPAdes)... | ecosystem: Environmental > Aquatic >... | reverse complement strand
CCGTATTCTTCGTCGGACCAGCTACAACCGTAAACACTTCGATCATCTTGGCGCGTTCAAGCACCGGCATCGCATCACCGATGGCGCGAGCCGCGGTTCGACTTCCATCCCAACCAACCATAACGCGATTAAATTTTGCGCCCTGCGTCTGGACGTACGGCACGACGATCACGGGACGCCCAGATTCGAACAATGCTCCCTCGATGATAGGTACTTCCTGCGCCGCCTTATTCGGCTCGGCTTGACGGATCACGGAGAGGTCGAAGCTACGAGCAAGTCGAGCGAACGTATCGCCGACATTGCCCGGCGTGACGTCTATAATCTGCGACTCAGTCATAACGCCAGCCTGCTTTGCCAATGCTTCAAAGCGAGCTACCGCCTCGTTCGCTAGTTGTCTGGTTGCGGCGCGCTGGGCGTCGATAAGTTCCGCTGGAATTCCGGCAATCAGGTTCGCACTTGCCTTTGGATCGTAGACGAAGGCGACGCCGACAAGATGTGCCTTAAATATGCCGGCCAGGGAGGCGGCGTAATTCGCCGCCGCGTCCCGCTCAACTCCGATCGTAAGATTGACGACAATATCCTTTATCATGGCTCACTCTCTCTCATTTACGGCGACTTAATCTGACTTGACCGTTTCTTGTGCCAGCGAAAAAAAGACTACTGCATTGGCATGATCTCATCCAGAGCGAAAGGTAAGACCGCGACGATGTTGACTGAGATCAGTACCTAAATTGATGCGCCACATACAACATTTGACCACGATTCTCTACGGGCCAATCCCGGCCGACAAGTCTCCACGGCATGTCCGCTCTTCCCCTAAAAGCGGACATTAATCGGTGCGGATGAGTCAGCTTTGGGCCAATCTCGGACATTGGCGCCTGATCAGCATCTGAGGCCAAAGCTAGTCCAAGCCCACGCGGCGGAAGACTTCCAAACGTGAGCACGCCGGACCGCAAATACCAAAAGCGTTGCCCAGAAGAGCTAAGAAGGCTCATCAAGAGGTCAGGATAACACCTGGCTCTTGCTCCCGCCAATCTCGTTATGCTGTCGTTAAGCATAACGACTGAACGGGATTGTCTGTTGCCATTTTGTTGCCATTCGGCCGATAGAAACTTTTTGCGAGCTTCGAGCGTTCATTCGGCGATATGAAATCTGCCTATATCATTCGGATAATTCACACCAATGGGAGCAGTAGCCATCAGTAAGGTTGGCCGGGATCCGGAGCCCGCCGGTCAATGGTCGCTACGACAACAGGAAAACGAGGCGCCGGAAGTCCCATTGGCACTCTTGGAGATAAAGAGGATTGGCATCCTCAACGAGATTGATAAGCAGCTATTGATCTTCTCCCACGCCGCAGCCGCATTAATTGATACCCAAGCACATCCGGTCGTTACGATATCTGAAGCAGCACCTCTAAGGGTTCACGAGATTGCGGTCCATAATCGGAACGGACGCCGGGTGTCGCACGAGCGTCGCAGCGGGCGAGGCCTTCGTATCGTTATTGTAACGGGCGCGCTTTTAGCGGCGCTTGGCTTAGGATGGTTTGGCGGGTCGAACTTGTATCGATTTCATGATAGCCGAGACGAACTGACCGGCAAGGCAGCGGTCAATGCGGTGGTCGAACGGATCATCGGCGTTGAATCGAACGGCGATCCAAACGCGAAGAATAAACACTCTAGCGCAACAGGGTTCGGTCAATTTCTCGACGAAACCTGGCTCGACATGATCCGGGCGTACCGGCCCGATCTAACTAAGGGGCGTAGCGAAAACGAAACCCTAGAACTACGACGAGAGGCGAAACTCGCCCGTGAGATCACAACGCGATTTGCCGAACGAAACGCTGCGATGCTTGAACAACGGGGCTTGCCTGTCACCCCTGGTACGGTCTACTTGGCCCACTTTGCTGGCGGCGCAGGCGCTGTCGCGATCCTCTCAGCGCCGGAGAATGCTGACGCGGCGCTCATTATGGCGAATGCCGATGCAACTGGCCGGACCAAGCGCGAGCAAATCGTAAAGGCCAACCCATTTCTCGAACGCTTCACAGTTGCTGATCTTAAGATCTGGGCGGATCGCAAGATGCACGGCCGTGGTCTTCATCTGACCGAAGTGCTTGCGGCCGACGCAAAACAGTGAACGCCTAGTAAGGTTGTTATTTCCGAAAATCATATCTGCGCATGGCGGTGATGCAGCTCGCGGAGCCGCTGCGATCTCGCATGATCCGGTAAACGATCAGCGCTCTTACCGCGATTGAAACGCAAGAAACGCGTATTAATTTCCGCTCTGAGTTTTCGGTAGGCACAAGCCGTCTTGGGTTTGCGAGGCAGGACCGGAAGTTACAGCGCCTCGACGAAGGCCACCATTCGCTTGCGCAGCGCCGCGTCGGGGAGCCGCCCGCGCCCAGCGCTGAGATTGTCTGTAATGTGGGCCGCGTCGGCCGTACCGGGGATGACCGCGGTCACGTGCTCGTCGCCGAGCAGGAATTTGAGAAAGAATTGCGCCCAGCTCTGAGCGCCGAACTCCTTGGCCCAGTCAGGCAGGTCCTTACCGCGCACCGCGCGGAAGAGCCGGCCGCGGCCAAAGGGCAGCGCGGTCAGCACCGCAGTCCTGATCTCGAACGCGAGCGGCAGAAGGCGCTTCTCAGCCTCGCGGTCATCAAGCGAGTAGTCGATCTGGAGAAAGTCAGGTGCTTCGCGCCGCAGAACCGCCTCGACCGCGGGGAAATCGCCATGAAAGGTCGAGGTGATGCCGACATAGCGGCAGATACCCGCGCGTTGCCAGTCGCGGAAGCGGGAGAGGCTTTGATTCGGGTCGCGCACGTTGTGGAGCTGGAGGAGATCGAGCTTCTCGGTCTTGAGGCGCGTGAGCGAGCGCTTGAGCTCGTCGGCGTCGGGCGCCTCGAGCTTGGTGGCTATGAAGACCTTGTCGCGCAAGGCGCCGGCCGCGACCACGTCGCCGATAATGCTCTCGGCATCGCCATAGGTCGAGGCGGTGTCGATGAGACGGCCACCGCCGGCAACGAGCGCCGCCACGACCTCGCCGGCCTTGCGCCGGGTCGCCTCGTCGCCGGTGTTGTAGACAGAGGCAGTGCCGAGCCCAACCGCCGGCACGCGTTCGCCGCTGCGCGGGATCGGCTTGTCGAGGAGCGGTGCGGTAGTGCCCTGCGCCCAGGCAGACCAAGGCAGCAGCGAGGCGGTTGCACCGCCGGCCAGTGCCGCTAGTTCGCGCCGCGTCAAACGCTCAATCATCTCAGTCTCCTGTTGCACGGATAGATCCCTGCACGGCGGCGCGGCGTTCCTGTGTCCGACCGAGCGCCGCCGACAATACCAGCCAGGCCGCGGCGACGGGCAGCGCGCTGAGCGCGATGCCCGCGAACTTGAGGCCGAGCAACTGCAAACTGTCAAACACCCAGCCATAGAGCGCGTCGGAGCCGCGATAGATCACCACGTCGATCAGGTTCTTCGCCTTGTACTTCTCCTCGCGCGCGACGACGGTGAAGAACACCTGCCGCGCGGGATTAGCGATGGCGAAGTTCATCCAGCGCTGCACGACCTGGACGACAAGCACCACGGCAAGGGCCGGCGCCAGCGCGAGCGCCGCGAAGCCAACGACATAGACCGCCGGCAGCGCGCCCGCCGCCGCGCCGGTTCCGAACCGCTTCAGCAGCCTGCCGGTGGCAAAGACTTGCGTGCCCAGGGTCAGAAGTCCGACCGCTAGATCGATGCTGGCGAAGATGCGAGTCTGCGCGCCGGCGCCATGGACGGTCGCGGCCACAATATTGGCCTGCTCGAAATAGAGAATGGTCGCGCCGAACGACAGCAGGCTCACCCACGTCCCAACGCCGAGCAGATAGGGCGAGCGGATCAGCTCGGAGAAAGCCGCGAAGGCGCTGCCGCCGAGCCTGCGGTCGTCCTTGGCCGCGCGCGCCGTGCCTTCATGCGTCGTCGCGGCGCGCTCCAAGCGCCAGGCACAGAACACCGCGATTTCGAGAAAGGCGATGGCGGCGAGCAGCAGATTGACCGGCCCCAACGGCACCGACAGGCCGATGGTGACGACCGGGCCGAGCAGGCTGCCGGCGGTGCCGCCGGCGCCGATGAAGCCGAAGAGGCGCTTGCCCTGCTCACTAGTAAAGAGGTCGGCCATGAACGACCAGAACACCGCGACCGCGAACAGGTTGAAGACGCTGACCCAGACGAAGAACACGCGCGCCACGATCGCGGTCTCGATGTCGAACGTCAGCAGAAGCCAGAAGATCGCGAGATTGGCGACGAAGAAATGATAGACGACGGGAATGAACCGCGCGCGCGGCAGCTTCGCTACCAGCTCGCCGTAGAGCGGCTGCGCTATGAGCAGTGTCACGAACGTCGCGGTGAAGAGCCAGGGGAGGTTCCGGACGCCGCCGGCGATGCCCATCTGGTCGCGCAGCGGCCGCAGCACGTAATAGCCCGCCAGCAGCATGAAGAAATAGGCGAAGGACCACAGCGCTGCCGCGCGCTCCTGCGGTGTCGCCGGCACCGCCCGCCCTAGCCAGCGCTGGAGCAACGTCATGGCAGCAACGATAGCGTCTGCTTGAGCTCGACCGCGCTTACGTTCTTGCCATAGCCGGGCGCGCCGCGCTGGAAGCGGCGCGCGTCCGCGAGCGTGCCGACGACCACCGGATCAAAGCCGGCATCGCGCACCAGCCCCGCGGCCACCCGCACAGCCTCGGGATCATCGCCGGCGGTCGGGATCGCGAGTCTTGGATCGGGGCGGTTCGCCTCCCGCGCCAAGATCATGTACGAGAGCGTGTTGAACGTGCGTACCAGCCGCGTACCAGGCAGATATTTCTGCGAGGTGATGCCGATACCGTTGTGCTCCACCTCATCGGCGACGGCGCCGTCGCGCGTGGCAGTGGCGTTGCAGGCGTCTAGCACGATTTTGCCCTTGAGCGCGTCCCCGTAATCCTGGCCGAGCTGCGGCAGCGCTCCGTAGGGCACGGCAATGAAGAGCGCATCGCCGAAGGCGATCGCCTGCGCTACCGTGCCGGCGTGGGCGAGCGGACCGAGCCCCGCCACCAGGTCTTTGAGCTCGTCGGGATGGCGCGACGAGAAGAGCACCGGATGGCCGGCCTTCACCCACAACGCGCCGATCGTGCCGCCAATATGGCCCGAACCGATGACGCCGATACGCAGCTTGGCGCCGCCGGTCGCCTGCGCAACGGCGCGCCACGGTCGCAGCGCCGCAGCGAAAGCCAACGCGCCGCCCGCGCCGAGTAGCACACGGCGGAAACGGTCGAAGGGCTCATGCTCGGGCATCGAAACTGCTCGCGCTCGGCTTGCACATTACGCCGAGCTTGCGGGTTCGCAACGGCTGGCGACGCAACCGTGAACCCGTTTGCGGCTCGCGGTCGCCATTCGTCCAATGATTTAGCGGACTTAGAGCGAAATTCTCTACTGAATGGAACAGGGAATTATTTCGGCGGAGCAGGGAATTCTGGCACAAGAACAGTGAATTTTACCGGCCAAAACCGAAACACACGCGATGGAACTTTCAGCGCGTGATCGAGTTTAAATATACAGCTTCATTTCGAACGTAAACGGCGAACAAAAGCCAGATTGCGTAGAGCACTCAAAGTGCTGAACTGCTGCGCTTAATCATAGTTATATCTACAAGGAGGTGAAAATGACCACGTCAACACATTCCGATGTTCGGCCAAGCGTCTCGTCTGGCATAGGTGCGAGCGCTTTATCGCAAAATGCCAAAGCCAACAAAGTTATGGGGTTAGACTCCCAAACGGATCTGGACTCGTTGCGGACGCAGCTGACCGATCTGCAAAATACCGTGACCAAGTTCATATCCAACGCTGGCAATACGGCGCTTAAATCCGCGAAGGAAGCCACGAGCGACGTCGCTTCCCAGGTCGGCACTGCTGCCTCAAACATTGCCGAGAAGGGCTCCGAAATGGCGAACGCAGCGTCTCAACAGGCCAAGACGCTCGCCTCCGAGCTGGAAAAGATGGGACGAGCCAATCCTCTGGGTACGCTCGCCGGCGCCTTGTTGGTCGGAGTCGTCATCGGCCTGATTGGGCGAGGCCGGAGTTAATGTTCCAGACGATCCTCCATGTGACTGGCCTGGACCGACAGCTCGAAACGCTGAAGTTCGAGATTGAAGGCAAGGCCAATCATGCCATCAGCCATGTCAAGGCGGCGGCATTGCAAATCGCCGTGGTGGCGGCCTTTGCCGTAGCCGCGGTGGTATTTGCAGCGTTAGCGATACTGGCCGGATTTGTGTCACTGTTTGTTTGGCTGCAACCCCTTTACGGTACGCTCCCGGCGATCGGCATAGTGGCAGGCGCCCTAGTGTTGATCGCCGTAATGTTCGTTGCCATCGCAGTGGTCGTCGGAAAGCGGCGACCCGAACCCATGAATCTGTCGGCACCCGCTGGTACGAATTTGTCCCACGAGCAAGTAGCGGAAACTCGTAAGGTCGGATCGCCAGGGGGCGCTGCTGCGACGGATCTCGCGTCAGACAAATCAGAGCCAGCCTCCGCAACATCGTCATCCGAGATTCTTGATTCCGCACTCGCCGTTGTCCGGCACTTCGCCAAATCTCCAAAAACCGGGATTGAGCCAATCGACAACATCATCCGAGCAGTCGAGCCTCGCGCAGAGGAAGCTACGAGAGAAGCGGTCCACAGGGCTGCAACATTGGTGCAGACAGGTGATCGCAAAACCATGATTGCGATACTCGGTACCACTGCGGCGTTGGGCTGGTTGATCGTGAAATTTGGAAGTCATGCGGGCAAGCTGATCGTGATCGATGGCAACGTTAGCAAATCGCCTTAGATGATCGCGCTTGAGAACCCGGCGCGCGCTCAATATTTGTTGGGGGATATAGATACTCGCGACAGCGGGCCGTAAAAATTATGACGTAATCTTATAAGGCTCATCGACAATCCGGCCGCTGTTAGGACAGCGTCCTTAGTACCTGGCGAAGCTAGCTATCGAGATTGCGAGGCTTGCCGACCGGGAGATCGAGCACATGTCGGCGACGAGGTAGGTGCACTGGCGTGCAGTTAATTGAAGATGAGGCGTCCTTCGCGCTGTCGCTGCTGCTGCGGAACGGTTGGAACGAACTTTCCCGAGCGCGGATTGAACCGTTGGTAAGCGGATTAAGCGATGCAAATGTGTTTCTCGTCGCGGAAGATGACCGGCCGTTGCGTTATCTGAAAATCGCGCGGGACAACGCCGCGGCCGCTTTGCGGGAGGAGATATTGCGCTCGGGCTGGCTCGCTGAGCGCGGCGTGCGTGTGCCCGCTATCCTGCGTTTTGAGGACGGCGCCGATCAAGCCGTCTTGCTGACGGATGCGGTACCCGGTTTCCCCGCCGAGGCAAGCCCGCTACCGGCTCCGCGCCTCATCGACGCGCTCGCTAGGGGGCTGGCGGAGTTGCATGCGCTCTCGCCTGCCGACTGCCCATTTGATGAATCACTGGCGATGCGGCTCTCACGGGCCGCCACGGCCATCGCCGCCGGCGAGGTCGATACCGAGGAGTTCGCGCCTCGCAATGGCGGGATCTCGCCTAAGGCCTTGCTAGCGCGACTCGCGGCAAAACAGCCAGCGGAAGACTTTGTGGTCGCGCACGGCGATGCGACGCTGAGCAACCTCATTGTCGATGCGGACGGGACCATCGGCTTTGTCGATTGCGGCAATGTCGGGCGCGGCGACCGTTACCTCGATCTCGCAGTCCTCTCGGCAGAAATCAAAGAACATCACGGCAACAAGGCAGCGGCGCGTTTCGCCCAGGCCTATAGCCATTGCGGCTGGGACAGCACCAAGGCTCGCTTTTTCTTGGATCTGTATGAATTCTTTTGATGCCCGGGTTTCACTGACCGTGACGATTACGGCCGCCGCATCCGAATCGCGATTGAGAAACGCTTGCAAAGGGAGGTTGTCTTGCGATCAAGTCGGGATTTGCATGGGCGTACCGCACTCGTCACCGGAGGCGGGCAAGGATTGGGAGCGGAGATAATCAAAGGGCTGGCCGCTTGGGGAGCCCATGTATTAATCAATGGACGACAACGTGATGCGCTGGAACGCGTAATAGCCGACGTCAAATCATTCGGTGGCACGGCGGAGGCGTTCGCCTTCGATATTACTGACGAGACGGCTGTCACATCGGCCTTTCAACGCGTCGGCGATCGCCTGGACATCCTTGTCAATAATGTTGGCGTTCGCGATCGCCGTGGACTTTTCGAATTCGACACGGACGACGTGCGACGACTTCTTGCGACGAATCTCGTTGCGCCCTTTGATTTGAGCCGACGCGCTGCCCGGATGATGGCCAGCAACAACTGGGGTCGTATTATCAACATCACTTCGATTGCCGGACCAATCGCACGGGCAGGTGATGCCGTTTATACAATCGCAAAGGGTGGTCTCGAGGCAATGACACGCGCGCTCGCAGCAGATCTCGGTGCGTACGGCATTACCGTCAATGCCGTCGCACCAGGATACTTCGCAACCGAAGCCAATTCGGGGATGGTCGCCGATCCAAAAACCGCCGATTGGTTGTCAAAACGGACATCGCTCGGCCGTTGGGGACAGCCATCCGAGATTGCGGGAGCCGTCGTCTTTCTCGCTTCGCCGGCAGCTTCATACGTCACAGGTCAGGTGCTTACGGTCGATGGAGGCTACCTGGCGCATTTTTGATCCGTACAAACGGAGAATTGCTAAAAATGCAGCGGAGCCAATGGCGCGGACCGCTAAGCAGCTCATCGCATAGCTCTATTGTGAAATGCCGGCATCCCGGCATGGGAACCCAGCTTTCCTCGGCAGCTGATATCGTTGTCCCGACCCCTGCGCCCATGCGATGATCGCAGCGGCGACGGAAAAAGGTTTTCAGCATGATCAGGCGTCTACTCGCGGCGTTCGTTCTTTCACTTTTGTTCGCGACGTCCGCACCCGCGGCGCAATGCGGCGGGGACTTCAACGCCTTCATCGCCGCGATGTCGCGCCAGGCAGCGGCCGCCGGCGTCTCGCGCGCGGTCATCGACAGCGCACTCACCGGTGTCACTCCCGATCAGGCGGTGCTCGCCTTCGACCGCCGCCAGCGTGGCACGTTTCGCAAGAGCTTCGAGGACTACGCCGCGACCCGCGTTACCGCCGGCCGCATCAAGCGCGGCAGGCAGATGATGCAGCGCCATGCGGCGCTACTCTCCCGAATTGAGCGGCAATTCGGCGTGCCGGGCGCGCTGATCGTCGCGATCTGGGGCCTGGAAAGCGATTTCGGCACTGGCGACATGGGTAAACTGCCGGTCTTTCGTGTGCTCGCCACGATGGCGCATGATTGCCGCCGCACCGATTTATTCCAGCGCGAGCTTCTCGCCGCGCTGCAGATCCTCCAGCGCGGCGATCTTCCGTTGCGCGACATGATCGGCGCCTATGCGGGGGAGATCGGCCAGACGCAGTTTCTGCCGTCCTCCTATATCAAGTACGGCGTTGATTACGACGGCAACGGCCATGTCGATCTCAGACACAGCGTGCCGGATGTGCTCGCCTCGACGGCCAATCTGCTGAAGACTAACGGTTGGCGCGCCGGCGCTCCATTCGGTGAAAGCACGGCGAATTTTGAGGTCATGCGCGAGTGGAACCGGGCCGTGGTGTATCGCAAGACCATGGTCCTCTTCGCCGAGCGGCTGGCGGGACCGTGAGGCGGGAGCTCGTTTTCGGAAGGGACAGGGTCGATGCCAGACCGTTCATGTGAACCGCACGGCATAAACCGGCGGCAGAGTGTGCATGACGCATGTCCAGCGCTCGCCCTGATCCTCGCTCACCCAAAGGCCACCTGTGGTGGAGCCGAAGGCGAGCCCATCGCCGGCCTCATCCAACGCGGGCTTAGCGTCGCCGCCCCTATGATGGTCCCGACCACAGGCCTTGAATTGGCAGAGCGATCTTGCCATCTCGTGCTCGATTCACGTGTCCTTGGGGAATTTGCTTGCCATGACCATCGTTGACGAGACCCGAAACGAAAGCCGCGCTTTTGAGGCCGATGTTGCCAAGCTGCTGCACATGATGGTGCACTCGGTTTATTCCGACAAAGAGGTCTTTCTCCGTGAACTGATTTCGAACGCTGCCGATGCCTGCGAAAGGCTGCGCTATGAGGCCATCGCTAACCCTGGGCTACTCGGAGATGACCCGGCACCCCGCATCAAGCTCGCCATTGATGCTGACAAAAGATGCCTCACGGTAGAAGATAACGGCATCGGCATGGGCCGCGAAGAAATGGTCCAGGCGCTGGGAACGATCGCGCATTCGGGCACCAAGGCCTTCATGGATCGAATTGAAGCCGCCCAGGGCGGCGATGGCGCGACGTTAATCGGCCAGTTCGGCGTGGGGTTCTATTCGGCATTTATGGTGGCGGATCGCGTCGACGTCCTCTCCCGCCGTGCCGGGACCGACGAGGCCTGGCAATGGTCGTCGGACGGCAAGGGCACTTTTTCGGTATCGCCGGCAGCCCTCGCAGAAGCGCCGGGCCGTGGCACCCGTGTGGTCCTTCATCTGATGGAAGGCGCCATCTCTTACACTGAACGCTTCACGCTGGAGCGCATCGTAAAGGCACAGTCGGGCCATGTGCCGGTGCCTATTGCTATCATCGAGAAACCCGGCGCAGAGCCGTCCGAGGTCGCGGATGGGGCGGCCCTTTGGACCAAGCCAAAATCCGATATTTCGGCTGCGGATTATACTGACTTCTACCGCAGCATCGCGGGGCAGTTCGATGAACCAGCGCTTACGGTCCATTTCCGCGCCGAGGGTCGGTACGAATACACCGCGCTTACATTTGTTCCGGGCTCCCGACCGTTTGACCTCTTCGATCCCGACCGGAAAGGCCGCATCAAGCTTTATGTGAAACGAGTTTTCATAACCGATGAAGCAGAGGTAATGCCGCGCTATCTGCGCTTTGTTCGCGGGCTTGTGGACTCAGCCGACCTGCCGCTCAATGTCTCGCGCGAAACGATACAGGAAAGCCCGATCCTCGCGGCGATCAGGAAGGGCGTGACGAGCCGCGTGCTAGGCGATCTAGAGAAGCTTGCAGAGAAGGAGCCCGAGTCTTACGCTAAAATTTGGGACAACTTCGGCGCCGTGCTGAAGGAAGGAATCTATGATGATTTCGAGCGCCGCGACACGCTTCTTGCGCTATCCCGCTTCAAAACGACCGCATCGGCCGGCTTGTGGCGAAGTCTGAAAGATTATGCTGCTTCGCTCAAGGTGAACCAGACGGCGATCTACTATCTGGCGGGTGATGACATTGGTCGACTCGAAGCCTCGCCTCATCTGGAAGGGTTCCATGCGCGCGGCGTAGAGGTGCTTCTCCTTGCCGATCCGGTTGATAGCTTCTGGGTAACTTCAGGGGCATCGTTTGAAGGCAAGCCTTTCAAGTCGGTAACGCAAGGGGCCGCGGATTTAGCGCTTATCCCGCACCTCGACTCCAAGCATGAACCGACTTCTGAGATAGACAAGACGGTCACAAATTTTCTTGCTTTCATCAAGGAAACCCTTGGCGAGGCTGTGTCAGACGTTCGTCCGTCAGACCGACTAACGAACAGTGCGGTCTGTCTGGTCGCCCCCGAACTTGGCCCCGACCGCCAGTTGGAGAAGCTGTTGGCCGGCGCGGGACGGCTTAAGACTGCTGCAAAGCCGATACTCGAGGTTAATCCGCGTCACGACATTGTCATGACACTCGCGTCGTTGAGCGATGACGATCGCGCCTTCAAGGACGATGCCGCACACCTGCTATTCGATGAGGCCCGAATACTCGACGGAGAGCGCCCAGCGGATGCGCGGATGTTCGGCGATAGGTTGGCGCGAGTCCTGAGGCGAGGTCTCGGAAAAAGTAATGCCTGAAAATAAAACCACGCATTGCAATGGTGAACGGAGATGGCTGAAGACACTTTTTGTTGGGCTTCATGTCTCCTACTGCGTGCATACACCTATTTCTTTCGCGATAGCTTGCTCCCACACGATCTAATAGTTCGACCGGACCAAGCTGCAATGCCGGCCCACGATACCCGGATGTGATTTTCGATAGGCACAGGGATCCATTGGGTCAGGCGCGCGACCCAAAGCGTGCGACCCTCGCTCAGATTGGCGATCGCCATTAATGCCGCCGGCGTCACGATGAGGGTGAGAATCGTCGCGAAGCCGAGGCCAAACACGATCGCCGTCGATAGATTGATCCACCATTGCGTCGACGGCGCACCCACTGTCACCTCGCGCGCTAGGAACTCGAGGTTCACCCCGAAGGCAATCGGCAGCACACCAAGGATCGCCGTAATGGCGGTGAGCGCCACCGGCCGCGCACGCTCGCGGCAGGTCTCAATGATCGCGTCGTAGGCCGGCTTTCGTTCGCGCCGCAGGCGATCATAGGTGTCGATCAACACAATGTTGTTGTTCACGATCACGCCGGCATTGGCGATGATGCCAATGCCGGTCATCACCACGCCGAACGCTTGGTCCATGATTAGCAGGCCTAGCAGAACGCCTATGGTGGAAAGCACGATGGCGGTGAGCACTAGCGCGACCGAGGTGAGCTTGTTGAACTGCGCCAGCAGTATCGCGAAGATAAGGAACAGCGCGGTCGCGAAAGCCTTGAGCAGAAAGGCCGACGCCTTGGCGCGCTCTTCGTCCTCGCCCTTCAGCTTCCACACCACGCCGGGGCCGATGTCGGTTTGGGCGAGTTCCTGCGCGATCTCCTGCTGTACCTTGGCGCTCGGCACTCCCTCGGCCACGTTGGACGACACCGTCATTACCCGGCTGGCGCTAACGCGGTTGATGTAGCCGACGCGCGGGCTCGGTGATCGGCTGACGAAATTGCCGATCGGCACGCTGCCGGACGTCGTTTGGACGCGCAAATCGTCGATCTGGTCGAGGCTGCGCCGGTCCTGCGGAAAACGCACGATGATGTCAACCGCCTTGTCGCTGTCGGAGGGGCGGTACTCGGTGATCTTGACACCATTGGTGACGAGCTGCAGGGCAGTACCAACGATACCAACATTAGCGCCGTACTTCGCCGCCTCCGCCTTGTCGACGCTCATCTTCCAATCGATGCCGGGCAGCGATTGACCGTCGTCGACATCGCGGATGTCGCTGCGACGCCCCAGGATGGCTGCGACCGTCTTCGCCGCCGCTGGCAGTTGATCGGGATTGATGGCGGACAATTGCACCTGGATCGGTTTTCCGGTAGGCGGCCCGGCGCGCGGCGCCGTCACCTCGACCAGGATGCCGGGAATATCAGCGGTCTTGGCGCGGATCGCATCCATGATCTGATGCGCCGGCGGCCGCACCTTCCAATCGGCGAACTCGAACTGGATGACGCCGATCGTGTCCTCGGTGATTTCGCTGGAACCGCGCGGCTGTTCGCCCACGCGCGTGTACACGGTTTTGAGAACGTCGAACGCCAGCACCCGCTCCTCGACCGCGCCCACCATTTTGTTCTTTTCTTCGATCGAAAGATTGCCGCGACCGTGGACGATAACCTGACCGTAGTCGGGCTCGACGCTAGGGAAAAACTCGACGCCACGCCCGAACTTGCCGTAGGTGACCTGCACGGCGATCAGTAAGAAGGCCGCGAGTGCCAGCGTCGTGCCGGGGCGCCGCAGCGCCAGGCGCACGGTGCGCATGTAGGGACCTTTGTCCGAGGTCCGATCGTCATGCGACACTGGCGTCGCTTTGCCTAGCAGCGCACCAAGCGTCGGGGTGAACAGTAGTGCGACTACCAGCGACGCCGATAGCGTCGCGATCAGGGTGATCGGCAGGTACTTCATGAACTGCCCGACCACGCCAGGCCAGAATAATAGCGGCGAGAAGGCGGCGATGCGGGTGGCAGTGGCGGCGATCACTGGGCCGGCCATGCGTTTAGCTGCCAGCGTGTAGGCCTCCTTAGGCGCCATGCCTTCGGACATCCGCCGTTCAGCGAATTCCGACACGATGATGGCGTCATCGACCAGCATGCCAACGGCGAGAATGAGCGAGAACAACACGACGATGTTCACCGTAAGTCCGGCGAGCTGGAGCCCGAGTACGCCGGCGAGAAACGACGCCGGAATGGCAATGCCGATGAACAAAGAGGCGCGGAAACCGAGCGCGAACAGGACAATCACCGCGACCAGCAGAACACCGGTCGCCACCGAGTTTTGCAGATCGCTCAACATCTGCCGGATCAACTTCGACTTGTCCTGGGTGAAGGTCACCTGCACGCCTGCCGGCCACGTGTTCTTGATCTGCTCGACTACCTTCTTCACTCCGTCGACTGTCTCGATCAGGTTGGCGCCGGAGCGTTTCGACACCTCTATGGTCATGGCGGGCTTGCCATTAACCCGGGTGATGCCGGTGGCGTCCTTGAAAGTCGGCTTGACCTGCGCAACGTCACCCAGCGTCACAGACGCGCCGCGCGACGAAATGATTGGGATGTTGAGCACGTCCGCCGGCTTCTCGATCAGGGATGGCACCTTGACGGCAAAACGGCCGGTCCGGCCCTCGAGCGCGCCGGCGGCCACAAGGCTGTTGGAAGCCTGGGTCACCGCAATGAGCTGGTCGAGCGAGACATTGTAGCTCGTCATCAGCATCGGCTCGGCGACGATCTCTACAGCCTCGTCGCGCGCACCGCGCAGCTCCGCCGACAGCACGCCCGGAGCCTGCTCGATCGCGTTCTTCGCCGTGCGGGCGATGTGCAACATGGTGCGCTCGGGCACGTCACCGGACAGCGCCACCACCAGCACCGGATAGAGCGAGAGGTTAACCTCCTGCACTGACGGCTCGTCAGTGTCTTTCGGCAAATCGTGCTTGGCGTCATCAACCTTGGCGCGCACGTCAGCGAGAGCGGACTTTGAATCGAAGCCGGCCTCGAACTCGAGTAGTACGTATCCCCCACCCTCGTAGGCCGTCGAGCGCATCTCCTTCACGTTGCTCACGGACTTCAGCTGCGTCTCGACCGGTCGCAGTAGCAGGCGCTCAGCATCCTCCGGGCTGATCCCGCGCTGAGTGAGCTGGACGTAAATGATCGGGATCTTGACGTCTGGCTCCGCCTCCTTCGGGATCGTTACATAGGCGACAAAGCCGGCGGCGAGAACGAACAGCAGCACCGCGATAGTGAGCCGCGCATGGCTGATGGCGTAATCGATAATCTTGGACATGCGGGTGGCCTGGTCTATTCGCTGATCTGGCGAGCCGGCTTTGCATCGGCCCGGGCGTCATTGGTGCCGGCGGTCTTCTCCGCGACCGCTGCGACGGATTCGACTCGCAATCCTTCGCGCACGAAGTCCTGGCCTTGCACAATGACGCGAGCGCCATCCTCGATGCCGCCGACCCACATGGACGACTGCCCGTCCTCCGCGATCGTCACAGGGACGAAGGCCACCTTGTCGCCGTCATCGACGACGCGGACGCCGAGGTCGCCTGAGGCCGAGAAGATCAGAGCCGAGCGTGGCACGCGCGTCGCCGGCATTGACGCCATCTTGATCACGACTTCCGCCGTGATCCCATCGGGGATTTTGCCAGAGGCGTTCTCCACTTGGACCTCGACGCGATAGGTGCGGGTGGTCGGGCTCGCCGATTTAGCGACGTATCGGATACGTCCCGTCACGGTCTCGCCGGTGACCAGGCGGATGTCGGCGGCATCGCCGACCTTAATGCCGGCGAGCTTGCGCTCGGGCGCCTCGACCACCGCCAGCATGGGATCAAGCGCCACGATCTGCGCAATCTCTCGCCCCGCCATAGAAAACGTCGCCTGGCCGACGTCGACCGGCACTTCGCTAACGACGCCCGCCCAGGGCGCGCGGACGACACCGCGTTCGCGCTCGGCTTCCGCGGCGGCAAGCGCTGCATCCGCCGCCTTCTGCTGCGATTCGAGATTAACCAGGTCCAGCTTCGGTAAGGCGCCGCTTTCGATCAGCCTGCGCTTTGCGTCGATTTCGGTCTTGCGCTGCGTCGTAAGTGCCCGCGCTTGTTCCACCTGCGCTTCGCGCGCCTCATCCGAAAGGACGGCGATCACGTCACCCGCCTGCACGACCGAACCGCGGCGCACTTTAAGCTCCGTGATCACGCCGGACGCGCGCGCGATTACCATCACCTTGCGGTCCGCTTCAGTGCGGCCGGACAGGATAAGCTTGCTGCTGTGCGGCGCGATTTTGCTGTCGATGACGCCGACGCGGAACACCTTGGCCTCGACCTCGCTCGGACGTACGGCAGCGGCACTCTCGCTCTCGTGCGGAATAAGATAGCCTGAGAAGATCCATAGACAAGCGGCGGCCACCAGACCGACCGCGGCGATGCGGCTCGTTTTCATTGCGGCTTCTCCGCTTCGCTGCCCATGCGGCCTTGCGGTTTTGCGAGCAAGCCGTGGATCATCTTCAGGATCATCGGCAAAACGATTTCGGCGTCGAAGCCAGGATCCACGGCGCGGCGCCAAGAAATGCCGTCCGCGAGCACCATGAGCACGGTTGCGGCGCCGTCGAGATCGAAGTCGTCGGAGATTTCGCCGCGTTCCGCAGCGTGGCGCAGCACGGCGACGAGGCCCGCCTTCACCTCACGTTCGATATGCTGGTACTGGCTGGCGATCTCAGGATTACGCCGGCTCTCCGCCATGATCTCGGCGCACAGCCCAACCTCCTCGGCGGTCCGCTCAACCAGATGATGACGCGCGAGCTCGGCAAGACCGGCGAAGAAGTCCGGCGCTTTAACGACCGCTGCGAAGCTCTCCGCAGCCTCGGCACGGTTGCGCTCCGAAATGCCGACTATGATCGCTTCTTTCGACGAAAAGTAGCGATACAGATTGCCGGGGCTCATCTGCGCCTGGGCGCAGATCTCCTGCATGGAGGCCTTATGAAATCCCGACCGGGCGAAGCAGCGCTGCGCGGCCGCGAGAATCTCGGCCCGCCGATCCAACTTCAACTGGACGTTCGCGTGCCGCATGGCCTTTTCCTCTTGTTTGTGCATTGCAGTAAATGAGAATGAACGTTCACTCTTTTCTAGTGCGCGAGGACTACGTTGTCAATATTGGCAACGGTGTTCGGTGAGCAGATACTTCTCACAAAAGGCGTTCTACGGTCACTTACCGCGAACGAATAAGGCAAATTTTTTGCGATAATCCGTAGTATTTTCAATATATTATTGGTTTGCCAGCGCGCAAAAAATGGTGCCCGTGCCGAAGAACGGCGCAGAAGCTGCAAAATGGTTTCGCCTCGCCGCCGGCACAAGCCGAGCCGGCCTACAAAACGCGGCGCGCCTCAGGCTGCTGCCGCCAGTTCGCAGGTCAGCGTTACTGGCTCCGGCAGTTCCTGGCCTTCGGCCTGTTCGTAACCGATCGCCCGCAGCACGCCGGTCGCCGGACACATCTCGACTGCGAGCCGGGTCTGGGAATTGAGTACCGGCGGCGATACCCACTCGAAACCTCCTACAAAGGGACCGGGCCAAGCCGCAAGGTGGTCGCGTCTCGTGCGACTGTTCTCGGCCGCTTCGTCGAAGGTACGTGTGAAAAGGACCTCGGCGCCCACTCGTGCTTCCCAAGGCGGCCGGCTTTGCAACCAGTCGTTTGCGGTTCCGGTATCGTGGTCGCGGCTGGCGAAGCCGTCTTGCGTGCGCTCGATCACGCACCGCTCACCATGATAGCAGCCGACCAATGTGTAGATTACAGGACGAGCGACCGGCGTTGTCTCCAGGCGATGCTTCGCTTCGCCGAAGGTCTTGCAGGTCTCGAACACCTCGCGCAGCAGATGATCGGGCGGAATGAAGCGGATCCCCCACGTCTGCCGCGCATTCAAGGCAATGTCATAGGGTCGCAGCCAGGGCCGCCGGGTGCGCCGCCACATCGGGGCCTGGTTGATGCAGGCGGCGAAACGTCCCGGCGCCGACGCCGTCAGGATTCCGACATAGCCCGGCCACGTCACGTTGTCGAAATCGCCGGCGGCGCCCCGCATCCGCGCCACTTCCAGGTGACGGCCGAGCCCTGGAAACGGCCAATCGAGCGTGCGCACGAGCCACGGCGCGCCGCCTTGTTCGCAAGCGAGCGTGGTGCAGCCCCACTGATAGCAGCCGTTGAGAAACCAGATACCGGGAAAGCCGAGCTCGGCCGCGATGGCGTGGACCTCCGCCGCATAGGGCGAGCGCGATCGCAGGAGCCAACGGCGAGTCACCGAGTCAATGGCCGGCAGCAGGCCCGCCGCAAGGCGCGGCAACCAGTCGACGCATTCGTCGCGCAGCGCGCGTGCACGTGCGCGGCTTTCGGTGGCGTGGCGAACGGGTCCGTCATCCCGAACATCGACGATCGGGATGGGAGCAAGTCTCGCGGCCGACAGCGTAGTCATATGACGTCTCTTCCCCTGCAGAACGGCCTCGGTGCGTTCCACGACATCACGCGGCACGCTCGCTCCATGACCGCGTCGTCCTTCAGCAGATAGCCAGAACGCCGGCGCACGGGCGTACAACAGCGCCGAAGTTTCAGCGATCCGGGAGCTTCAGCATCGAACTCCAAGAAGAGATCGGCCACTTCGGATCGCTCCCCTCCTCCATTCTGACTCGGATCAGCTTCACTCTGTCGCTCTCGACTCTCGGCAGGTCACTAGGTCATCACCGCACAATCACGAATGTCTCTTGCGGGTCAGAAGCGAAAGTCGCGGCACGTCCGCGTCATGTCCGTTCGGCCCGTCGAACACACTACCTAACCTACGCACCATCCGGCTTTACCGGCGCTCGCAGGATTTCCCGCATGTCCCCATGGTGGACGATTGCGACATGACCATTGTTCCAGGTGATCGTGACTGCATCCCAACTCTTTTCGGTGATAGTACCACAATCAGCGGCATCGCCTTGCCAATAAACGCGGGTGCCCTTCTTTAGGTCCTTAGATTCGCTAGGAGTCATAGACCTCTCCGCTTATGCCTTCGAATCGTTTCGTGAGCTATTAATCTCTACTATGCATTCGGCTTTGCGTTTCGCAGATTTTTCCTCTCTCTTTTTCTGTTTTTGCTCGCGCCGTGCCTGCGCGGCACGGTTGCGATCAGCGCGTTGCATTCCATAATTTGGTTTGAAAGCCATGGGGTTCTTTCGCAATTGAACACTTTGCAACCTAGCTAGCTGCCGAGTCGTGTCTTGCTGCGCTTTGTGTGCGTTATTATCGCAACCTGTCCCGCACATAACCTTCCGGTGTCAGGGACAGCGTGCGCTCAAAGCACCCAAATAGCTAATTCAAAAGGGACCACTGGTGCCGGAAGGCCTCCAAAAGCGGACATTGTGTTGGTAGGCCTTCGATGTCCGCTTAGTGCCATTAGTGACAGTCCATCAAGCCGCGTCCGCCTAATGGTTGCGGACGCTGAAGGCGAAGACAACGACCAGGCCAGGATATGCGTTGGCTTCAGACCTATCGCACCGGAGCTGCTTAAAAAGTACATCCGTCAAGCGAAGACCGGCCTTCCCGGCATGACCTATGTCCAGCTGAGCGCGGACGTGCAATGGCCGGAAAAACTGCAAGTCAGGCTGCCGCAATGAGCGGCCTGCCGGCCGGCTGTGGGTCAAAAGCGGAAGTGAAGCCCTCTGATCGCGACGTCCGCTTTTACCCCAAAAGCGGACATCGATCGGCGGCTCTCCCATGTCCGCTTAGTGCCAACACCAGACATAGCGCCTTTGATTCAAAATAACGGGGCGGGCAGCAAACTCAGGCGGCCCATTCTTGCCTGGGCAGTTGTGATCCTTCGCTTCTTCCTCGGCCAATAGAAACAATATAGCAGCGGCTATCAAGATATTCCCAGTATTAAAATAAGTAGACCACGCCGCGTTGACTTGGCGATCTAGCAGACTATTTCTTTTCGCATGAAGAGATAAAGGATTTTCGATCGCGAGGCGCAATCTTTTCGGTCCCTGCTTGTTTTCGGCACGCTTCGCTCTTCTCCTTTTTTTTCAACCGCTTCTCTGCGGCTGCTTTTTCCTCCGCTCTAATCTTGGCTGCGGGATTCGCCGCAGGCCCAATTGTGAAATCTTGGCTTTGCGCAATGGTAGTGTTGGCAAAGAGCGTCGCCAATAAGACGGCAAAGCAAAAGTTATTCCGCATTTTCCCGCGCCATTCCCATTCGAACGACAAATTCACGCACGGCGAGTTCCTGAACGGTCTAATTGGATCGGCGGACATGGCACTAACCCTTTAAGAACAGAAGACGCAACAATCCAATACACCTGACGTATGACTGAGCACGGAGTCATAGCTAGCCAATTTTACGCCTTGCCGATGTCTAGTCATGAAGCAAAAACGTTCGCACTTTTTGGTAGTGTCCTAATTTGAACCCGGCGGTAATTGGTCCAGCCGCTTGGTCCACTCCTTAAGGTCTTGGACAGACTGTTCGATGTGAGCCCTAATCGCGGTGCGCTCCTCATGGCTGAATGATGATAGGGAAAAGAGATCAGCCCAATCACGATTGATCGACTCCCTGAGTGCGGCGATGTTGCGTATCAGTCTTTGTTTTTTGTTCATTTTCGCCGCCTTACTTTGATGTCCTATCTTCCAATTTCTTCAGCGACCATAGCCGACCCGTGACGTTCGCCGCCATGTTAGGATACTACCGCGCCGTCTCATGTAGCTCTTGTAGCTCTCCCCCAGCGCCTCAGGACAAGGCATCATCCCGGCTCAAACTAGCACACTGGAAAAGGCAGGATGTGAGTTCAGGCACGGGTCGTTGAGCGGCCGGCCGATGTCCGCTTTGGGTCATTAGCGACCGAGCCATTACACGCTCGTGCCAATCGATGTCCGCTGTTACTCCAATAGCGACGAGATTTTGCGGCGCAGCGAAATGACGCGATGTGCCATAAGCGGACATACCGACAAAATACGCCGCGATCTGCATCGATAAATGAATTACACCGGCCCACCAAAATACCTTACTATTCAAGACAGCCGACAGGCCAAGCCGGCAAAAAGGGAACAAAGGGGAATGTCATGGGGAAACTAAGAACGCTCGCGGTCGCTATCGTTCTTGCGATGGGCTTTTCGGCATCTGCCGACGCGCAGGGCCCGGGTGCCACCACGGCGCCGGCCGTCTCACCGGCTACACCGGCCGCGAAGATCCCGCCGAAGGGCGCTTGGAACCGGATTGCCGGCAACTGGAAGCAATTCAAAGGACGAATCCAAGAGAAATGGGGCCGGCTGACCAAGAACGATATCGCGGTCGCGCGAGGAAATCGCGAGGCGCTAGTAGGAATCATTCAGAAGCGCTACGGCATCAGCAAGGAAGAAGCCGAAAAGCAGGTCTCGGACTGGCTTTGGCAGATGTCTCCCTAGGCAAGCCGCACGACCGTCCGGGCCGTAGGAATTGCCAAGACTCTCGCATATCTCGAAATGGTTGAAGTTCGGCGCTTCGATTAGTTCGACCGGCTTGCCAGCCACCTTCACCGCTGCGGCAAAATCGCGATTCTGGCGCTGGAATTCCGGCGTCTCGTTGATTTGTTACAGCCAGACTGGCACTGGCGACAAGACCACCCCCTTGTTTCCTGCGCAAGTATTTCACCGTGCTTCACAAATCGTCCCTGCACCGCGTTTCGCTGCAGTGCAAAAAACATCAGCCAATTCAGTATATT
>Ga0209048_10001809_pt1 | contig 21608 bp, 22 predicted proteins | sample FrelakmetCRP12CR_FD_187146 | JGI IMG/M metagenome (GOLD analysis project Ga0209048, IMG submission 187146) | Freshwater lake sediment microbial communities from the University of Notre Dame, USA, for methane emissions studies - CRP12 CR (SPAdes)... | ecosystem: Environmental > Aquatic >... | reverse complement strand
CATGCCCCTCGCACCGGAAGGCGCACCCTCGATGTGGTATTCAGGCGACGGGTCTTTGAAGCTCCTTCATTCGAAGACCGAAAACACGGTATTCGGCCAGATGTTCATAGCGGACTTCGCCATCTTCCGGCAGTCAAATCCCTGAAGAAATGCGCCACAAGTACACAAAAGTCCTCTACACAAACAAGGCGGCCGGCTCGCTACCCCAGCTCGTCGTGGCTGAGAACGAGAACATGCAGTCCAAATTTGTGACCCAGAAAATTCTTGAACTGAGGGAGCAGGGGGTAAAGCTAGAGGATATCGCAGTGCTTTTCCGCTCCTCCTTCCTGTCTTTCGACCTGGAAATCGAACTTGCCAAGGCAAACATCCCCTTTGTAAAGTACGGCGGGTTTAAGTTCATTGAAACTGCGCACATAAAGGACATGATCGCATACCTCCGTGTTCTGGAAAATCCCCGCGACATCGTGGCATGGAACCGGATACTTCTGCTCATCGACGGAGTCGGCCCCCGCACAGCCGAAAAAGTAATAGACGACATACAGCAGCGCAGGGCAGAAAAACCGGACTCCTCATTCTGGGAAAATTACGGATCATATTCGGGGGGCGTCAAGGAACTGTTCGGGCTAATCAAATCGATAGCCCCGGAACGCTACTCTACCGCAGACAAAGCTGAACGCATAAGGACTTATTACCATCCATTGTTCAAGAAAAGGTACGAAGACTATGCCAAAAGGAAGAAAGATCTGGATATTTTCGAACAGATTGCTTCGAGATATAAAGACGTGGGGACTTTCCTGGCAGATCTGGCCCTGGAGCCCCCCAACGAAAGCATAACGGATATCACCGAACCTGGAAGTGACGAGGAATATCTTGTCCTTTCTACCATACACAGCGCCAAGGGGCTTGAATGGCACAGCGTTTTCGTGATTTATGCCCTGGATGGCCGGTTTCCTGCCCTGCGCGCCGCCGGTAGCATAGACGAAATGGAAGAGGAACGCCGGCTGATGTACGTTGCATGCACGCGGGCCAAGGAAAATTTGTTCATTACCTATCCCGTGAATATTTATGACAGGGAAACCGGCACGATTCTCACAAAACCTTCAAGATTTCTGGATGGTCTCGACGAAAACCTTCTGGAGCCCTACACACTGGATCAGGAGTGAGCCCCGTAAACCATACTCAGCAGAAAGACCTGGGGAGATCAGCTTCTCGAAGATGAGGCAAGAAAGAATTTCCGGTAAACCACAGAGAAGAGAAGTATCCCGTTCATCAGGCATACATTCAGAATCAGATAAAGATATAGCTCGTTAAAAAGCGAGCAGGCACTTAGCAGCGACAGCTCTGTGCCGAAACCTAATAACCCCGAAAGCCTCAATCCGGTCCGGTCAGAATACCATCTGGAAAAAAAATCATCCCCCTTATTTTGGCCGATGCAGTAATTATCAATCCGTTGCATGAGCTTGTCCTGCCAGCTGTATATCAGGACAAAGAGCTTCTGGAGATTCAGGGCGACCGGATCTCCTTTCCTGTCTTCCTCGTTGATTTCCTCGACAATCCGGTTGAGCTTATACAGATCCTGCCGGTGCAGGTACGAAACCTGGTAATATACATGGTATGACACGCGAAGTGTAATCCCGGCCAGCGACAAGATCCCGAGCACTATCGTCAAATACCCAGGGTGTTCCTGATAGACAGCGCTTGTGATGGCGGAAAAGATTGCAACGTCGACGGCGAAATCTCCAATTGAATCCAGAAATCGCCCCCTCCTGGAATACAACTGCTTTGCCCGGGCCAGCTGGCCGTCCGCATCGTCCATGATATCCTTTGCCATAACCAGAAGTCCGGCCATTGCGATCGCAACCGGCGTGTTAACGGTATAGGTAATCGCCGCAGCAAGTCCCAGCAGGATTGCCGCGACCGTCACCTGGTTCGGAGTCACACTCGTCGGGTATAGAAACCAGACAATTACTGCGGCAATCGGCCTCAGCAGGTAGATATTGATCAGCTCGTCAGAGTAAAATGCATCCGATTTCAGCGACTGTCTGAAAAATATAGAGGGAGATGGGCGCGCCATAGGGATTTCAATCACCGCCCGTAATCTGCGGAACCGCCCTCTTTTCAAGCCTCCTGTGGATCCTAAGCTGAATAAGATAGGATACCGCCAGGTAAATATTGCCCGCTGTAATAATAATCCAGAGATAGGCATCTATTCTTCCCGCTAGGGCGCATGCGATCAGGAGCGTTCTGTTGGTGGTAGGCCCCATAAAACTCCACAATCGGATCATCAGGGAATTTTCCTGCCTGTACTGTAACGGGTCAAAGGCTTGAAGCTCGCGCTTCGTACTCGACTTCTTTTGGATTTTGAGATACCGGATGTAAACTCCAAGGAGCAGAGTCTTGATTCTATCTTTCTGCTCATCCTTGAGACGCCCGATCTCATATGTAAACTGCTCGATTTCGCGATCTAAGAAATTTTTCTCCGCCCGCACCGTGGAGATAAATTCGCTCTGATAGTGATCAAAGAACATCGCATGAAGGGCGCTCGAGATTCCCCCAAAAACAACAACAGTCCATGCTTCTTTGCCGGTCGCGGCCAGCCCCAGGCCTATCCCAATAAATATCGCAATGCTTGAAATGTAATCTGCAGCCCCGTCAATAACGCGGCCCAGCAGAGTTCCGCTATTCTGAATCCTGGCAAGCTGCCCGTCGGCGCAGTCGAGTATGTTTGCTCCCGCATACCAAAACGCCCCCCAGATGGGAGCAGGATATGAACCCTTCGAAAAGAGCACCGCGGAAATAAGACCTGCGACAAGAGAAAGCAGCGTAATCTGGTTAGGAGTAACCGGGGTGCGGTAAACAGCTTTGACCAGGATGAACCCCAATGGTCTGTAAAATGCCAGATCTGCCACCTCCTCTGCCTCGGGCATTTTCAGGGAACGCCTGTACTCCTCAATCATGCCTGCTCACCCATTGAAGTATCATGTTATTGATATATTTCCCCCCCGGCGTCACGGGCGTGCAGTCATCAGAACGGAAACTTTTTAGCATACCAGTCACGTGTAACATCCATCCAGAAAAAAAGTCCCCTCCATTTGCCGAAATGTTCATATTTTCTTTCGATTGCCCTGTCAGTTGCAGTTCTTTTTTTGAGGTAAATCTGGCCGAATTTTTTCCGGCACCAGCTGTCTATTCCAAGATAATCGTAACGGCCCAGGAGTTTCATGATATTGCCTGCAGCATAATTACCCACACCTTTTACGGAACGAACCTCCCCGAACAGCTCCTCAGTCGGGGCGCTGCTTGTGCGCCAGGATTCCGGCGAGATATCGCCACTTACAATTCTTCCGGCAAATTCCAGCAAATAGGGGGCGCGGTACCCGGCGCGAATTTCTCTCCTCAGAAACGATTCAGTGCAATCGGCTATGGCCGCGGGGGAAGGAAACGTACAAACAAAACGCTCCCCCGGGGGGTTCTTTTCCCCCTTTTTATTGTCTGACAGCAATTTATCAGGCAATAAAGATTTTATCCCTAACTTGGTCGTGAGGTTCTTTACCATCACCTCGGTAAGAGCCCAGCTGCAATTGGTAGTGCATATCATTTTAACGACATCCTCAAAAACACTCGGTGATCTTAGAAGCCTGCCCGCACGGCTGCGCGCAACCCACCGGAATTCCCTGTAAAGACGGGCCTCCCTGTAAAACTCCGAATAATCCTCATCCAGCCTGAGGCATCTCCTGACTAATGAAACGACCTCCTGTCTTTCTTCCATACTCATATCATCCCCTGTATTCAGCCTGAGAGCCGATCTAGAAGACTGGCAGATGGCAGCTGTCAGTATTTTGCCGGTGGAGAGTTCGAGCGTCCGCAGCAACAGGCCAGCCTTCTTATCCACTTCAAACGGGGGCAGAGCGCACCAGCCATGGCTATAGACAGTTCGCCAGAAATTGAATACCTCAGGAATTCTGATAATCACAAAAGAAACCCCTCTTGTTCAAAATAAAGAGAAAATCAATTTGAGCTATAAAATACTAAAAAAAAATATCATTCATCCCCCCCCCAGCGGGGAGCCATATTCAAATGGTGAGTCAACTTCTGTAACCCCTTATTTGAAGGAAGGAGAACAAAGCGGCGCATCCGTACCTTGAAATTGCCAAAAACTGCCATAAATAAACCATGGAGAATACGTCAACGGCAAAATAATAGAAACGGGAGACAAACTGCAAATCAAAGACGCATTGGAAATAGATGGGAAATAGATGGGTGTTTGACTCAACTTTGGATGCTCTCCGGCAGGCTTAAGGTTGTCTCTCGGAGAAGACACCCATGAGCGAGGCGGCAATCTGAAGACTTTTTGAGAGCGGTCCTTTGTTCAATGAACGAACGCAATACATTTTAAAAAAATGAAGGTGACAGAGATCACCAGCGTCGTGATGAAGCACGCCTCGATCCACGCAAAATGACAGCCTTGGTCCTCTCTCTTGACCGAGGATTTCCATAGGTGGAACCCCAATCACTATATCCGGCTCGTTTCAGAGGGAGCTTCGGCGTGCTCAGGCGGTCTTTCCCGGATATATCACACAGCGTCAGGCATGGAGCGTATCGCAACAAACAGGCGAAACAAATAAATAAAATAAATGTCTTGTTATTGGTATAAAAAGAGTTATATTATATATATAAAGTAAATCATAACATATATGTATTCCCCAGCCCGCAGAAGGGTTGGGCTTTCATAGGCTCGGAGGGGTCGTTTCGCACAAACAGCGCTTTTCGTCGTAAGCCTACCTCGAATCCACAAATAACGCTGCTTCTTAGTCTTCCTACGGAACGAAAATTCACGATTTTTTCTTCATTGCACGCGCACAATTATGAAACAACAGACCAATGCCGATAATGAGCATGTTAAAGAGAAGGATGTTGCCAATGAAATTGGATGGCAAAAATGGCAAGCTTCATACAATGCATTACGAATCAAGATATTCTTATGCATCCTTGAAGCCCGAGTGAAAGGTCTCATACCATGAAAAACACAACCATACTATCGCATGCCCGCGATTGTTTTATTACTCTGACTCACAGTTACTCCGATCCGAGCTCATGGATTGTCAGGCGTTGGACAGTCTTAATGTGGTTCAAAAAGCTGATTTCGACTGAGTGGTTTAATGATGAGCAGCAGGCGCTGGCATTTGCACAGACACTGATACGAGAGCACGACAACCGTTAGGGTCATTGTGATGCAAAGAAGACACTTCACAACAAAGAAGGAACATTATCAAATGAAGCAGCCCAAGCAAACCACACTCCACCAGGAAATGAAAAAGGGATTTGATGGCTGGGTGAGAAGCCTTCGGTCAATTCAAACGACCATGAAAGATACGCTTTCAGAAGATCCGAGGAAGGAATCAACTGCACAGGAACCTGATTCTGCGAAGCAAATTAAAAGCGGGGAAAAACGCTGGCAGGATGACGGAGGGGAATCTGGCTGAGTGCGTCAATCTGCACTGCATCGTTGCATTGAAATGCAAGGAATGGAAGTATTCATTTTATGTAAGGTGACTTATGTCTGAGATCAACCAGAAATCCATAGTAGAATCCACCGCGACACAAGTCGAGATAGTGGGCATCAATATCGACGAAACCCGAAGAATGAGCGGATCAGATTCGTTTTACCAGGTGTATTTCAAACTGTCAGGATCTCCACCACAAGCATGGAAAGATATTTTTGAACGGGAATGGAAAGCATTGCACCCGGACGAACCGCAACTGTGGCGAGAGGCAAGTATCGACAGAGAGTTTCTCGTAATGCACTGTCCGCTTTTGGAAATCGGCACAACGCATTTCGCTGTCCTAAAGCAGGCAGTAGCTACAACGAACATAAGCTACCAACAGTTCATTGGAGAGCAAGCAGCCGAACAAGGAGGACGAGAAATTGTGTGGAAGCAAGAGCGGAATGCCGTAGAAGATATGGCTAAGTCGTTACGATTCGGTTAACTTCGCCTTCACTGAAAGGCATTCTTGATAACAAATTATTGATAAACTTAGGGAACACATGAATTTACCTTGTGAAGCGGATTTATCCGCTAACGCCCCAAATCACTGGGGAATTATTTTAGCCGGAGGTGAGGGAAAGCGGCTACAACCGTTTATTACAAAACTGTACGGGATAAAACGCGCGAAGCAGTATTGTTCTATCGTGGGTACTCGTTCTATGCTTCAACACACCCTCGATCGGGTAAAATTGCTTATACCCTTCCAACAGATACTAACTATTATAAACCACGACCACCAGGAGTTTGTGCAAGAACAGCTTGACGGTCAACCTCTGGAAACAATTATCGTTCAACCACATGGTCGTGATACCGCCATTGGCATCCTCCTTCCTCTTCTGCGTCTGTATCATCAAGATCCGCAAGCACATGTTGCCATTTTCCCTTCCGACCAATTTATTTCAGAAGAGAATATATTTATGGAATACGTGGCGCATGCTTTCCGCTTTATAAGCAATAATACGAATTCCATCGTACTACTGGGAATTCAACCTTCTAAGGTTGAAATGGAATATGGCTGGATAGAAAAAGGCAAAGTTATCGATAATACCGGAAAGATGAAGATTCATCAGGTCAGTAGATTTTGGGAAAAACCTGATCGATCAACAGCGGAAGCATTATTCGAGAAGGGGTGCCTATGGAATACACTTGTGATGGTTGGGGCGGTGAGTACTTTGCTCTTACAATTCCAGAAGATTATTCCGGGAGTATTTGATCAACTATACGATACTATATCCCTGTATAAGCCACTGGAGAGAGAGGCTATCCTTAGCGAAATCTATCCATCATTACCTTCGATGAGTTTTTCAAAAGCGATCCTGGAAAAATGTACTGACGAACTATGCGTGTTGGGAATTTCGGATATTTATTGGAGTGATTGGGGGAACGAATTCAGAATATTGGGGGATGTCGAAAGGCTAAATCTCAAGTTGCATGACTATGAATTACTGGGGCAGACCCCAGGTGCATCAGCCAAGATATTATCAAACGGAATTTAAATTACATTGTATACGAGACTCTCCGCATCCTAATCTTAGCTGGTTCATAATACATTCTCCTGCCACGCCCCGACTCACGGTTTCACGTATCATAGAATATTTATTGAGAAGGAGTCTGTTTTGATTATCTGCGTTGCCTTTTTTTCGGTGACGTCGCTGCAGTTGAATTGCGAGAATATCCCGGGAATTCGGAAAGATCGATTCCGTCAATACTGTGAAAAACAAGCACAACACTGTTGCGAAAGGGCTCGGTTTTAACCTGATCCTTGTTGGAGTGGAGGCCGGAGAGGCAATTTACGGATTAAACGGAAATGAGCTGAGAGGCAGAACGCTGACCTTCGGCCAAGTCACTACCCCTCAGAAAGTGTGTTTAAATGTGATGGCCACACGTATAAAAGCAATGATTTCTTTAAACTAACAAATCGGAGCTTACCATGACTAGACTGGGCAATGTTCGTATTAAAGGTGTATCGGGAAAGACATATACATTTCGAGCGTATCCACTGGAGACAGAGTTCCAAGCCTTTGGAGCCGTTTATTTTATCACAAGCCGGAATTTAAATCCAGACGGAAGAATATCGCACAGCCGAATTTATTGCGGACAGACAAGCAACATTTCTATTACCTCTGATAGCGTTTCACGCACATTGTCACTCAAGGCCTACGAGGCAAATTGCATCTGCATTCTGCAGGAAGAGGCTGAAGTCTCCCGTGTAGAAATCGAAAAGGATATTCATAATAATTACAAACTGCTTTACAGAGGCTGATCGTCCATTCAATGTTCCTTGCGCCACCGGATGGTGGGAGCACCCCACGGCGCTCCTGGTCAACACCGGTGATCTCCACCACCATTTCCGCGAGTTCTTTGACATCGCTAGCCGACGGTCTTACTGAAGAGTCGGGGAAGCGATAACCCACCAGGGAAAGATCATCCGATATATTATCCGAAGAGCATCACCCCCACCCAACTATCTTGAAGCAAGCGAAGTCTGCTGGCCATAGTTCGTGTGCCCGTTTGGTCGGAAGTTGAAAGGAGTCCGCAGTGCTGTAAGGCCTTATATTATGCGGGGTATTTTGCATTTCACGAACTTGTCACTGGTTCATGTGTATGACAAGTTGATTTGTCCTAGAGGTGATTGTCCCAGAATGCAGAAAGTTGAACTTAAAGCTGGTTCCAGACATTTCGATTTTTTCAAATGATTGTTGACTGTCGCCCACCATGTCATATGGTTTCCCATCCAAAGAAATGGATTCAATTTGTTCAACAAAGAACACAACGGTGTAATGTTTTGTATCCCATTCATTCCGCTGCCATACCCCGCTGTTCTGAATTTGCAGAACCATCTTGTCGGTCTTCATGGTGAATACTTGGTATCGAGAGCAAAGAGATCTTGTGCCCATGTCGACAAGCCATTGCTTCGCGAGGGATGTTCTGGAGCGGGACAGGCTCTTCGTAGTGAACTCGATTTGGAGGCGATAGCCGGGTTGCGACTCGAACAGAGCTAATTCTTTTTCATATGCATCGAGATATTCTTGGATGATTGTCTTAGTTGACGAGAGAATGTGCTCATAGCCATAAGTGGCTTTGGCACGATCGACCAATTCTTCAAATTGATCCTTCTGGAGACCCAATCCATCGACGAACAGTTGTGCAAACGAGAAATCTGAACCTGCCTGCTGAGCTTTACTTTTCCAGTCGATATGGAAGTAGTCAAGCAGAAAACCCATTGCGCTGCCAACTGGATAGATCCGGTTGCGCAGCATGTCTTCCGGTTTGATTGAGTTTTCCGCCATTCGCTCTCGAAAGTCAGTGATGAGCATTTCGGGAAATGAAACAAAATCGAAATCCTGTTCCATTGAACTTGTGAATCCAGCCAGTGTTGAGTGAAACTTCAATGTCTTCATCAATTTAATGCTTTTCATCTCGACGTATCGCGGGGTACCTTCGTGAATTTCCTGCCCTTGTTCGTACCGGGCTACAAATGGATCGCTGTGGTGCCATCGATAGGTACGAATGGCAACGAACTGCTCAACATACTTACGACACTCCATGCTGTCGTCTGCTTTCATCATCTCCAGAGCATCCACCAGGAGCCTCACTTCTAAGTATGCGAGCGCAGTATTTTCCCGGTCAAGGATTGGATAGAACTCCTCACGTTCCCAAGACGTTTCACCGAACACCTCTGACTGGAATTGATGGAATGCTTCGTGCACATAACCACCGAACAGCAACACTTGCCAATGAGGGATAGAGTCAAGATTTTCCTCTGGGAAGCTAATCGCAACGGTCTTGAAAGTATCTACAGTGAAGTCAAATGCAAGCTGCCCGATGAGGTCTTTGTATTGACCTTGGTGATAGAGGACTGGACACCCAAGGTCAGGCCAATCCTTTGGATACTGCGTAAAACCGTCCACAGGTTGTGACCGATTGAGAAGCAACGCCCATTTGCCGGGGATGTAGATGATGAACGGTCGTTGAGACAAATCGAACCCCTGCCAGATTGTTTCAGACGACTGCTTGAATAAATTTATTATGCCCTCACAAGTTTTTAGGACGGCATACTCGTTCTTGGTCAGCATCTGTTGTGGTTGGTTTTTCGCATAGACGGCTGAGATAAGAACGAATAGAGCAAAAGGAGAAATGAGCGTGCACTTCCAATTGAATCTCATAGCGGTTTCCTTTCAGTCTGCAAAATCATCCGCATAATGGTCGCGGGGAATGCGCAGTGCGCTCAAACCAGCCGTCGAAGTTTGACGGCGCGACCAATTATGCGAAGGTTGGGGGTGCGTATTAGTATGACATCAGATTCTCACATGTTTTGTAAAATGAAATTGCATTGCGGCTAAGATATATCCAAACGCCGTTGCTGCCCGCCACGATGAATGATTAATTTCTCATGGCGGGGGCAATGGAGCGGGCTCTTTACTTTTAGCCGATCTGAGGTTTCACACAGCCTGGACATAGAGCGGGCGCCTTTTTGCCGTTTATTAAGCGCAGGCAGCTACTCAGGGAGTCTCCTTAGCTCAGGGAACAACTGTCAACTGATGAACCTCATGGCTCCTCATAGAGAGAACTGTCGAAAACAAGAGGAATGACACCCCTCGCACCGTAGAATTCTGAATAAGGATCGGCAAACAAGCCAGATTCCACCAGCTTTCGGTTGGTCGCGCCAAATATTTCGTGCCAAATGTTATAGAAAAAGTCGGTTTGATCTAATCCATAACGGAATGGCGTTAGTTCTGCTAGTTCATCATGGAGCTGTTTGTATCCGGATTCAAACCAAATTTCCATCTCCTCGCGCCCAATAGCACGGATCTTGCGGACAACTGAAGAATCAAGTAACGACAGTACGGGTATGCGCGGGGAATAGCAATTGTCGTAGTGTGTGATATAACCGAGTTCGATAAGCAGATCTGCAAGTTTCCTGGCTCCCTCCTCTCCGGTGCCTGCCAGTTCAGCCAGTTCAGCCAGACTTTTATTTCCCTCACGCATGGCCAGCATCAATAAACCGATTTGTTCTCCGGCAGCTTTTTCCGAGGATGTTTTAACGACTTCTTGCAGCTTCAGCTTGAGTGAACCTGAATAGAGGGCTCGGTTCCAAAAGACATCAGGCAAAGCATGCCGGGGTTGAATCTCGTGATCGCCGAAGGATGTCAACGTTGCTTTACCATAAGACGTGTTGTGGCTGCCTTTGTACAATCCCCTGCTCGATTGATCAGTCGGTTCCCATCCATAAATGATGGTCCGGGTAAAAATACGTTCAAAAAAAGAGTTGGTTTTTCTATATCCTCTTTTGGCAGTAAGAGCAAGACCATCCCAATCCAGCGAGAAGCATCCGAGCATGCAGTAGAGAGCTGCACGCGGATCAACACCGGGAAGCTGGTATTGCCCTAGAATTATTTCAATTTCTGTGCGACGCTTGACTAATGCGCTGGCAAGTATCTGCGCATGCGATTCGGTTATTTCCCGCATCCTCTGCCCATCAGCCTTTGTGAACAGCAGAAAGTTGATTATGTAGGTACCTTCATTGCGGCGCACTAAATCAAGGCTCAATAATTGTTTTGAGGTAACTTTAGTCTCCCGGAGTGCTGCACTGAGATACTCTTCTGTCCTTGGTTTCAAAGCAATATCGAGCAGTAGACGCTGAACGACAACATTGTTCAACACGGTCTGTAGCTCTGAAGACCCGGAGCCCTGGATGATATTGTAATTGAAGACAAATTCTTGTGACGATGGAACGGCCTGTTCATTCTTATGACAACCAAATACATTCATGCTAATCATCAGCATGACCAACGACATTATTGCTTTCATGTGTGTTGCTTACTTTCTTATGGTAGCTCTCTGGCAGCGATGCCCGACGTTTGTGCTTTTGCTGGGTAGCGGGTGCACGGTGCCGATTGCGCTTTACGCTTCCGAAAAGCGCGCTGCCGTTTTTCGAACCACCAAACGAAATATTTCCTGTGGGCAAAAGGCGGAACGAAAACAATAAATCATACTGGTAAAATCAGCGCCGCTTTTTTTCGGTGTTATGTGAAGTTGCCGCTAACATCGTTTACAAAGAAAAACCGAGAGATAGAGTGAAAAATAATGCACCAGAAATATCTCGAACTCTTATCCGACTTGCGTGGCACAACCCTTTCGCAGATTTTGATCTTTTCATTTCCGGAGACGGCGGTTGAATCTATGAAAACATTTAATGAGAAAAAAGCGCCCGGCGCGCGATAATCATGGCATGTTGTGGGGATGAATAATGACCTGCTTCGCGGATCCCCGGTATTGCCGTCTCTGCAAATGACCGCTCTAAATTTCACGAAGAGCTGCTTAGAGAAGAACCCCGACATTGATGCTCAACGCTCTGTACGATTCGCTCTCCACCCATCGCACACAGTAGTTCAGATTCACGGTTATCCTCGTCTCGTTTGATACAGGGAAGGAATATCCGCCGCCGAGGAGGATTCCAATTCCAGCGCTACTCGTACTCAACAAACCCAGGGAACTCTGAACGTTGATCCATGCCATTCCAACGTCACCTCTAAGGAAAACACCATCGCCGATCTCTCCGGTTAGGAAATGCAGCGAGCTTAACGAGAGGAGGTAATGGTTAATTTGCATCGAGCTTCCGGAAATCTCGTACCGATCGCCAATCCCATTGAGTGATCCTCCGAGGATCGTGTGTTTGTTGTGGAGCGGCCAATAAACACCCGGCACATCGAGACTGATGCTAACATGTGATACGCCGGAGATAGAACCTAGTGCATCCACTGTGAGCTGCAAGGGATCGGGATAATAGGCCTTACCATAGCCTAGCGCAAAGTACAAATACCACGATTCGATCTTATTCCGCGGCTCTTGCGCTACGGTATCAGATGGGACAGTCTCCTTTTTGATCCTCTCGATCTCAGCCATCTCAAAGACGTGGACATTTCCATCGCGTGTTTGGAGCTTCACACTCTTCTCGGGGATCATCTCAATGATTTTTCCGTGCATGATTCCGCCATTCTTTAGGTATACCACGTCCTCGTAGGATTCCTGAGCCGGGCAGAAGGATGTCAGAATTAGTCCTACGGCTAGAATACCGATTAAGTAACGCATTATGGGTCTCCTTTCATTTGGTTGGTAGCAATTTCACATAACGTCTCCGGAAACTACGCCTTGCCGAATTCCTGGCTTGTTAATAAAAAGCGATGCCTTGAGGGAGTTCTATATTTCAAGATGTGCACGCGGATGAGCGCTGCCTTAGTTTATCGGTGTCATACGCCGGCTCGCTGGCACACTCAATATCATTCAGTCTTCGGTTTGCCAAAGAGCTTCTCCGCAAAGGTTATTCCACTCCCGACTGCAAATCCAATTAGAACGCCGAAGAATGCGGTCGATGATGCAATACTAATAAAACTGCCCCCAGTATCCTCCATAGCAAAAGTTCGGAGTATTCCCAGATGAATTTCGGAAGCAATGATGTACACAACAGCATAAATGCCCGCTAGCGTGATTGCCGGGTACGCAATATTGATGTGTGCACTTTGCCTGAAATACTTGAAGTAGATGAGAATACTGACTCCAATCGCAGCGATGTAAAATATATCCCGAAGGATATACGCAGCGTGCGTCGATTGCGTCGTCGTAAATGTTAGAATAAGCAGGACGAATAATCCAAGATATGCATCTCTGGACCTCAGGAAAGCAAGAAGGTAGTAGAAAAGCGAAGCCACGACGCCACTCCATACAAACTGGAACGACCCGTGCTGTCGGTCGAAAACCCCATCCTGATAGAAAACGAAGCCGAGTACAATTGAACAGATAATTGGAACGAGAGCATACAGCATGAATTGTTGAACCTTCGAACCAGTGGAAGACATTGCACTATCCTCTCACTAATCTGAAAACAATGTGTTTAGATGTCCCTCCTGGAGAAAGCCGCTATAACATGGCTTCCTTTCCATCGGTACGCAAAACTAGGACCAGTTCCTGACGGTGAGCCTCGCATTTCGTAGATATCCCCCTAACTTCTGATGTCTCCCGTCGGGGAACGCATAGAATGTAGGAATATAAGTATCTGCTAATGGATTGTCAATTGCCTCACCTACCCCCGGCAATGATGGCTTCCTAAAATGGTATTCCGACTTTTAAGTGGATGATGTTTCTCTATAAGAAAAACCTCACCCTGGATGGAAATAACAGCCATTCAAGCCATCTATCCTTAAAGTGGGGTCAACTGTTCGACAGGATATTTATTCCCACATCACAGCTATAATCAAAGCCGCGCTTCGAACACACGGTTGAAGGGCGTCTGGGCAGCCCTGCGGAAATGTCTGAAACCGCCCTCGAGTACTATCTGCCGGAGACGCTCCTCACTCACTTGTGAGCCAAGAGCCATCCCCACCTCCTGCGATAACGAGGATGGTGTGCAGATCATCGTAGATGCACTGTAAAATATGCGGCCGACTGGATTGAAGTTATCCTCCAACTTGTCATGGGCAAAAGGCTCTACTATCATCCATGTCCCATCTGGCTTAAGAGACCGCTTGACATGCGCCGCCGCACCAACGGGGTCACCCATGTCGTGCAGGCAGTCGAAGAACGAAACAAGGTCGAATTCTTTCCCTGGATACTTTTTCGCTAACGCTATTTCGAACTTTGTGCGCGATGCTACCCCTTCCCGCAGAGCGGTTTGCCGGGCAGCTTCGACCGACTTTATGTGATAATCGTACCCAATGAAAGAGGATTTTGGATAAGCCTTTGCCATGAGCATCGTAGAGGAGCCGTAGCCGCAGCCGACATCTGCAACGCGGGCGCCGGCTTCTAACTTAGCCACAACACCATTAAGTGCCGGCAGCCACGAGCTGACCAAATTTCTGACGTAGTTGGGCCTGAAGAACTTTTCGGTGCCGATGTATAGATCAGTATCGTGCTCATGCCAGCCGATTCCCTCGCCGGTGCGGAATGCCTCGGTGAGCTTTGGTTCATCTTTAAACAAGCTAGCTGCAATCCGAAAAGCACCTGGTATGTATGCAGGGCTGGTTTCATCAGCTAATGCGAGTGCTTGTTCAGGGGACATAGTATATTCGTTTGTTTTTGCATTATAGCCGACATAACCCGATGCTGCCTGTGCTGCAAGCCACTCGCGAATATAGCGCTCGGATGTCCCAGTTTTTTCAGCAAGTGTTTTAGGGGTTACTTGGCCTGCCTCGGCTATCGCCTTGTATAAACCGAGCTTCTCTCCGATGATAATCGTCGCCCCATGAAGGGTCGCACCCAAATCGCTGACGAACCTTCCGAGGAACTCATTTAATCTATCTTGATTTATCGCCATCGCTTCCATATCTCTACTCTCCTTTGATTATGTTGTGAAGATTGGTAAATGGTTGTAAAATGTTGCTATCGAATTTCTGTGACCGTGTGATAATCCAGCAGACGGGAGAAAATATCAACCTGCATCTCCCATCGCGAGCTTTGAATGAATCCAAGATTCAAACATACGATGTTCTTATAATATTATATAACAGGGATTATCGATTAATAGTTCTTGCTCGTTTTCGCCGGAATACACATCTTGTCAATCAAACCAGCTTGAATTCTTATGAAAGTGCCGTTATTCTTCTCCAAATGTGGGTCAAAGAGGATTTCACCTTTTGTCCCTGCATAAGTTGATTCTATCTGCTTTTCTTGGGGTGATGTGATTTTCACACCCTCGTTCCTCATGATGATCGAGGGTGTAACACTCTTACGGAAGTAATCGGATACCGCTAAATTAGGGCTCCATTTCCTTACTTAGGGTCACTTGAAGCTTATTAAAACAATCATTATCTTTTTGCGTAACGATACTTGAAAAATTTTTATAAATGCCCTCAAAAACCGGAATTGTATTTAACGAGCGCTTTCTTGAACACGACACTGGTCCAGCCCACCCCGAGCGTGCAGACCGTCTGCGTGCGCTCGTGAAACATCTCATGGATGTGAAGTTGTGGCGGGAACTCCAGCATCTTTTAATCGATGAGGCCCCTCTGGAATGGATAACGCAGGTCCATTCACCGGAGTATGTGAGGTTTATAAGGGAAGCCTGCCGCCGGGACGCGAAAATACTCGACCAAGGGGACACCCATGCCTCCAGGCAGTCCTATGATGTTGCTCTTCTGGCCGCCGGGGGTGTGATGGCCGCCGTAGATGCGGTAATGAACGGGGTTCTAAAGAACGCCTTTTGCGCTGTGAGGCCCCCGGGGCACCACGCATTAAAAAATGCAGCAATGGGATTCTGCATTTTCAACAATATCGCAATCGGTGCAAATTACGCGATTAAAAACTACCATACAAAACGGATCGCCATAATCGACTGGGACGTCCATCACGGCAACGGCACGCAGGATGCGTTCTACGAGACCAGGGAGGTTTTCTTCGTCAGCCTCCACCAATATCCATTTTATCCAGGCAGCGGAAGCAGGGCCGAGAGCGGGCATGGAGAGGGTGCTGGATACACGCTGAATTTTCCGATGTGGGCCGGGGCCGGCGATAACGAATACCTCGAAGCCTTCAGTGAAGAAATTCTTCCGGCGCTTGAAAACTACAGACCCGAACTCATAATGATCTCCGCGGGATTTGACGCGCACAAAAATGACCCGTTGGCGAACATTAACCTGACCGAGGAGTCATTCTCAACTTTCACCAAAATGCTGAATGAAGCAGCGCTCAGGCACTGCGGCGGAAAGATTATATCCGTTCTGGAAGGGGGCTACAACCTGAGTTCGCTCTCAACCTGCGTGGAAGCGCATCTCAGGCAGCTGCTCGCCTGATTCATAACATAAATTCTCTGCCCGCGGTTTAAACAAACTGATGCAGTCAATCAAAACGCAATGCAAGATTTAAAATTATAATCGGTTTGCAAAAACCCCGATCAGCTCCGCAAATTGCAGGCAGATCAGGAAATGATCAGCCCTCGCGGCGCCACCTTGTCCCCTCTTTTTTATCCTCCAACTGGATGCCCAGCTTTGCCAGTCCGTCCCGGATTTTATCCGAAAAAGAAAAGAGCTTCTGCGTCCTTGCTTCCCCGCGCAGATCCACAATAAGCTGCAACAGACCATCTTCGATTGATTTGGCTCCCGCAGCCGGCCCTTCAAGTGCCGTAGGGATTATTCCCAGCATGATCCCGCCGATCTGAGAGAAGAGCTCTTCGATTTCACGCAACTGCCGCTCACTCGCCTCCCCGGTGGCTATAAGATTATTGGTTTCGTGTGCAAAATCAAAAAGCACGGCGATCGTCTGCGGCGTATTGAAATCATCGTCCATCGACTCAAGGCATTTCCCCCTGAAACCGGCGACATCTATCCAGGAGCTGGTTCTATCCGCCTCTTTTTGGTTTTCCCTTTTTGTGGCTGAAATCCTTGCCAACTCGTCCCTTGTGTTTTTCACGGTATTATGAAGCTTCTCCAATCCCCTGGCAGCCCCCTGGAGCGCCTCGTCAGAAAAATCAAGCGTGCTTCTGTAATGGCTCTGCAGGATGAAAAAACGGATCACAAGCGGATGATATTTTTTCAAAGCGTCCTTGACCAGAATGACATTCCCCAGGGATTTCCCCATTTTCTTCCCGTTCACGGTCACAAGATTGTTGTGTATCCAGTATTTTACGAACGGCTTTCCGGTGGCACACTCGCTCTGCGCGATTTCACATTCATGGTGAGGAAACTGGTTGTCCATACCGCCGCCGTGAATGTCGAAAGATTCGCCCAGATATTTCATCGACATGGCGGAGCACTCGATATGCCATCCCGGGTAACCGACTCCCCACGGGCTGGGCCACTGCATTATATGCCCCGGTTCCGCTTTTTTCCAGAGTGCAAAATCGTTCGGATGCTTTTTCTCGGGGTTTACGGAGACGCGCGTACCCACCTCCGTCTCTTCCGTGTTCCTGCCAGAAAGCTTTCCGTACTGGGCGTCCCTGGAAACATCGAAATAAACCGATCCGTTCACCTCGTAGGCGTACCCCCGCTCAATAAGTTTATTAATAACCTCTATCTGCTCTATGATGTGCCCCGTGGCGCGCGGAGAGATATCAGGCCGCAGGACATTCAGGGCGTCCATATCCTCGAAATAACTTCTGGTGTAATTTTCAACCAGCTGCATAGGATGGATGCGGTCTTTTTTGGACTGCCTTTCCACCTTGTCCTCACCTTCATCGGCGTCATCCGATAGATGCCCTACGTCTGTTATGTTCTGGACATAAGTCAGATTTAATCCCATGAAACGGAGGTGGCGGACAATGACGTCGAACGAAACGTAGCTTTTTGCGTGGCCTATGTGCGAGTGTCCGTAGACTGTGGGTCCGCAGACGTAAACCCCCACCCTTCCGGGCGACAACGGCTCAAATTCCTCCTTGCGCCGCGTAAGCGTATTGAAAATTTTTAAAGGCATGGATACATCCTGTGTGATTTTTTAATCAGTTTAAACCCATAAGTTCCCTTGCGCTCTGCAGCCCCTTTTCGGTTACCTCATCCCCGCTCATGAGCTTGGCGATTTCCACAACTCGCTCTTCCAGGTCGAGGCTTCGCATTCTTGTCACGGACCTTTTATTTTCTTCGCTCTTTTCCACCAGATAATGCCAGTCCGCGAATCCAGCGATCTGGGGGAGATGCGTAATGGAAATGACCTGGTGAAACTGGGATAGCTTCTTAAGGCTCCTTCCAACCGCCTGGGCGATCCGGCCGCTCACGCCGACGTCAATTTCGTCAAAAATCAGCAGGGGCAGTTTGTCTGACTTGGCCAGAATCATCTTTAACGCAACCATTATCCTGGATATCTCTCCACCTGACGCCACTTTCGCAAGCGGTTTGGGGTCTTCACCGATATTTGTCGAGATATTAAATTCAACCAGATCGATGCCCTTCGGGGTTGCACCAAGAGATTCCTTCCCCCGTATTACAACGGCTTCCTGGGGATTCTCGGCAGCCCGTGCGGTTATTACAGTCTCGAACACCCCGTTGGCAATCCCGAGTTCGGAAAGGTTCTGGACGATTGCCCGGTTAATCTTCTTGGCCACCTCATGCCTTTTAGAGGAGAGCCTCTGGGCTATCTCGGAGGCGGTTTTCCTGTGAACCTGGAGCTGCTTCTCAAGAGCTGCAATCTCCGCCTGGAAATTGTTCGCCAGATCGTACTCACGTCCAATTTTTCCCCTATGACCTATTACCGCATCCAGGGATCCGCCGTATTTTTTCTTGAGAATCGTCAGGTTCCCCAGCCTGTCACGGATTTCCTCCAGCCTTCCGGGGTCAAATTCAATTTTCGAATTGTACTGCTGAATGAATTTGGCCAGCTCGTCAACAATGGCCGCAGCCGACGCGGCCTCGCCCTTCGGCTCCCCGAAGGCCGGGTCGATAGCTGCGAGGCTTTCAAGCTCGTTGCGGGCAAGAATAAGCTGATCGTGTACAGCGTTGTCTCCCTCGTAAAGCATCTGGTAAAGCCGTTCTGTAGAGCTGAAAAGCCTCTCCGAATTTTCGAGTATCCTGAGCTCCCTCTCGAGTTCCTCTTCTTCCCCGGCGTGGGGGGAGACCGCATCGATTTCCTTCATCTGAAATTCATGCAGCTCCCTGCGCTCCATGAGCTGTTCTTCCAGGGAGCGGAGATCGCGCAGGCTCTTTAGAACTGACTGCGCCCTACCGTAGGCTTGGCTGAATTCCTCCACAAGCCCTTCCAGGCCTCCGGACACATCCAGCAGGTCTATGTGGGTTTCTGGACGGAGAAGGGACTGGTGCTCGTGCTGACCGTGCAGATCCACCAGCAGGTCGCCAGTTTCCTTCAATATCCCCGTCGGGGCGGGCGTATCGTTGATAAACGAACGGCTCTGGCCTTTTACAGAAACCTCCCGCCGCAAGATCAGCTCATCGGAAAATTCAATCCCATACTTTTCCAGCAGAAATTTGAGTTTTTTGTTCCCCCCCACATCAAATGAGGCTTCCACGATTGCCTTCTCCGCTCCCTTGCGGACGGCGTCGGTTTCGGCACGCTCCCCCAAAACAAGGCTCAGCGCGTCGATTATGATCGATTTCCCGGCCCCTGTTTCACCCGTAATTATATTGAGGCCCCTCTCAAACCCGACTGTGAGCTCCTCGATCAGGGCATAGTTTTTAATATATAGGGTCTTTAGCATTTAACTCACTTGTCCCCGAATAATGGGCGATTTTTCCACTCTTCCTTCAAACGAATGTTAATTTACAAATATTTTGACGGTAAATGCAAGGCATGCCGCAAATCACGGAGGTTGTTCTGCATCAAACTCTGGATTCCCCCCTTTAGATAGATTGGGGAGGTTAATCATAAAATGCCATTTTTTGAACATTTTTGTGCAAACAGCCGAAAACCAATACGCTTATTTCCATGACTTGGAGCAAATGACCAAGACCGGTCTTGTTTCTTATTTAATTTTGCTCGTTTGCGGAGGTATTTTATCCACAGCAGGGGTCGACTCAACTTATAATTTTATAGTCCACACTAAACTTTGCGAGCGGATGCTTATCGCGCTCATCACACTGGATGTCATTTACGTTTTCATACGGGTGGTGGATAAAATCCACTGGCTGGGCAATCTGCACGTATGGCTGGATCAGAAAACCTTCGGGTTCCTGTTTAAATCCAACAGCATAATAATCAAAGAGCTGATGCTCCTTCTGGAGCCCGGCGAACGTGCGGCCTTCGACAGGCTGATGGAGAGCCAGCGGACGGAAATTGCACAGTCGATTTTTTCACAGCTGGCGGAAGACCAGTCGATTTTCGAGAACCTGCTGCGGCGCGGCATTTTCAGGTCCTGGATATTGTACTGGATAATGATCTACGGGGTGTTCGTTTTCCTGCTGTTGTCAGTATTGTCTTTCTCAAAATTAATAATCGCCACCACTATTGATACAAAGGCCTTCTTTACCTCGATCTGGGTTATTGCCATTCTTCACCTCATACTCAGCATCCTTCAGGGATATAATTTAATATCCGTCACGAAGCGAATTATCCGGGAGATTGCCTACCTTCACCAGGGGGAGATCGTATCTATCCTGCGCAATCGCATGAAACAATCCTGAAATTCGACCGGACGAGTAAAAGCTGGAGGATGGACAGGAAATTCAGAAACCTTGTTTTCTTGACATAGTTCGCTCGAAATTGTATCTTGTATCTCGAATCAAGATAATTCGCTCAATTGCAGAGGGAGGGCAAATTCAAGGGGCTTGCGGATACCGTTTGAAGGATCGGGAAAGCGATAGGCTCTTCATATAATTTATGAAGATTACACAAATCATAAAAAATTTTCTTGTCGGCTCCTTTATCATAGTTGTGGTATCGTCGGCTGTTTTCCTTATTTATACGCTTTCACTGCGCAGGCCGGGGCCCCCTCCCCCCTCACTGGTGCAGGAAGTCGCACCCGTCACCCCTGCGGAAACCACCGCCACCGTCACGCCCGCAGAAACTGCCGCGGTCAAAATCGAACATCCCGTAGTCAAGCCTCCAAAACCCCAGATAGTTCCGGGCGCATATACCGTTTATATCGCCGCCTACCCGAGTGAACCTCCCGCCTCGGAGGAAGTCTCGCGATGGAGGGAGGCTGCTTACGACGCATCGGTAATCTTCATAAACAACCATTATTGCGTTGCATTGGGACACTACAACAAGCTTGAAGAGGCACATGCTTTTGCAGAGAAAATGTCCGAAGCGTTTGAAAATGGATATATTATAGGCAGGATGAAGTAGCTCTCCTCACCTTGTCTTATGTGACAAGGGCCGTGCACGACCGCACTCCCCTCTCCCCCGGCATCACCAACTCGCAGGGAATATTTCGTGTGGAGCGTGGTCTGCAAAAAATCTCTTATCAAACGGATCTTGTGTCCTCCCCGGGGAGGGAAAACATTTTTCTGGAATCTGTCAAGCGGCAGTCAATACAGTGAGTCTCTTTCACCAGGCCGATCCGGACAGACTGTCAGCCCTTCGGATCCATTATCCGTTTGCCGTATTTATCCCTGGCTGCCACCATGGCAGTCAGGTTATCAGGCGGGGTGTTCCTTCCCATGGCACAACCTGAACTCAAGAAGAGCCTAT
>Ga0209048_10001808_pt1 | contig 21616 bp, 26 predicted proteins | sample FrelakmetCRP12CR_FD_187146 | JGI IMG/M metagenome (GOLD analysis project Ga0209048, IMG submission 187146) | Freshwater lake sediment microbial communities from the University of Notre Dame, USA, for methane emissions studies - CRP12 CR (SPAdes)... | ecosystem: Environmental > Aquatic >... | reverse complement strand
TGAAGTTTATGACGATGCGGTTGAATTCGAAATCCGGCAGATGCTGGGAGAGCACAAGTCATTTGCCCCTCTTGGAACACTCTTTGAGACTGCATCAATCGTCTTCGCTGATGCAATAATCTCCCGGTTGATGGAGATCACCCAGACTGACGAAAATGCCCTGAAGAACCGTCATACGAATATTGAATGACAGAATGGAGGAAAAAATGCAGGAGCGCTTTGCACAACGCGTGCAGGGAATTGAAATATCCGGAATCCGCAGGATTTTTGAAGCTGCAGGTCCGGACTCAATAAACCTTGGACTTGGTCAGCCCGACTTTGACACCCCAAGGCATATAAAAGATGCAGCGATCAAGGCGATACAAGAGGGAAAGACCGGCTATACCACAAATAATGGAATCCCGGAACTACGGAATGCTATCTGCGAGAAATTCAAAAATGAGAACGGTGTCACCTATCAACCTGACCAGCTCATTGTAACTGCGGGTGCAAGCGAAGCACTGCATATTGTGATGCAGGCTCTCGTAGAACACGGTGATAAGGTACTCTGCCAGGACCCGGGTTTTGTGTCCTATGCGGCTCTTGCAACAATAGCAGGCGGACGGCCTGTCAGCGTCCCCCTTGATAAAAATCTCCATATCGATATCGAACAGGCAAAAATTCTGATGAAAGGTGCACGGATCTTTGTTCTCAATTCACCGGGAAACCCGACCGGCGCTGTGGAAAGTAAAGAATCCATCAAGGCACTGGTTGAATATGCAGGTGACCACGGCGTCACTATTGTGTCTGATGAAGTCTATGAGCATTTTATCTATGGGAAAAAACACTGGAGTGCTGCGCGGTTCGGGGAGAATGTGATCACGATCAATGCGACAAGTAAGACATATGCGATGACGGGCTGGAGGCTGGGGTATCTTGCTGCATCGCCCGATATTGTGGGCCAGTGCCTGAAGGTCCATCAGTACTGCCAAGCATGCGCCACCTCCATCTCCCAGTACGCGGCGGTTGCTGCATATACCGGTGACCAGACCCCGGTGAAGGTAATGCGGGAAGAGTACCAGACCCGCCGTGACCTGATCTGCAAGGGGCTTTCAGATCTTGGATTCTCTTTTCCAGTGCCTGAAGGTGCATTCTACGCTTTTACCCCGATGAAGTCAGACCTCACCCAGAAGATCATCGAAAAGGGTGTGATTGTTGTTCCGGGTACCGCATTCGGTGTCAATGCCCCTGAATATACACGGTTGAGTTATGCAACATCGCGCGAGAATATCAAGCGAGCACTTGATAGGATCCGACAGGCAATGGGTGAATAACATGGTCAAAGAACTCTTAAGGAAATTATCCAACGCTCACGGTGTTTCTGGTAGCGAAGGAAGTGTCTTTTCCATTATAAAAAAGGAACTCAAAGGGCATGTTGACAAGATTTCGGAAGACACGATGGGTAACTTGATTGCGGAAAAAAAAGGGAACAAGTTCAAGGTTATGCTCGCTGCCCATATGGACGAGATCGGGCTCATGGTGAAGTTTATCGATGAAAAGGGTTTCTTACGTTTCGTTGCGCTTGGCGGATGGTTTGCCCCGACGCTCTACAACCAGCGGGTTGTCCTTCACGGGACAAAGGGACAGTGCCATGGTGTTATCGGGGGCAAACCTCCTCACATGATGGATGAGGAGGAGCGAAAAAAAGGGGTTAAGGTCGATGATATGTTCATCGATGTTGGTGCATGTAACCGGGAGGATGTCGCCCGGCTCGGGATCGAGGTGGGGACACCGGTGACCATTGACCGGGAGTTCACAGAGCTTGCGAATAACCGGGTGACCGGGAAGGCTTTTGACAACCGTGCGGGAGTGGCGATGCTGATCAAGACCATGCAACAACTCGACTCCCCATTCACGGTCTATGGAGTTTTTACCGTGCAGGAAGAAGTCGGCCTCAAAGGGGCACGGACAAGTGCTTACATGCTTGATCCTGACTGTGCTATTGCCACTGATGTAACCATTCCCGGCGACCACCCGGGTATTGAAATGAAAGATGCAGCGGTTGAAATGGGGAAAGGACCGGTAATCACGATTGTCGACTCCAGTGGACGGGGATTAATTGCAGATCGGAAGATTGTAAGATGGCTCAAAGACATTGCAGAAACCAAGGGGATCTCAGTTCAGATGGAGGTCGGGACAGGTGGAACAACCGATGCGACTGCAATTCACCTGAATAAAGGCGGGGTGCCGAGCACAACAATAAGTCCCCCCACCCGTTATATCCATTCTCCGGTTGAGGTTCTGGATATCAGCGATATCGAAGCTGGTATTGACCTGCTGGTGCAGGCGCTCAAGGTTAAGCCAAATCTCTAATAAAACAACAAAATATCCTTTTTATGAATTTTTTAAAAAAAAAACAAAAACGCCCCGGCCGGGACTTGAACCCGGGTCAAAAGCTCCGCAGGCTTCTAGGATGTCCACTACCCCACCGGGACACACATGAAACTTATGGCTTCCTGCTTACCTGTCCGGATTCACATGCAGAGCGAAAGGTACTAATTCGAGACCCGGCAGCTGCACGTCCCAAACGGAAAGGAAGGGCATAAATTCCATATTAACACTGTGCCGATTGTTAAAGAACGTATCGCTGGATATCAGCGGAACACAATATTGGCTCGAGACGATGATCTGATGATCCGAGTGCAGAGCCAGAGAACGGGTGATAAAACGTGTGTATCGGGAACGCAAAGGTGGATAAATGCAGACTTTTTATGTAGCGTCATGTTACCAGTATATTCGCCAAAAGAAAATTCCCGATATTGATGAATACAGGATTTTCCTGATGAAAAACCGGTATCTCTTCGTGAATGAAAGACGATCTCTCCCTGCGGAACACGACGAACTTAAAGAGTAACAAATTACCGTCATAAAATAGGATATACTTAACTGTAAGAAAACAAAAACATCAATTAAATCCGAAATTAATCGAAAAACAAAGTTAGTTAAAATATTCTGATGGTATCACATCAGAAAAAATTTCGTGTTTTTTATTATTTCTTCTTCTTTGCCGCCTTCTTTGCGGCGGGTTTCTTGGTTACGGGCCTCTTTGCCACAGATTTCTTTGCTACTGCCATTACAAGTCCACCTCCTGCCACATTTCGTTATTTAACAGATTAATTTAATTATTTAAAATATTTGTGGTAATTTATGGTCGTGAATCTGATTTCGGCTCTTATTGCCATTTATTTTATTCATCGTGCACACACAATTGAGAACAAATCCCATTCACGTTTTTAATAATAAATAACAAGAAATAAGCCCAGAAGGTAAAATCCGAACGAAATCACGCAGATCTTAATTTTTTTTCCTTGGTAATCGACATACCTTTTCGCTCCATAGACAAAAGAGTGCGCATATCCCCTCAAAAAACGACAAATAATTTATGTTGAATCCACCTATCAAAAACCATATGAAACGATCTTTTATTATTGGGGTTATTGGAGGGTTTTTAGGTTTAATAGCGGCACTATATATTATCATAACCGCCACATCCAATGATCTAACGCTATCTGGTGTACAGGCTGCCCTCTTCTCAAGTATGGGACTGATGGGTGCTGCAATATCAGCAAGTGAAACAAGGTTTGCCGGCTGGATGCTCCTTTCATCCGCAATCTGGATCCTTATTACCGCTCCGCTTGCCGGCACCCTCACCATCATCTATATCTATATCCCCGGTATCATCTGTCTAGCTGTGGCGGGATTGCTTGCCCTCCTTGAAAAAGAACCGGAAGAAAAAACCCAGTAACCGGCATTTTTTTAATCTGTCTCAACCCCTCCATGACAAAACAAGGATTCAATAAATTCTTCAATATTCACTCTTTTTATCTTACCAGCGCATATGCATTGAGCGATGCGCCCCCCGTATCTTGGCAGGATCCTTCTGCGCTGGTGCGACTCCTGCCATGTACCGGTACTTGCCGAATGGTGTCATTGTGGCAGCGCGACACGCGGCGTGCCGGTAACTCCCCCCGGAGATACCCGGCCAGCCTTTCAGAGTGATATCGATCTGATTAACAGGATCTTTGAACATCATTTCGGTGCCTTACTGATTCCCCCCGGTCACCTTGTCCTGCTCAACAAAGTGCCGGACAAGGATCGTATGGAGGAAATAATTGTTGGAGGGGGAATTGCCGGGTCAATCCGATATATTCCTGATGAACGCCGGTGGGAACCGATTCCGCGACCTGAAGCTGGTGCGCTGATTAGACCGAGTCGCCACTGTGTAGTTGTTGATGATGGCGCCATTCCTGCAATAAGGGACTCCGGAGCAAGTGTACTTGCACCAGGGCTCGTTTCGATAGATGATGCTGTGCATATTGGCGACGAGGTCATTGTTCTCGCACGTGATGGCTCCTGCATCGGTGTTGGCAGGGCCAAAGTCGATGCTCCGACTGCACGTTTGATGAAGCGGGGTATGGTCGTGAAGATCCGGAAAAATGTACGGTCTACGATTATACCAGGTAACGCGACATGGGATGATGCGGTCAGGGCAAATGCCATGGTGCTGGACAGGACAGAATCTGCCGCACTCCAGTTTGTGCGGCAGACCTGCTCACAAACCAAACTCATAAAAAACATCTCGTATTCCGGGGGAAAGGATAGTCTTGCCACGCTCCTTATTGTAATAAAAGCAATCGGAAAGGTCCCCCTCCTTTTCGCTGACACAGGCCTAGAATTCCCAGAAACCTATATGAATGTGAATGATGTCGCTAACTTTTATGGGCTGGAAGTTGTAAGGACTGATGGCAGAAACCAGTTTTGGGAGACATTCGACCGTCTTGGCCCTCCATCGGTGAATGCACGATGGTGCTGCAAAATCTGCAAACTGGATCCAGTCCAGCATCTTATCCAGACTCGTTGGGGGGAATGCCTCTCATTCATCGGTCAGCGGAAATATGAATCCCAGCGCCGTGCATTGAGCCGGCGCATCTGGAAAAACCGTAGCCTTCCTGCCCAGCTCTGTGCCGCCCCGATCCATAACTGGACCGCGCTGCATGTCTGGTTATACCTGTTGCGGGAGCAGGCACCTTACAATACGCTCTATAAGCAACGGCTTGACCGGATCGGATGTTTCATGTGCCCGTCAAGCGATATGGCATTGATCCATATGATCGAAGATACGTATCCCTCGCTCTGGGAGGGATGGCAAAAACGTCTTGAAAACTGGCAGGAATTACACGGACTTTCCCCAAAATGGGCATGTGAAGGACACTGGAGACTAAAAGAGGCTCAGAAATTTGAAGAAAATAGCAATTGTTGATTACGGACTGGGAAACCTGCGCAGTGTTATCAGGGGCTTTGAGAAGGCAGGTGCGCATAGCGTCATCACTGCAGACCCCGGTGAAATCGCTTCCTGCGAGGGCATTGTACTACCCGGTGTCGGCGCATTCCGTGAGGGGATGGAGCAGTTGGGATCCCTTAAGGATACTGTTATTGAGGCAACAAAGGATGTCCCTTTGCTCGGCATCTGTCTCGGAATGCAGATGCTCATGGATGTTAGTGAAGAACACGGGGTGCACCAAGGGCTAGCCCTGATACCAGGTAGCGTAAAGAAATTCCCTCGGGTTCAAGGGATGAAAATCCCCCATATGGGGTGGAATTCAATATTTATTGAAAAGCCGGATAACCCGCTTGTCACCGGATGCGCTACAGAAGAATATGTGTATTTTGTGCATTCGTATTATGCAGATACAAGCGCGGACTATACATTAACAAAAACCACTTACCTCTGCCCTTTTGCTTCCTCTATTTTCAATAATAATATTTTTGGAGTGCAGTTCCATCCGGAAAAGAGCGGAGCGGTAGGGCTGAAGATCCTTAAAAATTTTATCGATTTGGTATAATTTGCCTGATCTTTTCAACGGAGCATGTTCAGTTCACATAATTGAGAACCTTTTAATTCCCGCAATTCGATGATGTAGGCATGAAGAAGCTGGCGTTTCTTTTCATTTGCATTTGCCTTTTGGTTATCGGCACTGTATCGGGATACGGACTCTATATCAACTGTTCTGAAAAGATCCAGATGGGACAGCCCTTGAAAGTTTCTATTGACAGCGACTTTCCTGTAGGAACCAGTTTCGATCTCGTCTTCTACGAATCACGGTATACCGCTACTGAGATCGATCGACAGTCGGTGACAATTCAGGAAAATAAACAGACACAGTACAGATTATTTGATACCAATGGACTGCGTGGTGGAGATTATAAAGTAGAGGTACAGTTTAAAGGCGCCGATGAACCACGCCTCCGATCCGACTCCACTACAGTCAAACTTGTAAAACTGATAGACCGGTCCGGTGAGATTACCATTACCTCACCACTGACTCAGGATGTAGATGAGGCCCTGCGCATTGAGGGATCGATCGCAAAACTCGGCAACAACGGTATTGAGATCGAGGTTCGTGGCCCCTCAGGACCACTTTTCGGCCCACAGTGGATTGAAACAAAAAATGACATGAAATTGGGAGACGGGCTTTTTACCAGGACAATACCTGTCGGGGCGCGCGGTGACTATATGGTAAATTTTCGGGATGTTAATGGGTTCATCGGTAGTATAACGTTTCATGTCACCAGTCGTTCACCAACGACAGGTCTGACAACGATAAGTATCCCCCCGCCCACAAAGGTGACCACACGACCCCCAGTTACAACGATCGTAACAGACATGCCAAGCCCAACGAAATCCCAGTTTTCAATAGTACCCGCGCTGCTTGCGATCACCATAATCAGCTGGATGATAATCGGGGCTATCGGAAAAAAATACAGGTAATATTCAATTTATAATTTTTTATTTACTTCATTTTGCGCCACAGATATACTTCATAACAGATGAGTACAGCAATAACAAGGGTTCCACCACAAAAGAATGCAAACGAAGTATTGAGGAGTGAGGACGACGTGGACACAACTGAATCCGAGGTCACGCCGGCAAGAGCACCGGTTACTTCAACGGGAGGTGAACCATTTGCCATCACTGCGTCAAAAGCGGCTCTGGATATGGCACCTGCAGCGTTAGGGGTCTGTGAGACGTTTGCTAAAATTACTTCTGAAGTTGCTTTTGCATACGCCATCCCGGCCTCCTGCGATGGAATCCTCGGGGCGGCATTAAAAGATCCTGTTGTCACCACTGATAAACCAAAAATTGGTAAGAGTATTGTAAGTATAAGGGAACCTAACGCCACAATACCAAACAGTGATGCATACTTAAGGAGCATGGACCGGACATTCGTTTGTTTGGGTGCAACGATAAGCAGCTGGTTGGTTAGACCGTAGACCTTAACCTCACGTCCTTTAATGCTGTATTTCGTCGCGGTGATGTTGATAAGACCCGCGTCGAGCAGATTTTCGATATGGTACTTTGCGGTATTCATCGGGATAGAGAGGTGTTCGGAAATCTCGGTCGATGTTTTTTGTCCATCCCCTATGAACCGGAGGATATCGCCCGCGGTCTGGCTTGCCATCGCTTTTGCGATCTTTGTTGCCTTATCCCCGCCGGGTTCCAGAACAATGACAGTATCAGCCATGAAGTGCTGCAATAATCCGTTCACGCCCTACCTTGAGAGCAAGGTCGAGCTGAGCGACGTTCGGTCCACCACCCTGTGCAAGAGATTCCTTTCCACCGCCCTTGCCATCCAGCAAGCTGCATACCTGCATAATAATTTCCCCGGCATTTACACGGGGATTACCTGATGCAAGGACGACACGTGCGCTCTCACCACCGCTGGCAAGGAGGGCAATACCGCCTTTTTCCGAGACAAAAACCGCAAGTGCAGAGAGTTCACGTGAAGGAAGATCCAGACGTTTGACAATAACAGAAACGCCTCCAATCGATTCAGAAACCATACTATGCATCTCCAGCTCCACGATCTTCTGGCTCAGGCGCTCGATCTCTTTTTTCTGGTCCTTCCATTCTGAAAAGAAACGGGCGACACTTGCAGGCAGGTTCTCCTGCTGTACCGAGAGGGTATCCGATGAAGAAGAAACAATCTGTTCCATATGCTGCATATAATAAAGAGCTGCAATACCTGCTGTAAACTCGATCCGCTCGATGCCGTCCTGAATGTGTTCGACACGGATGATCTTGATGACACCGACTTCACCGGTATTCCGGCAGTGGGTACCGGCACAGGCTTCGATATCACCAGCCACTTTTACGACACGTATGTCCCTGCCGGGAGGTACACCGCCCTGGTAGAGGACAAAACCATACTTCTGTTCGGCTTTGGTCCGATCCTCAACACTGATCTCGACAGGCAGGCTTGACATGATCATGCGGTTGGCGGTAATTTCGATCCGGCGAAGGTCTTCGGGAGTAATATGTTTGAAGTGCCGGATATCGAGCCGTGAGCTGTCGTGCCCTTTCTGCGCTCCCGCTTGGTGGATGTGGGCACCCAGAACCTCTTTTGCTGCATTCAGAAGGATGTGTGTCGCCGTATGGTGGCGCATCAGCGACCAGCGCCTCTCCTCATCGACCATCCCCTTAACGCGATCACCGCGTTTCAGAACCCCGCCGCTTATGTGGTGGAGGACAACGTCACCGATTCTGATAGCGCCATCCACGTGAACCATGCTTTCTGCTGATACAAGGGTCCCCGTATCTGATGGCTGCCCGCCACCGTCCGGATAGAAAAGCGTCTGATCCATGACTGCATACCCATCAAAGAAATCGAGTACGACTCCCTCAAATTCTATGTCAACAGGCTGTTCATAATAGAGCTTTTTCGTGGGTGGCAGTCCCTGAACGCGTTCCATATATGTTGCCGGGACATCTTCTGATGCCTCAGTTTTGGATTCTGAATGCATTTCGGCGATCTGGGAATAGAAATTGTCGGGGAGATCAATAACAGCGCCCTCTTTTGTGGCAATATCCCTGATCAGTTCCGGAGGAATGCCATGGGAGTCATAGAGCGTGATAATCTCACTGGTAGGAATGCGCTGGCTCTTGGTTTTATAGGTTTTTGCGATCTTCTGGACGATACGTGTACCACGTTCAAGCGTCGATGCATACTTCTCGACTTCGCGGTCGACAATCTCCCGCACGATTCCAATGTCCTGTTCAAAGGACTTTATTCCAACGATGCGCATCTGCTGTTCGATCAGGTCAGCAAGGGGATGCTGGATCTTCAGTTCATTCATCATCCGAAGGGTTCGCCGTATGACGAGCCGTGCGAGATAGCCTTCACGCACATTTGAAGGTACAATACAGTCGCCAAGCATGTATGCAAGACACCGTGTATGATCAACGATGGCATACACTTTCTCAATGGGAGTGATCATCCGGTCAAGCTTGTCGAGGGGTACATCGATATTGGACGCCACTTTCTTGCGCAGCTGATAAAGGTTGGATCCTGTTATGTTCATGAGCCCGGCAAATTTCGCATTGAGCGCGAGGATCTTGGTGAACTCCTTATTCTCCAGCATATGGGAGAGACCGGCTGCGCCCATAACAAGGCTTACCATCTCAGGGAAGACTGCATCATATATCGTTGGTGAACCTTTCGATGCCCAGACAAAACGCTCAAGCCCGTAGCCCGTATCCACAACCCGTGTCTTCATCGGATAATACATCTCCCCGTTCAGATCAATGCCTGGCTGTGAGGTCTTCTGTCGCCCGAGGCTCATGAAGACGAGCGTTGCAACTTCGAGCCCTCCAATGAGTACTTCCAAGCTGGGACCGGCATTGCCTCCGCCAATCCACGGGTGCTCCTTATAAGTGACACGATTGAGATCGGCACCTATGGATTGCAGGAACTTGTCACAGAGCTCCACCGTCTTGTCTTTCCAGTAGATTTCCTCTGTCGGGGAATTGAACGCATGGTGAGCCATCATCTCAAACATCGTAAGGTGCCGTCCGGATCTTCCAACAGAATCGAGGTCGTTTAAGCGGATGCAGGGTTGGGAGATCGTAAGCGGATTCGCGGGTGGGGGTACGACTCCGGCAGTGATAAAAGGCTGGAAGTCGGCAATCGATGCAATGGTTAGGTAAATGTCATCACGCCACCGCGCAACTACCGGATACCGTGTGATGCGGGTATGCCCGTTTTTTTCAAAAAAAGATAGGTAGGCTTCCCGCATACCATCAAGGGTGTTGCATTTGAAGACAGGATTGCCAATAAAATTATAGGGTTCGCAGGGAGCATCACCGCAAATCGTGCGACTGGAATCGCGCGTCCAGAACGCTGCACCGCAGCTGCTGCAGACCTTTCGGGTTAACCCTTCGTTTTTAAAATAATCGAGTTGGTATTCTTCTTCTAACATGAAAAACCACGTGTTGTATCAATACTTCAATTCAGAGGATAATTATTGTATCTTTTTTGTGATTCAATGAACTCATAATTGAAAAATGTTTTATTGGTAAACCCCTCCTGATGATAGAAGAGATCCTACTTTTTCCATCTCTCCTGATACCAAGTGTCAACACTGACAAATGAACCCAAAGCACCTGCGAGACGGACCGCCAGAAGATGCCAGCATTCCCTTCCCCTATAGAGAAAATCCCCGCAGGTACAGAAATCTTCATCAATGACATACTCTGATGTTTCGCTTTCTACAACAAAAAAGTCAAGATATTTTTTTACACGCTGATCATCGATCGCTGCAAGTGCTTTTTCTCCACGTTTGCCGAAGAACGATATCACTTCTTCCCGTTGATCCGCAGACAGCTCCCTCGTTTCTGAAATCCGCTTTATAATGTCCTTCATGGGATATGCCGGATAATCGGAGGATCATCAATATAGTCCCAACCCATTTTTACTGCAAGGTCCCGCATCGCAGGAGCTTCGAGTGCGTAATGGGTTGATTCAATACAGGGCAACGGAGTATCACGGGCAACTGCATGTTTCATCTCAGCTGAAAGAAATGCCTCGGCGCCAAGTGCTGCCGCCTCATGAATAAGTTCAGGATCAAACCCGCTCCCTGCAACAATTGCAAGCCGTTTCACAGTCCCAACCTTGCCCCCCCATATTCGTATATTTCCTCCCAGGCGCCGGGAGAGTTCGGAGAGCGGGATAGTGCATGAACCAACCCGGCCCAGCGACATTGGCATAATATCAGAGAGAGATAACAATCGACAGAGTGCATCATTGACACCACCCTCAACACAATCGAAATTGGTATGCATGACATAGAGGTTCATACCTGAAGCCAGCAGTGCTCGTATAATCTGTGCGGTACGTCCGGTAATCTGGGTCAGGGGGGTCCAGAGAGGGGTGTGGTGTACTACGAGCATATCCGCAGATGCAGCAACCGCTTGTTCAACAACAGCAGCTGTTGCATCAAGTGCACAACAAATCCTTGTGATCTCAGGACGACCTTCAACAATCAGCCCAATCCTCCCCTGATCAAAGTCCCTGGCAAGCGCGGGAGGGGCCAATTGCTCCATCAATTTAATGAATTCACCCACATGCATACTGGAATATGAGAATGCCGGATTAATGACCGTAACTCATCAGGATATTACTATCAGTAATAAGAAATAATATAAATATTCATAAAACGATATTTCAGGGCATGCGCAAGTCTATCAATCAGATTAACCAGCGGATCCGTGAGGGGAATGTACGTGTTGTTACCGCAGAGGAGATGCCCGACATCGTTGCGGACCTTGGGGAAGAGGGAGCATTGAAGGAAGTTGACGTGGTCACTACCGGTACGTTCGGTGCGATGTGTTCATCAGGTGCATTCCTCAATTTTGGTCATGCTGAACCTCCGATCAGGATGGAAAGGATCTGGTTGAATGACGTGGAGGCATACGGGGGCCTTGCAGCAGTAGATGCATATATCGGTGCGACCCAGCAGTCTACCACAAGGGAGGAACAGTATGGTGGAGCTCATGTAATCGAAGACCTGGTTGCAGGAAAAGCTGTCGAGATGAGGGCAATATCCCGCGGCACCGACTGTTACCCCCGAAGAACCATTACTACGGAACTACTGCTTGAAAACCTGAATCAGGCAATCATGTGTAATCCCCGCAATGCATACCAGCGGTACAATGCAGCTATCAATACCACAGACCGGACACTGCATACCTACATGGGCACTCTCCTCCCCAATTGCGGAAATATCAACTTCTCAGGGGCCGGGCTCCTCAACCCGATATCAAACGACCCGAAACTCCGCCTTATCGGCAGTGGTGTACCCATCTTCCTTTGCGGTGCACCGGGGATGGTGGTTGGAGAGGGTACGCAGCACTCACCTTCTGGGGGGTTTGGAACGCTGATGGTGACGGGTGACTTGAAAAAAATGTCGCAGGACTTCCTGCGCGCTGCGACGATGTTTGGATATGGTGTAACGCTCTATGTGGGACTCGGTGTGCCACTGCCGGTAATCGACACCGATGTTGTGCGCGCGACAGCAATCCGTGATGAGGACATCACAGTCGACCTGCTGGATTACGGCATACCGAGCCGGAACCGTCCTGTACTGCGAAAAGTGAATTATTCTGAACTCCGCAGCGGAAGTGTCAGCCTGAATGGTGAGGAGGTCAGAACCTCCTCCCTTTCCAGCTTCCGCAGGGCACGAATAGTAGCTGATAGTCTTAAGGACTGGATCGAAAAAGGAAAGATGGAATTATGTCTCCCCACACAACCAATCAATCCCACAAAACAGGTGCGTCCGATGCACGAGACGGTCAAGGGGCCGCGGGTACTGGATATCATGGACCGCAATGTAGTCAGCATTGGAGAGGAGGAGGAGATCAAAGGAGCAGCCCGGAGACTGCTCAAGGGTGAGACCAACCACTTGCCGGTAATCAACAGGGAAGGAAGGTTGGTCGGTATTGTGACGACATTTGACGTTTCCAAAGCGGTGGCAAACCCGGGAAAAGCCAGACTTGTGCGCGATATCATGAAAAAGAAGGTAATCACAACGACTCCCGATGAAGCTGTTGATAATGCTGTACGCAAACTCGAACAGCACAATATCAGCGCACTTCCGGTAGTAGATACTCAAAACCATGTGGTTGCCATGCTCACAGCTATCGATCTTGGAAAGCTATTCGGTGGAAGGTGGCTGAAATGAAACTGCTCGTAAACTTTTCACGGGGAAAAGGAAGAAAGCCTATTATTGCTCAGGTCGTGCGCGACACCGGTGTACTGATCAGCGTGGAACGTGCGGTTATCGATTCCTCTGAAGGGGAAGCTCTCATCGATGTTCCGGACGACCAGTGCGAGCTTGTCCGCGATACCATGACTAATCTTGGAGCGAATGTTCGCATTCTCGAACATGGCGTTAGCCTTAATGAGAGCGAGTGCGTTGACTGCGGTGCGTGCATCAGTGTCTGCCCACGGGAAGTTTTCTCGTTCGATCCGGGTTTGAAGCTCCTCCTTTCAGAGGAACGTTGCATCATATGTGGTAAATGCGTTGAGGCATGCCCGCACCATGCCCTCACCGTGCAGGTATGATACGTGAGCGGTTCTTCTTCCGGGAGACTATTGCGACGATCCTTGCTGAAGAAACGGTGCATATCACTTCAGCTAAAAAAGGAATTCTTGCAGCGCGGCAGGCACTGGAGAGGTACATTGCCCGCGACCCTTTTTTTCTGGTAACGCTTGATCCCTACGAACCGGACTCATATGAGCCTGTAATTGTCCGGATGGCACAGGCAACAGCGAAAGCAAATGTCGGTCCAATGGCTGCAGTCGCAGGAGCAATCGCATGGGCTGGTGTCGAAGAAATGACTGAACGTGGTGCTGAATTCGGTGTGATTGACAATGGCGGAGATATTGCCCTTATTAGCGACCGGAATGTACGGGTTGGCCTCCACGCGGGGACCGCACCACTGTCAGGAAGAGCAGCATTTGTAGTGCCGCCACAAGAAAGCATTCTTGGCATCTGCACCTCATCGGCAACAGTAGGCCCCTCTATCTCTTTCGGTGTTGCTGACGCAGTAACGGTTTTTTCACATGATGTTGCCCTTGCTGACGCGTATGCGACGTCAATCTGCAATCAGATAAGAATCGATGATGCATCGGTCCTTTCAAAGCTTGATCCTGATGAAATCCAAGGGGTATTCGCTGTTCTTGGTGAGCATACAAAACGGTGGGGTACGTTACCGCCAATAATCAGGGCTGTGGTAGATGAACATCTGATAAGTGCCGGTGACCGGTTATAAGATCGATTGGATATATGAGAGCGCATCATGGTAGGAGAAACTCCCGTTGAATATGGCAAGTACCTGCTCCCCGTCACTGACTACTATAACCGGTTCATTTCTTACAATTATAAAGATCAGTTTACACAAATCAATCTCATCAATAAGCACTCCAAAAGCCAGATCAGACGCAGGTGAAAGGATCATGCGTTCCATCTGCAGATCACCAGGGACTTCACGGAAAAAATAAGAGAATACCTGGAACGCATTGAGCAGATCTGACACCAGTAGATCATCCCGCACAGATGGAGTGAGATCATCAAATTTTTAATAAGAAGTGATACATCTTCCCCGCATTTATCGAGCAGATAATCGGTGATTGCCGCCAAATCGTGATAAGGTAGGGATGATTCTGATACATTCATCCCTTTTTCTTTTGTCACATGAACAAAATATACTGTTTTTCACTAATCACTCATCATACAAAAAACTATATTCACACCAGCGGGGAATGATTACGAATGAAAGAGGAGGATATTGACTGGATTATATACCACCTCCTTGTTCAGGTGAAGACGGCGTCACCAGATGAGTTAGCAGCACAAAGCGGTTTGGATCTCTCCCTCGTAATCCTGTCGCTTCAACGCCTTGAACATAACTTACTGGTTAAATTTGCCGATGATCGGGCACGGGTGCTGAATATCAGCGAGACGCTGATCCTATGTCAGATGAAATATGATACAAACCTCCCATATACGATTGAAAACGGGGTCATCAAACCAAAAAAGAAGGAGTAACCCGTGACCCGTGCCGCAGTTCTCAGGATCGGTCACCGGCCCGAACGCGACCAGCGGGTGACCACCCATGTCGGGCTGACGGCACGCGCGCTTGGTGCGGAAGGGATGTACCTTGCTGCAGCAGATCAAGGGGTAGTACAGAGCATTTCAGATGTAGTCAGCCGGTGGGGCGGGAATTTCTTCTGTCAGGATAATGTGAAGTGGCGCCGGTGCATCCATGAATGGAAAGAACATGGCGGGACCGTTGTACACCTGACAATGTATGGTCTCGATCTTCCGGATATAATCGGTGAGATCCGAAAGAAAGAGAAATTACTCATCATTGTTGGTGCCGAGAAAGTTCCCGGCGAAATCTTTGGACTTGCTGATTTCAACGTTGCCATCACGGGTCAGCCCCACTCTGAGATTTCAAGCCTCGCAATCTTTCTTGATCATGTATTTTCAGGCAATGAACTGACAAGGGAATTTTCTGATGCAAAGATCCGGATAATTCCTTCAAAAGCGGGGAAAAAAACGGAGGACCTGTGACAATTCGTGTGCTTGTCGCCGGATTTGCCACGCGCCACGTGGCTCAGTCTGCCTTTCATGCAGGATATTCTGTATATGCGGTAGACCATTTCTGCGATCAGGACCTGAACTGGTACACAAAAGACCGGATTCGGTTCGAGGATTTGGAAAACCTCCCTGATGCGATAGAGGAAATGTGCCATCGTTATCAGTTCGATATGCTTGTCGTGACAAGTGGTGCCGAAGACCTCGCAACGGGAATTCCTCTCTTCGGAACATCAGGTGAAAAGGTGGCTCGTTTTCTTGACAAACTTGACATGCAGCACTTTTTTGAGGATTTGGGAGTCCCGGTAGCCGGACTTGCACAGACTGGAAAGTTCCCGGCAATGATCAAACCACGCCATGGTGCGGGAGGGTGGCGGAATACCATAGTAAAAGACGAACGGGAAATTACTGCATGGAAGGAACTCTATCCGGAAATCCCCTATATTCTGCAACTCGTAGTGGACGGCAGGCCTGCAAGTGTCTGTTGTGTTGCCGATGGCACCCGTGCCCGTGCAGTGGCGGTCAACGAACAGATCTTACGCGGGGGCAGTACTTCTGCATTCGGATTTTGCGGATCTGTAACACCCTATGAATATCCCCTGAACCGGCACATGATCGCCATCGCTGAAACCATCGCAGCATCAAGTGGATGTACTGGGACGGTCGGCATTGATTTTGTAGCGGGAAAGGAACCAGTTGCGATCGAGATCAATCCTAGATTTCAAGCAACGGTTGATACGGTAGAAACTGCGACAGGATGCAATTTATTCCAGCTCCATATCAACGCATGCAGGGGTATTCTGCCTGAGGTAACCCCCCATCCCGCGAAATATGCTGCCCGGGGCATCCTCTTTGCTGACAGAGATATGATGATACGTAGCGATCTCAGACGTCTCTCACCCATAATCGCGGATATTCCCTGGCCAGACACGTTTCTTGAAAAAGGGCAGGCGATTACCAGTGTCTTCGGCTGGGGGGGCACTCGTGAAGCAGCTCTCGCACTGCTGGATAAGAATATTAAAATGGTTCAACAATATCTAGGATGATGAATTCCGCAGAAGAAGTGCTGAAGGATCAGGCAATTCATACCTACCTACACAGGCTGATCAGTGACGAGGGAATAGAGCTCCTGAAACGGTTCCCTGATGAAGGGGAGCATAGCGACGAAGATCTTGCAGCGAAGACCGGTATCAATCTGAATACGGTCAGACATACACTCTACACGTTGTATGAAAAACGGCTGGCCGAATATCACCGGATAAAAAACAACGAAACCGGCTGGCTCACCTATCTGTGGCAACTCAGGATTGACAGGATCTATGACACAATACGGGAAGATCTTGAACTGGTGCTGGATAAACTGGAACACCGTGCACAGTTTGAGGAAGAAAATGATTTTTATATCTGCCGAGAGTGCGGTATCATCTATACCTTCACCAAGGCTTTGGATAATGAGTTTAAGTGTCCTGAATGTGAGAACGCTGTCACTCATTTCGATAATGAAGCACTCCTGAATGCCCTCAAACAAAGAATACAGAGCATAAAAGAATCAATTGGTCATGCCTAGTACTCGTAAACGGTACGAGGGAATGCTGCGGAATGCAGGATGTGATTCAGCGGTCATCAAGCACTGCTGCGCGGTCACACGGTATGCACTTGACCTCGCAGGTGATAATCCTCTTATCGATCGCAAACTTCTCAAGACAGGAGCAATGCTTCACGATATCGGGCGTGGCCAGACACATTCCATAGTCCATGCGCAGGCTGGTGCCGACATGTGCCGCAATTTTAAACTTCCCGAGCAGGTGGCACGGATCATTGAACGGCACACGGGTGCCGGACTTACCGCCGATGAATGCACGCTCTTGGGTTTGCTACCCCGTGACTGTATACCAAGGACTATTGAAGAGCAGCTTGTCGCTCATGCAGATAACATGATCAACGGTATTAAACGGGTCACGATCCATGAAGCACTCAGCTCCGCCATCCACCTGAACAGAAAGATCCGCAATAGGATATACCACCTTTCGCTCAATGTGGAGATTTTGTGTAAAAATTAAAACAAAGTTCTGGATATTTCAGATAATCACCTGTTTTACCTGTGGAAGGGCACGGATTGTCTCGACGACACCCGCTGGCAGAGGGTCCTCAACGATGATCACCAGTTTCGGTTCCTCGGAAAAGTGAGGATCCGTCACAAAGATCTGCCGGATAGAGATCTGATAATCGCTTAGCACTCTCACCGTTGCACCAACAATACCCCGTTCACTCGCATTCTTAGGCAGAACGGTGATAACCGAATATCCAAGTGCCTCTGCCACATGGCTCAGGTCGGGGGTTGCCCGCATATTGATAAAGACTTCGCGCAGCATTGGGAGGCTGAGTATCCGGTGGGCTGTTGAATCAACAACACGCCGATCCGATCCTATCGCTTTGGCAATTGCTGTTGCGGGGATCTCGATGCCATTACAGCTGATCCTTCCCTTCTCCGTGACACCAAACCCGTTCTCAAGGAGGAAACGAACCACGCGACTCTGAGATGGAGAGTCAGCGAATTCATGAATGATGTCAGACCACATACAAAGCACTGGGTATGGCGTATATAAATATACACCTGTGTTGATTCACGGACATACAAAAAATGATGACCTGCGTGCATTCTCACGATGAACCCATTGCTGTTCCTGATAAACAATTGCCATTCTTGCTATCGTAATTATTTTATTACCGCAAGAGCACTCGTTACATAAATTTCTTTAACATAGACAACCTCTATGATATGGCATGGGCGAGGGTTGCCAAGCCAGGTCAAAGGCGCTAGCTTGAGGGGCTAGTCACGCAGGTGTTCGAGGGTTCAAATCCCTTCCCTCGCATTGCTCTTTTTTAGGCTCTGTAGAAAACATCTACTTTAATAGCGTTCTTGGGGGTGTCTGCCATTTCGGAGAAAAGGCAGATTTGAGAAGATATTTTTAAGAATATCTTCGAGCTTCGCCCCCGCCAACTATGGCAACCCCCTTTGCGATATCTGCGGAAAACCGGTTCTGCATTGTCCTCTTTTACAGATGTGTGATCAGGGATTTCTGTAGAACCCTTTTTTATTCACCTATCCCTAAATCAATTCTAAAAAAGGGATAATGCCGGATGTATCGGATGCAACTTATGCCTTTAGCACCGGCGCATCATACGCCCCGATCCCGACCCGCATGAATCCTTTGGCGACAACCCACCCGTGATTTTCCCCGAAGTTCAGCATGCTGATCGATGCCCGGTACTCGTTAAAGGCGGGTTTGAAGATCTTCCAGTCGTTCCTGCCCACGATTTCAGAATCGATGCTCACTCTCGCATTGGGGGACGTCGAATAATCGGCATAGATGGCGCTCTGGTAATTATAACAGCTGCCCCCTGAAGATGGATCAGGGCAATCAACCTTTTTGAGATCCGGCATCGGGCGGAAAACCGCATCGCTCACCAGCGGCGTCCGGGTGTCGATCAAACGGGCCACTTTTGCCTCCAGAATAAGTTCATATCCAGAGACCCTGCTTGATGTTGCATTTCCTGCCGGTGCAATAACCGGTGCCTGTATCTGAACGACGGTCCCTTTATTAGAACCAATGAGCGTAGTCTTCCAATCTGACGGAAGCCCTTGGATATCCCGCACACTGTAGCGTTCCACTACAGGGGAATTCCCCCGGTTATCCGCAGGAATGGGTATGAAGAGTGTTACGTTCCTCAGCACCGCGTCCGTGGAAATTGTACAGGAATATGAATACGTGCTGACAAGCGACCCGCGGTACGCGGTCTCAACGAACACTGTATATGCTGTAATTGAAACAAAAAGTACCAAAATGACGATCAATAATCCCGAAGTGATCCTGATAATTTTATCCATAGTATCCTCCTCTTACATTATGTAAATGGTGCCGGATGATGCAATGCCTGGAAAGACACTGCCCCGTATACCGGATATTCTCATCCATGACTTGAAAACATATCGTGCCATGCACCTGTAATGTAAAAAAATCTTACTGACGCGGCGACCGGCAGGGTTCAAGCACCATGCCTATAACCTACCATAGAATACATTATAACGATGAATTCACGGGTATCCCTGGTCCTGAAAGATGTCACGCTGCCCGATGGCCGTGAGGCAGATATCTCGATCGATCAGGGAACCGTAACACATGTCGGTGCCGAGCTATCATCTGACCAAACTATCAATTGCTCCCCATATCTTGTAATTCCCGGTGCAATCGACATGCATGTCCATATGCGCGGCGGGATTCAATCGTCCAAAGAGGATTGGAGAAGCGGGAGCATGAGTGCACTTGCAGGTGGTATTACGATGGTCGTTGACCAGCCCAATACCATACCGCCGATAACAACAGTGGATGCATTTATGCATCGTTTGCATGAAGCGCAGTTGAACTCAGTCTGCCATTTTGCGATTAACAGCGCAGTAACAGCCACAACAGACTTCAAAGCGATGTGGCATGCCGGGGCAATCGCTTTCGGGGAAGCGTTCTTCGCCCCTTCAAGTTACGGGGAAGCAATTGGTGAGGTTACGCTTGGAGAGGCACTGGAAAAAATTGGTGCACTCGGGGCACTTGCGACGATCCATGCCGAGAAAATTGCACCAATACCTGATGCGGACCTCATCTCCCATGATCAAGCCCGGTCTGTTCAGGGGGAAGTACAAGCAGTATCCGCAGCCAAAAAATGCAATCGGGCGAACTGCCGAATGCATTTCTGTCACCTTTCAGCTGCTGCTTCCGTGGACGCGGCAGCGGGTTCGGGTTCCGTCGAAGTAACGCCCCACCACCTCCTTCTTTCTCTTGAGTCCTTTGATGAAAAAGATGCTTTCGGAAAAGCAAACCCCCCGCTGCGAACAGAGCGGGAGCGGCGGGCGCTGTGGGATAAGTGGGATCAAATTGACGTGGTTGCATCAGATCACGCCCCCCATACCATCAACGAAAAGCAGGACCCTTTCTGTGATGCCCCTTCGGGTTTTCCCGGTGTCGAGACCATGGTGCCCATGCTCATTGCACAGGTGCTGGAAAAGAAGATCTCGTTGCGATCGCTTATTGATAAAACATCGGCCAATCCCGCGGCTCTTCTCGGCATCCAAAAACCAGGATTTAATGTTGGTAACCGTGCGGACTTTGCACTCTACCCAAAGACACCTGTCCGGATCAGTGCTGACATCCTGCACAGTAAATGCGGTTGGACACCTTTTGAGAACCGGATGGCAGCTTTTCCGGTTCTTGTCGTCATGGACGGCAAAACAGTATATCGTAACGGGGACTTCCTTACGGGATCGCCCCGGTGGTTTCCCGGCAGCGGGTATATCCCATAATATCACTATTTATCGGTTCCATTACTTTTCTTACCCTAAAACCTAAATATTCAGGACTCACAGGTGAAATGGTGCCGATATCAGCGCTTCCATAGGTCCCCGGGTGATCGATTGGCGAATGCCTGGATGTGATCCATGGGACAACCCGGTTGCGCGACAGGCATTGCCCGGCAGAGGGTTAATTCACAGGTGATGAACGGCAGCAAGCCACAGGTGATCCACGTGTGTTAATGCCGGGCAACATATCCTTCTTTTATGAGTGTGGAAATATGCCCTCTCTTGCCGATGCGCTAACCGAAACCAAAAACGGCACAATCATCACAATAGAAGTGACTGCCCGGAGTAGCCAGAATGCATTCCCGGCAGGATTTAATGGATGGAGAAAAACCATCGGGTGCCGTGTGACAGCACCTGCAAGCGGGGGGAAAGCAAACCGGGCCGTTATTACACTCATTGCACAGACGCTTAATGTATCAGAAAATACAGTGCAAATCCAGTCCGGTACAACATCCCAAATTAAGAAGGTAATTATATTTGGCATGAAAAAACCTGATCTTTTGTCCAAGCTGCAGTCCCTTGTCTAAACGTGAATCTTTTTGTGTGAACCGGAACCGGTGTGACCAGCAGATCCTTTAAATAATTTTGCACGATATATATTAGTTATACCTATGATCAGGCATTACATCCATCGCGTGATCCATGGGGGTGCGTTTACTTGTATTCACCAGATACTACCAAGTACCTTATTCACATCAGCCTCATCGCAGAGGGGGTGGTCGAGAAACC
>Ga0209048_10001807_pt1 | contig 21618 bp, 13 predicted proteins | sample FrelakmetCRP12CR_FD_187146 | JGI IMG/M metagenome (GOLD analysis project Ga0209048, IMG submission 187146) | Freshwater lake sediment microbial communities from the University of Notre Dame, USA, for methane emissions studies - CRP12 CR (SPAdes)... | ecosystem: Environmental > Aquatic >... | reverse complement strand
CAGAATCTGCCAGGCCAGAATCACCCGGGGTCGGGTATACTCGTCCTGGTGCTCCTTGAGGGAATCTTCCACGGCCTCCGGGGTGAGCTTGACGCGGTTGAGATAATCTTTGGTCCGGAAGATCAGGTAGTTAACCCGGGCCCGGTCCGGCAGGCGAAATTCCGCCTCGTTCTCCTGGTAATAACGGGCCACCGCCTCTTCCGGGGGGTTTTCCCGGGCCAGCAATCTTTCCGGGTCCACCACCAGGTAGTTGACGTCTACCGCCTCTTTGTTCATCCGGAAGAATTCCTGGAGTTCCGCGTCCGAGACCTTGGCAAAGGAGGTCACTTCCCCAATGACCTTGCGCAGGAGGAGGTGCTGGCGTTCCTGGACCTCGAAATTCTGGGGGCTCAGGCGGTGCCGGGACAGCACCCAGTCATACCGCTTTTTGTCGAAGGCGCCGTCTTGCTGAAAGTAGGGCAAACTCTGGATATGCTGGCGCAGTTCGGCATTGGTCACCTCCAGCCCCAGGCGCCGTCCGGCCTGGAGAAGCAGGGCCTCTTCAACGAGCTGGCTCAGGGCCATCTCCTTGAGCCGCAGGACCTTGATCATTTCCGGCGTCACCTCGTCCCCGGTCCGTTCCTGGTATTGCTTCACCAGGTCGGTGTAATGCCGCATGAAATCGGTCATGGGGATGACGGTGCCGTTGACTTCGGCCGCCTCCTGGTCCCTCGACGCCTTGTAAGAGCCCACGCCCCAGAAAATGAACACCACCACGATGGCCCCGATGGCCAAGTAAATGAACCAGGAACGGGTAGATCTGCGCAGCCACTTTAACATGAGTTCAGGTTACCTCGATTTTTCTGTCGCCAGCAGGCCCGCCTCCCTGGGGGATGCTTTGCCGGGGCCGGGGAAGTTAGCGGGTGGCTTCCTTAGGTTATTTAGGGCCTTCCTTCAACATTTTCTGCGCCTCCTTGGCTTCGGGGCTGTCGGGGTAGGCCTTCACCAATTTTTGTAACGTGCTCCGGTAGGGGCTCATTTGCTGCTGGTTTTTATAGCACAGGGCCTGGCGCAGGAGGCCGGCGGGGGCCAGGATGCTCTTGGGGGACTGGGTCCGCAGCTTGTTGAACTCCACCCCGGCTTCCCGGTACTTGCCCTCCTGGTAAAAGCTGTCCGCCAGGTAGTAGCGGGCTTCCGGGGCCTTGGGACCCCGGGGCTGGTTGTTCAGGTACTGGTACAACTGGTTCCGGGCCTCGTCGTATTTCTTGGCGTGGTAGAGGCGCATGCCCTCGGTATAATGTTTCTCTGCCGCGGCGTCGGAGACTGTGGGCTTGGGGGCGCGGGTGGTGGCCGGGGCCGGGAGGGAGCGCTCCTTAGCCGCCGCCGGGGCCCCCCTGGGGCCTTCCAGTTCCGCTAAACGGCTCTCCAGCTGCTGCAGCCGGGCCTCCAGATTTTGCACCTGCTGGGCCAGGTCCGGGGCGGGAGCCTGGACCGGGGCCGGCGCCGCCGCGCCGGGTGAAATCTCGGCGGGTGGGGGCGGCATGGACGAGCGCATGCTGGGGAAGTTGGCACAGGCCGCAAGGAGCGAGAGGAGAGCTGCCACCACCAGATACCGGATCACACGGGCTTGCCTCATGTCTTGGCCTCCTGAATGGCGGGGGTTGGCCTGCACCCCGCGGTCGGGGCGCCTTCCCGGCGCCGACCATCACCCTGGCTGATTTGCTTAAATGTTTCATAATATTATCTTACAGCCTCCCTGTCAAGAAACCCCGGCGCGGGGCAGTGGGTCATTTTGACGGAAAAAGGAAAGCGGCCTCTGGATAAAAAGACTGGGGCCATATTCGTGACCAAGGAGGGATTGGGGACCCCGCCTGGGAGTAGTGATGCGGGGGCGGGGGAAAAGGTGAGCGGTTAACCGCACTGGCAAAAAGGCAAAAAGGTTGACTCAAAGCCGGAAAAGCGGTAAGAGTTGGTGAAATTTCGCAATTAGAGGTCTGGTATGCAGCCCCGGGAGCGCCTGATCTTTCCTTTGGATGTACCCAACAAGGTTGAAGCAGAGAGATTTATCTCCCTGTTGAGGGATCACGTCGGGCTTTTCAAGGTCGGCTTGGAACTCTTTATGGCCGAGGGGCCGCAATTTCTGCAGTTCATGAGCGATACGGCCCGGGTGGATTATTTCCTGGATTTGAAATTTCACGACATCCCGGCCACGGTGGCCCGGGCGCAAGCCCAGATCAAACAAGGCCCCAGGTTGACCACGGTCCACGTGGACCAGGGGCCCCAAATGCTCAAGGCCATGGTGGCATCCTTGAAAAATGGTGCTAAGGTCTTGGGGGTCACGGTCCTGACGCATCTCGGGCCAGATGACCTGGAGGCTTTGGGTATCGCCTCCCGGTATGCCAAAGACCCCAGCCAACTGGTGCTGCTGCGGGCCAGGTTAGCCAAGGAAGCCGGCTGCGACGGGGTCGTCTGCGCCGGTACGGAAGCCCGCGCCGTTAAAGCCGCCTGCGGGCCGGAGTTCCTGGTAGTTTGTCCTGCCATCCGGCCGGCTTGGGCCGAAGTGCCGGGAGATGATCAGCATCGGGTCATGACCCCTTATGAGGCCATCAAAGCCGGGGCCGATTATATTGTGGTGGGACGCCCCATCCGATTGGCGGCCGATCCGGTGGTTGCGGCCCGCAAGGTGGTGGCGGAGATTTCCCAAGGATTGGCCGACCGACCCCTGACGCCGTCAGGGTGACTGGAGAAGTTTTTTGTACTGGCCGGCTTGTTATCCCTCCCCTGGATGTTCACACGCAAGGCCGGTTCACCCCTCGCGGTTGGGTCTCAAGGGGCGAATTGTCTAACTCACTAAATTCAATCAGTAATTTAAGTACGTTCTTCCTTCTTGCTCCCGCCCGGCGTTTCGGGTTAAGATGACCTTGAGGTTATTTCAACGAGAGGTGAAGCTCGGCGCGACCCATGTCCAACCCGGAATTCGTCCATCTCCACGTCCACACCGCCTACAGCCTGTTGGACGGGGCCATCAGGGTGAAAGACCTGTTGGCCCAGACCCAGGCTTACGGCATGCCGGCGGTGGCCATCACCGACCACGGCTCCCTTTTCGGGGTCCTGGATTTCTACCAGAAGGCCAAAGCCGCGGGGATCAAACCCCTGCTGGGGTGCGAGCTCTACGTGGCCCCCGGCTCCCGCCAGGAAAAGACGGGCAAGGGGAACAACCGCCATCTGGTGGTCCTGGCGGAAAACCTTGAGGGCTACCACAACCTCATCCGGCTGGTCACCCGGGCCCACCAGGAAGGGTTCTATTACCGGCCCCGGGTGGACAAGGAGCTGCTTCAGGAGTTGAACGGGGGCCTCATCGCCCTGTCTTCCTGCCTCCACGGCGTGGTGGCGCCGCAACTCCTCAACGACGACCTTGCCGGCGCCGAGGCCAGCGCCCGGGAGTACGCCGAGATCTTCCCGGGGCGGTTCTACCTGGAGGTCCAGGCCAACAACCTGCCGGAGCAGCTCAAGGTCAACCAGGCCTTGCTGGAGCTGGGCCCCCGCTGGCATCTCCCCGTGGTGGCCACCAACGACGTGCACTACTTGAAGCCGGAAGACGCCCGGGCCCACGACGTCCTGTTGTGCATCCAGACCGGCAAGACCGTGAACACCTCGGGCCGCATGAAGTTCCAGACGGACCAGCTCTATTTCAAGAGTCCCGAGGAGATGGCCCGGATCTTCCCCTACCCCGAGGTCCTGGCGGCCTCGGGGGAGATTGCGGCCCGCTGTGATCTCGCCCTGGAGCTGGGCACCTACCACTTCCCGGCCTACCCCGTCCCCGGCGGGGAATCCATGGAGTCCCTCATGACCCGGCAGGCCCGGGAAGGGCTGCAGGAGCGCCTGGCGGCTCCCGCCAACCATCCCCGGCCCCCGGAGGCGGACTACTGGCAGCGCCTGGAATACGAGACCAACATCCTGGTGCAGATGGGGTTTACCGGCTACTTCCTGGTGGTGGCCGACATCATCAATTTTGCCCGGCAGCGCCAGATACCGGTGGGGCCCGGCCGGGGGTCCTCGGCCGGCAGCCTGGTAGCCTATGCCCTGAAGATCACCGATATAGACCCCCTGGCCTACGGCCTTTTTTTCGAGCGCTTCCTCAATCCCGAGAGAGTCAGCCCCCCGGACATCGACGTGGACTTCTGCTACGAACGCCGGGGGGAGATCATCGAATACGTTTCCAAGACTTACGGCTGGCCGAACGTGGCGCACATCACCACCTTCGGGAGCATGAAGACCCGCCAGGTGATCCGGGACGTGGGCCGGGCCCTGGAAGCGCCGTATCCCGAGGTGGACAAGATCGCCAAGTTGGTGCCGGAAAAGCTCAACATCACCCTGGAGCAGTCCCTGGCCATGGAGCCGCGCCTGCGAGAGCTTCGGGACACCAACCCCACGGTGGCGGACATCCTCTCCGTCGCCGCAGTCCTGGAAGGCCTCCCCCGCCACGCCTCCACCCACGCCTCGGCGGTGGTCATCGCCGATCGACCCCTCATCGAGTACCTGCCCCTCTACAAGGGCAGCAAGGGGGAGCAGGTCACCCAGTTCGACATGAAAGGAGTGGAGAAGGTGGGCCTGGTGAAGTTCGATTTCCTGGGCCTGCGCACCTTGACGGTGATCGACCAGGCGGTCCGCCTGATTCGCCGCAATCATGCTCCCGACTTCGACGTCCACACCATTCCCCTGGATGACCAGGCCACCTTTGCCCTCCTCCAGGCGGCCAACACCGCAGGGGTGTTCCAGTTGGAGAGTCCGGGGATGCGCTCCCTCATGGTGCGCCTCAAGCCCTCGGTCTTCGAAGACATCATTGCCCTGGTGGCCCTCTATCGCCCGGGGCCTATGGAAAGCGGCATGCACGATGACTATGTGCGTCGCAAGCACGGCGAAAGTAAGGTGGCATATCCGCTGCCCATACTTGCGCCCATCCTCCAAGAGACTTATGGCGTCATCCTCTACCAGGAGCAGGTGATGCAGATCGCCGCCGTCGTGTCCGGCTTTTCCCTGGCGGAAGCCGACCTGCTGCGCCGGGCCATGGGCAAAAAGGACCTCGTGGTGATGGCGGCCCAGCGGGACCGGTTTGTCTCCGGGGCCGCGGCCAACGGGGTGCCCAAGGCCAGATCGGCCGAGCTGTTCAGCCTCATTGAAAAGTTTGCGGGCTACGGCTTCAACAAATCTCACAGCGCCGCCTACGCCCTGGTGGCCTATCAGACCGCCTATCTCAAGGCGCATTATCCTCTGGTGTTTCTGGCCGCGGTGCTCAACAGCGAAATCAATAATACCGCCGCCCTGGCCAAGCACATCATGGAGGCCCGGGACCAGGGCATCGAGCTCCTGCCCCCGGACATCAACCGCAGCGATCGGGATTTCACCGTGGAAAACGGCAAGGTCCGGTACGGGCTGGCCGGGGTGAAAAATGTGGGGATGGGTGCCATTCACGATATCCTGGACGCCCGAGGCGCCACCCGCTTCGAGAACTTCCGGGACGTCCTGGAGCGGATCAACCTGGGCAAGGTGAACCGCAAGGTCTTGGAATCCCTTATCCAGGCAGGGGCTTTTGACAGCCTCCAGCCCCGGCGGTCCCGGCTGATGGCGGGCCTGGAGGGGGCCCTGGAAAAGGTCAATACCCAGAAGCGCCTCCAGGCCGCCAAACAGATGTCCATGTTCGGGGGCCTCTTGGAACCAAAGGAGGACGACTGGCTGCCCGAGGCCCAGCCGTGGGATAAATCCGTAAAACTGGCCCGAGAAAAGGAGGCCCTGGGCGTTTATCTCACCGGTCACCCCCTGGATGCCTACCGAGCCCTGTTAAAAGCCCAGATCAGGATTACCACGGCTGACCTGGCCGAGGTGCCGGACTCCCAGGAAGTGATCCTGGGGGTGGTGGTCACCTCCCTGAAGGAAAAGGTGGGGAAAAGGGGGGGGCATCTGGCCATCCTCACGGTGGAGGACCTGGCGGGCAGTGTGGAAGTGGTGGTATTCGGGGAGGTCTATGAGCGGGTGGCTTCTCTGCTCCAGCAGCCCAGTCTACCCCTGTGGCTCAAAGGGCACGTGGTGCAGGAAGAAAAGGGCCCCAAACTGGTGGCCCAGGAGATCGCCTCCCTGGAGGCCGCCCTGCCGCGTTTGCCCGAGAGGGTGGATGTGCGTCTCCAGTCCGCCAGCGTGTCCCGGGAGCAACTCCTGCAATTCAAAGAGATTCTGAGCCGGCATGCGGGCCCCGTTCCCGTCTTCCTCCACTTCCTTCACTCCCGGGAAGAGGCGACATTGGCCCTTCCCGGGGAACTGGCCCTTACCCCATCCCCCGAATTAATTTCGGAAGTCAACCGGCTCTTCGGATACCCGGCCCTGACTCTGTAACCTCTGGGCTGGAAGTCCCCGGCAGCCGGGTCAGTCCTTTATCCTTAATTTCCCGAGGCCGGGGGTCCTGCCGGTTAAGGCCCCAGAGTTAACATGGCCGAGAGTTCCACCGAGGCTGCTGCGGTAAGGATGTCAGACCATGTTCATGGCGAAAAAAATTGTGGCGCCATTTTTTTACCCGGTTTCTCTCTGCCTGGGGATCTTGATCCTGGGATTATTTTTCCTCTGGGCCACCCGGAGACAGCGCCTGGGGAAGGCCCTGGCGACTCTGGGGACCGTGCTGCTGCTCCTGTTGAGTTTGCCCTTTATCTCCAAGCAGATCCTGAGTCCCCTGGAAGGCCGCTATCCGGCTCTCTTACAGCCTGAAAAGATTTCTTGGCTGGGGCAAAAAAGTGAGACCTCGCCTAAATGGATTGTGGTGCTGGGGGGCGGTCACGTCTCGGACCCCAGACTCCCGGCTGGCAGTCAAATCAGTACCGCGCCTCTGAGGCGCATGGTTGAAGGGGTGCGGTTATATAAAGCCATTCCGGGAAGCAAGCTCCTGTTATCCGGCGGGGGAGTCTTCGATCCCGTGCCGGAGGCCGAAGTGATGGCCCAGATCGCCGTGCTCCTGGGGGTAGAGCCTCAGGATATTCTTAAGGAGCCGGACTCCCGGGACACCGCGGATGAAGCCGAAATTATTGCCAAAATGATTGGCAGGGAAACATTTATCCTGGTCACCTCCGCCGCCCATATGCCGCGGTCCATGGGCATGTTTAAAAAACGCGGCATGCAACCCATCCCGGCCCCCGCCGATTACCTGGGCCGGGAGGCGCCGAGGCCGGACCCCACCAGGTTTTTTCCCAGAAGCTCATCCCTGCTGCAGGTGGAAACCGCGGTGCATGAGTACCTGGGTCTGGCCTGGGCCTGGCTGCGAGGGTCGATCTAAGGGACCGGGGGCAGGGAATTTTTCTGAGATTGTTTGCCTCCAGGGGGTTTTGGGGTGAGCCTGTCCTGGAAACAGAGATAAAGCGTAAAGTAGTTTGATGGTTAATTAAAAAAAATATTAAAAAAGTAATTATTATATTGACAATTATTTAGAATAGAGGTAACGACAGCTTTGTTGGCATAAAGGTCTTGCCGGGATATTTTGCCAACTACGGCGTGACATTCCAGGGAGGGAATGTTTATGATACCTTTAGGCCGTTGTAACGTTCAGGCTACAATCCGGCACGGGTAAGCGGGGATTCTTACAATGCGTGAGAATCCCCGTTTGCTTTGGGGAGCGGCTTCGCCGCGCCTCGAAGTGGTTAAGCCTGTTGACGGCGCGGCGGAATCTTCTCACCGCCGCGGGGCCCGGGTCTTTTCCCTGATGGCCTTGACGTTGGGGCTAACCTATCTGATCTGGCTGGGCCGGCTGGTGTTCGCCAGCCGGGGATCGCCGGATATCTTTTTCTTCGCCGCCGAAACCCTGTCCTACCTCCTTCTCTGCCTCTTAACTTACAGTACGTGGCGTCTCCGGGGTCACCGCCCGGGAAACCCGGAGTCCGAAGTCCGTCTCTCCGTGGATATCTTCGTGCCGTACTGCGGCGAACCCTTGGAAATCATCCAGACCACTCTCAAGGCCATCCGGCGCGTTGCCTATCATCCCCTCAAGGTCTACGTCTTGGACGATGCTGCGTCCCCGGCAGTGGCGGCCCTGGCCCAATCCTTGGGATTTCATTACCTCTCGCGGCCTCGAGAAGGTCTGCCGCGCGCCGATTCCAAGAGCGGCAACCTCAATTTCGGGATGAGCCGCAGCTGCGGTGAATTGATCCTGGTCCTGGACGCTGACCAGGTGCCGGCGTCGGAAATCCTGAACCGGCTGGTAAATTTTTTCCGCCAGCCGAACGTGGGCTATGTCCAGAGCAAGCAAGCCTTCTTTTTGCCGGAAGGTGATCCCTTCTACAACAGCGATAAAGTGTTTTATGAGACCATCCAGTTGAGCAATGATCAGGCCAACGCCGTGATCTCTTGCTGTTCCGGGGTGGTGTATCGCCGCCAGGCCCTTCAGGAGATGGGGGGATTCGCCTCCTGGAACCTGCTGGAAGATTTCACCTCGTCTTATGAATTGGCGAGCCGGGGCTGGCGGGGAATTTACTATCCCCACGCCCTGTCCCGGGGCCTGGCCCCCGCGACCCTGGCCGGAGTCTATCGCCAGCGCTTTCAGTGGTGCCTTGATACCATGCGCGTCTTTTTTTGGGATAACCCCCTGTTCAAATCCGGTCTTTCCTGGCTGCAGAAGACGCATTTTCTCATCATCATGATGAGTTATCTGGCCAGCGGCCTGGTATTCCCCGTGTTTTACACCATCCCGCTCTTGGTTTATCTGCGCGGTCAATCCTGCGTTCTGGGTGATGAACTGGCCTACGGGGTCCTCCGGGGCGCCTATCTTTTGGCCACCATCTTGATGTTCCGTTATCTTTTTTTCGGCAAAGAGCCTCTCCGGCAGTTCAAAATGCTCTGCAGCCTGTTTCCGGTGCATGCCCTGGCTATCGTCGCGGCCCTGCTCTATCCGCCGGGTCGCAAACCCGCTTACCGGGTCAACAATCTCCAGCCCTTCGCTTCTCAGGGATCATGGTGGCATCTGGCGCCTCATTTGGGATTCATTGCCCTGCACGTGAGCCTGCCGGTGCTGGCGCTCTGGCAAGGATGGGGTGAGCCCCGGCTGATTTTTTTCAACTCCATATTTTCCGCCCTGATTATCTGGATCATGGGGGACCTGGTGTTGGCGGTCATGATCAGGCCGAGATGGCGTCCCGCCATGGATCCGAGGCAGGTCTATGAGTAGGAGTTGGCGTTGGCTGATTTGGCTCCTGCCCTTGCTCTTCATCGGGGCGATCTTCGGTTTCGCCTGGAGTCAGGATCATGACTTCTGGCGTTCCACCCACTCATTCCACCATGCGGCTCAGGAGGCCGCGTCTCGAGGCGACCGGACTGGCGCCCTGGAACTGGCCCGGAAGGCCTGGACCCGGGCCCCGAATAATTTTGCGTATGGTATTTTTTTGGCCCGGCTTTATCTCGATGCCGGCCAGTTCAAGGAGGCGCTGGAGATTTCCCGGCAGCTGATGGACCGCGACCCAGGCCCCGGCGCCTTGATGATTCATGCCCAGGCCCTGGATCGGCTGGGGAACCCCAAGGAGGCTTTGGACAAGCTGGCCTGGTACCTCCAGCGCCAGCCTGACGATCGGAGCATCCTGGCGAACGCCGCCGACATTGCCGGCCGCCACGAGGACTACCATCCCCTGGCGGCCACGTACTATCAGCAGCTCTACGGCTTGGACCGGGACCCCCAGGTTCGTCGGCAACTGGTGAAACTGCTGGCCTCTCTGGATCGCTATAAGGAAGCCATTCCCCTCCAGGAAGAGGAAGTGGCCGAGTTTTCCGAGGACCAGGAGGCCCTCCGCTTGCTGGCCTTGCTGCATTATTGGCAGCGGGATTACCAGGTGGCCAGCGATATTTACCAGCGCCTGCTGGAAAAGGGCGCCGAAAATTCCGGTCTCCGCCTGGACGCGGCCAAAGCTGCGGATGCCGCCCAGGATCGCGACCGGGCCCTGAGTCAGTATCTCTGGCTCTATGCCCGGCACCGGGGCCAGAAAGAATACGACCTGCCCCTAGCCCGGCTCTGGGCCCAAAAGGGCAACCATGCGGAAGCCGCGGGGGTCCTGGCCCCCCTGATGCAACAGCAGCCTGATCAGGAACTGCGGCGCTGGTATGCCCTGGAGCTGCTGCTCATCGGGGATTTAGACAAGGCTCAGAGAGAATACCACAAGGCCTGGGAGGACGGCGATACCCACCAGGAAACCATTATCAATCTGGCCCGCCTCTACGCCCGGAAGCATCGCTTCACCAAGGCCGCGGGCTTGTGGGATGAAGCATCCCGGCGGCAGCTCATCAAAGGCGAGATGCGCTGGGAAGCGGCCCTGACCTACTCCTATGCCCGCCGTTACCAGGATGCCCTGGAAATCATTGAACCGCTGCGCCATCAGAATTCAAAGATCCAAAATTGCTGTTATTTTCCGGGCAACTTCATTTCTACCAAGAGCATTGGGGCCAGGCGGCGCACTATTTTTCCACCTACCTGGAACAGAATCCTCGGGACGTGGAGGTCAGAAGGCAACTGGCCGAGACCTTATCTTTTGATCCCGCCACCCGGGATAAGGCCTTGAGCCAGTATGGCGAGGTCCTGAAAATTCAGGATGACGTCAATCTGCGCTTGCGGCGCATCAGTCTCCTCCTGGAGGACCGGCGCTGGGAGGAGGCGGCCCAGGAATTGCAAAAATGCCCGACTCCGGAAGACCCCCGCCTCCTCCGGGAGCAGGCCCATCTCTATCTATGGCTGGGCAACCTGCCGGAGGCCCTAAAAAACTATGATCTCTCCCTGAAGAAGGCCCCTGAGGATCGCGGCGCCCGCCTGGAGAAGGCCCGGGTCCTGACTTACCTGGGTCGGGGTTCCGAAGCCCTGGAACTTCTGAACCGTCTGCGTATGGAACAACCCAAGGACCCGGTAGTGCGGGTGGCGGCCGTTGAAGCCTACCTCAGCATCCGGGATTTTCCCAAGGCCCTGGCCCTGGCCCAGAAGGAACTGGAACCCTTGCCCGACCTGAACCCGGAGGGACGGGCCCTGCTGGCCCGCTGCTACGCCCATTCGGCGGAGACGTCCCATCTGTATAAGGCCGTGGATTTGCTCGTGGAGAATCTCAGGAAAAACCAATACCACCACGCCTCCCTCCTCATTATGGCCTCCCTCTTGCCCCGGCTGCCGCGCTACGAAGACCTGAACTGGGTGATGAATCGCCTGCCCGGCATCCGGGTGGGCAGTCCCGAACAAGCCGCGGCCCTGGCCTATTTCGACGGACAGATGGGGCGGCAAACCGGCAAACTCAATTATTTGCTGCACGTGCTCCAGGAGTATGAGCGCCACCGGCAGCCGGACAGCCCCGGAGAGCTCCTGGGCCTGGCTTGGCTGGCCATGGAGCTGGAAAACCGGGCGGCGGCGGTAAAATACTACGAGAGGGCTTTGAAGCTCCGGCCCCAGGATCAATCCATCGCCAAACTCCTCCTGCAATGCCAGATGGCCCGAAAGAATTGGAGCCAGGTCCTGAGTCTCATGGAGAAAGACCAGGACAATCCTGCGGCGCCCCTGGAAATGGCCCGGGTTTATCTCTTGCGGCGCCAGTATGCAGGGGTCAAGGCCGCGGTGAACAAAATTCCGGCTGATTCTCCGGATTACCCCCAGGGGCTGCTCCTCCTGGTCCAGGCGCAGCGGGGGGAACAGAACTATCCGGAGGCATTGCGCACCCTGGCCCAGCTGGAGGGCAAGATTCCTCCGGAAGACTACCTCATGGAAAAGGCCAGGACCCTGGAAGCCATGGGGGATAAGAGCGCCGTCACGCTTTACCAGGAGATCATCAATCTTCAACCTGCTTCCCAGGCGGCGAAGGTGGCCCAGGCTCGTCAAACCCGGTCCCGGGGCAATTGGGGGGCGGCCTATAAGGATTTTTCCCAGGCCCTGAAAGATGCGCCCCAGGACATTGAGTTACTCAATGAATTGGAGGATGTCCGCCAGCAGATGCGGCCCCAGCTGGCCTCCCGAGGCTTTCCCGCCTCCCGGGGAGAGCGCCGCCCCGAAGAGATCCAACGCCCCTGGCAATTCTCCCGCTTTGGCCGGGAACCCCTGGGTCTGGGCCTGAGCAATTATCTGCCCGGCTTTATATACGATACGCTGCCCATCGTCCAACCCGAGTCCCTCTTTCTCACCGACAGCAACAAGCTCTATGGCGGCATCTTCCGGATGGGCGGCGGCTTCTGGATCACCAAAGTCTTGCCGGCCCAACTGGGAGTGGAATACCGGGAATACAATCAGAATACCAAGAATGTCAAAATGGGGACCCTCAATATGGGTCTGGACCAGGTTTATTTGCAGCAAACCACGGCGGCCAGCCGCCTCCGCCGGGCGGAAGTCTCCCTGGGCCTGGGGCCCCTGGCGGTGGATGACCGCCTGAAGCTCAGCGGCGAAGTCATTCTGCGGCGGTATTGGCGGCGGGACGACTTTACTGCCAGCCAACGCGGGGGGTACACGATTCCCGGTTCGATAACGGCTGGTTCCGTAACGCCTGGTTACTGGATTCCTGGTTACTCGTATCGAAGCACCTCTGGTTCCTTGGTCTACATAGAACCCCAATTTGTCGGGCCCACGGTTGTGGACCCGATCATCGTAGACCCCAAAGCTGTCACCAATGTTGCGGGAACCAGGCAGTTTACCGGGAGAGATGACCAGAATCGTCTCCTGGGCACCCTGGAGCTGGGTTTTTCGCCGTTTGCCCGCACGGACGCTGCGTTAAGGTACAGCCGCCGGGATATCTTTGACCAGGAGCCTTATCTGTTACCCCGACTCTACCAGTCGGTGCTCAATCTCACGGCAGCTCGCATCACCACATATCACCAGGTGGACCTCTCGTATAATCATCAGTTCAGCCCCGGGTTGAACTGGCTGGGCAACGCCGGGGGTGCCTTCTATTCCGATCAAAACCGGCGCCTCACTCTGTACCAGGGTCTGAAGTGGCAGGCCGTGAGCCAACCCCGTATGCACCTGGAGTTCACCCCCCACTACTTCCTGGCGGCGTATTCCCAGCGCCATGAGGCCTATTTCAGCCCCGGGGCCTACAACGCCATCGGTTTGGGAGTGGATTTCGACCGGCAGATCTTTCGCCTACCCACCCTGATCCTCCAGGGGACGGTGCAAGCGGTGGGCCAGCATGGGGATTGGGGGCCGAGCCTCCAGGGTCTGGCGGCCCTGGAATGGGAGTTTGTCCAGAACTTCTATATGGACGTGCATGTCTTCTATTTCCGGGAGTGGGTGGATAACTATCGGCTCATGACCGCGGGGGCATCGTTGCGCTACAGGTTTTGAACCGGCAGAGCTGTATGCGGTGGAGTAAATCATTGGCCAATCATCCTTAAGGGGCGGTTCGCCCCCCGCTAACTGGCAGGCTATTAGAAGATGTTCCGTCACCCTGACCGGCCTCGAACCTTCATCAGCTTGGGGTTTCTCCTCGGGCTGGCCATCATTCTCCTGGCGCTGGGCGGCTGTGCCGAGGTGACCCGTCCCACCCCTACGGCGCAGCAAGAGGAGGCCGCCCAGCTGGCCGCCGTCCGGCACCACCCTTATCTCTCCTGGTCCGGGGAGCGGGTTTCCCGGGTCTTTCTGCGTCTTTTGCCCTGCCTGCCGCCGCTTCAGGGCCGCACCTATCCTTTTCTGGGTTTCAACTGGTGGGTCACCGCCACGGGGCAGGTGGTGGTGGACCAGGTCTGGAGTCCCTCCCCGGCCAGGGAGGCCGGCCTCCTGCGAGGCGATGTCATTGTGGCGGCGAACAACTGGCCATTGCCCACCTGGATAGAGGGCTGGAATAAGGGAATTGCGGCCACCCGGAGCATTTTTGAGGATTTCTCCCTGAAAGGGACCAGCACCTCCTCCGGGCGATCATCCAAGGCGCAAAGCTCCAGTAAGGGAAACCTTTCCGGGGTGCTCCCCGGAGAACTCCTGGCCGCCATCTTGATCGACCTGAAACATATCCGCATGGAGGCCCAGGAACGTTACCTCACCGGGCCGGTGGAACTCCTGGTGGCCAGAGAAGGAGGCAAGTTCACGCTTACCCTCTACCCGCAGCGCCTGCCGGCTGAATATGCCATCCTGGTAAAAACCCAGGACACCTCAATTAATGCCTATGCGGCCCCCGGGAAAATCATCCTGACCCAGCGACTGGTAAGTTTCTGCCTCAATGATGATGAGCTGGCCCTGATCGTGGGGCACGAGATGGCCCATCAGGTTCTGGGGCATTTGGTTCGGAGCGCGGCCCACCTGGAACTGGGGCAGATGATGGGGGCACTCATATCCGCCTTTAGCACCCAATCCCTATCGCGGCTTCTGGACTGGAAGCATTTCACGGTAGACCCCGACGTCCGTCAGATAGCCCAGGACGCGGTGGTGAGCGTCTTTTCCCGAGAGGATGAGCGGGAAGCCGATATCTATGGCGCCTGGTTCGCCTTTCAGGCGGGTTACGACCTCGACCGGGGTTTGGCAGTGTGGGAACGGGTGGGCACGGTGGTTGAAAAGGATCCTTTTCTCACCACGTATTTCCTCAATTCCCACCCGGCCCCGCTGGAGCGGCTGGCTCGCCTGAAGCTCACCGCCCAATACTTTAAGGCCGGCCGGGCGGCGGAGATTTTTCTGCAAACCGCGGATTTGAACCGCCGGCCGCCGCCCCAGATGCCCGAAACCATTGGCTCCCGGTCACCGCCGCCGCTGCCATCCTCCAAACGGGAACCGACCCCCCTGCCGGTGAGTTCAAGCTACCGGGAACGTGACGGTCACCCACGTGCCGCCGGGAGCGCTGTCTACCCGGATCGCAGCCAGATAGGGGGCCAGGAGCCGCCGCACCATGAACAACCCCAGGCCGGCCCGGTCCCCGTCGGGGGTCCGCTTGGTAGTGAAGAAAGGTTCGAAGATCCGGGGTAAATCCCCCGGTGGGATGCCCACCCCGGTGTCGCCGATGCGCAGCATTAACTGCCGGTGCTGGCAGGCCGTCACCACGGTCAGGCGGCGGCGGTCCCTCCCTTCCATGGCCTCCAGGGAGTTGTCGATAAGATTCCGGAAACTCTGGCTGAAATCGATATAGTGTCCAGAGAATAATGGCAGGCCGTCCTGGAAGTGAAATTCACCGGTTACCTGATTTTTGAAAAAGGGCTGGGCCTGATAGCATTCCAGTTCTTCCCGGTAGAGCTGATTGAGATTTAGGGGGAACTTCTCCTGAGCGTCCTCATGCACCCCTTGCAGCACCAGGCTCCGGGTAATGGTTTGCAGCCGGTCGAGTTCTTGCCGTAGCTGGCGGAACTTTCCCTGGCGGTAGTGGTTCAGGGTCACCAGAGGTCCGGCGCCGGCCAGGGAGGATCCTGAGATTAGGTCCAACTCCTCCTGGGCTTTCTGCTCCAGGAGGTCCAGTTGGAATGAGAGGACCTGCAGCGGGGTGTTCATCCGGTGGACAATGCCCAGGCAGCGGCGACCCGCGCTGGAGTGGCGGTAGTAGTTCGCCAACTCTCGGAAGCTTTGCTCCAGGACTTGATTGTCCTCTGAGGCAGCCGGCGGCGAGGACGACACCATGATGGAGTGCCAAGGCCCCGGCGAGGCCTCCGACCCGGGGGTCGGCCCGACCTGGCTCCATGAGGCCTTGGGTTCCCTGCCTGAATCAACCGGAATATGCTTCATGCCTATGAGTTTGCTCGCTTTCTGGGCCCCCCGCCCTTGCCTCAAGAAGTCTTTGGCCCTTCGGGGGTTGGCGGCCGGGTCCCACTCCCCAAAGGCCTACCGGGAAGGACAGCCGCCTCCCTCCGGGCAGCCCTGATATCAAGTCGCTTTCAAACAAGAGGCACAGACGTCTCGCCTTTGCAGGCGCAGGCTAACGTCCCATGACCTCGTTGGGATCACAACGAAGCAGGGTAATGTGGCTGGCGATAGCGCCGACCTCACATTCTCATATAAAGGCCTGCGGCTACTAAAATGGCTCTTTGATGGCCACCCGGTATGAAAAACCGCCCTCTGCCCTGGCCCCCCCTTCCTTAATCGGCAGATTTGTAGGCAACATGAATGCGCCACATTCGGATGGGCAGCCGAATACAGTCCTTGGCTCGACCTGCCTTTCCGACCCTATGGGTCTTTTGATACAATGAGCCCAGTTTTTCATCCCCATACAGGTCCATGAGGTGAACCGATGATTAAGAGAGAGGTGTGGTATTTCCGGGGCGTGGGGCCGCAGAACACCCCGGCCTGCCTGGAGCTGATGGACCGGGCCGTGGCCGCAGGGTTTCGCCACCTGGTGGTGGCGTCCACCACCGGCGATTCCGGGGCCCAGGCCGCCCGGCGTTTGCTGGGCAAGGACGTCAACCTGGTGGTGGTAGGGCACTCCGTGGGGTTCAAGGGGCCCAACCTCGACGAGTTCCTAGAGGAGCATTACCAGGAGATCACCCGTCTGGGAGGTAAAGTCCTCAAAGCCACTATCCTCACCCACTCCCTGGAGACGAGCCTGGCGGACCAATTCAAGGGCAGCGCCCCCACCCTGCTCATCGCCAACACCTTGCGGCGCCTGGGGCAGGGGCTCAAGGTGGGCTGCGAGATCGTCATGGAGGCGGTGGACGCGGGCCTCATCCCGGAGGGGGAGGAAGTGGTGGCCGTCGGCGGCACCGCCCGGGGCTGGGACACCGTGGCCATCATCAAGAGCGCCGCGTCCAAACGCTTCATGCAGCTCTCGGTCCTGGAGATCTGGGGCAAGCCCCGGGTGTAGGGGCCGAGGTAGAATACCACGGCTCTCTGACGACAACTTATTTTCATGCTGCGTTGTGGTCCCAAAGGGGTCATGGGACGTTAGCCGGCGTCGGCGCAGGCTGGAAAGCCTGTGACCCCTTTTGACTTCAATCTGCTATGAGCAAGGCCCTGCCGCTGCGGAAGTGGCCCATTCCCGCTACCACCCGCCCCATCCTTCTCATTGACAGGGGCGGCGGGAGTGGCTATAAGGGGGGAAAGGAAACCCCTGATGGCCACAGAATCCCGCGTCCTCTACCTCATCGACATCAGCTCCTATTTCTACCGGGCCTTTCACGCCCTGCCGGCCCTGTCCAACTCCCTGGGGGTGCCCACCAACGCCGCCTACGGGGTCACCACCATGCTCCTCAAGGTGCTCCGGGAGCGCCAGCCCCAGCACCTGGCCCTGGTGTTCGACGCCAAAGGCCCCACCTTCCGGCACGAACTCTATGGCGACTATAAGGCGCACAGGCCGCCCATGCCGGAGGCCCTGGTGAGTCAGCTCCCTTATATCCGGAAGATTATCGACGCCCTCAACCTGCCCTCCCTCATGCACGAGGGGTATGAAGCTGATGATCTCATCGGCACCCTGGTGCGCCGGGCCCGGGAAGAGGGCTTTGCGGTGGAGATCATCTCCGGGGACAAGGACCTCCTGCCTCTGGTGGCCGACGGGGTGGACATGTGGGATCCCATGAAAGGGGTGCGGTATGACCCGGCAGCCATCCGGGAAAAATTCGGTCTTAACCCCGAGGAACTGGTGGAGGTGCGGGCCCTGGCGGGCGATGCCAGCGACAATATCCCCGGGGTGCCGGGCATCGGGGAGAAAACCGCCCTCAAGTTGATCGCCCGGTATCATAGCCTGGAAAATTTGCTGGCCCATCTAGATGAAATTAAAGAAAAGGCCCTGAAGACCAAATTACAGGAACATGCTGATCAGGCGCGGCTCAGCCGGCAGTTGACCGAACTCGACACCCAGGTGCCCCTGGCGGTGGATCTGGAGGCGCTCCATCCCGGCCCCCCGGACCGGGAAGCCCTGCGCCGGTTGTTCGTGGAGTTGGAATTCAGCAAATTGACCAAGGAATTGGGGTTTGACAACCAACCCAAGCTAACCGGATCCCTGGTTCAGGGGGCCGAGGATCTGGACCGGGTGGTCCAGGCCGTCCGGGACGCGGGCGAGATGGGTTTGTGCTTCGTCATGAGCGAGCAGCACCCGGTGTTGGCCGAGGTTGCCGGGGTCGGCGTATCCTGGCGGACCGGGGAGGGGGCGTATATTCCCCTGGAACCCGGGGCGTCAAACCGTTTTGCCTGGGAGAAGCTGGACCCGTTGTGGTCCGACTCGGGCATCGCCAAAGTGGGTGCGGATCTCAAGACCGCCCTGCTCCTGGCCCGCCGGTTCGGGTCGGAACTGCGGGGGATCGTCGGCGACATTCTCTTGGCGTCGTACCTCCTCAACCCGGCCCGGTATGAGCAGACCCTGGAAAATGTGGCCCTCCACTATCTGGGGCTCAACCTGCCGAGTCCCCGGGAGTTGGCGGGCCGGCCCAGCACTGCGGTGGGGTTGGACCGGGACCTGGCCTGCCAGTATGCCGCCAACCGGGCCGAAGTGGCGCTCGGACTCTGGCCCGGGCTCAAGAGCGGACTGCAAAAGGAAGGTCTCTGGGATCTCTATACCGGCCTGGAATTGCCGTTGTTAGGCATCCTGGCCCGCATGGAGGCCCAGGGGATGCTCCTGGATCAGGAATTTCTCCGGCGCTTCGGCCAGGACCTGGAAGCGGCGATGCAGCGGCTGGAACAAGAGATTTATGCCCTGGCGGGCGAGGAATTTCTTATCCAGTCGCCCCAGCAATTGGGCCGCATCCTCTTTGAGAAAATGAAACTCACGCCCCAGAAAAAGACCCGGGGCAAAACCGCCTTCTCCACCGACGTGGAGGTGCTCCAGGCCCTGGGCCAGGAGAATCCCATTGCCGGCAAGGTTCTGGAGTACCGCAGCATGGGCAAACTCAAATCAACCTACGTCGATGCCCTCCTGAAGCTGGCGGACCCGGCCACTGGACGACTGCACACGACGTTTCTCCAGTCGGTGGCGGCCACCGGGCGCTTGAGCAGCCGGGACCCCAATTTGCAGAACATCCCGGTCCGGGGGGAGTTAGGAGGGCAGATTCGCCAGGCCTTCGTGCCGGATACCGGACACGTTTTTCTCAGCGCCGATTATTCCCAGATGGAACTGCGCATCCTGGCGCATTTCTCGGAGGACCCCACTCTTCTCAAGGCCTTCCAGGACCAGGTCGACATCCACCGGCAGACGGCGGGGGTGGTGTTCGGCATCCACCCGGAACTGGTAAGTGCAGATATGCGGCGTCAGGCCAAGGTGGTCAACTTCGGCATCATCTACGGCATGAGCGGGTTCGGCCTGGCCAAACAGCTGGGGGTGAGCAACCGCATGGCCAATGAATTCATCCAGCGGTATTTTGCCAAGTACTCCCGGGTCAAGGCCTATCTGGAGGAGATCTTGAAGCAGGCCCGGGAACGGGGGTGGGTGACCACGCTCCTGGGGCGCCGGCGCCAGACCCCCCAGATCAACAGCAGCAACCGTATCGTTCGGCAGGAGGCGGAGCGCAGCGCCATCAATACACCCCTCCAGGGGACGGCGGCGGATATCATCAAGAAGGCCATGCTGGAAGTGGAATCGGCGATGCGAGGGATGGGTCTGTCCGGACCGATGCTCCTCCAGATCCATGACGAGCTTTTATTTGAAGTGCCCCGGGCCGAATTGGCAGACACCGCCCGCCTGGTGCGCCGGGTCATGGAGGGGGTAGTCCGGCTGAAAGTTCCCCTGACGGTGGACCTGCGGGTGGGGAAAAACTGGGGAGAGATGAATTATTATACTCCTGAGGCATCAGCGGAGAACTAATATTAATTAATAAAAATAACATGTTATCTGGATGGAGCCATGTCGCCTCAAAAAAAAAGTCTCGCAAAGGAAAGTTTTTGCTTGAAATTTTTTAAACCATACATATAGTTAATCCAAATTAAGGCCTCAGGGTTCCTCCCCGGGCGCTCTGAAAAAAAAAGTACGAGAGGCCATAATTTTTCTTGATATTTTTAGCCCATTATTATTTAATGTGGGCATCTTACTTACCTTTAACCATTTCTTTGAGAAGGGGGGATAGATGATGAGGAAAGCTTTGGTAAGGAAAGGCTTTGCACTGGCCATTCTTTTGGCGTTTGTTGTCGCCATGGGAATGGGGTGCTGCGACGCCTGCAAGAAAAGCGTAGACGAAGCCAAAATGTACGCCGATCAGGCGGCGGCTTCTGCTACGAAGGCGGACAGCGCGGCGCGGAACGCCGAAATGGCGGCGGCAGACGCAAAAGCTTCGGCTGACAAGGCAGAAGCGGCGGCTGATCGGGCTGAGGCTGCAGCAGCGAAAGCTGAGGCCTGCCTGATGAAGAAGATGCGGAAGTAGCACCTGGGGTTGACAGCTAATGGGGAGTGAAAAATTCTCTCCGAAAGGGGGTAATCGATGAGGAAGGCAATGAGAAAAGGCTATGCCTTGGCTCTCCTCGCGGTCTTTGCCCTGGTGCTGGGAGGTGCTGGTTGCTGCCAAAAGTACTATGATCAGTGTACTATGTACATGCAGCAGGCTAAATCTTCTGCAGATAGGGCAGCCGCGTCGGCAGTAAAGGCTGAAGCGGCCGCACAAGATGCCAAAGTTCCCGTACCTCGCGCTTCTGCTGCAGCCAATAAGGCTGAAGCGGCTGCCGCCAGGGCCGAAGACGCGGCAGCAAAAGTGTGCGCCATGGTTAAGACGGGGAAGGCCAAAAAGGGCAAGAAAAGTGCAGTAAAGTGCCCGCCGGCCAAACCGAAAAAGGCCAAGAAGTAAGGCGTTACTGAAGTTATCCGGGGTTAACCCTGGAGTACTCAGATTCAGAGGGTGTGGATAGAGCTTCGCTCACCACACCTTCTGTCTTTTTTGGGTCCGACGCTAATTTGTTCATAACCTCTCCGTCTACTCCAAACCTGAGTGAAATTCGAGGCGTCCGGTCTACCCGGAAAGCTACCCGGCAGATCAAAGCCTGCTCAACTTCTTCTTCCCGCCCGTAGCTGGCTCCGTTCCCGTTATAGCAATTGCCAAAAGTTTTTTCCGCTAAGTAAAGCCTTATAATCCCCCCTGCCCCCCTTTAAAAAAGGGGGGAAACTACAAGGAATTGCTAGGAAAATCCCCCTTTGAAAAAGGGGGATTTAGGGGGATTTGAGAACCTCCAAGGGGAAAGAATTTAAGGCAAACGCTATAGACAGAGGCCATAAGACTGACTAAGGACTTTTCCGTAACCAAACCCCATTTTTTATTAAAATCGCCATTTGGACAATTTCTGTCATTCTGAGCCGCCACCGGCGGCGGAGAATCTCACATTTCTCCGTTAAAACCCGAGACCCTTCCCTTCGGCTCAGGGTGATATTTATTTACGGATATATTCTCAGCCAAAACCGGTCCTATCTATCGTCCTGGACGAATTGACGGATCGCTTCCTTTTGAAAATGCCTGAATCCCGGCTTCGCGCAGCAGGGCATTTCCCGGCAAAAGCTGGTGGGGCACTAGCTTGGAGAAGAGAGCCTGATTAACGGCAAAGGCGTTGGCCTGGAGGCGGCAGAGCCCTAAGAAAACCCCGGTGACTCCGGGAAGGCCCATGGGGGCCGGAGGCGGCCCCCATGGTAAGGATGATTGAGAAGATACAATTCGTAAGAGAGCCATCCTCCCTTTAGGGGGAGGACGCGTTCAGGGCCAGGCCCCCTGGGCCGCTCCCCTGGTGACGTCCACCGGCATGCCGTTTTGTTCTTCCACGGTCTGCATCACCATGCCCATATGAACCTGATCCGCCAG
>Ga0209048_10001806_pt1 | contig 21619 bp, 21 predicted proteins | sample FrelakmetCRP12CR_FD_187146 | JGI IMG/M metagenome (GOLD analysis project Ga0209048, IMG submission 187146) | Freshwater lake sediment microbial communities from the University of Notre Dame, USA, for methane emissions studies - CRP12 CR (SPAdes)... | ecosystem: Environmental > Aquatic >... | reverse complement strand
GTCAGGCCATCCGGGTAGCCCTCTTCAGCAGATAGCTCGACGAACAGGCGACGATTTCGCGCGACGCCAGTGTCACGGTCGAAATCATAGCGATAGATGCGCCTCAGCCAGGTATCGCATAGATACATGGTTCGCTCGTCCAGGCTCCAGGCGATTCCGTTCACGCAGGAAATGCCGCCATCGATGCGGTGCGCGGTGCAATCGAGATCCAGTCGATAGACGGAGCCGGTAGGATCCGGCGAGTTCGCGATATTCTTGGTGCCGGCCCAGAAGCGCCCGGTGCGGTCCACCTTTCCGTCGTTGAAGCGATTGCCGAGGACATCTGCTTCGGGATGAACGATGGGCGTCACGTTGCCTGTCTGCGTGTCGAGGAAAACGAACCCGGTTCGTGTCCCGGCGACCAAGCCGCCGCGCGCCCGCAGTCCGATACAACTGGTGACTTCAGGCATCGTCCAGCGGCTTAGATTGCCGCTGCCTGGATCGAACCGCTGGACGAGCTTGGCTTCGACATCGAGCCAGTACAGCGCTTGTTCGCGCACGCTCCACACCGGGCTCTCGCCGATGAGATTGGAGCAGGGCACGACAATTTGGATGTCGGCGTTCTGTGTCACAGCGCTGCTACCGCGACGTCGGCCCGGCCTTGGTCTTGGTCTCGAACCCCAGGATCTCGTTAGCCTTGATGACAGCGTCGGCGATTTCTTCGGTTGTCACCCGTTTGCTCATTGCCTGTTCGCGGATCACTTTGTAAGCGTCTTCCTCCGACAGTCCGCGCGTGTTCATGAGGATGGTCTTGGCCTTTGCGATCTTGCGAAGTCCTGCGAGACGCTCTTCGAGGCGGGCGACGTAGTGTTCCCGCGAGCGCCTGGCTTCAGCCAGATGGCGTGCCAGAACCACCGACGTCAGCAGGCCGAAAGACTTTACCGGAGACGCAACTACGGCGATCGCGTTGATCCGCAGTACCGCTTCGATCGTGGTTGGATTCTCGTAGTTGACCACCGCGATGATCGGCGGGACATCGTCTCGCCTTGCCCACGGAAGATCCATCGAGAGAAACTCCGGTCGCATCGCCAGAAATATCAGGTCGGCCTCGTCGGGTAGTTTCTCGGCGGGCGGCCAGAAGGCCTTCACCTGACAGCCGATGCGCTGCAGTTGAGCGATGAGTTCCTGTCCGTCCTGATCGTCGGGATGCACCAGCAGCACGCGCAAGGAGCGCAGATCGCGCAGAACGCGAGAGGTGCCGCTGGCGGATTTACCGGTCATGGTCGGCCGCGCCTATTGAGCCTGAAGCCGCACTCGCGAGGACCAGTCCTGGAGGGTGTGGTCCACCAGGTACGGATCCGGTCGCACCCAGCTCGTCGCCTCCTCCAGAATGTCGAATTGCCCAGACGTGTTTACCCGCGCGATGCGCGGCCTGAGATAAGTGTGATGGTTGTCTTCGTCGATGCGAACAAGCCCCTGGGGCGCGGCAAATTCCGACCCTGGCAACACACGCAGCAACTCCCGCACGTTGTCGGTACCGACTTGGCGCAGCGCATTTGCCAGCAAGTGCGTCTGAAAATAAGCCGCCTCCCAACACATGTTCGTCACTACGCCGTCGCCGAATCGCTGTTTGTTCTTCTGCACACAACGCGCGTTCACTTCCCCCGCGACAGACTGGAAGTACACCGCCGAGGTGATATGGCCTTCCGCGACCTCGGCCCCCATTTGCTGGATTTCGGCTTCACAGGTGGTCAGGCTGGCGATCGGCATGCGTGCCGGATCGAGGCCGACCTTCTGATAAGCGCGATAGAGCAAAGCGGTGCCGTCGCCCACGACGGTGGAGAAGATGAAGTCGGGGTTGAATGCCTTGATCTTCTTCGCGATGATCAAGTAGTCGTCCCAGGAAGCATTCAGCGGAAGGTAGTGCTCGGCGACCTTGTCCCCGCCGCGCTCGAGGATCAGGTCGCTCATGATGCGATTGGACTCGTAGGGATAGATGTACTCCGAGCCGACCATGAACACGCGGGACCCCGAGGTTCGCAGCATGAACTCGGCGAGTTGTACGCTGTTCTGATTGGGCGCTGCACCGGTGTAGATGACGTTGCGTGAGTATTCGAAACCTTCGTACAGGGTCGGATACATCAGCAACGCGTGCCACTTCTCGACGATCGGAATGACAGCCTTTCTGGTGCTGGACATGTAGCAGCCAAGGATGATGCGCACCTCGTCTTCCAGGATCAACTTCTCCGCCAGTGCCTGATAGCAGACCGGACGCGATTCCGGGTCCCGAAAGACGAGGCGGAGTTCGCGGCCCTCGATCCCGCCGGCTGCGTTGATCTCTTCGGCGGCAAGGATGGTTCCCATCCGCTCCGAGTTCTCGATGACCGAGGTCACGCCGGTCTCGGAGAACAGCACGCCTACGCTTATCGGTTCTTTGCTCAGTGCATTCATCGTGGTGGATTGGGTCGCTTTTTTCGCAATGTACCTGCTCTTGCGACTATCTTCGCGGAAATTGAAGCCAGGCAGCGGAAGGAAAGCGGATGCGGGCGAGGCATGCAGCAAGTCTCAGACCGGAGTGGCGCCGACTGGGTTGGCCGCAGCCCAGGCCGGTGGCGTCGACCGGATTGGGAGCCGCGCCAATGGCTCCTCCGCGGTCCGTCGACAATTCGTTGCGGCCGAACTATCGCAACCTGGCTCCTCCGTCGCCAATCTTAACAGCGACCTGGAATGGGGCGAGCCCTCTAACACACGCACTGTATCGGAGCATGTTGCGGTGCCATATTCATCCGCTGCCTGAGTTCACTGCTCATGGAAAGCGATTGGCGTCGCATCGGGGCACGCATATGAAACCTTGACGGCTCAGGGTCTTGGGCGCTAGATTAACTTCGAACAAGAAGGCGGCGGTTGCACTGCCGGCACCGCAGGTCTTGATTTTGCAGTACCCTAGGCAACGATTGATTTCCGCCGCCGTCTTGCATCGAAACGATGCAAGATGGGGACTGACGTTGCAGCGGCCGGTAGTCGATTAGCGCTCGGCCAGGACAAAGGCGTCCTGAACGTGCAAGGCAAGGAAGCCCGCATGTCGGAAATGCACCCCCGGCGCGTGGGCTTTTTTTAATTGGTCGTTCTGCAGGCATAACAGTCGAACAGGAGAAAAGGAGTCACATGAGCAAGTTCAATCGGAGGGATTTCCTGAAGGCTACCGCGGTCACCGCAGCCGCCGGCGCGGTACCCGCGCCGTTCATATGGCCTAAGGGCGCGCAAGCCGCCGACACCGTGAGGGTCGGCATCCTGCATTCGTTGACCGGTACGATCGCCATCGCCGAGAAGTCCGTCGTCGATGCCGAAATGCTGGCTATCGACGAAATCAATAAAAGTGGCGGTGTGATGGGACAGAAGATCGAGCCCATCATCGAGGACGGTGCCAGCGATTGGCCGACGTTCGCGGAAAAAGCACGCAAGTTGATGGAGAAGGATAAGGTCGCGGCAGTGATGGGTTGCTACACCTCGGCTTCCCGCAAAGCGGTACTGCCTGTGTTCGAGAAGCTCAAGGGCCTGCTTTATTACCCGACCTACTATGAAGGTCTGGAGATGTCGCCCAACATCATGTACACCGCGCAAGAGGCCACGCAGTCGGTCATCGCCGCGATGGAATGGCTGCATACGAACAAGGGCAAGACCTTTTACATGATCGGTTCGGACTACATCTGGCCGCGCACGACGATCAAGATTGCCAAGGCAACCCTGACGCGTCTGGGGGGCAAGCTGGTGGGCGAAGGCTACTATCCGCTCGGACATATCGAGTTCTCGTCCGAGATCAACAAGATCAAGGCAGCCAAGCCCGACGTGATCCTGAATTGCGTGGTGGGTGGAAGCAACGTCGCATTCTTCAAGCAATTGACCGCGGCCGGTATCAACGGATCGAACCAGACGCTCCTATCGCTCGCGGTCTCCGAGGAAGAAGTATCCGGGATCGGTGCAGAGAACACGGTCGGCACCCTTACCTGTATGGGCTACTTCCAGAGTCTGAAGAATCCAGCCAACGAGAAGTTCGTCAAGGCTTTCAAGGCCAAATACGGAGCCAATCGGGTGCTGGGCGACACGCTGGAGTGCGGCTACATCTCGGTGTATTTGTGGAAGCTCGCCGCCGAAAAGGCCAAGAGCTTCGACGTCGAGAAGGTGGTGGCAGCATCGTCGGATTTGCCGATCGATGCACCCGAGGGCAAGGTGCACTTCGACAAGAGCAACCACCATCTGTGGAAACATGCCCGTATCGGCACGTTCTTGCCGGACGGTCAGGTCAACATGATCTTCGAATCCCCGTTGCTTGCTCCGAATCCGTTCCCGAAGTTGTAATCGCCTGACCGGAGGTCCGCAGCGTACCCGCGGACCTCCACCTGATTCAGGGTTTACGAATCACGAGTCACGAATCACCAATCACGGATTTCGCATGAATCTCGACATGCTCGCCATGCAGGCTTTCACCGGGCTGAGCATTTTCACCATTCTGATGCTCATGGCCCTGGGGCTTGCCATCGTCTTCGGCCTGATGGGCGTGATCAACATGGCGCATGGCGAACTGATGGCGATGGGTGCCTACTGTAGTTATGGCACCGCGCTGTTCTTCGAGCGCTTCTTGCCGGGTCTCATGGGCCTGTACATCTTCGTCGGCATCGCGTTGGCTTTTGTCGTCACCAGCCTCTTCGGATATCTACTGGAGCGGGGCCTCATACGTTTCCTGTACAAGCGTCCGCTCGATACGCTGCTTGCCACCTGGGGCGTGAGCCTCGTGCTTCAGCAGCTGTTTCGCCAGCTCATCAGTGCAAAAGAAGTCGAGGTCCCCACGGTATCTTGGCTTCACGGTGCGTGGCAGGCGACCGAGGGTGTGTCTTTCCCCCTGTCGCGATTGTTCATCATCGGTCTCGCCATCGTAACGGCGGTTCTAGTCTACCTGTTGTTATTTAAAACTCGTTGGGGTCTGCGCATTCGCGCTGTCACGCAGAATCGCGCGATGGCGGGCGCAGCCGGCATAAACACGACCAAGGTCGACGCGTATACCTTTGCGTTGGGATGTGGCCTCGCGGGCATCGCCGGTAGTTCCTTCACCATGCTCGCCTCCACCGGGCCGACCACCGGCCAACAGTACATCGTCGACACTTTCATAGTTGTCGTATTCGGTGGTGTGGAGAGTCTGCTCGGCACTATTTTCTCCGCATTCATCATCGGCCAGATGCAATCATGGTTCGAATACAGCCTGAGCGGCTCGATGGCCAGGGCCAGCATTCTCCTGCTGGTGATCGTGGTCCTGTACTTCCGGCCTAACGGATTGTTCGCGGCGAAGGTGAGGCGTTGATGGCAAAGGTTACGCACCGAGGCGCCACTGTTGGTGCGGCCGCGGCCGGCGCCGCGATGGAACGTGGCTGGATCGAGAAGTACGCGTTGCTGATTCTGGCGGTTTTGCTGCTGCTGGTGGTGCCGCTGTCGCTCGACGTGTTCCGGCTCGGATTGGCGGCCAAGTATCTGTCGCTCGGTTTTTGCGCAGTGGGGATCGTGTTGATCTGGGGCTATGGCGGCATCCTGAGTCTCGGTCAAGGTGCGTTCTTCGGCTTGGGCAGTTACATGATGGCCATGTTCCTCAAGCTCGAATCCACTTCGGCTGACAGTTCGGCACAAGCTCTGTCCTCTTTCTTCGGGTCCAATCTACCCGACTTCATGGTTTGGAACAGCGTGGAGACCTTGCCATGGTGGTGGGAGCCATTCCATTACGTCTGGTTTACCATTCCCGCGATCCTTCTGTTGCCGGCTGTGCTGGCATTCATCCTGGCTTATGCCAATTTCCGCAAGCGCGTCGGCGGTGTGTATTTCTCGATCATCACCTTGGCGTTGTCCGCCATTCTGTCGATCCTGATCATCGGGCAGCAGGGCGTCACCGGCGGGGTCAATGGCATCAACGATTTCCGCACCTTCATGGGCATCAACCTGGATACCGACCAGGCCAAGCGGACCATGTATTTCATCACCTGTGTGTTGCTGCTGCTGTGTGTGGCAGCGGGCGGTTTCATTCTCAGGAGCAAACTCGGCAAGGTGTTGGTGGCTATTCGTGACAAGGAAGACCGTGTGCGCTTCTCGGGATACGACCCGGCACTGTTCAAGGCCTTCATCTTTGCGGTGGCAGCGGTGTTTTCGTCCATCGGCGGAGCGTTGTTCACGATTCAAGTCGGGCTGGCATCGCCATCGCTGGTCGGCATCGTTCCTTCGATCGAGATGGTGATTTATGCCGCGGTGGGCGGACGCGTATCCCTGATCGGCGCGGTCTATGGGGCGGTACTGGTAGGCTCGGCCAAAACCTTCTTCTCCGAGAACTTCGTGCAGTACTGGATGTACTTCATCGGCTGCCTGTTCATTTTCATAGTGATGTTTCTGCCGGACGGGTTGGCGGGGTTGCTCGGACGTGTGGGCACCTGGATGCGCAGGCGGAAAAATCCGACCGGGGCTCCCGTGCAAGCGGACACCGGGTCCGTGGGCGAATCTGGGATAGCGAAGTGAGCGAACTGATTCTGTCGGTGGAGGACTTGACCGTCTCGTTCGACGGATTCAAGGCGGTCGATGGACTCAACTTCTACGTGGAGAAGGACGAACTGCGCTGTGTTATCGGCCCTAATGGTGCCGGCAAGACCACGCTGCTCGACATGATCTGCGGAAAGACCCAACCCTCCGGCGGCGTCGTGCGCTTCAAGAACTACAACCTCACAGGCATGATCGAGTACCAGATCACGCGTGTGGGCGTGGGTCGCAAGTTTCAGACCCCGAGCGTGTACGAGGATCTCACGGTGTTCGAGAACCTCGAAATCTCCTATCCGAAGCGACGCGGCATCTTGGGATCCTTGTTCTTCAAGCGCGAGGAGGAATTGCTGAGCAAGATCGACCAGGTCGCCGAGCAGATCTTTCTGCACGAGGTGTTACGCCACAAGGCCGGGCGGCTGAGCCACGGTCAGAAGCAATGGCTGGAGATCGGCATGCTGCTGATGCAGGACCCGGAGTTGTTACTACTGGATGAGCCGGTGGCGGGGATGAGTGCGAGGGAACGGGAGCAGACCGCAGAGTTGCTCAACAGCATTTCCAAGGGGCGGTCGATCGTGGTGATCGAGCACGACATGGCATTCGTACGGATGATCGCTCACAAGGTAACGGTATTGCACCAAGGCAAGCTGTTGGCCGAAGGCACCATGGACCAGGTGCAAAACGACGAACGCGTCATCGACGTGTATCTGGGTCATTGATCTCGGAGAGAGCGCTGTGCTGAGCGTGAAAAGCCTGAACGTGTTCTACGGCGAGAGTCATGTGGTTCGGGATGTCTCCTTCGATGTGGAGCAGGGCGAGACCGTCGCCATCATGGGCCGCAACGGCATGGGCAAGAGCACGCTGCTCAAAGCCATCATCGGTCTGTTGCGCGGACGCAGCGGTTCGGTCTGGCTGACCGGCCGCGATTTGTCTGCGTCCGAGACATTCGCTCGCGTGGCTGCCGGGATGGGCTATGTGCCGCAGGGTCGAATGATCTTCCCGTATCTGACGGTAGAAGAGAACATACTCGCCGGCATGGAGACCGTCGCCGACAAGACCATCCCACAGTACATCTACGACGTCTTTCCCGTACTCAAGGAAATGAGGGGCCGCAAGGGCGGCAATCTGTCCGGCGGGCAGCAACAGCAACTCGCGATTGCGCGTGCGCTGGTCAGCAACCCGAAGGTGCTCATTCTCGACGAACCTACGGAAGGGATTCAGCCTTCGATCATCAAGGACATCGCCAAGGCGCTCAACAAACTCAAGGCAGAGCGCGGGTTTGCGTTGCTCGTGTCGGAGCAAGTGCTAAGCTTTACCCTGGAGATCGCAGACCGTTTCCTGATCATCGAAAAAGGTCAATTCGTCTACCGGGATACACGCGACCGGGTAGATGCTGCCAAGATTCACGGTTACCTGACGGTCTGACCGAGACGGTAATCGAGTTGGTTCCGCTTCCGGCGATGCGTGGAGTTGCCGGAGTGGCTTGAGAAGCGACGCTCAAGAAAGAGCGTTACGTCCACACCAAAGTTGAAGAGGAGAATCCGAAATGATGCACGGAGACATTTCCAGCAGCAACGACACTATAGGCGTCGCAGTCGTCAACTATAAGATGCCGCGCCTGCATACCAAGAAAGAGGTTCTCGACAACGCGCGCAAGATCGGCGAAATGGTCGAAGGGATGAAGATCGGCCTGCCCGGCATGGACTTGGTCATCTTTCCCGAGTACAGCACGCACGGGATCATGTACGACTCCAAGGAGATGTACGAGACTGCCTCCAGCATTCCGGGAGACGAGACTGAAATCTTCGCGGCGGCCTGTCGCAAGGCCAATGTGTGGGGCGTGTTCTCACTCACCGGCGAACGGCACGAGGAGCATCCGAAGAAGGCGCCATACAACACGCTCATCCTGATGAGCAACAAAGGTGAGATCGTGCAGAAGTACCGCAAGATCATGCCCTGGGTTCCCATCGAAGGCTGGTATCCGGGCAACTGCACCTACGTTTCCGACGGCCCCAAGGGTCTGAAGATAAGCCTGATCATCTGCGACGACGGCAACTATCCGGAGATCTGGCGCGACTGTGCGATGCGTGGCGCGGAACTCATCATCCGCTGTCAGGGCTATATGTATCCCGCGAAGGAACAGCAGATCATCATGGCCAAGGCGATGGCCTGGGCAAACAACTGCTACGTCGCGGTGGCCAACGCATCCGGATTCGACGGCGTGTACTCTTACTTCGGTCACTCCGCGATCATCGGCTTCGATGGACGCACACTGGGTGAGTGTGGCGAAGAGGACATGGGCGTCCAGTACGCTGCCCTGTCCAAAGGCTTGATCCGCGACGCGCGGAAGAACATGCAGTCCGAGAACCACCTGTTCAAGTTGCTGCATCGTGGCTACACCGGGAAAATTAACTCCCGCGAGGGTGACGAGGGCGTTGCCGAGTGTCCGTACGACTTCTACAAGAAGTGGATCACCGATCCCGAAGGCACCAAGAAGATGGTCGAGGCGATCACCCGTCCGACCGTCGGCACGGAAGAGTGCCCGATCCCAGGCATTCCGAACCAGAAGGCGCACGCTTAAAGTCACGACGCGGGCACTGGCCGCTGGCCGGTGCCCGTTCGTTTTGATGGAACGCCCCGAATCGTTTTGGCACAGCGCACTTAGGCGATTGAATTTTATTCCGATACCGTTCAATGTCATTTACTCCCGTACTGGACAACAGGCTTGGCGCGCTGGGCTCGGCGGCCGACATGCTGAGGCTGGAACAGATCATCGGATTGGCGACCGCGCCCGAGTTCGCAGAACTGCTGCATCGTCTCGATCACGAAGGAGAGGTCGAATACCTCACCCTGACGCAAGCTGATACACAGAGACATCGGCTACGTGCGTTGACCGATCGCGGAACCGAATGCGCCATCGCCCTGCCGCGCACCGCGCACCTGTCCAACGGGGCTGTGCTCCTGCTGGAAGAGCATCGGGCGGTGGTGGTCCGGATGCAGGAGACGCAGTGGCTCAGGCTGCAGCCGCGCGATTCGCAAGCCGCGTTGCAACTAGGCTACTTCGCCGGAAACATGCACTGGAAAGTCGAGTTCGACGGGACGACATTGCGCGTGGCGCTGCAGGGCCCGGTGGAGGGCTATCTCGAACGCCTCGCCCCTCTGTTGCAAGACGGACGCGTTGTCCATCAGAACTAGGGGGTCGATTGACAACTACCGACGTCTTGCTTGCATCGCTGCAGAACGCTGACAGCTTTTTCCCCAGTGGTGGCGTTTCGTTTTCCTGGGGTCTGGAGACTCTCATCGCCGATGGCTCTGTGCGCGGCGCGGAGCAGGTCGACGCATATGTGGAAGGCCAACTGCGGCACCGCTGGGCGATGTGCGACCGGGTTGCGTTGGCAGCGGCAGTGCGCGCTGCGGGCGACATCCTGCTTCTGCAAGTCATCGACTCGGAGCTGGAGGCAATGACGCTTGCGATGGAACTGCGCGAAGGCTCCAAGCGTGCAGGCGCGTCATTACTGACAGTGCATGAGCGGCTCGGAACGACTGGTGCTGCCCAGTATCGCGCCGCCATCCGCGCGGGCAATGCACGCGGACATTTACCGGTCGTCCAAGGGTTGTTGTGGTGTGGGGCGGGGCTAAGTGAATCGGCGGTGGAAGCCGTGTCCGCGCACATCTTCTGCGTCGGTATGTTAGGGGCGGCTCTGCGCCTGGGCTCCATCGGGCATATTCAAGGGCAGGAGACGCTGCTGCGCATGCGGCCTGTCATTGTGGCGCTGCTTAGCGTGCCGCCGTTACCGATGGAAGAAATCTCTGCCTGCGTGCCCGCCGCCGAGATCGCGGCCATGCGACACGAAGTGCAGTCCGCGCGCCTGTTCGCAAACTAGAACAAGTCATGAGAGGACAGACATGCTGCTGACACCGACGGAGCTCGAGCGGCTCACGATCTATACGGCCGCAGAGCTGGCGAGAAAGCGAAGGGCGAAAGGTCTGAAGCTCAATCACCCTGAAGCCACCGCCATCATCGCGGACGAGATCCTCGAGGGTGCGCGGGAAGGCCGCTCTGTCGCCGATCTCATAGGATTCGGATCGACGATCTTGACCAGCGACGATGTGATGCCGGGCGTCGGCGACTTGATGCCGATGCTCCAGGTGGAAGGCACATTTCCGGATGGAACAAAGCTTGTCACGATCCATGAGCCCATCCGGCCCGGCAAGCAGGCGGCTACGAAAGGCGCCGTCGCGCCGGGAGAAATCATTGCCGCGGACGGCGATATCGAGATCAATGCGGGACGCCGCAAGGCAGCAGTCAAAGCCATCAACACGGGCGACCGTCCGATTCAAGTCGGCAGCCACTTCCATTTCTTCGAAGTGAACAAAGCGCTGGACTTCGAGCGCGAGAAAGCCTTCGGCATGCACCTCGACATCCCCGCCGGAACCGCAGTGCGCTTCGAACCGGGCGAGGCCAAGGAAGTGACGCTGGTGGAATTCGGCGGCACCGGCGAAATCTTCGGCTTGAACAGTCTGACAGACGGATCGACGCGCAGCGCAAGCCGTAAGAGCGACGCATTACGGAAGGCGAAGGAACGGGGGTTTAAGGGAGCGTAAAGAAGGTGAAAAGGTGAATGAGGTGAAAAGGTGATTGAACAGGTGAAGAAGTGAAAAGGTGAATGAGTAAGGACCTGAAGGTCGTAGTACGTATCTAATTCACCTCTTCACCTCTTCACCTCTTTTTCACCTCAATCACCTTTTCACTTGCCTTCTCACCTCAATCACCTTTTCACCTATTCGCGTAACACGGGAGCTACCAGTGGCCAAGATCTCCAGAAAAGAATACGCGCAGCTCTACGGTCCGACCACGGGGGATGCGGTTCGTTTGGGTGACACGTCGCTCTTCGCCGAGATCGAGCACGACTACGCTGTGCCCGGCGATGAGTGCTTGCATGGAGGCGGCAAGACGTTACGCGACGGCATGGGCCTGACACCTGGTTACGACAGTGCTCAGGGTGCGCTGGACATGCTCATCAGCAACGCGGTCATCATCGATCCGGTGCTGGGGGTGGTGAAAGGCGACATCGGCATCAAAGATGGCAAGATCGTGGCCATAGGCAAAGCGGGCAACCCTGCCACCATGGACGGCGTGCATCCGAAGCTTATCTGTGGAGCCTCCACCACGGTGCGTGATGCCGAAGGTCTGATCGCGACACCTGGCGGCATCGACGTCCACGTGCACTTCGACAGCGCGCAACTGGTGGAACACGCCATCGCTTCCGGGTTGACCACCATGATCGGGGGATCGCTCGGCCCCATCACCGTCGGCATCGATTGCGGCGGCGAGTGGAACGTGGGCAAGATGCTGCAGGCCTCCGAGCAATGGCCGATGAATTTCGGTTTCCTCGGCCGTGGCAATTCGTCGAAGCCGCGCTCGCTGCTCGACCAACTGCGCGGCGGTTGCCTGGGGTTGAAGATCCACGAAGACTGGGGCTCGATGCCCGCCGTGATCGATACCTGTCTTGGCGTGGCGGATGAGCTCGACTTTCAGGTGCAGTTGCACACCGATACGCTGAACGAGTCGGGCTTCCTGGAAGACACGCTGGCGGCGATCAACGGTCGCACCATCCACATGTATCACACCGAAGGTGCGGGCGGCGGCCACGCTCCCGACATCATCGCGGTGGCCGGCCAGATGAATTGCCTGCCCTCCTCGACGAACCCGACCAATCCTTACACCATCAACACGTTCGACGAGCATCTCGACATGATCATGGTGTGCCACCACCTCAATCCGGCGGTGCCGGAGGATGTGGCATTCGCCGAGTCGCGCATCCGTGCACAGACGATTGCCGCCGAGGACGTGCTGCATGACATCGGTGCCATATCGATGCTGGGATCGGACAGCCAGGGCATGGGCCGGATCAACGAGGTGATCTGCCGGACCTGGCAGCTTGCGTCGAAGATGAAGGATCAGCGTGGACGTTTCTCCTCCGAGAAGACACGGCGCGGAGATAACGAACGTATCAAACGCTACATCGCAAAGTACACGCTGAATGCAGCGCGCACCTTCGGGATCGACGACTATATCGGTTCGTTGGAGTCGGGGAAGCTCGCGGACATCGTGCTGTGGCGGCCGGGTTTTTTCGGCATCAAACCCGAACTCGTCGTGAAGAGCGGATTCATCGCGTGGTCCGCGATGGGGGACAGTGCCGCGAGCCTGATGACTTGTGAACCGTTGCTCATGCGGCCGCAATGGGGTGCCTTCGGCGAGGCAAAAAAACACCTGGCCGTGAATTTCGTGACGCAGGTCGCGGTGGATGCCGGCGTGCAGGGCAAGCTCGGCATCACCAAGCAATGCCTGCCTGCCAAGGGCACACGCAAACTCAACAAAGCACACATGCTCCACAACGATGCGTGTCCGAACATTACGGTCAACCCGCAGACCTTCGATGTGATGATCGACGGTAAGGTCATCACTTGCGAGCCGGCCAAGGTTGTACCGCTGGCGCAGCGTTACATGTTGCGGTGAGCAACCAACCATTTGGATTGGAGTACCTGTAGCGATGAACTCCGCGATTCCAGGCCTTTCAAGAGACAGCAGCAGGCGCAGTCACCCGGGCGCTGCGCGCGTCGGTATCGGGGGCCCGGTGGGTTCCGGCAAGACCGCTTTGCTCGAGCAACTCATCCCCCGGTTCATCAAGCGCGGCACTGAAATCGCTGTCATCACCAACGATCTGGTGACGAAAGAGGACGCCGAGCGGGTCAAGCGCAGCGGCCTCATCGACCCGGCGCGTGTGATGGCGGTCGAGACCGGCGCTTGTCCGCACACAGCTATCCGCGAGGACCCGACGCTGAACATTCAAGCCGCGGATGAGCTCGAAGCGAAGTTCGGGCCTCTCGACCTGGTGCTGATCGAAAGCGGTGGCGACAATCTCGCCTCGACCTTTTCGCTCGATCTGGTCGACTACTGGCTGTTCGTGATCGACACGGCGGGTGGTGACGATATTCCTCGCAAGCGCGGACTGGGCATCATTCAGTCGGACGTGCTCGTGATCAACAAAGTGGATCTCGCCCCATACGTGCGGGTGGATGTCGAACGCATGGTGCGTGAGGGAGGGCAAGTGCGGGGTGGACGCCCGATCCTGCTGACCAACTGCCATACGGGTGAGGGTGTGGACGCCGTGGTGGAGCGTATCGCCGCCGACGTCCTGTTCGATACTCGAGTCACGTCTTGAGCGGCGATCGACTGTTAGCGCACGACCTCGCGGCGCTTGCGCCGGCGGTCGAGGCTCGTGCGCAAGTCGATATCGAACTGGCCACCGACCCAGGCGGAAACACATTCGTTGCACGGCAGCGGGTGGCATACCCCTACCATCTCGGGCGAAGCCTGCACGCGCCCGAGGACCCCGTGGGCATGCCTACCTTGTACATTCAATCTTGTTCGGGCGGTATTTTCGAGCACGATCAGCTGGCTTGGCGCATCGTTGCCGGTCAACGTACTCAGGCGCATATCACCAGCTCTGCCTCGACCATCGTGCATGCAATGGAGGCTGGCGAGGCGAGACAGGAAGTAGTGATCGAGGCGCAGGCCGGTTCTTATCTCGAATATCTGCCCGACCCGCTGATTCTGTTCCGCGATGCGCGTCTGCACAGCCGTCTGAGGATTCGATTGCATCGGGACGCTACGGTGCTGGCCTGCGATTCCATCGTTCCGCATGATCCCAGAGGCGAAGGTGGGACCTTCGACTGGATCGCGGCGGAGCTTCGCGTGGAAGATTCCGAAGGGACGCTGCTGGCGCGTGATCGCTATCGCCTGCATGGGAACACGCTGTCGCGAAACGTGCCCGGGATAACAGGATCGTGGCATTGCCAAGGCGGCTTCGTAGTGCTCAGCCGACGCGTGCCCGCGGCCCAAATGATCGAGTCGTTGCGTGCAGCGATGCCGGACAATGGCGATGTCTACGGCGGTGTGACGAAGTTACCCGGCGAATGCGGGGCGTGGGTTCGAGTGCTCGCGCCGGACGCCTCGGCGTTGCGCGAAGGGCTACGTCGGGCATGGTATTCTGCAAGAAAATCTCTTCTGGGCGCCGAGCCGGCGCCACGCCGCAAATAGTTCGTTCGTCCCAACTCTGGAATCCATCATGGACCGCAATCCAACTGACGATCTCGTCAGCCAGTATTTGATTCGCGAGGAGCCCTATTACCGGGCCACCGGAAACGAGGTGTCGCTCTACGAAGCGGCCTACTCCGTGCGCATGCCCATGATGCTGAAGGGTCCCACCGGTTGCGGTAAGACGCGCTTCGTCGAGTACATGGCGTGGAAACTGGGAAAGCCGCTCGTCACCATCGCGTGTCACGAGGACATGACGGGATCCGATCTGGTGGGCCGGCACCTGCTGGATGCTAAAGGCACGCTCTGGCAGGATGGGCCGCTTACGTTGGCGGTGCGCCACGGTGCGATCTGCTACCTGGACGAGGTCGTTGAAGCGCGGCAGGACACGACCGTCGTGATTCACCCGCTGACGGACGCGCGCCGCGTGCTGCCGCTGGAGAAAAAGGGCGAGCTGGTGCACGCCCACCCCGATTTTCAACTGGTGATTTCGTACAACCCCGGTTATCAGAACATCATGAAGGACTTGAAGCAGTCGACCAAGCAGCGCTTCGGTGGGCTGGATTTCGGATGGCCGGTGCGCGACATCGAGATCGAGATCGTGGCGCACGAATCGACTGCAACGCCGGAGATCGCGGGCAAGCTCGTGAGCATCGGGGAGCGCTCGCGCAACCTCAAGGGTCACGGGCTGGAAGAGGGCATCTCCACCCGTATGCTGATCTACGCGGGACAACTGATTGCGCGCGGAGTCGAACCTGTCGCCGCGTGCAATGTGGCGCTCGTTCGGCCCATTACCGACGATTCGGATATTCGCGATGCTTTGGATGCTGCGGTTAAAGCGTACTTCTAACGTCAACAGCAACATCTCAACGCAGTGGCGCGGAGGACGCAGAGGAAAACTGGAGTGGATCGAGGCATATCCCAACACCAGATGGCGGCGAGTTCACAGCTCTGATCCCAAGCTAAGGCTCTCCCAGAACTCTCTCTTGATTTTCTCTGCGTCCTCCGCGTCCTCTGCGCCTCTGCGTTGAGATTGAAATCCTTACGCCGTGCAAACAATAACCCCCGACCTCGAACCACTGCTGCAAGCTCTCCCACCCCAGGCGAGACAGCTCGTCGCGGCGGCATTGCCCGAGGCGGCAAAAACTCTGAGCCCGCAGGCGCTGAGCGGCTGGCTTGGCGGTGTCAAATTGCTGCTGGACGCTGGCGCAGGCATGGGTCCCATCGTTACTTATCTGCGCATTCTCCCTGGCGTCGTGCAGGAGGCGGGTGAAGCGCATTTGCCCGAGATCGTCGGGGTTTGTCTATCCATTCTGCGCCACGCCGATCCGCGGGCGCTGGACACCTTCCTGGATTCACTGCCGCAGGCGACGCGCCGGCTCAATCGACCCGATGGACTGCACAGTTATCTGGACTTCATCGATGAGTTGGCCGGGCTCGCGCCGAGTGGACTCTCGTTCATGTTCGAGCGACTTGGTCAGTTGTTGGATCAACTCAGCTTGGACGGACTGCGGCGCTGGGCCTTGCTCGGCGTACAAGGTCACACCCACGACATCGCCGCGCAGGGCGCTTGGTTCCGCCTGGAGAGCCAGGATGCACGCACCATCCTGCGGGCTGCGGGCGAGGGCACATTGTTCAGCGATGTGGAGCGCAGGCTGGGGTTCTATTTGCGCGCACTATGGGCGCGGGAACCGGAGCTTCGTTCCGCCAGCGCGTCACGGGAAGGCAAGAAGGGCAAGCGGGTTTCCATCGTCGATGGCGCGATCCGCATGCCGCAAGCGTTCGAGGTTTTTCCCGGCCAGGATAGCGTGGCGCTGTATCGTGCAGCGGCCGCGCACGCCGCGGCGCATCTGATTCATTCCACCGAGCGTTTTCCCTTGCGGTCCTTGCGCCCCATACAGGTCGCGCTCGTTTCGTTGATCGAAGATGCGCGCGTCGAGCATCTTGCCATGCGGGAGATGCCGGGTTTGCGCGGACTTTGGCGTCCGTTCCATGTCGCCCTTCCGAGTCTGACGATGACCGGAGTTTCGCTGATGGCGCGTCTCGCACGTGGGTTGATGGATCCCGCCTACGAGGACGGCAATCCGTTCGTCGTCAAGGGCAGGACCATGTTTTCAGAGGCAGGCGGGCGCATGTCCGATCCGGCCATCAGCCGCCAGATCGGTAATCTCCTGGGCAATGATCTTGGGCAGATGCGGGTGCAGTTCAACTTCAAGACCTATCTGGTCGAGCCACTGTATCGCGACGACAACTTGTTCCTGTGGGACATGGGCGATTCGAGCCAGCAGCAGAGCGACGATCAGGAGGTGATTCACCAGGCGGTCAATCTGACCCTGGGCGAGGGCGGCGAGTCCACCGAAATGCAACAGGACGAGCAAGACGGCCAAGCCAGCGAAACCGAGGGTGTCCAGCTCGAATCACCTGAGCCGGACGAGGAGGCTGCTATCCAGGAAGCGCTGGCGCAGCCGTACCGCTACGATGAGTGGGATTACCTGATCGGCATGGATCGTCCGGCCTGGTGCACGCTGCTGGAGAAACCTGCGCCCAGAGGTGATCCCCGCGCCATCGACGAAATTCTGCGCCGAAACGAAGACACGGTGAATCGCCTCACCAGCCTCATCAAGGCCGTGCAGATCCAGCGTCCCCAGCGCCAGAAGAAGCAACTGGAAGGTGATCGCCTCGACATCGACGCCTGCATTGGAGCGACCATTGATCTGCGCTCCGGTCGTGTGCCCGATCCGCGTGTCCATCAGCGGCTTGCTCACAACAGCCGCGACCTCGCGGTGCTGCTGTTGCTGGATCTTTCTCAGTCGACCAACGACTGGGTTCCAGGCGCGCAGTCCACCGTGTTGAATCTGGCGAAGGAGGCCAGCGTGCTGGTGGCTCACGCCATGGACAAGCTCGGTGACAAATTCGCCATTCACGGGTTCGACTCGAACGGACGTCACGACGTCGAGTACTACCGGTTCAAGGAGTTCGACGAACCTTATGGCGAGGATGCGCGGTCGCGGCTGGCAGGTATGAAGGGGCAGCTCTCCACGCGGATGGGGACGGCGTTGCGGCACGCGGGCCATTTTCTGCGTAACCGACGTGCGTCACACAAGCTCATCCTCCTGCTGACGGACGGCGAACCGCATGATATCGACGTGCACGATAAGCAGTATCTGGTGCTCGATACCAAACGCGCCGTCGACGATCAACGCCGGCATGGGATAGCGACCTACTGCATGAGTCTGGATCGCAAAGCGGACGAGTACGTCGCGCGCATCTTCGGAAACCGCAACTACCTCGTGCTCGACCAGCTTCGCAGGCTGCCGGAGAAGCTGCCCTCTCTTTACCTGCGGCTGACCACCTAGCTGCCCTGCATAGCCCCCCATTCGCCATGCGGGGTGAACAAAATCCTTTAGAATACCGCCTGTTCCGGCGGCTCGGCCTTTCGCGCCCCGGCGTTCAACGATTCGACCTGTGGCGCTCTTCTCACTTATCGCCGCCCTGCTGCTGGATCGCGCGCGGCCGTTGCCATCGCCAAACATCCTGTGGATCTGGTTCCGCCGCTATGCGGATCGGGTTGCCCGGGATCTCAACGCTGGCCAGCCCATTCATGGCACCGTCGGCTGGCTCGCTGCCGTGTGCCCGTGGGTTCTCGCGACCCTGGTGGTGTTCTACCTTCTGTACTACGTCAATCCCCTGCTGGGGTGGGTCGGGACCGTGGCGGGTCTGTATGCCTGTATCGGGTTCCGCCGGGTTGAGCAAACGCTAAACGCCATTTTCGAGGCCCTGAGCGCCGGTGATCTCGAGCGCGCCCGGCTGCTGCTATCGGCCTGGAGTGGCGAGCCGGCGTCCATGTACGGGGAATCGGAGGTTGCGAGGGCTGCGGTCGAAATCGCGTTAACACGCGCGCATCGCGAGCTGTTCGGCGTGCTCTTCTGGTTCATCATTCTGCCGGGGCCGGCCGGTGCGATTCTCTATCGCCTCGCCGCTGAGCTTGCGCGCCGCTGGGGCGGCCGCAAAGACGAAGAGTTTTCAGCATTCGGCCGTTTCTCGGTGCGCGCTTTTCACTACCTCGACTGGGTGCCCTTGCGGCTGACGGCGATCGGTTTTGCCATTGCCGGCGATTTCGAAGACGCGGTGACTTCGTGGCGCACGCAGGCATCCACCTGGAGTGACCCGGACGATGGAATCATTCTGGCCAGTGGTGCGGGTGCGCTCGGTGCCAGACTCGGTGGTCCGCTACCCTATGAAGGCGGAGTGGATTTCCGTCCGGAGTTGGGCGATGGCGATCCGGCCGATGCCCATCATGTCCAGAGCGCGCAGTCTCTTCTCTGGCGCACACTGGTCGCCTGGGTCGTGTTGTTGCTGCTGCTGACTCTGGCGCGCTGGGTGGGGAGCTAGTATTTCTTTGCCGCACCAATCTCGGTGCGGAGCTTGCGGAAGATTTCCAAACGCTGCCGATCGATCTCGCCGCGCTCACACGCGGCCTCTATCGCGCACCCGGGCTCGCCGCGATGGCGGCAGTCGTTGAATTTACACTTGCCGGCCTGCGGTCGGAACTCGATGAAGGCGTGCTCCAGATCCCACGCGGTCAGATGCTGTAAGCCGAATTCCTGCATGCCCGGCGAGTCGATCAACGAGCTGTCCGCGTCGAGTCGGTAGAGGCGCGCGTGTGTGGTGGTGTGCCGTCCCGAATCGAGCGCGATCGAGATATCACCCACAGTCGCGGCCGCATCCGGGAGGAGCGCATTGATGATGGTGGACTTCCCCATTCCGGATTGCCCGACCAGAACACTGGATTGTCCCGCGAGAAACTCGCGCAAAGGTCCCACGTCCCGCTTGGCGGTCAGCGGTAACACCGTATAGCCGAGGCTAGCGTAGAGCTTCAGACTGTCGAGCGCGCGCGCGCCCTCCGCGACAAGGTCGACCTTGTTCAGGACGATCAAAGCGCGGATGCCCTGGTGCTCGGCTGCCGCGAGACAGCGATTGAGCAGGTCTGCATAGAACGATGGCACTGCAGCCAACACGATCACCATCTGTGTCGCGTTGGCAGCGATCAGCTTCTGCCGATATTGGTCCGAACGGTACAGCAGCGTGCGCCGCGGGTCCACTGCCTCCACCACTCCTTGGCCCTGCGCTGTACGCTCGACCATCACGCGATCGCCGCACGCCATCAAACTTTTCTTGCCTCGTGGGAAACAGGCGAGAACCTCCCCGTCTGTCAGCTCGACGAGGTAGTGGCGACCGTGAACGGCGATGACTTGACCGTGAAGCAGAGAGGGCTTGGAAGAGGGCAAAGGTCGATCAGGTGAAGTGGCAGGTAGCGATTGTAGCTCGGGGCACGTGAATCCCTTTGTGAAAAGTGGACTGGCGCCGGCAGCATCCGGTTGCTAAACTGAATTTGCCTGTACGGTATTGCACCGCCGGCACAGGATGTAGCCGCCGGTACGCAGATTTCCGGTACGCAAAGATCAGTGTGTTGCTATGCACAAGCAGGAGGGGCGCCATGAAGACTGTCAGAGAGCTGCTGGAAGGCAAGACCAATAGACTGCTATCCATCTCACCCGATGCGAGCGTGTTCGAGGCTCTGCAACTCATGGCGGCGAAGGATGTCGGTGCGCTGGTCGTGTTGGAGGGTGAGCGCCTGGCGGGCATCTTCTCCGAGCGCGATTACGCGCGCAAAGTAGTGCTCGTCGGCAAGTTCTCGAAAGAGACCGCCGTGCGCGAGATCATGACGCCCAAGGTGCTGTGTGTGCGGCCGGATCAGACAGTGGACCAGTGCATGGGTCTCATGACCGAGCATCGGGTCCGTCACTTGCCCGTACTGGATGGAAGCAAGGTCATCGGCGTCATCTCGATCGGTGATGTGGTCAAGGAACTGCTCTCGGAGCAGCAGGTCATCATCTCTCAACTCGAGAGTTACATTCACATGTAGCACGCGGGTGGTGCGCGCCATTGCAGGCGCGTGCATTGCTCGAGCGTGCTTGCATCAACTCCGGAATCCCTGGATGGACTCAAGGCATCTGTTCGCGTGCGCCATTGTGGCAGCGCTGCTCGTTGGTTGTGGCACAAGCAGGGAGGCTCTCACCGGCAAAGCCGTGGGATGTTCGACGCGCAGCGTAGACTTACTGCCGAGCGAATACGATCGCAAGGGAATGGAAACCTCATGGTGCGCCAAGTGCAAGGACAAGCGCTATCAGTGCGCGACCAATGCCCAACGCACCCGCACCGTGTGCAAAGAGAGTGTAGACGGGGACGGCTGCGACTAGCGGTGCACGTGGCTAAGAGATAACGCGGCGAGGGATAGCGCAATAGGTACTTGGCAGCGCGCCCTGGAATCTCTATTGTTCACGGCGTCCGTGTATCAATGCCGCCATGTCCGACAAGAAACACATCGAATACGAGATCCGTCCGTTGGGAGATCGTGCCCTCACGATCGAGTTTGCCGCTGGCGTCAGCTTCGCCACGTCAGGGCGAGTGCGGATGCTTGCAGAAGCCCTGCGGGCCGCCCGTATCCATGCAATCCGCGAGACCGTTCCGTCGTTTTGTTCGCTCACCGTGCATTACGATCCGCTGGTTCTGCTGGAGAATACACAGGGGGGCGCAGCATATGAGTTGCTGAGCGTGCGGCTGGCCGAGATTGTGTCGCAGATGAGCGACGCCGTTCCGAAGGCTGCTCGTACGATCGAGATTCCAGTGTGTTATGGCGGCGAGTACGGAGAAGATATCGGCACCGTAGGTGCCGCACATAGCCTCAGTGAAGCGCAGGTGATCGAACTGCACAGCACTCCCACGTACTTTGTTGGAATGCTTGGTTTCGCACCGGGCTTCCCTTATCTCGCAGGGATGGATGAGCAACTCGTGACTCCGCGGCGCGCTACGCCGCGCCCACGCGTACCGCGTGGCAGCGTGGCCATCGGCGGCGAGCACACGGGCATCTATCCGTTCGAGTCGCCGGGTGGGTGGCATCTCATTGGGCGCACTCCG